>Ga0180433_10010524_pt1 | contig 11116 bp, 13 predicted proteins | sample SS_ome_8_FD_132980 | JGI IMG/M metagenome (GOLD analysis project Ga0180433, IMG submission 132980) | Hypersaline lake sediment archaeal communities from the Salton Sea, California, USA - SS_1_D_1 metaG | ecosystem: Environmental > Aquatic > Non-marine Saline and Alkaline > Hypersaline >...
CTCCCTGATAATCAGAGTCTTGACCGTCTCAGCCTTTTTCGGTTTTTTCTTCCTTTTTCGCCCAGACAAAGTCCCCCTCCTGTCCCCGGATTCTCTCCCGGTGAGGCTTATTACCCGCCAGAATGTCGTTCGGTATCTGGTCGGGGAAGGCGGCGCATGAATGCTTCCCGTTGAAATGCTTACAGGTATAGCAGTTATGCTTGAGGTTCGCGTTACCGATAACGTCGTCCCGGTCATCCGCGCCGTCGTCAATAGCCCAAAATTCTTCCTCTTTTTCATTCGCCATTATGCGGCCCCTCCTGCGGCTTTGAGTTTCGCGGTCTCTCCATAGGGGACATCGGTATTCCAATGCCTCCATTCGGAGAATTCTTTCTTTAACTTATTGAAATTATTGATGTTATGAGTTCCGTTCGAGGCCACATAAATCGGGTCAACGAATCGGCCCTCTTTGCCGAGGAACCGGGCCACGGCCCGTTCGATTGACTTCTCCATAGGCAGGTCGGCGAACGCGGCCTCGGTGTAGTACCCGGCCTTCTTGAAATTCCCCAAAGCCTTAATGATTTTCCCCTCGCTGTGCATCGTGCCGTCATAAAGAACGTAGCGGTTTTCTGCGACGGCCCGCTTGAGGGCGCGATTCAGGATGTCGTTTGATTCGGCATGGTAGGCCCCGGCCTGATAGGTCAGCTTTGGGATGCCGTCCACGCGGGCCAGTAGACGCTTGATTCTATCGCTGTCGAGCTTTACATACCGATAAGGGCGGTTCATGTATACCGCCGACTTCATCATCGAGGACTTCCCGGAACCCGGCAGACCTCCCGTAAGTAAGGCCCTCGCTTCTCCCGGCGCGGCGACCGTCCCGTCCTTTACGAGATGGGTCACAATCCGGTCGTGGAGTTCGGCCCGTTTCTTTGAGTAGACATTATTGACCGGGTCGAAATGAAGGTCTTTCGTCGGCTTTATCGTGAGAATCTTCTGCCGGGCCGCCGAGATTCTGCGATAGACCTCGGCTTTTGATTTGATTCCCAGTCTCTTGAGGGTCGCCTTCCCGGATTCGGAACTGAAATTCAAAGCATAATTATATTTCGAGATATCGTTCCGGGCGACCTTATACATTTTCAGAGCCTCTTTGTTCAGTACCCGGCCCTCCGGTTCCCAGTCAATAGAACGGGTCTTCGGAAGCACCCGGCCCCCGAATTTTCTCGCGCAATCCGCGACTGTCGCTTTTTCGAGTATCGGCATCAGTACGTCCTATCCTTGTAAAATTTGACCCCGACCTCGTCTGTCCTCTTGTAGAGAAAATTCTTTTCTTTGAGGACTTCCTCGAAGTCATTGGCGAGAGCGACCTCGTCACCGCCGTCGACGATGATTCCTATATCGAGAAGGCTGAAATCCTCATAAGGCCCTATCATGGCATCCTTGTAATCCCTGCGCCTCACGAGGTCGTGAAGTTCTGCAAAGGCCCGATACGTCGACCGGGTTCCTGTAATTTTGAATGTAATCATCATGCGCCTCCGCAATCTATGAACGCTTGTCTGGATTTCTTCCATGCCGATGTCGGCATACTCTTAATCGTCTGAACCGTCCTCCCTGAATACTGGGCCAGAATCCTCCGGGCTTGGGAGATTCGGCCCCGCTCGATGAGCTTCAGGACTACCCGGTGTTCCCGCTCCGGGAGTTTCATCAATTCCATCATTCCTATCCCCCCTTGGTCGGCGGGCCGGGCATATACCGTTTGCATCTGCTTCTCTCTGGGGGTGAGTCTCCGGGAGCTTGTCCCGGCCTTCGGCTCTGGGCCTCCCGTCCACGGCTCGGTACAGGGTTCGGTACTCTCGGCCTTGCAGAAAACCGTATCCGGGCGAATGATACCCTCATCACAACGGCAGTTATGGTACAATATGCCGTTTGCAAAAAGAACCCCTTCGAGCGATTGGAGGTCATAAACGTGACCGCTGAAATCAAACTCCCGAACATCAACGACCTTATCAAAAAGTATCTTGACGGGATGAGCATTAAACAAATTGCCAAGATTGTCGGCGTCACACGGAAGACCATCCGCAGGAATTTCGTAATGCACGACATCAAAATTCGAGGCCGCTCCGAAGCTGAGAAAATGAAGTGGTCTTTTATTAAACACGACCGAGCCAAGGTCGAACGACAATGCCTTACCGCTTGGCGTAAGAGAAGGGGGAGCGTGGACACGACGGAAACAAAAATTAAACGCGCCCTCTCCCATGAGGGTACTCTTAATCACGCGGGGAAAACTGAAAGAATTATCGTGCAAGCCCTTCGCGGGCGTGGAGTCAAGCTCACTACCCAGAAGGCCCTCGCACACCACAATATCGACTTTGTCTTGAATGGACTTCCCGTCGCCGTGGAAATCCAGAACTTTAACCATCTTCGAAAATGGTCGTCCATAAGACCCAAGCGCATAAAATACATCTTGGATGAGGGCTTCACGGTTCTCATTGTCTACATCCCCCAACACGCCACCCACGACATCCGGGCGATATGTGATAAGTGTCTCGCCTTTTTTGACCTTGTGGCTCGGAACCCATCCTCTTTCGAGGGTCATTACGGGATGATTGATGGTCGTGGAACACCGATTTCCCCGAAGGGTCTTGATTTCAACGCATTTCCCCGAATAGAAGGCTTTTGAGCCTCCCGTAAAATCACCTGAGACCAAAGTCCCCGGAAGGAAGCAGTTAATTACCTCCTCTGGCGGCCCCGTGGGGTCAAGGGGATGCTGAAGGCCGTTAATGTAGGGCTGTTCCCACGGGATAGGCCCCTGAGAGCCGCACATAACATGACTCTCGCGGGTCTTCAGGTCGTTCGTCGCTATCCAATACTTCGACTGGACGCCGTTTCGCCCATAGGTTTCATGCTGTACCCCCATCTGGGCCGTCCGAGTCTCCGTCCGGGCGATTGTCATGGCCCGCCGCTTATAGGTGTTCTCGAATAGGTAATTGAGCTTCTTTTCGGCCTTGAGAGCGCGGGCCGCCCTCGTGATATCCTCCCCGGCTTGGTAATATTCCCGGACGAGGGTCTTCCTGACGGTCTGAATCGTATTCTGGTCAATGACCCCGGTGATTTTCGTCCCCCTTTGCATCAGGGCATCAAGCATCTTCGGGTTTTGGAGCTTGAAGTTGACGCTGATTCCGAGGTTTCCGAGCGCGGTCTGGCCCCCGATGTCGGCGGCCTTGCGCTTCGAGAGGAAGAACTGCTTCGCCGTCTTCTTGACGTTCCCGATTGCCGCTTGCGCCCCGGCAAGCATCCGAACTATGACAGAGGGCGGCGGCTTGGCGTTCCCCGACTCCTTATAGGGCCGATGCTGTGATTTCTCGTAGACATAGGGCTCCCACCGTTTCTTCGCGTCGTCATAGAGGGCGTCGAAAACCTTATTCTTTTTCAGGAACTTGATTATCTCCCGACCCTGCCTCTTGAACTCCTCCCTCAGATATCTCGCCAGTTCCGCTTCGATTTTCCTCATCGAGAGGCTTGTCGGTTTCTGTTTCGTCAATAACATTCGGTTCCTCCCCGATAACACCTTCTGCTGTTTCAATCCCCACCGTCGGAGCCTCCGCTTTCGCTTCCACTTCCGGGGCGGCCTCCTCCTCGGTCGGCACGAATTCGCAGACCTCGATAAATTTCGGGAGAAGTAGGACGCGCTTGTCCTTGGGAACCGTTTGCTCTAAAACATCGAGGAGCGTTTTTAATTGGTCGTCGAAAAGGATTTGTTCAGAACGGAAAATCACGAACTTGTCGAACTCAATCCCCTCGACCTCGATGTCCGGGCCTTCCGGGGAAATCTGGATGACCGCTTTCTTTCCTTCGAATTTTTGAATCCTGAATACTTGTGATATCACGCTTCCTCCTCCTCTCCTTCTTCGGGGAGGTCGACTTCCTCCTCGCCCGCCTGTTGACCCGGCGTCAATCCTTCGGGTTCCTCCTCCTCGCCTCCGAGCGGGAGCATATTGCCGCTCACGAAATACTGGTCTCCGTCGTCATACGGCTCAAAGCCGAGTTCCTGACGGATTTCGTTCGGGGACATAACGCCGATGTTGAAATATGCTTGATGGATTTTCGAATCCTTCTCGCGGTCGGTGATATTGATATCATCAAAACGGAAAATCCACCCCTGAATTTCGAGGCCCTGCTTGATGATAAGCTCATTCAGCACCCACTCAAATTCATACTGGCGCGGGTTAATCACCGAGTCGAGATAGATTCTATCGGTTTCGGTCGCCACATTCCCGCCGAGTTGCCCCTGCTCCACAATCGAAGCCCGGTACGGCGGCACATGATGAGCCGTGAGAATTGAGTCCCGGTTATCCTTGTGATACATCCGAAAACTCGCCTCTTTGGTTTCCACACTCAGCCGCTCGAAGCGCATATTGACGCCCTGCGGCGTTGAGAGGGTGAGGGTCTTGTGATTTGACCCCTTCAGGGTTGTTTCGAAATATTTCGACACCTCGTCCTGCACCTCATCCGAGACGCTTGAGCCTTCGATGATGAGCGCATAGGCCGGGACGCCGTAATTGGTAAAGAAGTCGATGTTATACTCCATCTCCTTCATATCGCCGAACATATTGTAAAGAGCCGGGAGCCATTCCGGGAGACCGTAGACTGAAGACTTCCAAGTGTAGGATGTCACCGGGATAATCTCGTTCGCTATCTCGTCGACGTTGTCAATCTTGTCTTTGAAGTCTCCGGTAAACCGATTGAGAATTTTCTCGTCGCCGAAAAGTTTGAACCAGACATATTTGTTCTGGATTTTCTGAACGAGCTTATCCTTGGTCTTGGCCCACTTGACCGTCGTCGCATTGACGTGATACAGGCCGTTGATGGTTCCATCCTGCCCGCGACTGACCTCGATGTAGCCGTTTCCACAAGCCTCGAAATCGAGCATGACTTTCCGCAGGAGCTTCGTAATATTCTCCCACTTGTGATTGACCTTGTTAAAGAAGGCAATCAGGGTCTTGTAGTTCTTATCCTTTTCCTTGTCCTTAATTTTGGACTCATCCTCTGGCTCAAGATAGAATCCGACCCCAACCGAGTCCTGAACCTTCGTGTGAATGCAGGATGAATGAACGACGGACATATCCATCCACGTCATCAGCTTTTTCAGGTCATACGGCGGGTCAATGGTCGGCCCGTATTTGAACATCGTGGGTTCGATTTGTTTCGAGGCCGAGACTTGATGCTGTTTCAGCACGTCCTCGGAGACGATTCGCCCCCGGTCGGTGACGATACATTGGACTTCGCCCCTTCCCCCGATTATTTTTGATTCCACATTCCGGTTTTTTGTTCTCATCGGTACACCCCTTAAATGATTTTCGCTTGAACGCCGATAAACGATTGATTGTTTTTGACGATATGATGGACGACCCCCGCGACGGCATCGGAAACGTCCTTCGAGCCTTTGGGGGGATGGTCGACTTTTTTACCTTCAATTTCTTCGAGTTGCATGGCCTCTTTTACGAAGACCTCACTCGCCGATGGGTTACCGCTGTCGCCCGAAGGAACCATGTAGTAGTCAAGGCGTCCCTGATTGATTGCTTCCTTCAAGTCGTTATAAGGGACGGGGGTTTTATCTACCGATAAGACCTCGGCCCTATAACCTTTTCGCTGTAATATTTGGATGGAGTCCGAGGACTGCCATCCGTCATAAGTTATGATTCCGAATTTAAAGCCAAGAGCCGAAAGCGCGTAGATATAATCACGCACCCTTGCAATCTCGATTTTGTTTTCCCTCGTCCCCGTCATTCTGAGCATCAGGTCGATGACGACCTTGACCCCTCCCTCACTCGTCACCCCGCCATAATGCCCGACCGCGATTCCGCAAGCGTCTCCTGAGAGCGCGAGGTCGACGTGACAGGCATGGAGGGCCGAAGGATGATAGGGCTTAAACCACGGCTTGAAGCGGCCCCCGATTCCGACCGGGTCTTCGCGCCGGGCCTTGTTGACCATCTCAAGGACGACTTTCGGGTTCTCGAAAAAGGCGTGAAGCGTCGGCGAGGGCCTTGCCCCGAAATCCCGGTATGCCTTGGTCGCGTTCGCCTGAAATGCCTCATAGAGGAACGGGATTTTCGGGATTTTGTCCACGTTCGTCATATCCTGCGGGGCCTCGTCAAGGATTTGGCGGGCCACCCGGTCGACATAGAAGAACTCCCCTTTCCAGTCGTGGTATTTCGATTCCCATAGGGGCCGCCTAACTGCCATCACGCGGGGGTTCTTGCCCTTCTCCGCTTCGGAGACCTTGGTCTCCAAGAAATCCGATTCGTACATCGGAGACCCCGCGATTATAACGGCCCCCCTGTTCTCGAACCGGGAGCCGAGCCGCCGCTTCAGGGCGAGATAGATGTCCTCGGCTTGGTCGGAGTTGTCTGTCGCCCGGTAGCTCCCCGCCTCGTCCATTATCCCGACGATGATGTTATATCCCACCGCCGACCGCCACGAGCTTGAGCCGGGAATGATATAAATGTTATTTTTGAAACGTAACTCGCTCATGCAGTTCGGGTCAAAGACTCTGGCGTCTTCGCACTCCCAAGGCCGAGCGTTGAACCAGTCGGAGTTCAGGATTTTCGACCTTATTTCCGAGAAGATGACGGCCCTCGCGTTCCTCTCCGATATCGAATTATGGCAGACGATACCGTTGACGACGAGATTGTGAAGCTCCGGGACTTCGATGTCGAATGTCTCCTCCTCCCCCTCCTGAGATATCTTCTCAATGTTCGTCCACTCGAACCGCTTCCCCATATTCCCCTTCACCATCTGACAGCCTTCAAGATGGAGGCCGCACCGCCCTATCTTGTCGATGAAGATTTGCTTCGAGGTCGTATCTGATATCGAGACCCGATAAATCTGAGCGTTCATTTCCTTTTTGTACTTCCCGTCGTTTGTGTAATAGCGGGAGATTATCCCGAACCGGGTCAGCATATCGCAAATTCCCCGGACGAGCTTCAGCGACGGGTTCGTGAAATTGATTGAGAGCTTATGCCCGATATTGACCGAGCCATAAGTAGCCCAGATTCGGTTTAGGAAAAGCGCGACCTCCTCCTCAGCACCCTGTATGAGGGCAGGAGGAAGTTCGCGCTCTCCCTCATTCTCCCGGACGCCCGCCTTATTGACGAGTTCGATTATCTGGGGAGATTCAGCTACGACACAATGAAGGTCGCCCTTGTCATGCTCCCGGAACTTGACCACGCCGAATTTCTTCGCCGTTTCCTTGAAGTCCGTCACAACGCGCTTGTAACTCGAAATGAACTGAATCCCAGAATCGAATATCTTTGAATCCCCCAAAATATATGCGAGGAGTTTGATTTCATCCGAGGAGAATCCGCTCGGCCTCCCATCTGCGAGATAGGCCCCCACTTTCACGATGTCTCCGTCTTTGAGTTCCGATACTTTCTTCCAGACCGCCTTATTCGTGTACCGCCCCCGGCTGTCCTTGTCCCGCGTCAAAAGAGGATGGGTGTCCGTAAGTCTGAGCGTCCTGCCGTTCCCCATCTGAATCCGCTTGACCTTCTGAACGCCTGAACTCGTGACCGGGTTCGCCATAACGCGCTTGAATTCCTGCCTCCCTACGTCATAGGCCGTGACCTCGATTTGCTCTTGGGAATCAAACAATTCTTTGAACGTGACCTCCGTCCCGTCGACCTTCCGAATCACTTGGTCACCCGCGAAGCACATATTCATAATGGCGAGTTTGCTCGACTGGTCAGAGTGAAAAAATCTTTGAGGATTCCGTAGGCACAGAAGCAGGTGAAGGAAATAAGTTGCGATACAAGAGGTTTTGAATGACTTCCCGGAGCCGATACCTTCACAGAACACGCCCTCATCAAAATCTCGGTTCCAAGGGTCGGCCTCATTGTGTTTGAAGAACCCGACGATATCATCCATGACTGGCTGACGAATGGTTTCTTTCATATTTAGATACTCCTTGCCGAGAATCCAGTCCTTGACCGGAACAGGTTTCCACCGCCAGATATCGGGGTCAATTCCGTCTTGGAGCAAACGGAAAATGGTCGCCCAGTCCTTTGTAACATCATCGGGGCCGAACCGTTCCTCTCTATCATCCGGGGCTTCGCTACTGTCGTTTAAGCTCAAGGTCGAAACCAGACTCTCGTCCATGTAAATGGGCTTTCTCGATTACGTTTGTCATACGGTTAAAGATACGCTTCTGCTGATTATTGTCGGTAACCTCATGTCGAATGATGTGACCGACATTGATGAGGAGTTCGCGCATCTCTCGAATTTTAAGTTCAATGTCGATACCTCCGCTCACAACGAGCTTCATGGCCTCCTCGCCAGTCAGCCCGAACTTATCGAAGATATTCAACATCATTTGGGTTTCTTTGTTGAGGACGAAAAGGAACGTCGCCTTCTTATCCGAGGTCTGCATCAAAACTTTGACCGTGTCGGCGAGTTCCGAAAGCGACGACCCTTTATAATCCGGGTTCTGCCGCCGCCTCTCGTTTTCCTCCTGTATCAACCGATTCAGCATCCGGGCATGATTATCGAGGGTCTGGTATTCCTCCCATGCGGTTCGTATTCGATGCTCGGTCTGAATCATCAGGTCGACCATGTGATTAAGGACTTTTTTATTTGCCCTTAAATCCTTTTTGATTCGACTGACAACATCCCGCCGATAAGCCTGAATATCAAGGTGTACCATCGACGGGGAAATCTCAAAAAATTTCGCTATTTCCCGAACCGAATATTGAAGCACAAAATAATATTTCGCAATCTGGTTCTTCCTCTGCTCGTGCTTATCCCCGACCATCGAATACATATACGCGAGTTCTTTATTCGTCAGGTCGATTTCATAGTCGATAATAATTTCAGGCTTGAACTCGACATCTATCCGAAGATAGAACTCCATCTCATAGTCGATGGTGATATGCGGTTCCATTTCTACTTCTATCGGATTCATCTTTTCCTCATTTCAAAGTTTTCAAGTAGCGCGAAGCTCTCCCGGCCCGCCATAGCAAGCGCGTCATTGGTATCCACCTTCAAGCCCAAGGCTCGCGCTTCGTCCCGGCCGTTGACCACCTTCGCGTATTTCAGCCCATGCTCGGCAATCAAGGCGTCATCCTTGCCGCCATAAGACGCCTGAAGGGTCAGCCCCTTCGGGATTCTATCCTTCCGGGCCACCCAGTACCTCACCGATTCAGCTTCGGCTTCATGGGCTATCAGCCTCCAAAGAAATAAGATGCAATCTCCCACCCGATAACGCCGAGGACGATATAGAGATGGAACGTAAACCACCACCATTTCTTCCGCAATCCAAGCGTCACCTGAGTATTCGCGCCGCAAACAATCAAGACCCAGAGGCCGACTGTTCGCCAGAGTCCATGAAGAACCCACAAGTGAAGAATGAATCCCGCCAGAGACACCGCGAAGGATGTCAGCGCATAATAAGCCCAGAGCGGTTCCTTCTCGGCCCACTCCCGCCACCTGTTCGATATTGTCAGTTTCTTTTCAGTCATGGCTTTTCCTTTTCTTTTCAGGGGGCCACACGAAGCCCTCGGCTTTTTTCAATACTTCCTTCTCATCGAGTAGCCCTTTGTCGATTAGCTTTCTCTCCTGCGGCGTTATCTTCGGATAATCTTTCGTGAACCTCCACGCCAGACTTTCCGAAAACCGCTTGAGTACACCGGGACTCGCATGAATCGCAATATTCACGCTCCCGTCCTTATTATAAAAAATCTTCATGTCCTCCTTGGCCCGGATATAAAGCCAAAGCTGTTCCTCCTTATACATCTCCACGTCGATTTGAGGATACCGCCTTCCCGGAAATTTATCCTTCAGCCATTCGAACATTTAGCCCCCAGAATAAACCCACAGATTAAGAGGAGGGACAGCAAATGAAACAGGATGAAGGCTGACCAAAGTCTCCACCTGCCCCGCAATCCGAATCCCTGCTGTCCCCCCATCCTCCTCGCCTCCCGTTATCCCTTTTGCGTCGATTCCACTTCTTCGTTAATTTCAACATCTTCGCGGTCATGCTTCGATACCGCCTCCCGGATTTTATCATCAATCCGACAAATAACTTCGTTCGCGCTCGGAGGCAAAGACGCCGAATCCCACGCCTTCTTGAAAAACCGCCAGTCCTCAATCTCGAACGTCGCAGTCTTGGCCTTCGTCTTGATTGCTTCTTCGAGGATATCCCGAATCCTTTTAAGCTGTCTTTGATTCTGAATCGTGTACCCCCGGCTGACCTCTCCCTGAGCGAGGACGGCCTTGACCATCCAGTTCCGAGTAATCTCGCAAGCGTTTGTCTCTTTCGGAACACCTTCAAGACCTTCGAGATTGATTTCAAGGTCAATCGTGTACGGCTTCACAGGCTTATCTTTCTTTCCCATCTCACTTCCTCCTTTTGGGTTTATTGTCCTAACGATTTCGGCAGATGAGAGCGGTTTACTCCCCCGCCCGCCCCTGTCCAGTTTGTCCAGTCTCTAAGTCCTTTGTTCGTCTATGTTTAGGATTTTCGGTAATCTCCTCCCCCACAAGCCTCACGAGGCCCGTCTCCCCCTGCTCCACTCTGCGCCCCAAGAACTTCATCAAGCCCCCGGCGCATACGACCGCGAATAACTGACTGTACTCGGTCAGATACTCTTGGACGATTCCGATTTGCTCGCATATCGGCTTATCCGTTATCTTGGCAAGGAGTTCCATAGCCTTCCTCTCGGTGACCTCGTCATCCACCAGATAAAATATTGCTATCGCGTCCTGCCTCTTGAACTTAACAACGAATTCAGCCGCCATCGGTCACCCCTTCTCGTGCAGGAGCCTCCCCTTTTGTCCCCGCCCCTCGCAGATACTCCTCGCTGAGTATCACCAACGACTTCCCGCGCTCCTCGTCAATATCGGTCTCCGGGGGGAGGCTCCGTTTCGCTTTAGTTATCGCCCGCTCTATGATTTCCCGCTCATCCTCATATACCGCGAACGAGATAACAACGGGTTCCCGTGGATTTGGCGCATCCTCTTGACCTTCTTCGTCTTCGAATTTCGGTAGTTTCTCTCCTTCGGGCATTTCTTGAAGTTCTGCATAGGCTTCGACCCTGCTTTTCCTCATTCCCGTTAATGTTTCGATTTCCTCGATGGTCTTCCCGCC
>Ga0180433_10010525_pt1 | contig 11115 bp, 6 predicted proteins | sample SS_ome_8_FD_132980 | JGI IMG/M metagenome (GOLD analysis project Ga0180433, IMG submission 132980) | Hypersaline lake sediment archaeal communities from the Salton Sea, California, USA - SS_1_D_1 metaG | ecosystem: Environmental > Aquatic > Non-marine Saline and Alkaline > Hypersaline > Sediment...
CATATGTCTCGCCGGAAGAATTCATCGCCTCTCCATACACACCCCGCCCGGCATTTGAGTTGGTTTGGCCCCATACGCCATATACTTCCCCCCATGTAGACGCGGCCCAGCCCATCACCCCACTACCGGATGTCGACCTGCATGCGCCATATACGCCATATGTATCACCTCCGGATGTGGATGTCGCATCGCCATACACGCCCAGTCCGTATGGTGAAGAGGATTTACCAATTACGCCCGACGTCATACCGGATGAGGCTGTCACCTCGCCATACACACCGTACCCTTCACTCGAGGCGGATTGACCATACACGCCATATGTTTCTCCGAATGAAGCGGTTGTACCGCCATACACACCCCGGCCGGATATCGAGTTGGATTCGCCATATACACCATATGATTCTCCGGACAAATCGTTCGCGAGACCATATACACCCCGACCGTATCCTGAGTGGGATTCGCCATATACGCCATATGTTACTCCGGAAGAGGCGCCCGCATAACCGGCTACTCCACGCCCGGATGTTGAAAGGGAAGCACCATATACGCCAGTTGTTATACCAGATGTGGCGGTCGTACCGCCATACACACCCCGGCCGGATGTTGAGTTGGATGTGCCAATTACGCCAACCGTCGTACCGGATAAAGTGGTCGCCTCGCCGCACACTCCATGCCCGGATGTTGAGTTGGATATGCCGTATACGCCATATGATGAACCGTATGTGGCGGTTGCCTCACCATACACCCCGTACCCCTCGCTCGATACGGATCGGCCGTATATACCATATGTTTCTCCGGACGTGGCGGATGCCGCACCATACACGCCGGTCCCCCCGGAGTTCTCAGAAATGCCCTTGACCCCAATACCAAAACTGCCGTTCGTTTCACCGATGATGCCATGGCATATAGACGTCGCGGTATTCTCAACGATGAGAGCTGCACCGGAACCGCTGGTAACAGCGCCGATCACTTCAGTGCCGGGAACAATACCGCTTGCCATATACGCATAGCCCGCGGAAGCAAGACGCTGTCGCGGGCTCTGATCGTCGCCCTCGAATGTTACGAGGATCCATAGGTCCTCATCAAACGAGAGGTTCAGTGTCGGTTGTCCCGATTCCCCAAGGAGAATGGTGAAAATCCCGTCCGTCACCTGAACGGTCTGATTACCGCTATCCCACCTCAGGCTTCCTGATGTGGCATCATTATAAATCCTGACTCGCATGGTGTAGCTGCCGTCGGATACGGGCTGGCCGCTTTCGGTGACCTTGCCCTGGTAACTGATGAGCCGGGGAATTTCGGCGGATGAAAGTGAACAGAGGAATAGAACGATGAAAGAAAATAAAGCGAGCTGATTCTTCGCATTCATGGCTGACTCCCTTCCCTGACTATGATCTCTCGTTTCCTGAGGAGCGGTCGTTTCTGATTCCGGATTCACATTTCTCCAAAAGGAAGCTATTGTCCGTCGACCTCACTATCGGTCTGACGATGAACGGGAATTCTATGTAACCGCAGGATGTATGAACTTTTCAAATAGCAGTAAAACGAATGAGAGTGACCGGAAATATAAAAGGGACGCCACGGAGTAATTGACCGGACGCCCCTCTCTATACACTGATGTAATTTATGATATAAAATATATTCAATTCGTCAAGGAGATGTCATTAATAGTATCGATTCCTCCCCAAGACTCTTTTGTCATATAGATGGCGCATATGAGAATCGGCACGGACATCCTACCGTAATAGTATAAGCGGTGTACTCCTGTGGTGCGTCCCTACCTGTGCCGTCACAATATAGGTTCCACTGGCTACGTCTTCACCGCGACAATCCGTACCGTCCCACCTTGCTGAGTGATACCCGGCTTTAACGAGGCCATCCCATAGTGAAGCAACGTATTCCCCGCCTAAATCGAATACAGATAGAGAAACATGATCTTCCATGGGGATACGGAACGGTATGATCGTTTCGGATTTAAAAGGATTTGGTGTGCCCGGTCCAAGCAATAGCTCCGGCACGATCCTCGAATCACCGTCCTGAACGTTCACTTGATCCATGGTTGACTGGACGATTTTACCCACACCCATATCCAGGCAATCATCCCCAAAACCCGCATGGAACAGTTCTATTGCGCGGTCGCCGGTGCAATGAGTCGGACCTACCTTCTGTACATTCATCGACTTCATATCGTCTATAATCTGTTGTACCTGAGCATCGGAATGATCCATAAGATGGAATCCACCGAATACGAGGTAGATATCCTGTTCCATGAGTTCGCCAACAACCCGAAGGATATTGATGATTCCGGGATGCGAACACCCGGTTATGACAACGAGCCCGTCATCCGTTTCGAAAATAAGTGACTGTTCACGAATCGGTCCGACGAGTTCTCCAGTCGAGAACACATGATCACATATCTCAACGCTTTCACTTACCCGGACCGGAACCGCTCCCGCATTCGAGATATCCGTGTCGAAATTCGAAGGGAAACTCTGCCCGAAATAAACCGGTACATGAGGATTGATTCCCAGAACCGCGTCCAATCCCCCGGTATGATCAAGATGATTATGAGACAAGACGATATCGTCAATCTCAGCCATATCGACTCCGAGCACTTCCGCATTCTGGAGAAGGGTATTACCCCGGTATCCCGTATCGAAGAGGATTGTCCGTTCCGTTCCTTCGATAATGCATGAAAAACCCCAATCAGCCGTCGTTCCTTCAAGATGAACGTAATTGTCATACAGAATGGTCATGGTGATCTGATCTGCACCGGCACTCGATACCACCGTCTGCGCAAAAACAACAAAAACCAGAAAAAACACACAGTTTTTCATGTAATCCCCCGGTACATAGTAAACGACTAATCAGATATGCAAACTATTACCTCGGTTACATTGAACAAATTCCACGCATATCGTATGCCGCCCATAGATCCCATACTGTTAGTGTCATCTACGCGATTCCATGGGGATCAAATGACAGGGGAGGACATTGCTCGTTCATTTTCGGACGTATGACAAATGTTCAGGACCGTTCCCATCTAGCGTAGATAGAGCGTGGAAGGATCTTGTCTCCGCCTTCCTGTTGCAGGGCAAGTTCTCCTACGTCAATAACCCCTCCCAAACCATGAAACGTATCTTTCATGAGGTTGCTCAGAGACAGCGCGGAGATATCCAGATTGTAGACTGTAATGAGAAGAAATTCCCCCCTGTACTCAAGGAGCTTCCGACACTCCATCATAAGCTCATTCAATTTCTTTTCCGCCTTCCATATCTCACCCTTCGGCCCCCTCCCGAAGGATGGTGGATCCATAACGATACCATGGTAGTCGGAGCGTCGTCGCACCTCCCGCGCAACGAACTTCGACGCATCATCGAGAATCCATCGTATACGGGCGTGTCCGAGATCCGAGAGTTCCGCGTTTCTTCGCGCCCATAACATAGCGGGTTTGGATGCATCAACATGTGTTACGTCATACCCAGCGGACACGGCTGCGAGAGTAGCCATTCCCGTGTACCCGAACAGGTTGAGCAGGTTCTTCGAACCGGACACGTCGGCTGCAGTTTTTTTCATCAGCCATTCCCAATGAGGTGACTGTTCGGGGAAGATCCCCACATGGCGAGACGTGTCGGTAAGTTTGACTTCAGCAACAAGGGATTTGAATCCGACTATCCATTCACGAGGCGTACCTTTTCTGAGCTTCCAATGACCATTACGACTCTGAACGGCTGCAGATTGTGCCCATATTTCCTTGGGGCGATCAGGCACCCACCATGCCTTCGGTTCTTCCCGATCAATGATATACGGACCAATTCGTTCAAGCTTCCGTGTATTGCCTGAATCGATGAGGGTGTATTCATCCCACAGCCCAGTGAGAACATGTATGCGGATTTTATTCATCATGTATTCCCGTGAGAGGGCTGTCTGATCCCTTTCGTGGTTCGCGAATTGATAGTTCCCTTCTCGGATTCCCGGTGCATCGCAACGATTCTCTCCAGTGAAAATTTTATCCACGTTCTTTGCACCACCTGATACTTGGTGATGCTCTATTGTACATAATAGCACTCGGGAGCCCGGATATTCAATATTCGAAGTCAATATACATAGTTCTATACTGTATGGTCTCATTGAATCAGAAAGTGGGATGCATCGAAATGCATCCCACCTCAAGCCTTTGTGGACTGATTATCCGTATGTATCAATATCCGAAATCGAATTCACCTGCTCTATTCGACCTGCTGATCTCCAAAGATGAGCCGTCAACGGCGATGACCAGGTAGATCAGGTTGTTCAGAGTAGTACCGACTCCCGCTGCGCTGGACCATGATGTCGTACCCGAGCCAACAGTCGCGATTCGATAGTAGTACGGCGAAGTAAGACCGGGAACGAAATATGGCAGATTCGGAGCGCCATAGATCCAGTAGGCAGACGCTCCTGACACCGATGTCCATGTAAGTTGCAGATTCCCACCGACCAGTTGGACTGCAAGATCCATATCGGTGTTTACAACATACTCAACCTGGCTGAACTCGGATGTATCATCGGTTACATCATCCGTAGCAGTGGCCGTGATATAATATCCTCCAGGAACCGTAACGGACGGCAGTGTGACATTGAACGAGATAGAACCCGAACCTGAATTGGTGTGAACCGTGGTCGAGCCGATCCAATCCTCCCCTTCGCCATAGTTCGTCGCATCGGGAACCACATTGGAATAAAAATCTATGATAAAATCCCTATCAGGAGTGCTGTTGAGGGAACCTTGAATCGTTGTACTTCCACCGGAACTCACGGCGGATGACAGGATCGGTCGATTCTGAAGATTATTGGGTCCGGTGTCGGGATCCTGAGCATCATTCGTTGTGACGCCATCCGCTTGGAGATCAATCCCGAGGTTCCCATTGGAAGAGATTGAGTTCTTCCTGAATTGATTACTGACACCGGATTCCACGCAGATACCATATCGTGTATTGTGGGCAATCTGATTGCCCATGGATTCCATTGTTCCTCCTATGGTATTATATGATGCCGACCCGGTTATCCAGATCCCATCAAAATTCCCGAGGGCGGACGTTCCGTAAACATCGGTTCCGATATAATTACCCATCACCCTGTTTCCACTGGCATAGGAAGTCGAAATACGGACACCGTTGTAGGTATTACCTGATACAATGTTTCGTGCAGCCACGGTTGATCCGCCCAGATAGGTACCAATAGCACCGTTTATATACACTCCGTAGTTGTTACCGACAGCCCCTGTTCCTGCGGCATTTGTACCTATATAGTTTCCCGTTATCTGAGTATCTGCCGTATAGGTACCGCTGAGTTCGATTCCGTCATCACCATTCCCCGATATAACATTACCGGCCCCGGGATCGGTTCCGCCTATAATATTATTCGGGGTTCCGGTGACCCATATACCGTCCGACCCGTTTCCGATTGCATACGTGCCCGAAACATCCGTACCGATATAGTTGCCGATCACCTTGTTGTTGCTGGTGCTTACTGTTGTCCCGGAAATCACGATACCATACGAATCGTTTCCAGATATGATATTTCGTGCTTCTTCATTGGTCCAACCGATGATATTATCGGACGTTTCAAAAATATAAATACCCGCATAGCCATTGCCGTCGGCGGAGGTGCCATTCCAGTTCGTCCCGATATAACATCCCCGAATATAATTATTACCATTTGTGTCGATTACTATCCCCGATGCCCCAAAATCATTTATTACAAGACCCGTGACTGTGCATTGTCCGGCTGAAATATCCAGTCCGGGAGCGCTGGAACCCGCGTTATAACCGTCGATTTGTATCAGAGGGGGGCCGTCGTATCCCAATCCACCCTGTGACCAGCCGTTGATGTGTACGGGATCGGTAATCGTGGGAAGTTGCGATGTAGGATATATCGTTTGAAACGTACCTGTAGATCCAATGGTGAAAACGATTTCATCGGTACCCGGATGGGCATTGGCATCAAGGATCGCCTGTCGCAATGTGCCGGGACCGCTGTCCGATGTGTTTCCTACATAATAGTAATCAGCAAAAGCCGCGGTGATGCTGAATTGTATGACAACGCTATACACGAGGATCTGTAAAAAACGTGGAGCTATATTATTCTGTATGATCGATCTCATGAGTTCCTCCCGGACAATTGATTACTGCATGTGCCATTTTATTGAATCTTCTTGTGGCAACGAACCGTTCACATTTTGTAAATAGACGGTGAAAATATGAGGAACGCGAGAATCGCTCAGAAGGTTATGTGTGGAATGCCCGCTTCCTGATTGCGATTTCACGATGGCTGAACCGATCTCACCGACCCAACTCAGTTCAACCGGTGATACTCCCGCGTTCCTCATGACCATTTCCCGGGTGTGAATCCATATATGTTGTAAGTAATCAGCCGGATCAGTCGTAGACCAAGCTCTATACCGGATTCATGAAAGATCTCCGATCTGCAGGAGCGAACGATTCTCTGGAACATGGTATCCTCCTTTCCAGAGAAGTCGGTGAGGGAATCAAGCCCCGGTCCGGTATTAGAAAAACCGCTCTAAGGGCCCAAACCGGGGCTCGAAAGCGTTCGCCGCACAAACGATCACCGGTACGGAGAAAAGGGCGGATTACTGATTTAAATCCTCCGCACGAGGAGTTTCCGTCTGTGCTGATTCCATGGTAATGCCGCAAGCGCAAAGCACCAAGGTACTGGGTTACATCTTTTTGTGATCTATGTCACACTGCGTGAAAATCGATGAAATCAGGCATTCTCTTCTATTTGATTCGGAACGGAGAACATTCATATTCAAAGGGATGCAACGTCAGTTAAAAGAGAAAGGCAACTCCCGGATGACTGTAAAAATCCGCGGCCCGCTCTATTCCATGAGTCGTGCATGTGAACCGATTATTCGGTCTGTACCGGAATGGTTCGGCATTGAAGAGGCGACCGTTCAGTATATACGGGATGCCGATACGCTTCCCACGTTTATCGCCTATCATGAGGATATAGCAATCGGATTCCTCACCATAAGATTACATTTCGAATATACCGCGGAAATCCACTGCATGGCTATTTTGTCCGGATATCACAGAAAGGGGGTGGGGAGGGCTCTTCAGGAGTTCGTCGAATCCCATCTAAGAAGTCTGGGTATCGAGTATCTCCAGGTCAAAACGCTGAGTTCAAAACACCCTGACACCAACTACGCCAAGACACGAGAGTTCTATCTCGCAATGGGATTCAGACCACTTGAGGAATTCCCTGAGCTGTGGGGGGCGAATAACCCATGCCTTCAGCTTATAAAGAGACTCTGAAAATCGAGTTGTTGTTCAAATTCTGAAAGAATACTATCGTACCAGATGACTCCCAAACCGCTTCACGGCACCAAATAACTTAAAGCTCCAATGCGATTACCGAGAACCGATGCATTTCCCGCTGTATCCACGCAGCGTACACAATAAAAATCAGAGGATTCGGCGGCGGGGACAGCATCATAGCCGGTCCAGTTCGACACCGAAACCGCTGCTATGGAATCAGCGGTCTCAACAGCCTGATATGCACCTGATATCTGATATATCACATAATACATAACAGATTCACCGGACCCGAGGGTATCCTGAGTGATATCACTCCATGTGAGAATAAGGTCATTACCTGAGGTTGAACATGAAAGATCTTCCACTGGCCTCGGAGGTACAACGTCTGGTTCAGACTCGATAGAGAAGAAGGTCATGATCCGGGAGACAAGTTCCTTGCGAACCGGTTCAGAAAAAACCGTCTCCAAACCGAATCCTATATTTACGATGTGACTTTGCGATGTCCCTGAAGGAACCGTTCCTTCATATTGGATCGCTGCATTGTACGACGTGCCCGTATAGGTCAGGCACACCGAACTCCCTCCATTTGCAGCGAGCCTGTCAGGATACATGACATCGTATGTTCCCTGGGTGCCGTTATCGAATCCGAAGGACAAAATCCCTGAAAAGATTCCGCCATCCGAACCTTGCGCCGAATACACTCCCGCGTCGTCACCAGTATAATCGGTTTTCAGGTACTCATGGTAAAAATCCTCATCCTCAGCACTCCCCTGGGCTTCGAGATCCCATCCGATCTCTGAACCGGAAATGAGCAGATTCCCGCCTCCCTTGAGATAATCCATGACGAGCCCTTGCTCGGCCCACGCGAAAGATTCATCACTGGTGGATTCATTGCCCAGGATCCATACGGCGGCATCATAGTTCTCGAGATGCACACGGCTGTCGTATACTGCCTCATTACTGCACGCATCAAATGAAATCCCCAATGCCGCCATGGATGACGAATACTGCCTGATATAATCCCGGGTATTTCCATCCCATTGGCGATCAAATCCGTGAACGACCAGGACCGATGCCGGAAGCACAGAAACACGGGATCCGAGGACTTCTCCCACGGGGGATTCCGTCCCACCTACAATGCTAGACGCTTTCACGTATTGAACGGCGCCGATCTCGAGCCCCGTTGCGAGATATGTGGTATCACTGGTCGATGTACCGAGATTAAACGTGATGCCGTCTTCACTGAAGTAGAGAAGGTACTCGGATGCTCCACGAACCGGTGCCCATGAAATTCTGAGAGACCCTTCTCCCTCGTTCACGATTCGCAGATCCCGAGGCACGGTGCCGAAGTATCGGTCAATGGCATCCCATAGTTCAACCCGATCGCTGTCATACCTGAGAGCCCATATACCGATACCCTGGAGATCTTCTGTGACGAACAGGTCATATTTCGCCTGAAGACTCGCCCAGTCATCGTACCAGCACTGATGCCAGGTCCCGGTATAATACGTATACCAGGGCGTACTCGACGGAATGTACCATAACTTGTCGTATATCTGTGCCAACGGTTCCGCTATCTGGAATGTTTTTGCACTGCCGGAACCGGTAGTAGCGGCTCCGGGATAATCACCGGTACACGGCCAGTCGAATCCATAGTAGGGCACCCCCAGTATGATCTTATCCCGCTGCCCGTTGGTATACGTGATATAATCATTCACGGTCCAGGTCACATCCCACGTATACCCGTCCAGTGGTGCAACGGGCCCGGTAGTCGGGGCTCCGCTCCAGTGATAGTCGTATCCCATAACCATAAGGCCGTCGGTGATACCTGCCAACGCATCGTAGTCAAATGCATTAGACCAGTCGACGGCCGGAGTCGCCATGGTGATATGTGATCCCGGAATGGATTCATGAAACGTCGACGTAAGTTCCTCCATAAAGACGGTCAGGCTGTCTTTATAGGCGCCGGGTACGCCCTCGAAATCCACATTCACCCCATCGGCGGATCCTGCCTGAACCTGGATGAGGAGATTGTTCACGAGATTCGACCGATAGACGGGAGATCCGAGAATGGATCCGATAGCCGATGAACTGAAACAGGTTACCGTAAGAACGACCCGAACGCCATTCTGATGAGCTTCATCTATCAATCCCGTCACCGGCCAGCCATGAACGCTGCCCAGGCTCCCGTCACTGTTCGCTTCCGCGGAGAAGTACGCGATGGTGGTGAGCAGATCCCATCGGAGATCAGTGTACCCGCTCACCCAGTATGGATAATATCCGAGTACTTCTCTGCTTACCCCCGGAACACGAGTCGTACTCATGGGCGCCACGGGCCACACCTGTGGAATCCGAGTCGGTGTTTCATCCCGATATGCTTCATGCTGGATACAGTGAATACTCTTGAATCCAGCCGGTTGTTCGCTCACATTCCCGAAAACAACACCGGCAGCCATGAGCAGTGCGATGGCAATGATGAGCCACGTGCTTTCTTTCATATGCTCTCCTCGAAATGGAACACCACTCGCATATATGATATTACTATACGCTGAAAGATCTCGAATAAGGGTCAGCGAGCCATTCACTACGGTTTGCCGTCTCTCCCACTCGGAACGTATCGCAGAATTTCCAGTACAGACACGAACGCGGCATCCCATTCCTCATCATCTTTCACCGCGTCACTGAGTTTCAGCATACGAATATATATCTCCTTCATATCAGCTGATTCCTGCAACTCATTAATAAAGGACACTGAAGGTCTAAGATATTCCGTTACACGCGATGTATTATCTCGCGATGCTCTGAAATGGGCTGAAACTATCAGGGATACGGATTCCCCCTGTCTGTCATCGATCTTTCTCGATGCAGTCAGACACTCCAACGCCATTCGATCCGCTCCTTCCTTATCGTCGGCCCTCTCCAGGAGTTGACACAGATTCAAACCGTAAAACACATGAGAATTATGTTCTCCCACTTCGCGGAAATATCCAACGGAATCCTTTAGGAGGTCCATGGCTTCAGTCGTCCTTCCGAGTCTTCCTGAAAATATACCACGTTCACTCCTGAGTAGTGCCCTAATCAATTGAAACCTATTTTCTTCTATACGTTCTGAATTTCGACATTCTATTCTATCCAGGGCATCTGTGAACACGAATTTTCCTTCTTCATACCAGTGGACAACATCGTAGAATGCGGCAAGCGGTTCAATGCATCTACCGAGAATATTCAAGCGACAGCCGTTCACCGCCCTATCCCACATGTTTCGTGTATCGTGAAAATACTCCTTGGTGCGTAGTATAACTTCACGATGTCTTGTTCCCTTTAACGATTGCAGGACCGCTTCGAGCTTTCCGGAAAAGAGATCAGTATGCGTTTCCAAAACTGAAGCGTAATCTGAGGAACGTTCTTTAAACAAATCACGCCCATAATCACGGACAGCGCGCTCAAATTCATACCGACCCGAACGACTCATCCTGAGAAAGGACCGTCGCGTCAGTTCTTTCAATATCATTTGTGATGCTCCGCTCATGACTTCGGCTTCTGCAACTCTGAATCCACCGGCCAGTGTGGATAACTTCCGTGCGGATTCCCACATTTCATTCGGGAGTAATTGCCATGATTTTCTGAGAATAGCAGGGAGAATACTTTCAATATTCGAATGGTCAGAACGTTTCCACCACCGCGAACTCAGAAGTTTCCGAACCACGGCCGGGATTCTCGTTAGTTCAATGGAGAGAGACCATCCGGCCACGAGTTCGAGAGCAATGGGAATACCTTTGAGAACCTGTGTCACGTAGCCTAC
>Ga0180433_10010526_pt1 | contig 11115 bp, 29 predicted proteins | sample SS_ome_8_FD_132980 | JGI IMG/M metagenome (GOLD analysis project Ga0180433, IMG submission 132980) | Hypersaline lake sediment archaeal communities from the Salton Sea, California, USA - SS_1_D_1 metaG | ecosystem: Environmental > Aquatic > Non-marine Saline and Alkaline > Hypersaline >...
CATGGGCGTTTCCCAACCTCCCATGCCACCGGGAGTTCAGAATTCACAAAAAGCAGCTCCTGGGGGCATAATTCTCGCCACCCTCCCTGCTAAACGCAATCTGCAAAAAAATTTTGCCGCAGAGCCTCACGGCCCAACGGCAATTTCTGCGACCGGACAATAACGGCAAGCGGCGAATTTACGAACCGGACTCCCGTTTTTCGACGAGTTTTGCGGAGTAAATCATCATGGCTGCGACCTGAATTTTCTCGGCCCTGGTCAGGCGCCCACGAGAGTTTTCGACCAATTGAGCGGCCTGCATGGACAGAAGTCTGGGTTCTTTTTCCCCGACTTTCTCCAGGAGTTTCACGGCGTCCGCGACCTCTTCCTGGACCGTTTTTCCGCCCCGATTCAGCAATTGGAGGGCGTCTACGGTGTCCGCCACTTCCTCTCCGTCGTCGAAAACTACCACGGCAAGTCCGAACGGATCGAGCCTCTTGAAGGTGGCTTTTTCACCCCAAAGCAGAACTCTGTCTCCACAGCGATACTTAGTCATTTCCAGAAAGCCTCCAGCCCCGAAGTCATTTTTCGAAAATCAAGGTTAGTCGTTTTCATTTTTTACCCTGGTCAAATCGATCTCGGCCCTTTGGTCGGCCCTCGTTGCCGGCAGCAGCCCTCCGTGCCGCCGACCAAGGCTTGCCTTTGTTCTTGTTCGGCTTTGTGCGTGGCTTGTAGGTGCCCCTCTTAGCGCCACGTTTTACGGGAGTCATGTGCGGATTGCAGTGCATGTTCAGTGACCATGGGTTGTGGGTCGCGATCATGCCGGCCTCGTAGGTCGCAGCCTCTTCGCGGGTATCGAACGTGTCCAGGATCTCCTTCTCGAAAACCATGCCCATTTCGCGAGCTGCCTTCAGCCTGTTGCCGCTACCCTGATAGTCGTCGTTCTCTGGGGGACCAGCACAACTGCGCAGCCCAACGTAGAAGAAGCCCTCCTGGCATGTCAGCCTGTAGACGTAGTGGTTCACTCGCCACGCTCCACGTCCGCACAGAACTCCCGCATGATGCGCTTCAGCTCTTTGTATTCGTCACCGTTCTCCGCGAACAGGGTGGCGATGTGTGCCGCCCGCAGCTTGCACAGCGGATACGACACCCTGGCGTGGAAGCGCCCGCTGTCGATCATGAGCTGCGCCTCGTCGGCGTAGGTGTCGGCGCACCAGTAGGTGTAGAACCGTGAGGTCGTCCAGCGTGAGTAGCTCATTTGTCGCTGTTGCACCAGACCACGAAGGCGAAGAAGGCGAGGACCGCCACGATGACGATCACGAGTGCGATGTGTTCGGAGTTCATTCGTTTGGGCTCAGGAAAACGTCGAGGACCATGAAGAGGAAGATGGCAATCAGGCCCACCACGAGGAGCGCTGTAGGGCTCAGCACTTGTGGAACTCCTCGTAGCGGTTGTTGTATTGGATGCAGAAGTCCAGGCAGTTGCGCTGGCAGATCGGATCCTTGTGGACCTCGTGGCAGTGCGCCCAGACGTCGCGCTCGGTCCGCATGTCGGGCCCGATCTTCCCGATCGGCTCGCCCTGCTCACGCATGTAGATCGGGCACGGGTAGTGGAACTGGCCGGCCAGGACGGTGTCGTCGAGGACCAGCGGGCAGCGGGGGTTGTCGGTCTCGCACAGGCCGCGGACGCCGCGCCCGGTGGCGATCCTCTCCGCGCGGTAGCGCAGGATCGGGAAGACCTCCAGGATGTGCTCCGGGATCTCGCGAAGCCGCGGGATCGGGCCATTGTGCTGAGCGTCGGACACCACGCGGACGTCGTCCACGTCCAGGTCGTAGGCCAGCTTGATCGTGTCCAGGACGGCGCCCACGTTGCTGGGCGACACGACCATGCACACCGAGGTGTAGGCCAGCTCGGACAGCAGGCGGATGCTGTCGCGCACCTGGCGCCAGGCGCCCGGCACGCCGGCCAGCATGTCGCCGGTGACCGGGTCCGCCGCGTCGAAGGACACAGCGAAGTCGTTGACGCCCAGGTCGGCCAGGGCGCGGTATTTCTCCGCGGAGGCCGAGCCATTCGTCGAGATCGCGATGTTCTTGACCCCGCGCATCTTGGCGTAGGCCACCATCGCGCCGAGGTGCGGATGCAGCGTGGGCTCGCCGCCGGAGAACCGGATCGACTCCAGGTCGCCCACCATGTCGATGTAGGACGTGACCTCGTCGAGCGTCAACTGCTTGCAGGAGCGGTCAGCGAAGATGCGCTCATCGAGGCCGCGGCAGTAGGGGCACTTGAAGTTGCAGCTCTCGATGATGATGATCTCGCAGCGCTTCATCTGCGAGGACGAGCTGGCCGTGCGGGCCCGCTCGTCGGACAGGGTGTAGAACCCGATCTGTTCGAGTTTCATGGTGGTGCTCATGAAGAAGACTACCCTATCTCAGCTCAGAAAGCTTCTCCAAGACTGTGGAAAGCGGGGACATCGCCGTCACCCACCCGCCGTGAACGAAGGTTTGGTATCCCCAGAGTTTCAGCATTTTTCCGTGGGACACCAGCCCGACGACCCGGCCCTCCAGGTCGAACACGGGCCCGCCGGACGATCCGCCGGCGGCCAGGGCGTGCAGCCAGACCCCGCCCTGGAACATCACGTCGCCGACGATAACCACTGGGGCTCGCGTCGGGAACCCGGCCGAGAAGCCGCGAGAATGCTTCTCAGGGACCTCCAGCGCCAGGACGTATTTCGGGGGCCTGTCTTCGCTTTCGAAGCCCACGAGGGCCGTATCGGCCTCCTCGTCGGTCCAGATCACGAGGCCGCCCTCGTAGACCTTGTCGCCGACCGTGAACGTGTATTCCGTGTCGTCGGCGACGACGTGGGCGCAGGTCAGGACGTAGAAGCCGTCAGCGGCCCAGGCGACCGGGAAGGCCGTGCCGTAGCCGAAGTCGTTCTCCAGGATGCCGACCCAGGAGACGTCCGGGACTGTCTTTATGTCATGTGCACATGCCGTAAGGGTGAGAATGGTGCATAGGGTGGGGAACAATTTCATGCTCCCCATCCTACCAGATCGCCCTACCCACGTGCCAGGTTTTCTTCAGGCGCGCTCCAGCTTCATCTCGTGGACCTCGCACTTGTAGCCCTGCCGGCGCCACCAGCCAGCCGCGCGCACCGCGGACCGATAGTCCTGGTGCAGGCGCGGGGCCGTGCTGCCACGGCGGAACTTCTCCTTCGGCAGGATGTAGTAGTTGCCGATGTAAGGGTTCGGCGACTCGACGACCCACACAGCGTAGAAGGTCACTTGTATTGCGCCTCCCGGCGTGCCTCGTCGGCGAGCTGATTCTCGCGGGCCACAACGGCGTCGGCGCGAGCGGCCTCGATGGCCTCACGCTGCGCGTCCTTGCGGTCACCGCCGAGCCCCTGGGCGACGATGTAGACGAGAAGCGGCGAGGAGACCGTGATCAGCTCGGTCACGGTGGTCTCGGGCACGCCCAGCTTCGTCGCGATCATGCCGATGACGGTCAACAGCGCGACGCGGAACTTCTTGGAACGGAGAAGGTCGAGCATTAGAACGCCACCTCCTGGTTCTTCCAGCGGAGGGCGCAGCCACGCTCGCCCACGGTGGGCACGCAGTGGACGACGCCGATCGAGTCGACGACGCGGTGGGTGGTGCCGCCGTCGCGCAGGTAGAGCCTGACGGGGTTGTTGATGCGGTAGACTCTGCCCTCGAAGTCGTATTCGCGGTAGAGTTCGTGTGAGATGTCGAATTCGGTCAGTTCGGTCATGAGTTGAAACAGCGGTTGGCGGCGAAGCGCAGGAAGGCCATCGCCGGGTTCTCGTGGTTGTCCGGCAACATGCCGGCGTAGTAGGTTTGGTCTGGCTCGCCCGGACACCGCATCTCGACGGTGCGGATCTGGTAGAGCGTGGTGGTGAGTTCTGGGAGAGAGAAGTCCGAATCTGGCACGAAGCCAAGCTCTGGTCTCTCGTATGGGTTGATCAGCTCGATGTGCCCGGCCCCGTCCGGCATGTCGTAGACCTCGCCGGCGTGCGGGCCCTCGATGATGAGGACCTTCATCGCCACGTCGAGACCTTGGCGCTCGGATACCTCCGGCACGCCTCAAGGTATTCTCGGACGAACGGGATGAACTGCTCCAGCGTGCCCCAGCCATTCGACGGCTCGAACTGCTGGAAGTGTGCCGGCCAGGTCTCCATGGCCCACAGGCCGGCCGAGAGCAGCGGCGCGAGGTCGCCCGCCAACTCCAGGCCCAGCTCCTCTGGGCGCCACATGGCCTCGTAGATGCCGGCGGCCCAGGCGACCCTCCCGCAGTTGTGTGTGATGTTGCCATCCCACACGTAGTGCTTCTCTTCGAGGCCTGGGACGTCGAAGTAGAGGTCGATGTCGAGGCTCATTGTCGCTCCATCATGTCCAAGACTGCGTAGAGGCGCAACATCCAAGACTCGCCGCCTGTATTGAGCAGATCGAACGCTGCACTTCCGTGGTGCCTGACGATGATGGATCTTGCGTCGTCGTCGCTCATGGCTCCGAGCATCAGGCGCAACTGCCTGGCCTCGCTCTCGGTCATCGTGATGGTGACCTCGCGCTCCGTGATGGGCTCGATTTCAGCTTGCATTGTCGTAGCCTCCTCCGCACCGGCCGCCGGGGCCGAACAGGAGCTTCCACCAGTAGCCGAGCGGGCCGTCCAAGGTGATCGAGGCAACGTTGCCTTCATCCTTCAGAATCGGTTTCGTGTAGTTCTTCATCTTTCTCTGCTTGTTCGAGTGCCCAGGCGAGCCGGATCATTGCCTTCTGCTTCGCCTGGATGTTGCAGCCCGGGTTCTCCAGGTAGCGCCTCACGGCTGCGATGAGTGCCACCAGTTTATCTCTCGTCTCCATCGCCCATCAGCGTGCCGCGCTCTTTGCGGCTCAGCAGGGTTTCGGCGTTCAGCTCGCGCACGTCGGCGGGGTCGATGCCGATCGCGTCGCACAGGCCGTAGAGGAACCAGAACACGCCGCCCATCTCGCCGATGAGCTTTTCGCGCCGCGGCGGGAACATCCTCAACTCGTTCAGGTTGAAATCGCCGCGCATGGCCTTCTGGGCCATGTTGGCGATCTCGCCAGCCTCGCCGGCCAGACCGACCATCATGTAGAGGACACGGTTGGTCTCGGCCACTGAGTAGTCGCCAGGCAGGAACGTCTCGCGAATGACGTCGATGTAGTCCCTGTCGTTCATCAGAAGTTCTGCTCCTGCTTGGCCTTGACGAACTCCCACTGATCGACGATCACGACGATCTTGGAGCGGTTGCCGCCGGTGTTCTTGTCTTCCCAGCGCTCCTGCTTGAGCTTGCCCTCGATGAGGATCTTGTCGCCCTTCGCGTGGTTGCGCTCGAAGGCCTCGGCCCGCGAGCCGAAGACGGTGAAGTCGAAGTAGGACACGTAGTCCTCCTTGTCCTTGCGCCACTCGTTGACGGCCACGGAGCCGTTGCAGACGGCCAGGCCTGAAGACGTTTTCTTGATCTCGGGATCCCGAGTGAGGTTGCCAGTGATTGCGACTCTGTTCATAGCAGTTCGAAGTCTACCTTGACTGAAGTGGTGTTGTCTTTGACGGTGATTTTCGGGTCGTGGATGTCGACAAGCGGTTCGCTGTCGACGGTGTATCGGACACCATTTGGGACGCGGTGTAGGACGCAGCGGTCGCGCGTCAGCTCGTCTGGGTGGATGCCGCGAGTAGCCAGCGCGGCGCGTAGAATCTGCTCCGTGCGCCGGGCGACTACCATCGACAGCTCTTTGGTGACGTTTCTGAGTTCGAGGCTCACAGGATGCTCACCATCGTTGCCAGGCAGCCGTAGATGATGCTCCGCAGCTCGGCGTCGGCTGCGTCGCCAAGTTCAGCGGCTGTGATGCCCACGCGGAGGGCGATGATGTCGCGCGCCGCGCAGAGGGCTTTCTCGTATTCCTCGGCCGGCACCGTGGCGAGCTGGGCCGCCAGGTCGATCGCGAGGATGTTCAGGTCTTCGGTGCCGCCCTTCAGCTCGACTTCGAGCCGCCGGGCCGCGCCGGCCAGGATCGTTTCGAGGGTCATACTTCGAACCCCTCCGTGGGGTTGCCGGCTCGACGGGCGTCGAGTTCGGTCTGGTAGAAGTTCAGCGACGCCCGCGCCGAGGCGTTGAGCGGGTTGCCGCGCAGGACACGGCGGAAGTGCTTGCACCGCTCTTTGAGGCTGTCGTGCTTCTTCTTCTTGTCCTTGCGGAAGATCGGGTAGAGGCCGACCGAGCGGTCGTTGTCCGCCCGGACGTGCCGGATCGGCTCGCGGTAGCCCGCTGCTACGCGCTGTAGTGCTTCGAGGTATCTCACAGGACGCGTTTCGCTCCATACTTGTCGGTCCAGGTGTGCTTGCGCTCGGCGAGAATCCTCGTGGCCTCGTCGATGGCCTCGTTCTCTTTTGACTTCCTATCGGTCTCAGCGGCCTTGTCGTCACGTTCGTTTCGCAGTTCGAGATTATCGATCCGGCGCTCCATCTCTCTGCGTTTGCGCTGTTCCTCAATGACGAACGCCATGGTGATGACTGCGAAGATCCCGAGTCCGATGAGGAAGCCGATCACAGCGCCTCCACGATCTTCAGGTAGGCGCGGCGGAACTCGTCGAGTTTCAGCCGCAGCAGATTCGCCAGGCTGGGCCCGATCTTGCCGTCGGCGAGCTGTTTGTCGATCGCCTTCCGCGCGTAGGCCTCCAGGATGTGCCAGTTGGCGTCTCCGATGCCTTTGAGGTCGCCGGAGGCGAGCGCCAGCGTCAGCCCGTCGACGATCTCGCGGATCTTCGCGGCCTTCGCCGGCTCGACATCTTCGAGCGCCTCATCGACGAGGATCGCGATGCCAATGAACGCGGCCTCCATGGCCGGGACGGTGTAGTCCTGCCGATTGTTGAGGCCGACGCAGGACGCAAGGAGAAGAGCGGCCGTGGCCGCGATGGTGGTGCAAATTCTCATGGAAAAGTCTACCCCGGATATTCGGGTGGTGCAAGGTGCAGGTCGAGGATATCCGCCCACTCGGGCGGCAGAAGTTGGTTGTCTTTGCGATAGCGCCAGTGGTTCCCGCTCTTCTCAACTTCGAACTTTTTGTCGTTGATCAAGACGGTGCCGAACCAGCATGTGCGCTGGATGCTGCGGCCGACGTTGAGAACGGTGAACGTGGTCTCCTTGGGCAGGACCCAGTTGACGATGCGAAACATCGCCCACAGGATCACGAGCAGGATGTTCCACCAGATGAACTCGATCATTCGACGACGTCCTCCCAGACGTGCGAGTAGGCCAGCCCGAACTGCGGGTCGTGGTCAGTCACGGTCGGGTGGTCCTCGTTCCAGGCCAGGCAGTGCGCCCACTCGTGCGGCAGCACCTGCCAGGTGGCCTCCCAGGAGAGGCGGCTGTCGATCGTGATCTCGAAGTGCGTGGGCAGCCCCTCGTCGTTGCGGTGCAGGGTGGTGTAGGCGATGCAGTCCTTGAGCTTGCGGCGGCGCGTCTTCACCGGCACGATAGGCGGGCAGATCTCGCGCAGCTCCTTCAGGAACCGCCTGTAGCTGGGCCATTTGGGTTTTCTCATGACCAAATGACGGGGGCGAAGAGGAAGAAGGCGAACGCCAGAAAGAAGTAGACTCGCGCCGCGAGATCCCAGCGGTCCGCAGACCGTTGGGCGGCCTTCGCCTGGCGGCACAGATCAAGGTAGCGGTCGGTCATCGGGCCCTCCACTTCTTCCAGCAGGCGCGACAGCCGCAGCGCGGCGGACGGATCGCCTTGTAGCGATCGGCGTAGGTGCATCTCTCTCTGGTGATCTTCATACGTGCTCCAGGACAGGGAGGTCGGGCAGCCAGTTGACCGACGGGTCGGGGTCGGCCAGGTCTGGGATGCGCTCGTAGGTGAAGCCCTCGACATGGCACAGGTCGCCGTCGGTCACGACGGGGTATTGGTGGACCTTGCCGCCGGGGGACAGGAAGGCGATGCCGAAGCCCTTCTGCCAGCCGAACTCGGTGCCCTTCATGTAGGCGCGGCCGGCGATCGGCGAGCAGCCCATCGGCGTCGACATCCAGGACATGCCCCTGAGGGCCTCAGAATTGCCGTAGGCGAGCTGCGCGCGGTGGGTGTGCCCAGACTGCCCGGAGCGGCCCGCGGCCTTCAGCTCGGCTCCTGCGGGGAACTGGCCCAGCTTGACGCCGTGGTGGATCCGGTAGAAGCCGAACAGCAGCAGGCCGGGCGCGTCCTCTTCGGTCCCGATCGGGCTCATGATCTTGCCGCCCTGGGCCAGCTCGACGTCGAACTCGTCCAGGCCCATCAGGCGATCGATCCGCAGGTCGCGAAGCTCCAGGAGCGCCGGGGCGACCTGGGTCATGAACGCGGCCCAGCGGTCGATGCCGTGGTTGCCGCCCACGAGGATGATGCGGCCCTTGAAGCCGGTAGCCCGGATCTGGCGGACCATCTCGCGCAGGAAGTCGAACTCGACCTGGATGGAGACGTTCCAGCCTGGGATCTTCGGGAAGCGGCTGATCTCGCCGCCTTCCAGGTGGTCGCCGTTCAGCAGGACGATGTCGTCCTCGCCGAGCTGCAAGTCGCGGATCGAGGCCAGGAAGCACTGCCACGTGAACGGGTCCAGGAAGGTGCTGTGCGTGTCCGAGATGGACAGGACGACGCGGGTGTCCGTCAGGGTGCGGGCGTCCAGCAGGTCGCGTCCGACGGCGTAGGGGCGCACGTAGCGCTCGATGTAGCGCTTGGCGTGGTCGCGGCGGCTCTGCTCCGCGCGGCCGGACAGCTTCAGCTTGGTGCCGCGCTGGTCGCGCAGGCCGGCGACCTCCATCACGTGCTGCCAGTTGCCGAACTGCTTCTGGATGTGCTCCAGCGGGTAGCGGCCGAACTGCTCGTAGCGGGGCCCAGAGAGTGACTTCGTCGTGTGGCCCAGCGGGTTCTTGTCCGGGTCGGACGCCACGTGCTGGACGTCGGCGATGATGTCCTCGATCGACGGGATCTCGCCGGACTTCATGGCCAGGCGGCGCTCCCGCTCCTGCTGCTCTTCGGCCTTGCGCCGCAGATACTTGGCCTTCTCGGCGGCGTTCTTCTTGACGCTATCGGGAGCTGCCAGTAGGCGTTCTACTTCGTCCTTCGGATCACCCATTGCGGCGAGCCTCCGCCTGGACCCAGCGACGGACGGACGTCATGGACGGGCCGTCGTAGAGTTCTCGCAGGCCCTCCTTGAGGTAGAGGTGCTCCAGCGGAACGTGGGTCTTGCCCTCGGCTTTCAGCTTCAGATAGTGCCGCAGGGCCTTGGCGAGTGGCTTGTTTCTCTCGACGATGCAGGGCTTGCTGTTGTCGATGCCGGCGAGGAGGTCGTCGAGTTGCTGCTCGGGGGTGGGTTCTGCCATGGGGGCTGTGGGGAGTGAGAAAAGGCCCCGCGGGTGGGGGAACCCGCGGAGCCGGGGCATCGACATGATACCCGATTTGGGGGAGCTACACCAGGGAAAGTGCGTGGGAGAGGGTCTTCGTCTTGGCGACCGAGGAGACGCCGAAGAGGTTGCTGTGCTGGCGCACCTGGGAGCCCTCAGCGGTCCGGCCGCGGACGTGGTCGTGGTATTCCGTCACCGCGTTCAGGGCCGCCCAGGCGGTCCCGCGGATCCCGTCGACCGAGTTCTTCTCGTTCTCCAGGAGGGCCTTCTGCTCGGCGATGACCAGGTCCTTCTTCTGCTGGGCCTTGGCCAGGGACTCGTCCTCCAGGCCCTTGAAGGAGCCGAAGGCGAGGTGGTAGGCGTCGCTCAGGAAGGTGTCCAGCTTGTCGCCCAGGAGCGTCGTGGCGACGAGGGCCGACACCATCTCCTGGAACTTCTTGGTCTCCTCGGAGGCGATGCCGAGCACCTGGCGCACCTGGGCCAGCTTCTCTTCGAGGTTGCCCGAGTGCCGGAAAGACAGCCCCTTGGCTGCGTCTCTCAGGCTCCAGCGGAGCGTGTTCGCGCACAGCACTCGGACGGACGTGGGGTAGACGGAGAAGCCAGCGAAGCCGCCGTGGCCGCTGCTGACGAGGAGATAGAGTTCGGAAACGTCCTCGCTGGTCGCCTTGACGACCTGCGGGAGCTTCACCAGCACGAAGACGCGCCGGCGGTTGTAGAGGGTGCCGGCCGTCTCGACCGTCACCGCGGCATCCTGCCCGGCGAGCTGGTCGGCGAAGCGGGCGATGTCCATGTTGTCGAACTTCTTGTAGGTGTCCGACACCAGGCCCAGCTCCTGGTGGTTGTCGGCGCAGCAGTGCATGAAGTTGCTTTCGAGCTGGACCCACTCGAAGGCCGGCTCGCCGTCGTCGCCGAGGATCGGGAAGCCGGAGACGTCGACGATCGGGATCTTGCGGTAGATGGGGGCCAGGTAGGTGCCCCAGTCGATGCCGTGCTCGACGAACGCCTCGACGGCGGTCATGCCCTGACGGATCGGAGTGCCCAGCCGGTGCCAGCCGCGATCGCGGAGGTCGGAGGAGGCGATGATGACTTTGTCGTTCTGGTAGATTTCGTGGCTCATTGTCTTGCTCGTGTTTGGTGTTGGAAAATCATACCACGAAGTTCAGTTGGATGTCGGGAACCGATCTCTGGCTGGTATCAGTTCGGGACAGAGCCGATCGATGTCCTCGTCGGAAAACTCGATGAGACCGCGGCGAACGGACAGCATGTCGAAGCCCTCCGCAGCCCAGTCTTTCTGGAATCTGCGGATGGCGACGACGCAGCCGTGCAGGCTCGTGGGCTTCGCGAGGATCTCCCATTCACGGCCTTTGCGGCCGAGGATGCGGATGCCAGGCATGCGCGACGTAGTGACGGCCCTATCCATTGTCCAGCGCCTCAAGGTCCTCGAACGTCATGTCGGCGAAGCTGTCGACCCCGGTGCAGATCTCGCTGATGACATCCCTGGACAGTATTTTGAACGGCAAGCCTTCGTCCTCCATCGCGCTGCCGAGTTCGGCCAGTGCCGTGCCCACCTCGCCGGTGAACGGGATGCAGGACAGCAGTGTGGACAGGGCGAGCGCCTCGCGCTCGTTGATTTCGATCCTGGCCGTGAAGGTCCTGTCTGTGGTGACTTTCATGCGTCTGTGTATCGGCGGATGTCCTCGACGACCTCGCGGTCCGAGGGGAAGTGGATGTATTC
>Ga0180433_10010527_pt1 | contig 11114 bp, 7 predicted proteins | sample SS_ome_8_FD_132980 | JGI IMG/M metagenome (GOLD analysis project Ga0180433, IMG submission 132980) | Hypersaline lake sediment archaeal communities from the Salton Sea, California, USA - SS_1_D_1 metaG | ecosystem: Environmental > Aquatic > Non-marine Saline and Alkaline > Hypersaline > Sediment...
AGCCTGGAACATATCTTGGACAATAGGTTTTGAGAATTCGGTCTTGGACCAGGGGTAGCTGTCTCTGACCACGACTTCGATGTCGTCAAAACCCTGATCCCTGAGGTATCTCTTGAATTTTTCCACAACCTCTTCGGGCTCCATATTCGGGCCGAAGCGAATATCCACTTTACCCCTCGCCTTTCTTGGAAGGATTGTTTTGGTTCCACTGTCTACATAGCCTGCATGAAACCCGTTAATATTTATGATAGGGGAATAGAGCCCCCTTTTGAGGAGATCAACACCATGCCGGTCGTATTTGAAACACAGGCTCTTCATCTCTTTGAGGAATGCCTTTTCGTCAAAGGTGCGTGCCAGTTTGTTGAGAAGCTTCAGGTCCTGCTGGCTTATGGGGGCAACGTTGTTGTAGAATCCTGGAATTCTGATTTGTTCCTTATTGTCCGTCAAGGAAGAAAGGGCATGAATCAATCGCCACACCGGGGAGGAGACCCAGGCGCTGAAGGAACCGTGAACGGCGGTATCCACCGGCCCGCCTTTTTTACCCCCCCGGCAGATGAGATCCATATAAACAATGCCTTTGAGCCCCAGATGCATAGAGATCTTGCCTCGAGAGTCCTGAGAGAAATCGAAATCAACGACTCCATCTCCCTTGAGCTCCTGTTGATGCGCGCTTATAAATGTTTCGAACTGGGGGCTTCCAATCTCTTCCTCTCCTTCGAGTACAAAGATCAGGTTTAATGGAATCCGATCCTTTTCCTTAATGGTGGCCAGCACATTGAAAAGGCCACACAGGGCGCCTTTGGAATTGACGGCTCCCCTTGCCACCACGCACTCCCCGAGCCCCGGCAATTTGTGTATCTCAGCGGCAAAAGGCGGGCTCATCCACTTGCGTTCCTCAGCAGGCTGAACATCATACATCCCGTAAACAATCAGAGTTTTTTGTGACGCTCCGCGAAGCCGGCCGTAAACGATTGGAAAAGAGGGATTTCCCCAAAAGGAAGCTTCTCCTCCCAGTGATTCTATGAAACCCTTCAGCCACTCCGCTGTCTCCCGGATACCCTCACCGGTAGCGGAAACGCTTTTCTGCCTCAGAAAATTACGGCATCTTTTCAGGTGCTCGGGAAAGGCTTCGTCAATTGCGCTGTGGATCTTTTCCAACGGAATCTGTTTTGCTTTTGCCATCTGCATTGTTATAAACCTCTTTGACGAAAACCAGCTTATGATCGCCGGGAGCGTAAAAGTCCTTGAAAACGGCCTCATTCCGATACCCGCACCGCTCATAGAAGGCATGGGTCGGGCCGTAATGACCCTTTGATGAGGTCTCAACATAGATCCTTTTCCCTCCCCGCTCCATGATCTTTTGTTCGGTTCTATGCAGGATCTCTTTTCCCAGCCCTGATCCCCTGAGACTGTTCTTTACGGCAATCCAGTATATATCATAGCTCCCCGCGGTGCAGGGGATGTGCCCGAAACAGGCATAGCCGATGACTTCTTTCGCTTTCTCGGCAAAAACGAAGTGGTAGCCGCTAGATACGCCCTTTTTCAACCTTTCTTCGACCAGTTCCACGGCCACGTCGATTTCATCCTCAGAAAAAAAGCCGGAAGAAATCGCGATCCCCCGAACCCACCGCGTATCAGACGGTTTTGGATCTTCACGATAAATGAGCTCCTTTAAGTCCATAGACTATACCTTGACTCCGCCCATTGATTGGTATCGCTCATAAGTTTTGGCAGAGACCTTTTTATGGATCAATATCATCATTCATCACAATATGACATCATGTCTTCTTCTTAGAACCATAAGGGTTGTAAAGAAGCTATATTGTTTCAAGTTCTGTATGTTGTCAAAAACATTCTTTTGAATTTACCATTGACACTCAGCGCAAAATCCCATATTTTTTCGGCTCCAAAAAAATGACTTTAAAAAACCTGAACGAAAATTACGGGGTCTACCCGAAAACATAAGACAATGGAACAATACTTTCCCGTTATCAAAATCCAGGGCGGAGCTGAGGATCGGGGCCGGCAACAAGGCGTCCTTTTGAAAGAAAGAATTCATAAGACGGTCGATTTTTACAAAAAGCAATTCCTTCAACCTAAAGAGGAGATCCTAAAAATTGCCCGCCAATTCCGAAAATCCACAGAGGCCTTCCGGACAGATCTCTACATTGAAATTGAAGCATTGTCTCGAGCCGCAGGGGTCGATCCCGTGTGGGTTTACGCCCTAAACGGTCGCACGGAGCTTTTAAACCTCAATCCGATGGAATGCACCTCCTTGGCTTTCAGGAGAGAAGGTCTGATCGGGCAGAACTGGGATTGGGATAGCGAGGTGGAAGCTTTGGCGGTGATTCTTGATATTGAAAAAGAAGATGGCCATCGCATAATGACTATGACCGAGCCCGGGATGATTGGCAAGATAGGAATGAATAACTGCGGACTCGGTGTTTGTCTGAATTTCATGACCATCGAAGCTTACCAGCCCCATGGAGTTCCGTTGCACGTGCTTCTGAGGACGATCCTCGACAGCAAAAGTTTGGATGAGGCTCTCATCCTGATTAAGCCTCATCTGCCGGGAAAAGTAGGCAATATAATAATCGCCGATTGGAATGGGAAAGTCGAAGACATCGAACTCGCCGGCGACGATTTTTTTTCCATTAAGGTTGAAGATCAGTTTGTTCACACAAATCACTTCCTGACAAAAGTGGACTACGACCTCATGTTGTTTCCCAATACGCTGGGCCGGTACCATCGGGCTAAAAAATTATTGCGCATGATCGATAATCCTTCCGTTGATGCCATAAAGCACATCTTAAGGGATCACGACAATGAAGAGCATCCCATCTGCCGCAAGCGCTTCTCTCATCCATGGCTCACGGATGATACTTCGATGACCATTACTTCAATCATCATGGATCTGAAAAACCTCCAATTCCACATTACAAAAGGAAACCCTTTTGATAACCCGTTTTCTGTTTTTTCCTTGAGCAGTTAGCTTCTACAGGTCCCTCCTCGCCGCCGGTGCAGGTGTGGGGCCGCCTCCGGCAGTACGGGACGCGACTGACTGTTCCGCGAACGATTCAAGCCCTTAAGAATCACATCCGCGCGCTTTTCCAAGTCCGGCAAGGCCCATCGGAACGTGAAAAGGGTCTTGGTGGGTTGAAAACCCAGTTCTTTATTTATTGACCGCATTGGGCGGTTTGTTCTTGCAGTACTGGTGGTTATGTATTCCACATCCGGGAACCTATTTTTGATGGCTGCAAGCATCTCGGCCTTGAGGCGTTTGGCCAGTCCCCTTCTGCGATACTGGGCTAAAACGCCTGTGAAGTATTGATTAACCCTATAGGGTTCTTCCTGATTGTACATGATATCCGTCAGACCGCTGATTCGACCGTCATACTCCCTACTGATGATGGTATACCACTCAATTCCTCTTTTCTTCAGGTTACGCTCCTCAATCCTCCTGGATGCCGGTGTTGTAATAAGCTCCTGCTCCATATCCCCAATAGGGCGCTGGTTGATGATTTCCGTGTAAGTTCTGCAGAACTCCTCGATATCTTTCTCAGGGCATTCCCGAAAAAATTCGACTTTCGTGTCATGAGATTTCGTTCTTCCTCTCTGAAGCCATTTCCCTACCAATTGCCAATCCACGTCTTCCATGTACAACCTGTGCTGAACTTCCTCATGGATCAACTCGCCGCGCAGATGCTTGCAGAAATGCAGCGCAATAGGGTTGTCCACTTCCCCATGGACGGTATCCCTGTGGAGAAGCCTTGCGATTTCAACCATATGTCTCAGCAAGAACGTTGCGATTTTCTTCCTTCGATAAATGGGAGCGACCGAGATGGAAATCTGACAGACATGCTTATTGCTCTCGTAATCCGGGGATAATTCCGTATCATAGGATATCGAAGCAAAAGCAATTCCCCTTTCCTCCTCGTCGAACGCCATCCATCTTTTTATGGAATAGAGGGGGTTGGGTGTAGAAAAAAGTCGTCTAACCACGGCACGGTCAGGCAATCGGCCTTTATGGTTCAATTCACGGAAAATTATCTCAGACAAGTCATAATAGGCCTCCCACAGACCCTCAGAAGCCTCCTTGGGGATAAATTCAATTAAAGAAAAGTCTTTAGACAAATTAAAGAGATTTGATTCCAAATATTTCACCTCTCTTTTGACGGTTTGAATGATTCAATGAATTCTTCCCATTTCAATAGCGGTTGGTCAGGCTACCTGTACGCCTCACGAATGATCCTTTCCACCACCCGATTGAAGTGCAGCCCTCTCTGAAGGGCTGCAGCAACAAACCCTGCGTCCGGCGACAGACAAGGGTTCGCATTGATCTCAAGCACCCAGGGTAGGTTATCTTGGTCGACCCTGAAATCAACCCGTGCATAGCCCCGAACACTGAAAAGTTCCCAGCACTTTCTCGCCAGCATGCCGAGTCGAAAGAGAAGGGGTTGATCTCTCTCGGGGAATTCAAAACTGCGAAGCGTATGGTGGTATTCAAAAGACGAATTATCCCACTTTGCCTTGTAGTCTATAATCTTCCATTTGTCCTTGGGATAATCGTGAAAATGGATTTCTGCAGTGGGCAGCAACTCCGGTCCTTCCTGAGAGGCCAGAAGCGAAAGGTTAAACTCTCTTCCCTCGATATAGCGTTCGGCGAAGCAGGATCCCCCCAGCCTATCCTTACGCCGGTTCATCTCCGAAAAGAGCTGCTTCGGATTCCCCATCCGGAGCACAGAATCTTCGTCGACCCCTATAGAGGCGTGTTCCCATGTTGACTTAATGATATAATGCTCTCTTGGCAGGATATTCCTGTTATGCAATCCATTGGGAGGGTAATTTTGGGGGGTTCGGATTCCCGCACCCTCCAGTATCTTCTTGGCGATAAGCTTGTTTGATGTCATATAAAGGGTGTCTGCATAAGAACCCGTGTATCTAATACCCATGATTTCAAGAACGGTAGGGGCAAGATGGATAAGGCGACCATGACCTTCCACGGATTCTACAAGATTGAAGACCAGGTCGGGCTTCAGCCTTTTCAGATCCCGGATTAAGGCATTCATGTCCATGGAGAGAGCTAAACGGGTCGATTCATAGCCCAATTCTTCAAGAGCTCGATCGACAGCCTTTGCCTGCTCCAGAACGTCACTTTGATCGAGATGGGCACCCGTTTCGGCTATCCGATCGTAGAGAATAACAACCCTCATGGCATTTTCATCGCGAAAGGGAAGCAGGTGAAGCGTAGGGGGTTCCTTCAAAAGATACGGGATAAGGGATCCTCGACAGAGCGGAATCCATAATCTTTGCTATAAGTTCACGATAGGTCACCCCAGCCAGATTGCAGAGAATCGGCAGATCTGAGATATCCGGATTCAGGCCTGCAAGGGGATTCACCTCAAGAAATTCGGGGATACCATTCCCGTTGGTCCTCAGATCCACACGCCCTCCGTCTCTGCAACCAAGCCCTCGCCATGCCGCTAGGGCTATCTCCTTTGCTTTCTTGGCCAGGTCATCCCTGACAAGGCTATATCTGACGTATGCCTCAAATTTTTTCTTGTTTGAATAGGAATAGACCCCTGCCTCCGCCCCTTTCTTAAGGGCCACTTCTATGACTCCTAAGACTGTAGCATTTCCGCCGGTGCCTGTTATCCCCACGGTAAATTCTCTTCCCTGTAGATAGGTCTCTATAAGCACCGGCTGACGGAAGAGCGAAAGCAGTCTGCGGCACTTGGAGTCCAAATCCTCCTTGTTCTCTATTTTCGACGTGGCGCTGATTCCTTTACTGGTACCCTCTGCAACCGGTTTGGCAAAGAGTGGAAAAGGCAGATCCACCTTTTCTATATCCGATAGATTCTCAACAACGTAAAAATCGGGTGTAGGAATCCCCAGGTCACGGATCACACGCTTCGTCAGTCCTTTGTGTAGGGTCAGCGAAAGGACAAGGGGGTCTGAAAAAGTATAGGGTATATCGTAAGCCTCTAGGAGGGCGGGCACTTGTGCTTCCCTTCCGAAACCTCTGAGGCCCTCGGCGATGTTGAAAACCATATCCCATCGGTCGCCGGCCGCCAATCGTGCCGTCAGGCCCTTGATACTTCCGATTCTATCTGTCCCGTACCCTAAATCCTTAAGCGTCGATTCGATAGAATCAACCGTGTCTCGTCTATCAAACTCCGCCGTCTCTTCTTCCGTGAAACCTTCAGCCAGGTAATCTTCCCGGAGATCGTAAGTCAAACCCACTTTCATTGTCTCTATCGTCCTCCTCTTTCATACAAAGGATCAGCCGCCGGCACAGCATGACCCACCCTCCCCTGCGGGTCGGGATAACGGAAAATGCGGCCCTCGTAATTCCTCAGCAACAAGTCATCTCCTTCTCGCCCCATAAGGTATTCTGGAATCAAAGGGATTTTGCCGCCTCCTCCGGGAGCATCAATCACATAACTCGGCACAGCATAGCCCGAGGTGTGTCCGCGCAATCCCTCGATTATCTCAATACCCTTTTCCACAGGCGTTCGAAAATGGCCGGATCCTGAAATGGGATCACACTGATACAGATAGTAGGGCCTGACACGAATCTTGAGAAGGCCTTGGAACAATTTCTTCATTGTCACTACATTGTCATTGACACCCGACAAAAGAACAGTCTGACTTCCCAGAGGTATACCGGCATCGGCCAGACTCTTGCAAGCATGAGCCGCTTCGGGTGTCAGTTCATCCGGGTGTGTGAAGTGGATGCTCATCCACAAGGGATGGAAGCGTTTCAGGGTACGGGTCAATCCGTGGGTGATACGCATAGGTAAGACGGCCGGGGCTTTTGTGCCGATACGCAAGATTTCCACATGGCGTATCTTTCGCAACCTCGAAAGCAGCCATTCAAGAGTTTCATCCGGCAGCGTCAGGGGGTCTCCACCCGAAAGAAGCACATCCCGAATTGAGGGGTGACTTTCGATATAGGCGATGGCTTTCTCCCAATGGTCCTTGTTGAAGGGAGAACCGTTACCATTGCCGACCATTCTCGAACGGGTGCAGTACCGGCAGTACGTCGAGCAGAAATCGGTCACGAGAAAAAGGACACGGTCAGGGTACCTGTGAATAAGCCCCGGCACAGGACTGTCATGATCTTCCCCCAGAGGGTCCTCGGCTTCACCCGGAGAATGGGTGAATTCTGCAGTGACCGGAATGACCGTGCGGCGGAGAGCCTGGCTTGAATTTCCCTTTTCCAGCAGGCTTGCGAAATAGGGTGTGATGGCCAGAGGGATTTTTTTCCTCAGGCCGGTAATAGCCCTTTCCTCATCCTGGGAAAGATCCAGAATGCGGCTGAGCGAGTGAATGTCTTTAATGCGGTGGCGCAACTGCCACCGCCAGTCGTTCCATTCCGCCAAGGCAATTTCCGGAAAGGATTTCTTGATAAAGGCGGAAGCGCGAGCAGTGCCTTGGAATCTTTGAATGCGTGAAATCTTTAGCGCAGGTGCGATCTCTTGTTTTTTCTCATAATGAATAATTTTTCCGGGCACAGCGCATGGACCCGGAGGTTCAAACTCGTCTATACCGCACTCTTCACTTATCATGTTTGTGTTTTCACCCCTCTTTCTTTATATGTTTGGGTTATTATTTACCGTTTGATTTTAAGGCAAAATACGTGCCATACGGATAAGTTTTTGATATCATTTAATCTTTTCCTGGCATGTCTTTGCCTTCCATTCAATCGGTCCTCCCGAAGCATGTCGGAATATGCTTTGGGAGCTTTTGTTTGGCTTATTTTAGGCTAATCTATTGAAAATACATAAAATTATGGTTTGGGAAATGAGAGTTCCGATATTTATGAAATGAGGAACTGGCAGTTCCCATTTTTCCTTTGAGTGTGCTCCGGGTGTTTGACTGTGATATTGAAATTACGTCTACAGGGATTGTTTGAAGAGAAAAAGGAATGTGGGACTTGCTGAGAGCTTAGGTGTTGCGGGAAGGCCTGTTAGGGCCGTTTTTCTCCGGGAATTGATCCCGGTCTTCTTTCTCAATGGCGACAAAAGGGTGCAGCAGGGAATTGAAACCATTGCTGAAGTTAAGCCCCCTCACACTTCTGATTATTCTTATGGCTTCTCCGATCCCGATCTCTTCAGGTTCATGTACCCGCCTCAAAATCTGAAAACTCAGCATCCTGAACAGGGTTGATGCAAGAAATATGAATTGAAGAGGAATGATGTGCCAGGTGAAAAAATGAAGATTTAGATCTCCCATTGCGTTTAGCAAAAAACCGGATAGAATGGGGCCTGTGGCCGCCCCCAGGCCGCCCATGATATTGTATGTGGAGAGAAAAAAGGTCCGGTTCTCTTTTTGAGAAATACTCAGAAGCAGGTTGTTCAAGCACAGGTTGATTCCCGCCCAGAAACCTCCTCCCACAATATGAAGGATAACGGGCATGAAAAGGCTCTCAGGCCTGACGGTTACCCATGCCAAGGGCAGAAAGACGGCGACCCAGCCGGCAAAGCCGATGACCGCCTTGTTTTTGACCCTATCCGATATTCTCCCCCAGATATGCATCCCTACCAAGTCCGCAAAAGCGGATAACATTCCCAACGATGCGACAAAACCATAGCTGTAATTGAGTTCTCGGAGAAAATACAGAGTAAAAAACGGACTGGCAAAATAGACTGAAAAGCCCCATAAAAAAGCGAAAGATAAAAAAAGTCTGAAATTTGGATTTCGAAAAGGAGTGCTCAAAAGCTTGCTATAACCGGACACTTGAAAAGGTGCCGCCACACCATGGATAGGCTCGGAAACCCTCTTGATATAAGAGAGGCTCACAATGCCGAACAGGAGGGCCGAACCAAAAGTTAAGGTGAAACCGACAGGCAGTGCCCCTAATGAGCGGCCGTGAAAGCTATCCATTAGCTTGCCGAAAATGACCATAATGATCATTCCGGAGGCCCCGCACAGCATATTCCGTGTCCCGAAAAAACGGCCTCTCGTCTCTTCTGGAACCAGATCCGACATCCAGGAAAGCCATGATACGTAGCTGATGGAGGCAAAGGTATAGGAGAGAAATATGAGGACAAGGATCAAAGACACCCTATTTGAGGAAGAATGCCATGGAAAAAGGGCGACAATGAGTATGGGAGCCCAGGTGATTCTTGCCGACAAAGCCGCCCAAAAGGCGATACCCTTTCTTCTGCCGTTTGTTAGGATAAGATAGGATGCCGGGAGCTGAAATACGGTGACCAAAAACGGCAGCGCGGCCAACAGGCCTATCTCCAAATCACTCATGCCCAGGTGTAACGCAAATCCTGTGAGGAACACACCCCCTGTTAGAGTGGCGAACATATGGGCGAACATGCCGTCATACGTTGAATTCCTGATATCTGATCGTAGATGAGACACCATAAAAACCGATTTTCTTTTCTTGTAGAAAAAATAAGCCCCTTATAGATAAAAGGGGCTCACGGCGACACATCGTGTCGGATTTCTGACCCCTGCAACGAGGGGCTTGAAATGACATTTCGGCAAAGCTGATTCTGTTGCAACCTGCTAAAACTTTATCTTTATCAACTCTTCTTTGAAGTTTTTGTCTGAAAGGGCGTGATTTGCTGTTTCACTTGACTGCTCTTACACTTCGGGCACCGAAACTTTTTCTTTTCATATTCCGATATGGATAAAGTCAGTGAAAAGCCCTTGTTGCATTTTTCGCACATGAATTCGTATTCCGGCATGGTGAGCCCTCCTGATATGGACCTCCTTCCGATAGACTGTCCGTAGAGAACCGGAAGAAGAACTTGATAAAAGAGTGATTAATACATATCCTCCGGCGGCATTTCAGGCATGGCCGGCTTCTTCTTTTTCGGTTTTTCAGCCACCATGGCCTCCGTCGTCATAAGCAGACCTGCTACGGATGCCGCGTTCTGAAGCGCGAAACGGGCTACTTTGGTGGGATCCACGATTCCGGCCTTCATAAGGTCCTCATAAACACCTGTCTCCGCATTGAACCCCAATGGCCCTAAGCCCTGCATGACCTTCTGCACAACGATGGAGCCCTCAAAACCGGCATTGTTGGCAATCTGTTTGACCGGCTCCTCAAGGGCCTTTTTGACCAGCTTCACGCCCAACTGCTCATCACCCTTAAGTTGAAGCGCATCCAGGGACTTCATGGCTCGAACAAAGGCTACACCGCCTCCGGGAACGATGCCCTCTTCCACGGCCGCCCTTGTGGCGTTCAGGGCGTCCTCCACCCTGTCCTTTTTCTCTTTCATCTCGGTTTCGGTGGCGGCCCCCACCTTGATCACCGCCACACCTCCAATCAGCTTTGCCAGTCTTTCTTGGAGTTTCTCACGGTCGTAGTCGCTGGTCGTCTCCTCGATCTGGACACGTATCTGTTTCACGCGCCCTTCCAGGGCCTTACGGTCTCCTCCCCCTTCAATGATAGTGGTGTTTTCCTTGTCCACAGTGATACGCTTAGCTGTCCCTAGGTCATTTAAGCTCATATTTTCCAATTTTATACCCAGGTCCTCGCTGACCACCTGACCACCTGTAAGGACAGCGATATCTCCCAGCATAGCTTTTCTCCTGTCGCCAAACCCGGGGGCCTTAACAGCGGCACATTTCAGTATTCCCCGAAGCTTGTTCACGACCAGAGTGGCAAGGGCTTCACCCTCCACATCTTCAGCAATGATCAAGAGGGGTTTTCCCATTTTGGCTATCTGCTCCAGGATCGGCAGTAAGTCTTTCATGTTGCTTATCTTTTTTTCATTCAAAAGGATATACGGCTCGTCCAGTTCAACCTCCATCGTCTCGGCGTCCGTCACAAAGTACGGGCTCATATAGCCTCGGTCAAATTGCATCCCTTCCACGATGTCAAGCGTGGTCTCCATGCCTTTGGCCTCTTCCACGGTGATGACGCCCTCCTTGCCCACTTTCTCCATAGCCTCGGCGATGATGTCGCCGATGGTACTATCGTTGTTTGCAGAGATGGTACCCACCTGGGCGATCTCGATTTTGTCCTTGGTGGGTTTGGACATCTTTTTTAAATCTTCGACGACTGTGTCTACGGCCTTTTCAATGCCGCGCTTTACGGACATGGGATTGGCACCCGCAGTGACCAGCTTGGATCCCTCATGGAATAT
>Ga0180433_10010528_pt1 | contig 11114 bp, 9 predicted proteins | sample SS_ome_8_FD_132980 | JGI IMG/M metagenome (GOLD analysis project Ga0180433, IMG submission 132980) | Hypersaline lake sediment archaeal communities from the Salton Sea, California, USA - SS_1_D_1 metaG | ecosystem: Environmental > Aquatic > Non-marine Saline and Alkaline > Hypersaline > Sediment...
AAAAAATGTGCCACTTGTACACGGATGTATTTGCGTGAGGGCAACCCATCCAAGGGCGCCCACAACCACGTGGGTTGCGTTTTGGAAATGCGTTTGCCCTGTTCATCCAGAAATGGAATGTCTGCGGGTGCTTGTTTTCTAAAGGTGACACTGTGACCCACTAAAAAAGGACGCTGTGATGGTCTAAACATCATTGGACTTGACCTTTATATCATGAGTTTTTACACCAGATAATTATGTTGATTTGTTTATTGTTCACAAGTGTAACATGTACGATCCATCTCCACCGAGACCCATGCGTAAAAAATAAATGACCCCTGCCAACAAGCACAACACACACTGTAATACAATGGTGATCCCAGACCACTCATTGCCACCAAAGTGACGTGTTAGAATCCACACGCCTCCACTCAACCCCAAAAACGATATGGTCAGCGTGACAAACAACCACAGACGACCTTCCCAGTGTTGTCGCACTTGTTGTATGGTTACACAATTCATCACCACAATGGCAACGGTGGTCACCAGACCGGGAATCACCCATGTTCCATCGTAGGGCAACGGCTCAGATGCATGTGTTGCATTGTAATGTGGGTACTGATGATATACAATCACACCGTCTACATACAACCACCACGCACCCCCCAAACACAGTCCCGCCAACACCGACAACAGTATGGGTGTTAAATATAGACCCATTTACCTTGTCATCAATTGTGTCCCACACTAAACATGGGAATGGCGTGACCCGATTGGGGTATGGCACGTTGACGTCGCCTGGCACCCTGACGACCCTTTTTGATGCCAATGGATCCTGAAACGGGCCCAAATTCCATGGCCAAGTTCATTTGAGGATCATTGCTTTTGATCCACTGTTTGGCCAATCGACTGAATTGGAACCCAAAGATAAACATCAAATGAATGGCACCCAGCCACGACGTCCACACCCACCACAAATGACCAGGAATACCAATGGGGGTCAACGACGCATTACCGGCCGTCATAAAGACTCCCACGGCCATGGGGAAAAAGTAACGATAAAAAGCATCAAATGCCTCTGCCACATTGACAGGAACGGAATACGATTCTCCAAAAGACGCCATGATGAGAAAAATGACTCCTTGTACCCATTGTGTGGTAATAAATCCTAGAATAAACAACAGAATGGTGTGAAGACCAGTGGTGGTTCCAAAAATCAATTGTCGTGCATAATAATATTCTTGTACATAGGTCAACACCGTGAGCATGATACCGACCACGGCAGCTGCAATGCGTCCTCCCGTGCTATTGTTGGTCCACTGGAGCACTCCAATGACACCCACGTGCAACACAATGGCATGCACCACAAAGGCAAGCATGGCAACCCATGGACGTATTTCACGGACTTGATTCATGTATCGAATGATTTTTTCAAGCATGTATATCCAGTGTCAAGTTTATCATTTATATATGAGTAAATCTAATCAATTTTCCACACGTTTGGAACGATCATTGAAGCGTGCTCGGGAAAATGTGAAATGCATCGATGTGTCGGCTGAGAATCCACCCAAAGCCATTTTTTTGGACAATTATGTCACCACAGTGCGCATTCTAAAGGAAGAGGGTGAATACCTGTCACTCAAGGACATTTGCATGAAAACAGGAGGTGCATGCAAAGCCAAACCGCGCCGTTTGCCCGCGTGCGTTTTGCGATTTGGACGCAATTCGGTGGCTGGTAATACAACTGCACTCATATTCAAAAAGGGCAAATTGTTGGTGGTAGGTGCAAATGGGTTTGAACACGCGCGTTTGGCCTCACAAGAGTATCGCTTGTACGTGGAGAGTATTCCCATGTTGTTGAGGAACAAAACGACTATGAAGCTGGAGGTGCAAACCTTGGAGGGTCGTACAACATTTCACGAGTTTGGGTTGCACAATGTGGTCTCACACACGGCATTGGGGGTTCGGCCCGATTTAAAAAAATTGTGCGATTTATACCCCGAAGCTGCCGAATGGACTCCTGATTTGTTTCCAGGGTGTATTTTGCGCGTCTGGCTCAAGCCTCGCAATGAGTGCACCTGTGTGCGTAAGAAACGCAATGCATCGTGTGCATGCAATTGTACCTGTTTGGTGTTTGACACGGGCAACATTGTTGTGACAGGTGCATCAACACGCAAGGACACCGTCATGGCCAGTGAGTGTGTACGACGGTTCTTTGGCGAATCCGAACATTTGCATTTCAAGGGAGCCATTCTACCCACCCATTTGCGTTATCAAGCGCGTCTCAATTATCGCATGACAGACAACCTGGTGGATCAAGTGGAAATTGAATTTGTTGGCACCATGGACAACAAAAAACAAGCACAAGCAGATCAACATAAGCACACACAGCACATACTGAACGAAATGGTACTAGACAAGGAAGCCACCGATTGTGTACCCGTGTCCAATGGTGTTTATCCGCCTTTTATCCAAGCGTGTATCAATGGACAATTGGAAATGGTTCAATTTATGCTCAACATTTATCCTGTGGATCAAACGTACGAACAGCGCGACGAAAAGGGACGCACAGCACTCCAATGCATGGAACAAGATTTGGATGAGGAAAAGCGAAGTAAAATAGACTGCGTTGCCATTACACAATTGTTGAAATCAAACAAGCGACAAAAAACCACATGACTTTTTTTTTATAATACATCTAATTGGTGCAATGCTGCAATGCACGGGTGCACCACAACCGTATCCTTGTCGGGCATTTCGCAATTGTAACCCACGTATTTGAGGTGTTGTTCGGGTCCAAACGTCAATACAATGCAAAAGTTGCCCCACTTACGCATGCCCATGGTCACATACACGCGCTTATCTGCAGGACAATTCTTATCGAGACGCACCGAGATTTGAAGCATACCGGCGCTATTACGAGCGGTTTGCATGGTCCTGCGAGTGGTTAAATCATACGAGAAGCGGACCTTGTCCATTTTACCCGGGGACCATGTGCGATGCACCATGCACCGAAAGGGTTTTTCATCTCCAAAATCATCCAAGTACAAATTGTGTTTTTTCAGTTGCAATTCGCCCGTGCGGTGATCCACATTGAACCAAATGTAACTGCACGGCTGGCCCGAATCAATGTAACAAATGATGGGGTATTGAAGTGCCAGACAAAAGGTGGTCTCGTTGGGGAATGTTCCCCACATGTGAATCAACGAGGTGGCAAAATGCACAAAATGACACACCATGGCCTCGGGAGAAGGGTGCAGCTGGTTGTCAAGAATGTCTTGTGTCCAATCGTATAATTGATCAATGTCTTTTTGGGTGATTTCCAAGGGGGATGTGATGCCTTCTTGGTGCACAATGTAGGGAAACCAATCAATGTGTTCCACCAACCATAAAATGTCCAACAGGGTAATGTTGGCATGATTTGCCAGCAGTGCGTGTAATATGTCGCGCGGATCTTCATCACGATAGGATGTATTCAACAAACTGACATAATCCTGCGGCTGGAGTGTATGCTCAATATCCTCGCGCAGTGCGCCATAGAGTTGTCCAAGTGGGACCATGTCGTTTTTCATATTGATTCAAATAGGGTCTGAAATATTCAAACAAATACATTTGATTCACCAACAATACAACCAATCCCAGCCATGTCCAACCGAATGAAATCCAACACAAAATAAACAAGACTTGAAACACACGTATCCACACCCAGTACAGAATGACCAAACGATGTGTAGCCAATCCAAGGAATACCAGGAGATGAATCAACCAATCGGTGTAATCGTATGCAACGCAGACGCTCAACAAGATCTGACTGGGGTATATGCAGACTAGAATGACGTGCATAAACCGAATGATGGCATGTTTCCAGGTGATGGTAAACGCAAACAATACAAATTGCACCATATGCAATATCCACCAGGCATTTGAAAACAATGTGGGAGACAAGGGTGACCACACATACCACAGGGTAGGCCAACAGGGGCTTAATCCCCAGGTCAAAAGGGTCGATACCACAATTCGAGAGCCGTGTTGCATCGTCGACTTGGATGGATGCATCTTTATCAAATGCGCAAAAAAAGAACTCATGTTATAAAACTTGTATTTCTATTTCACTTTTACTATACAACAAATTGCTTAAATAATGAAACAAGTTAAAGTTTCATTTTCATTTCAATATGATCGGTGTGAATTGTCCACGGGTGAACACCAGCCGGAAATTTATGCTTTTTTAGATGCACGCTTCAAACGCAAACCCACCATGTTGAAATTCACATTGGATGAAAACAACCCAAACAAAGTGTACAAAGGTACCGTCACGGGATACGTCAACTCACGTGTGGGATCCTTGCCACCCACAACGGCTCTGGTGTTTACGCACTGGGCATGGCGACCAAATCAATGGGGTTCGAACGAATTGCAGGGCGTCGGTACCAACCATGTGACCTTTGGAGAAATGGTACATCAGCGCACCTTTGAAAAGGAAGTGCCACTCTTGATGCACACGGTAAACAATCGAGAAAAGGGTCAAATACGTTTTCAATTGCATCAAATCGAGTTGGGTGGCGTCGAAATTAGTGCACCTTTGTTTGTGTCTGCGTACTCTGGTGCACAAGTCAAAGTGGATCAAGCCACCAAATGCATTGGAGAATACGCTGCCAACGTCATGCAGTTGGAAGAAAATATGAATGACACCTTTTCAGGTACCAATCGCATTCGTGTGCCCTACAATTTGAGTGAATCCGGCTTGGAAATGACCTCTGGGTTACCTTTGCCGGCATACTCGTATGTGCTGGGTGAAATCCCAGAGAGTAACACGCGTTTTTGGGAAAACTGTTTTCAACAAGTGATGAAACGTGACGGGTTGATTCCCAGTGATTTCTTTCAACTCAACAAGAGTGGAAAAGCACGCGTCATGGCCAACATGGTCACCTATGTCCCGACCATGCTGGATTACGTGAGTGATACCGTCATGACGGACAATCGCATGGAACGTGCACAACATCGTGTAGAAGCACAAGGCATCGAATTGTTTGGTGATTCGTTGGGACCTGCACTCAGTGGAGACTGCGAGGACTTGGGTACCGGCATTCAAATGTGTCACGAAGCCCTGATTCGACACACCTTTCCATCCACCAGTACCACGTTTGATGCACTCAAAGAAATTCAACAGATTGCCAATGAATACTTGGTGTTGCTCTCATTGGACGTGGTCAACGGAGCACATGTGCAACAAAAAGATGCACCCAAGGGCGCGCATATGAATGCCAACTTGGTACCCTTTTATCAATTCAAACAAGTGTTGGAAAACAGTCCAGAAGGCAAAAAGGTAAGCCGTGAACTACCATGGCCAACACACATTCAGTGGGACGCCGAATTGCCTTTTATGGTAGGCGAAGGTACCGGCATCTACGAGCCTCTAGGATTAGACGCAGACAAAGCATTGTTGCCTGTGAAATCCTACGTATATCAGGGCACACCTTCCATGGGAACAGCCAAAAAACCCATTGGACACGCACGCAACGAAAAGACTCAGTTCTTTTTGGGATCCCTGTTGGGAATGACACCTTATTTTTATCGCAAAGGTTCTCCATACGCAGCATTTTGGTACACCAATGGACGACAACAACAACGTGGAGCGAAATACACCGATATGATTGCCAATCGCACTGATGCATGGGGGTTGCGCCCTCAGCCCCGTATTCCACGATTGTTGCGCAAAATTGTGGATGAAGCCATCTTGGTACGTCAACCTTCGTATCCATTGGTGTTGAGTGAACGTACTTCCCATCCTGCAACCAATGCCGATTTGGATTATGTGGTGCGTACAGTGGGTAAAAACACACAACACGCCACCACTGGGTTATTGGGACAATCGGTGCGAGGAATCATCAAAGTACCCATGTATGTGCGTCCTGGGAACATCAATGCGGAGATTGCCAGACACAATGCCAAGGATTTCAAACGATTAAAACATGTGGTTAAAGTGGAATACGACATGGAAGAGGCCACAGATCGTGTGTATGCATATCGTGTGGTGGCACATGTTGCCGTTTAAAAAAAAGAATAAAATAAACATTTAATTTCAATCCATTATAAATGGTCAACGCTATTTGTATTCGTTGACCCTTGTAGGATGAGGTCCAAATATCATGTGGTTCAAGCTTCAAAGAAAACCAACGCCGGTTGTGGTCAATGGAGTCTGTGGACCATTACATTATTGATTGCCGTAGCGGGATTGGTGGTGGGCATTGTGGCCATAGCCACGCGTCATTCATCTCATTCCATGCTTCTGGACGTGTCTGCACCCACAGCACGTAATGACCCCACATGTTTGGTCATTACCCAATGTGTGGATGACAATGGAGATGGTACGTGCAACGTCGATGAACCCATTGTGCATCAATACCAATTGTGTGAACCTTCCATTCCACCGGCACTCGAAGACGTCGAGGCATTGGTGGAAGATGTATCTGTGAACCAAAAACGAATTGCATTGCTGGACACACAAGCACTTTCGTGTTATCGTTCCGTGGAAACACTCGAAGATGCACTCAATGACACCAAACACACACATCATACCCATGTGATTGAATTACAAAGCGTGGACGATACCACTACTGCGCAACTGACCATGTTGGGTACACGAACCAGCATTTTGGAACAACTCGACATTTCAAAACAACAACGTCTCAATTATTTACACAATAACATTACGCAACATCATGCACGTTTGATTGCATTGGAAACGCAAGGCTCAGAACCCACAGTCTTGGTGAATGACACATGGCTCACACAACTCAATGGCCTGATTGCACAAACGTATGACTTGGAAAACATGTGGATACAACAGCATGTACAACTCGTAACCTTTAACGAAACACAACACTCTATGAAAGCAACCGACAACACGTTAAAACGAGGATTAATCCTATTACACGATAATGTTACCGCACAGTGGGTCAAATATCAACAATTGGCTGCAGTGCAAGAACTGTTACATCAAGAGGATTTGACCTTGCATATGGACTTGGCACTGCTCAGATCCAACATTACAGAATTGTCAAACGATTTTCAGAGCCACATGCATGTGTTTCACATGCTTCAAGAATCACACGCACTCATTGCGGGTGAAACCATGGCACAAGCACAACAAATGGCACACGTTTTGGAAACCATGGGACAAAAACAAACAATGATGGAATTTATAAAGGGTAATGTCACTGCTGCACAAGAACAAACCTCTTTGATTTTGAACCATTTGAATGCTTTGCAATCGGTGGAACAAGAGTACCAACTTTGGAGTGCCAGTGTCAATCAACAATTGTCTGATTTACACCACACCTTGTTGGGATGGCAACATGTGTCTGAACAAGGAGTGCTCAGTACAGATGCATTGACAGCGCAAATGGTGGCACTAGAGCACGTGGTATACAACCAAAGTATTTCCATCACGGCAGTCGAGGGACAAACCCATGCACTGCAGTCTCATTATATCACGCAAAATTTAACCATTCATGTCATGCAACACACAATCAATGCCCTATCGTCACATGTGAGTGCACTACAATCTGAAACACACCATCTAGCCTTGCGCGATGAAGCACAAGGTGCCATGATAAATGCACTACAACTGACCAACAACGAGACACTCACCATGTTAAATATGAATATGGAAGATTTAATTACACGCACCAATACGCTGGATGCACGCGAGAGTGTGGTTGAAAGTGATGTGGCCATTCTTCAGACGGATTACGCCATATTACAACAACATTTTCAAGTGCATCAGGCGGATTTAGACATGTGGGAAACAAAAACCAATCAATTACAGTACAATCAAACCTTGTTACAAAATCAACACTCAGAATTGCATAATGCCGTGACGGAATTGCAAACCCTGACTCAACCATGGACTATTTTGGCTCCAGCCATGGAATCTGATGTGAGTGGATTGCAATCGTGGCGATTGATTGTAGACGCACACTTGGCAGAATTGGCACCCCTGGAACAAGAATTACAACAGGTGGATGCCTCTATTTTGTCGGATGTGCGTGCAGTCAATGCCTCGTGTATGATTAAAACTATACAACTGGAACAACGCATTGAGGAATTGGAATCTCAATTGCAAGACACACAGAACCAACTTGCGACTTTGCAACAGACCACAACCGAACCTACGCCTGTGGTTCCTAACGTTCGTTTGCATGTGTGCCACGCTGCATATGCCAACGAGCTGGGTCAAGCACTGTTTGCAGATGGTATCAGTGTGACACGAACCGCAGTTGGGCGCTATAGCATTGTCTTTAATGCACCCATGACACATACACATTATCCTGTATTTATTCAAATGGAAGAAGGCGATAACCATGACAGTTTGGTAGATGACATACAAGCGCATGTTCGAGGGGAAACACGTCAAACCACGGGATTTTCATTTCATGTGGTACGACAGGATAAAGGAAACAAGAACAAGCCGTTTTACGAAGATCGAGCGTTTAATGTACAAATATTATGTCAACAATAAAATGTGATAGTATTTAAATGTTACAATGTATTAGCGTAGCGTCCAGATCACGATTTAATAACGAAAAGGTGTGTTTTGACATCACATTTACCAACATGGAATCGATTGGTTGAATCGAAAATGTCCACTGAAACACCGCTGTCGTCCTGTGCACCCGTGTGCGCTCTGTGTAACATATCCAAAGCCACGTACGCATGCAGACGCTGTGAAACGCCCATTTGCAGTCGTGCGTGCATGAAAAAAGACTGGAAAGATGCAAATGGTGTCCACAAGCTGGTATGTGGGTTGCTTTCATTGCTTTTAATCGAGGGCAAACGGGACCGTGATGAGTTTGCCAGCGATTTACCGGGCAGTTGGCGCGACGACGATAAACGCGCACCAGATCACCGGCAACAAGCTCAACAGCGCGATCCGTATACCAATTTGCTCAACGACACCATTGCTACGAGTGACGCGTGGGTACGACGGTTTGCACAAATGGACTACTCGGCAATTAAGGACGCGCTGCGGACGAGCCCGACGTTTCGTTATTATTTTGCCAACAACTCACGGTTTTGGTATTGGGTTCGCGTTTATCATCCCGAGAACCGTTGATCAGAACGAAAAGTGAACCCATTACACTGGTCTCACGACAATGTGGAATGTGCAACCTTGAAACGAGTCTAATGGATCCCATAACCAGAATACCCTATTGCAACACAAAATGCAAACATCAACATCAAAATAAATAATCACATTGATAAGGATAGTAAAAAAAATGATGTGTTTATTTGGGTGATTTGTATTGCGCGTATTTGACTGCACATGTGTTACAACCCGCAGCCCTTTTCTTTAATCCGGGTGTGTGTGTAAATTCCCACATGTGTCAGAACAAAATACTTTGTTACTCTTGATAATGGTCTTTATCTTGTTCTTGACATTCATGAGAACAATATACAGCAGTCAAACAACCGCTACACACTTTGAGATCTGCTTCTTCCTCCGTTTTTCCGCATACATAACAGCTGATGTCTTCTTTACAATGACGACCGTACTCTGCCCACATGAGATTTCTTTGACGCCGATTAAAGCGTTTTGTTTTGCCTAATTCTTTTAATTTTCTACACGAACCTTTAACGTGCGGTTTATTCTTTCCATGGTAATTACGCATCGATCTGCCTTTGGCTCGGCGTGCGCCACCCTGGCGCCGACCAATAATTTGTGCTCCGCTGCGGTGATCAAGAGAACCGTTCATTACTGATTCTAAAGGTACATACATATATTAAGATATATAAATCATCATTTCTGTTTATTTTTTCCCATATACAATACATGCTTCTTCATTCACCATTTGATCCTGTGCTTTACACTGATAATCCGTGTGAAAGACTCGTAGTTGTCTCAGACTGCGATCCACACGCATTTCCCCTATGGCATGCACATCCGAATTGACTCGATAACACATGGATGCTTCGTCCATGGTTTCACACCACATTTGTGCAAACATTTGCCACCAGTATTGTTTTTCGTGACGTTTCTTGGTGCGTCCCTCTGCTGTATTTTCAAAATAGGCACGATACGCCAACATGATGCCTGTACCATCGCTTAGATTTTCCCCCAGGGTTTGTTCCCCATAATTGGGATTGTCACATCCTTGTGGAGCCGGATACTCGTCCATCACACACTGCGCACGATCATCAAAGGCACGTTTGGCACTGGGCGTCCACCAGTTGCGAAACGAACCGTTTTGATCCCACAAACGACCATGATTATCCAACGCATGACTCATTTCATGACCCACAATGCTACCAATGCGTGCATACACGGCATCCAAAGAAAACTCGGGGTCATAAAAAGGAGGACGCAAAATACCCGCAAATACCGTAATGGTATTGGTGATGGGAGAATAATACGCATTCACAGTATTCAATGGCATTCCAAAGCGCTGTATGACATCACGATCCAATGGATCCCTGGATCCCCACAATGCCATATTGCGATGAACGCGATGCTGACGAATCAAATTCAGGTTTCTCAACCAGCGCGTTTGTGAGATGCGCTCTGCAAATGGTTCTTCTCCAAACGTGTTGGGATGAATCACACGCACAATAATGTTTCTCAGCTTTCCAATGGCTTCGTGTTTGGTTGCTTGATCCATCCATTCTGTTTCTTGAATAAATTGTACAAACGTATCGCGTATATTGGTAACCACTTGTGTCACTTGTGTGCGAATGTGTTCTTCATCGTGTTCAAAGTAACGATGTAAAAATTCTTTTGCCACCACCCCAGGCAATAATTTGTGCACGGCGTCCATGCAGAGCGCCTCCGAGGGTCCAACATCTATTTTACGCTTCAATCGATGCTCCAGAAAGACATGAGGACCAAATGGACTCACATCATGCTTCTTAAAGTACACATTGTCTTGAAGCATCGGGAAGAAATGACTATTGGCCTCACGAATGCAAAACTCCACATAATCCTTCCACTCTTGCAGAGTGAAACCCGTACTCGATCCTAAAAGATTGCGGAAATAGGGCAAATTGAACATCCAAACACGCTCTGTGGGATCACGCACGGCTTCTAGACCATGGCCATCCAATTCGTGCAAATATTCGGTCCAAAAGTGTTTCAT
>Ga0180433_10010529_pt1 | contig 11113 bp, 11 predicted proteins | sample SS_ome_8_FD_132980 | JGI IMG/M metagenome (GOLD analysis project Ga0180433, IMG submission 132980) | Hypersaline lake sediment archaeal communities from the Salton Sea, California, USA - SS_1_D_1 metaG | ecosystem: Environmental > Aquatic > Non-marine Saline and Alkaline > Hypersaline >...
TATTCGCCTGCCCTACCCACTGTAACTGTAAGAACAAAGGGGGTAACACCCCGTAGCTTTGCTACATGAGAACATCATTTTGCAACGTCCACAAGTAAATCTTGATCCGGAAAACAAATACCAACAATCGCCCGTATAGATCGAATTGTTTTACCAGCACGACCAATTACTTTGCCAAGATCATCTTTATCTACATGAATCTCAAGCATAGCCTTGGAATTCTCTTTTCTTTCTATAATTCTTACCTGCTCAGGCTTTTGGACCAAAGACTTTACAATATACTCTACGATACCTTTAGGCATAGTTTCACCTCAAACTAAAGAGATTTAACTCTCAGCTTTTACTTCACTCTCTGGAGCTTCTGGAGTCTCTACTTTTTTATTCTCTTTTGTCTCAGCTACTTTTTCTGTTTTTTCTGGGGAAGTTTCCTTTTCTGTCTTAGGCTTCTTTTCCAAAGCCTGAGGACCCTTTTTAGAAAGCTTTATAAGCTTCTTTGCAGAATCACTCAATTGTGCTCCTTGAGAAAGCCAATAATCAATACGATCTTGCTTAAGCTGAACAAACTTACCAGTAAGGGCTTCGTATGTTCCAAGATTATCTAAATACTGCCCATCTCTTTTTTTTCGAGAATCTACTGCTACAATTCTGTAACAAGGGGCTTTTTTCTTCCCTATACGTGATAAACGTATTTTAACTGCCATTTTTTTATATCCTATTCTGTTTATAGTGGTTAAAAATATACTTTAAAAACGTCCAAACTTCTTAAAAAGTTTAGCATATTGTTTACTTTGTTCAAATCTCTGTAACAAAGTATTCACATCTTCAACGGCAACACCTGCTCCTTTAGCTATTCTTTTCTTTCTGGATCCATCCAATACTTTAGGATAAAATCGCTCTTTTGGAGTCATAGAACTTATAATAGCTTTAAAGCGGCCCACCTCTTTTTCACCTTTTTCTATCATTTCAGGAGATACATTTGCTCCTGACATGCCAGGCATATATTTCATAATCTTTGATAAAGAGCCCAATCTTCCAACCATATCCATTTGATTTGCAAAATCCTGCAAATTCATTTTCCCGCTTGTAAATGCTCTATAGAGAGATTCTTGCTCATTTTTCTTAATCTTTTCTTCAGCTTTTTCTACCAAAGATATAATATCTCCCATACCCAATATACGATCGGCAACCCGTTTTGGTCTAAACTGCTCTAAATCTTCAATTTTTTCTCCAACCCCAACAAATGATATTGGTTTTTGCAACGCAAACTTAAATGCAAACGCAGCACCACCACGCGTATCACTATCCATTTTTGTAAGAATAGCAGAGTTAAATTGCACCGCTTGGTCAAATGCTTTTGCAACATTGAGCGACTCTTGACCAGTCATAGAATCAAGCACCAAAATTTTACATTTTGGTTTTAAGCTCATATCTATCTGTTGCAACTCTTGAAGCATATTATTGTCAACATGAAGCCTTCCTGCGGTATCTAAAAATATAATTTCAAATCTATTATTTTTGGCGTAATTACTGATCTCTTTTGCCGCTTGCAAGGGATCTGTACTACTTGCCCTATAAAAACTCACCCCAGCCTGTTTTGCCAAAACTTCAAGCTGATCGACAGCTGCTGGTCGATAAAAGTCTACAGAACCTAACAAAATCCTTCTTTCTTTCCCCCTTTTTGCAGCCTGTTTTTGTACAAACTTTGCAAGTTTTGCAATTGTTGTCGTCTTACCAGAACCTTGTAATCCCATCACCATCACCAAAGACGGTATTTGTAACGCAAAGTTATGATCAGAAGAATCTCCCAAAAAGTGTAGTAATCTTTCGTGCACAACCTTTATAAACTGCTCACCAGGCTTTACTGATTTGGTAACCTTTTTTCCAACTACCTCTTTTTTTATACTCTCAATAAACTCGTCAACAAGCTTATATGGGACATCTGCTTCCAAAAGAGCATCTTTTACTTTACTAATCGCCTCTTGCATGTTGTCTTCACTCAAGTAGCCTTTGCCGGTTAAACGAGAAAATATCGAAGAAAACTTCTCTGATAAAAAATCAAACATCTGCTTCCTACAATTATATTGCTTAAACTATATTGCTTATATATTGCTTACGTATCACGCAAAATATCACTAAACTGTCTATACTCACATTACTCCCATTATTAATAATAAACCAAAATCTTATATTTTTCCAGAAAAATTACTATATTTAAACAAAATAACCACTTTTTTCAACAAAAAACCCTGACAGATAGAAAACCCACATCCCCGCACAACCCCTTGCAAAAAAGAGTAAAACACCTAAACTATAGAATAAATACGTAAAAATAGAAAATTTAACCAAAAATTTAATATTAAAACCCTGGAATATCATTATGTTTAAAAAAATGTTAAAAAAAACAGTTATTGTCACCCTAGGCTGCTTACTGGCAGCAAGTACAGTTAATGTGCATGCGATGGAAAGACGAAAACACAACTTTGCTCCACTTCCTCCAAGTAAACTTCCTCTAAAAAAGATAAAATCGAAAGCAAGAATCGGCGCTGCTGCGACAATCCTATTTTTCTGCCTTTCTTGCGCCAGTGCCAAAAAACTTTTTTGGGACAAAAATCCCAACAAAAATAAAATTTTACTCAGTATAGGGTTTATATTCTGTAGTTACCTTACTTTATGCTTTTTTTGCCAATCACTTCCATACTTCATGGAAGCTAGAAGTAGAAGAGGGGGAGTTATACCCGAACCAACTACTGATGATGAGGACGACTTTGATTCAGATGATGAGGACGACTTTGATTCAGAAAAAACTTCGCAAAAAAACAAAAAATTTCTTGATAAAAATACAGCTGGCACAAAAAAAATCAAAGAACAAGAAATTTAACCCTAAGTAACTAAGTAACTCTGGAGTATCATTATGTTTAAAAAAATGTTAAAAAAAACAGTTATTGTCACCCTAGGCTGCTTGCTAGCAGCAAGCACAGTTAATGTGCATGGAATGAGAGAAAACAAAATAAAAAATATTGTTTTCGCACCTCTGTTTACCTACCTTTCTTGCGTCACAGCCAAAAAACTTTTTTTGGACAAAAATCCCAACAAAAATAAAATTTTGCTCGGCATAGGACTTATACTCTTTGGTTACTGTGCTTTAAATCATTACCGTGGACTCATTTCCCGCATTGGAAGAAAAAGAGGGAAAGGGCCTAAACCTGCACCTAGACAAAGAGTTTTGACAAGAAAAGAACTCAATAAACTTAAAAACCAAATGCCTGATGGAACAAAAATCATAGAACTTCTTGAAGATGGCGAAGAGATAGAAATCGGTATCAAGAACAAAAGAATACGCAGATCATCAGACCGTAAATACGTGATACTTAAACGAACCACAACTTTAAGTGGATGCGACAAAGACAAAGTAAAATTTTGGCATTCAAAGCGCAATAATGACGGCATAGAGCTATTGACAGAGGATCAATATAAAAAGCAAAAACAAAAGAAAGATAAAATGCTAGACTAGCACTAAAATAATTTTGGAGTATCACTATGTTAAAAAAAATAGCTGTTATCACTTTAGGCTTCTCACTCATGGCAAGCACTGTTAATGTACATGCGATAGGAATAAAAACTGTGTGGGCTGTAGGTGCAGTCTTGGAGACCTATATTACTGGTATCACTGCTAAAAAACTTTTTTGGGATAAAAATCCCAATAAAGACAAAATTCTCCTTACTGGAGAACTTATATTCTCTGGTTTATGCGCTTTTCTATTTTGGAGACTACTTATGAGAAACGCTGGAAAAGATAGAAAAAAAGGGCCTGGACCTGTACCTGAATCATTTGTCTTTCCCAAAGAAAAAAGAAAACCAACTATTGTTAAGCCAAAAAAGAAAAAATCTCTAATGGAAAAATCTTACAGCAAGCTATCCCATGGAACAAGAATAGAAGAAACTAGACACGGGAATAAGATTAATTGGTTCGTTGTACATGACGAAAATGGAACAAGGCTGGTTTCAGAGGGTGCCTGGAAGAGCCTTCAGAAAAAGAAGAAGTTAAAAGAATAAGATATCTTTTTTTCTGAGTATTGGGATATAATTCAAGTGATTGTTTTCTTTGATTGAGAAGAATTTATTGAAGATCCTCTTACAACTGAGGGGGGTTATTTGTGTTTGGCAAAAGGGGCTTACGTCTTGGCCACCTTCTATTTCAGCTCTGGAAAGCTTCAAAGAAAGATGGCCTGCTCAGCCCAGGCACGGATATTATTTGGATTTATTTAAAAAAAACAATTTATCTTTGGTAAGAAAATTTAGAAAGTATATCTCCCTGATTAAAAAATGGGAGCAAGTAAAAACAGCCCTTATCAAGGGTAATCTTAAGTTATTGCAAGCTTTGTCAAAAAATGCAGATCTTAAACCTGTCTAGTTAAAAAAATATTTTTCCAAATAATATCCGCACCTGGGCTGAGCAGGCCATCTTTCTTTGAAGCTCTCCAGAGCTGAAATAGAAGGTGGCCAAGACGTAAGCCCCTTTTGCCAAACACAAACAACCCCCCCCAATAACCCCCATAAATACACATGAAAAACTCAAAACTCAACTTGACAAATAGAAAAGATCTGCTATCATAGTAAATAGGTAGAGTTACGTATAACATGCTAAAACTATGAGGTATCAGGACGTGAAACATAGAAGAAAAGCCACGACCACAAATTACATTCCCAAAACGGCATTACTTGGGATTCACTCTCCTTATAATAGGATAAAGAATATAAAATCTTATTATGATGAGTTTGTTTGCCTAGTAAAATCTAACGAGTTAGTTCATCATGAAGAACTGTACATGAAACTAAGAGAAATAAATCCTGTATATTTTCTGACCAAGGGTAAGCTTGAAGAAATAAGAACATTTTGCGAAAAAAACGAAATAGAAAGACTTATAATCTCAGAGCCCTTGTCTTCTCAACAAGAAAAAAATTTAGGTGAGTATCTCAACTGTGAGATCTCTGACAGGACAAGACTCATTCTTGAGATTTTCGAAAAGCATGCACACTCGGCTGAAGGTAAAACACAGGTCGAGATTGCAAGACTCAGACATGAAAAAACACGTCTTGCTGGCCATGGCATCCATATGTCTCAGCAAAGTGGTGTCACTGGTAAGATTGGTGGCCCTGGAGAAACGGCAAAAGAACGAGAAACTCGATATCTTAACCAACAAATTCGCAACTTAAAGAAAAAATTAGAAAAACTTCAAAAAGTACGTGAAACACAACGAAAAAATAGATTTAAAAGTAATATCCCTCAAATCGCATTAATTGGATACACAAATGCTGGCAAATCAACCATTTTAAACTTACTTACAAAAAGCAACGTACTTGCTGAAGATAAATTATTTGCAACTCTTGATACAACAACGCGAGAACTCTATATTAATGGATACAAAAAAGGAGTCATATCTGACTCTGTTGGATTTATTCAACAGCTTCCCCATAATTTAATTGACGCATTTAAATCTACATTAGATGAACTTCAATTTGCAGATTTATTACTTCACGTGATTGATCTATCAGATCAAAACTGGGAGTATCATATACAGGTAGTTCATGACATTCTAGATGAATTAAACATTCAAAAAGATGTACTTTACATATTCAACAAAGTTGATACAATAGATTGCGATAAGTCAATGGAGTCAATAAATACACAGATAAGTAAATATAACCCTCATGTGATAACACATGCAACATCCAAAGAGGGAATTGCAGATCTGGCAAACTATTTGGCCTTTTGGAAGAAAAGTTAGTAGAAAATATTATATTCTTTATCAAGCAGGAAGACGAACTATGAAAAATAAATTTTCATTACTGTTTTTTGTTGCAATATTTATCAGCACTACACAAGTTTTTGGTATGCTAACCAGAGAAAAAAGAGCAGAACTCAAAAAAGAAAGAAAAGAGCTTTTCAAAAAATATCAAGAAAGTATAACAGAATATCACCAAGAATGTCATAAATACAAGACAAAAAAATATCAAGATGAAATTGCACCAATAAAAGAAGCTATGGATAATATAGATAAGCAATTGAAACCAAGTCTAAAAAAGGGGTTAGGCATTGCACTTTCAGCTGTAACAATTTGCTCACTAGCAGCTCTAGTGTTAGCTCAAAGAGCTTACCTCCAAGAGCTATCTGACACCAGTCTCCATGAGCATTGTGGATACATTCACCAATCTAAAGAGGATGTCTCACAATGTGTACACAACACGGCAACCGCAGTAAGAAAAAAGCAAATTGCTGGTCTTTCCTGCTTTTGTGTTTGTTTCATATTTCCTATGCTAGTCATATTGTTGGAACGTCTTGGAATACCTATATTTTAAACCGAGGAAAACTATGAAAAAATATATTCTATTACTCTCATCTCTTTTTATTTGTTCTTTAGCAAATGCTATGTGTGTAAAAGAAATGAAAGAAGAGATAAAAAAACAAAACCAAAAAAGAAAATACATAATAAGCAGAGAAAAATATCAAGACACACCAGAAGCTTTGTTTAAAGCAAATCTGAAAAAATTGCTAAAAACTCCAGGAATAGAAATCAAAAAAATAGATGACAATCTATTAGATGAAACATCAGATCCCGAACTTATAATAGCTTTTTATCTAAAATATAAAAAATAATTTAGGGGCTTTAAAAGCCCCTTTTTAATATATATCTTCTCTTATTTTTGAAAAAATTAATCTTACTTCTTTAAATTTTCTATTTACAGTTTATTCTTTTTGTAGTATCACAAGATGCATAAGTTTTTGCGTAATATTTTTTAACTTTAACGTTTAACTTTAAGAAGGATAAACATGAAGCGTAAGATAGTAGCTCTTGGAGCATATTTATTTTTGGGAATAAGCCTGCTTTCTTTGGAAACACACGCAGGAAATCCATCTGGATTTAACTTTGACTTTAAAAGTTTTAACTTCTCTGACAATATAACGTCTGGAAATCAAGATAAGAAAACACATGCTCAAGAAACAAAAAGTTATGTGCTCGATGACAAAGAACATGTTCGACTCGCACAAAAATACAAAAAAGAAAATAAGCCTGATTTAGCGATCGAGCACTATAAAAAAGCTCTAGAAATTAATCCTAATAATTTTAAAACACAATTTGATTTTGCAAATTATCTTTATATTAACTCACACTTTGACCAAGCGATTGCAGCTTTTGAAAAAGCTGAGCAACTCTATCCTCAATGTGCTCAGCTGTATTTTAATAGATCACTTTGTCATATGCAAAAAAAAGAAACAGAACAAACAATCAAATATCTTAAGCGGGCCGTTGAAGTAGATCCCGAATATGAAAAAGCGTATAATCAACTTGGTATTATTTTACACAAAAATAAACGTGACCATGAAGCAATACGATACTTAAAAAAATATTTAGAGAAAAATCCTGACTCATTTAATGCAACACTTTTACTGGGAAAATCAACAAGAAATATTGATGATCTTGAAGGTGCAAAAAAGTTATTTAGAAAAGCGGTCGAAATGCGCCCTGAAAGCACGATGGTGCTCGTAGAACTTGCAAATACACTCAATATGTTATTTGAAACCCAAGAAGCTCTAGAGCTTTATAAAAAAGCCCTTGAAAAAAATCCTAATCAGCCAAGTATTATATATAACTATGCCTATACCCTCAAAAAACTTGGATATGTTCAAGAATCTATCCCTGTGTACAAACAAGTATTAAAAAATAACCCTAAATATGCACAAGCACATTTTAGCTTAGCTCTTGCATACCTTCTTTTAGGTGATTTTGCACGGGGCTGGGAAGAATATGAATGGCGATGGGAAGCATATAAAGAACAGAAAAAAACATTTGATCAGCCAGTGTGGGACGGCGACAATATCGCAGGCCAAACAATTTTACTGTGCGCCGAACAGGGCCTTGGAGATACATTCCAGTTTATACGTTATGCAATAATTCTTAAAAATATGGGAGCAAGAGTTATTGTTCAAACACAAAGACCTCTCACAACAATATTAAAACTATGTCCGTATATCGATGAAGTTATACCACGAGGCAAACCATTGCCACATTTTGACTGCTATGCACATCTCATGAGCTTACCACTTATACTTAAAACAAGAGTCGACACCGTTCCTGATCTTGTTCCATATTTATATGCAGATCCAAAACTTGAAACATACTGGAAAGAAAAACTATCTCAAGACAAAAACTTCAAGATAGGTATCTGCTGGCAAGGAAACAAGGGATACAGAACACAAGCACTCAAACATGCCGTTGCCGCAAAATCAATGCACGCGCAATTATTTAAACCATTGGCTGAACTGCCTGGCGTCAGTCTCTACTGCTTACAAAAAATGAACGGCGAAGAACAACTTAAAGAAATCGATTTTGATATTCACACCTTTGGTCCTGATTTTGATAAATCAAATGGCAGATTTATGGATACAGCCGCTATTATTAAAAACTTAGATCTTGTTATTACAGTAGACACATCAATTTGTCACTTTGCCGCAGCATTAGGCACTCCAGTGTGGACAATATTACCGTTACCTGCAGACTGGAGATGGATGCTCAAAACAGATAAAACACCATGGTACCCAAACATGAAACTGTTCAGACAAGAACAAGTCGATGGTTGGCAAGACATTATGCAGCAGGTAGTCACACAACTGTGTGCTCTACTTGGTATAACCAACCAGACTACTAATACTCAAAATACTCGAGAAGAACTCCAAGAAGATCTCCCTGACAACAACATAAACGATACCAAAGAAAATACTCAAAAAGATTCTTCTGGGCAAAATTTTAATATAAGCTTTAATAATACCCAAGACATGCAGTTCCAAGAAGTACTAGATAAACTTATTATTTTAAAAATAATTTATGATAACACACAAGATAGTAAAATAGAGCAAAAGCTAAAAAAAATAGAACAACAACTAAGAAATATATCTCATTTATACAATACAGGCTCTGAATCACTCGATGAGCTTTCAGAAAAACTGTATGATATTAACTCACAACTGGTTGCCATAGATCAGGAACTATCAGAGATTAAAGTGATATCGGTATTTAACCCGGCTTTTACTGCACTTACAAAACGAGCACAATATGTGCACAATGTAAAACAGCATGTTAAAGATCAAATTAGTCAAGTAGTAAAATCTCAGTAAGTTAATATCCCGCCCTCACGGGCGGGATCTCCCCAATAAAAAAAGCGAAAGCGAGAGAGACGCATGGTAAAAAAAGCAAATATTTTTTTTAAAAAGCCAAAACGCTCAATACGCACTGTTATACTACTCTTGCTCTTTTTATCACAAATAACTTTTTCTAATTCAGAAAACACTGTTGAGCCCCCTGCTCGAGTAAATAAACCAGAAGATAGTTACCTGCAAAAAGCAAAAGTGCATCTAGCAACCAAAGAATATACACAAGCAATAGAAAATTTTAAACAAGCACTGGAAATTAACCCACAAAGCTTTCGGGCACATTTTTATTTAGCAAACCTCTTTTGCTCACAAAATCAACACAAACATGCACAAAAACACTATCACGCAGCAATAGACATAAATCCCTATATACCTGAAGTGTACTTCAACTTGGGTATTTTATACGAAACAGAAAAAAATATAGATCAAGCAATAAAAAATTATAAACAGTGTATCGAAATAAAACCAGAATATTTCAAAGCACTTATACAACTGGGAAAACTTCTTAAAAATAAGAAAAAATATTACCAAGCCATATCATATCTTTCTCGAGCATTAAAAATAGAACAGGACAACTATCAGGCAAATTACCATTTGGGAAAAATATATTACGAAATTGATCTTTTAGATCAAGCTCTATACTATCTTGAACAAGCGATACTAAAAAACCCTCAAAACCCTATTGCACTAACAGATTACGGAAACATCTTAAACATGACAAACAAAACAGAACAAGCTCTTGTCATTTATGAACAAATTTTACAACTTGTTCCTACAGAACCGAGCGCAAACTATAATTACGCTTACACACTCAAAAAATTAAAACGTATGGACGAAGCCTTTTTTTATTATGACAAAGCTCTCAAATTAGCACCAGAAATACCATATATAAATTTTGGAGTTGCAATTGCTTATTTAACTTATGGAAATTTTATAAAAGGTTTTAAAGCATATGAATGGCGCTGGAAAACAGGAAGATTAACACCGAGGAATTTTGATAAACCCATATGGGACGGATCATCGTTAGAAAACAAAATTCTTTTTTTGCACGCAGAACAAGGACTTGGTGATACGTTCCAATTTATTCGTTATGCAAAAGTAGCAAAAGATATGGGTGCATACGTAATATTTGCAGCGCCTACCGCACTACAAAAAATAATCTCCCTGTGCCCGTATATCGATCAGGTTATACCACTGACTAAAAAACCTCTCAATTTTGACTATCACGCACCACTGATGAGCATGCCATTTTTATGCAACACAACAGTGTATAATGTCCCTTGCCCAATTCCCTATCTTTATACTAATAAAGATCTAGTAACATACTGGGAAAACTATACCACCAATACTACACAAAAAAATAATTTCAAAATTGGTCTCTGCTGGCAAGGAAACAAAAAACATAGTACCAAGTTTCTTACCCATGTATTTGCAACAAAATCCATGAAACTCAAGCATTTTGCTCCCCTGGGCCAATTAGCACAAGTATCTCTCTATAGTTTACAAAAAACCCCGGATCAAAAAGAGCTTGAAAAGATCGATTTTGATATTCACATATTTGACAAAGATTTCGATGAAAAAAACGGCAGATTCATGGACACTGCTGCAGTGATTAAAAACCTTGATCTTGTTATAACAGTCGACACCTCTGTGGCCCATTTGGCCGGAGGCCTTGGTATTGAAACGTGGATTATCCTTCCAGAACCTGCTGATTGGCGATGGATGCAGGATCGACTGGATACCCCATGGTACCCAACAGTAAAACTATTTAGGCAAAAAGAATCTGGCAACTGGGATACTGTTATCCAAGAAGTTACAAATAAATTAAAAAATAAACTCAAACAGTTTAACTCTAAAAACAGGGAGTTCAATGGCTAATAAAGTTAACAAAGTTAACAAAGTTAA
>Ga0180433_10010531_pt1 | contig 11111 bp, 10 predicted proteins | sample SS_ome_8_FD_132980 | JGI IMG/M metagenome (GOLD analysis project Ga0180433, IMG submission 132980) | Hypersaline lake sediment archaeal communities from the Salton Sea, California, USA - SS_1_D_1 metaG | ecosystem: Environmental > Aquatic > Non-marine Saline and Alkaline > Hypersaline >...
ATGCGCTTGCGCGTAAAAATGTGCTGGTAAAACGGATGCAGGGGGTTGAAGCACTTGGGCGTGCAGATGCAATTGTGATTGATAAAACAGGAACGCTGACCAGAAACGAAATGGTTGTTTCTAAACTTTCTGCGCAAGGAAAACTATTTACTGTTTCTGGTGTTGGTTATTTTTCTCAGGGTGATGTTTCTTTTGGTGGAAAAAAAGTTGATCTAAAACAACATCCAGAGTTGGTACGCATTGGGGAGGCGGGGATTTTATTAAACAGTTCTGAGCTGCAGTTTTTACCGCAGATGAATATGTTTGACATAAAAGGTAGCCCAACAGAAACAGCAATGTTTATTTTGGCTGGTAAATTAGGGCAAAACGAAACCAGTGTTGAAAGTCGGTACGAAAAAATATTTGAAATCCCATTTGATGCTCGTCTACAGTATCATGCGGTGTTTCATAAAAAAAATAATAGGGGTGTTGTATTTATCTCCGGTGCGCCAGAAAAAATTATGGCACTGTCTGCATCGGTGCAGCAAGAAACGAAAAAAAATTTAGAACAGATGCTGCAAGAAGGTCTACGTGTTGTTGCAATTGCACAAAAAGAGTTTGATGTAAACCAGGTTCCGGAAAATAACAATGGACATCAGATGGAGCAGTGGTTTAAAAAGTTAGTTGAGCATGACAACATGGAGCTGCTTGGGTTGTGTGGCATTCAAGATTCAATTCGCCCAGAAGTAAAAGAGGTTGTTGCGCAAACACGTGATGCAGGCATTCGTGTTATTGTTGCAACCGGAGATCACAAAAAAACTGCACTGTTTGTTGCGCGTGCTGTCGGTATTTTTTCCGAAGGCGATACTGTTTTTGAAGGCAAACAATTGGAAGAATTGTCTGCACAAAAATTTTCTGATGCTGTTCGTACCACAACAGTGTTTGCGCGTGTTACACCAAAACAAAAATTAAAAATTATTAACGAATTGCGTAAACAAAAAAATATTGTTGCCATGACTGGTGATGGGGTAAACGATGTTCCATCACTGGCAGCTGCGGATCTTGGTATTGCAATGGGGCGCATTGGTACCGAAGCTGCAAAACAGGCGTCAGATATGATTTTGCTTGATGACTCGTTTGTCAGTATCGTCAACGGCATCGAATACGGTCGGCACATTTTTTATACACTGCGTCGTGTTGTGCTGTACTTTTTTTCTACCAACGCCGGAGAGGTACTGGTTATTTTATGCGCACTGCTTTTGGGAATGCCGCTTCCCCTAACGGCAGTACAAATTTTATGGCTCAACTTAGTCACCGACGGTTTTTTAGATATGGCATTAACCACGGAAGGGAAAGAGAAAGGTTTACTCAGGCCAAGATCACGAGGCCGTCTGTTTTCTGTTGTCGACTGGGGAACTGTAGGCAAAATGATTTTTATGGCAACGCCGATGGCGATTTTTTCTTTGCTTATTTTTTCTACCGGAAAAAATCTTGTGCATGCACGTTCGTTAGCATTGGTCAGTATGGCGATGTTCCAATGGTTTAACGCACTTAACTGCCGGTCAGAAACAAAATCTATTTTTTCTCTTGGCCTTTTTTCTAACAAATGGTTGCTTGCTGCTATGACGCTGGTGTTCGGTTTACAAATTCTTGTGTTGCATAATCCATTTTTACAAAAACTTTTCAAAACGGTTCCAATTTCGCTTTCTGAGTGGGCAATAGTGATTGCTGCATCATCAACTATTTTAGTTTTAGAAGAAACGCGTAAGTGGTTTGTACGTAGAAGAAAATTTGATACACTGCGGTAACAAAAAGTGTGATGTGCTCCATTGTTTTTTTACAGAAAGGTTTCACATGTTCAGATTTTTTTCTTCTTCCAAAAAAATCTTATCTATTATTTTAATTTCTTCGCTTGCTGTTGCGCAGTGTCACAGTAGTGATGTTGAGTACGAAGAACATAAAATGTCTCAAAAAGTTAAAAAAGGAATTTTGGCAACGGTTTGTGCGCTCAGTGTAGCTGGTCTTTGGCATGCAGCAAAAAATACGGACAGCGAGTATTTTCCGTTTTTATTTTTGGGTAGCCTTGTAACCGGTATTTTCTCGTTTGGTGAATTAGTTGGCAGCGGGCGAGGTGAGTATAGTGAAGTTGAAGCGTGTGGTTGCGGAGGAGCACATTGCTGCAGTCCTTTTTGTGACCATCATCAATTTGATCCGTCGTGCAACTGCGTAGACTGCTCTCCTTTTGACTACGAGGAGTGCTCCTGTTGTTTTAGCTCGCCGCATCAAGCGGCTTACCACCAAGTAGAAGAAACCCATACAACAGTAATTCAAGATTACTCAGAAGTTAATGTTGAGAACTACCATCATCATTGCGGAGGTTGTTGCGGCCATAACCATGATGCGCATCATCATGATGCGCACAAAGAAGTTGTTCATGTTGAGCATGCAGATGTTGTTGTTAACACAAGTGAGTGTGATTTTTCTGCTCAACCAGAAGAAATTATGGCACGGTTTATTATTTAAACAGGGGAACTTGTCCGAAGAAGCTCGACGAATGCTGAGCTTGTCGAAGCAGTAGGCGGGCGAAGACGGATTGACTTTTAATCAAATCGCGATACATTCGTAACGTTGTGTTGTTCAAACGTTTTATCTGACAAAAGGATATTTTTTTTATGAAATCAACAGCAAAAAAAACAACTCTCCTTGTTGGCACCGCATTAATATCAAGTCTAGCGCTTGCTGGTGCAGCTAAAAAAGTAGAAACAGATTTAGAAATTCGTTTCCTTGATTTTTCTAAAATTTCGGAATCAAAAGGTGGTCAGCTTGTTGCAAAAGAGTTACAAGAAAAACAAGAAGTACTGACTAAAGAAATCAAACAGCTTGAACAAGAATTCTCTGTTGCAGCAAAAGAGTTTCAGGCAAAAGCAGCAACATTGTCCGAAGCTGGACGTGAACGAGGACAAAAGAAATTGGTCCGTTTGGAACGTGAGTACAAAGCAAAACTGCAAGAAGCAGAAGAAGATCTTAAAATTGCAATGCAAACCAGACAAGAACGTTTGTTGCGTGACTGCAAAGAAGCAGTTGATCAATATGCAAAAGCAAATGACGTTGACTTGGTCTTCGGTCCAGCTGGCGTAATTTATGCATCAGAAAAAGCAGGTTGCACAAACGACGTTGTTGCGTTGATGGATAAAAATCACGAAACAAAACTTGCTGCTGCTAAGAAAACAAAAACAACAGCGTAAGAGATTTTTAAAGTGTTTAAAAAGGCTGGCGAGAAATCGCCGGCCTTTTTTTGTAGGATCCGGAGGGGCCATGGAAACAAAATTAGAACATCCTATTTTAGCGGTGATTGGGTTGGGTAACCCGGGGGTAAAATATCACGGTAACCGACACAACATTGGTTTTCGTGTTGTTGATGCCGTTGCGCAGCGATATGGTGGCCAGTGGCAACAAAAAGAAAGTATGGACGTGTGTACCATCAGAGTTGGTGATCAAAAATTGGTTTTGATAAAACCACAAACATTTATGAATCAATCTGGGAAAGTGATGCCATTTTTAAATAAACAGGGCATCAAGGGAGAGAGTGTATTGGTGGTGCATGACGAACTTGAGTATCCGTTTGGGAAACTGAAAATTCGTTTTGGTGGCAGCGCGCGTGGGCATAATGGTTTGCGCTCAATTATTGAGCATGTGGGCAAAGAGTTTGCTCGTCTGCGGTTTGGTATCGGGCGGCCAGAAGACAAAAAAATGGTTGGGACCTATGTGCTACAGAATTTTTCTGAAGATCTGGCAGAAGTTGATCAATTGATTGACCAGGCTGCAGATTTGATTGAGGCTGTTGTAAAGCCAGAAGAGCCGGTTTGAAAAAGCAAAAAAGCTGGTATTCTTACTAGTAGGGACACGTGTAGTTTAAAACAGGTGTAGCTTTAAAAAAAAAAGGACGCTCCATGGTTTCTTTGAAAAAGTTTGTATCGGCAGTTTTTTGCATCGGTTTACTTTGCTCTGCGACACAACCTGTTTTTGCGATGGAGCAGGATATGGAGATGGATCTAGATCACATGACTGTATTAAAGGCGAAGCTTGAGAATGTGAGCAGGGTTCATCAAGGGATTGTGAATCGCATGGAGGATATAAAGAAAGAGAAAAGTTATCTTTCTAATTACGAACAACTGGCAAAAAGAGGCGATGAGTTGTACGAAAATCAAAACTTAAAGCACGATGATGGCTTGCAAGAAGAGTTGAAAAAGGTTCGTTACTGTCTTGATTGTTTTGGCCCGTTTGGAAAAACACTTGTAAAGCCGATACCAAATCATTTTTATGGCATGGAGTTCATGAGATTGTTAAAACAAAAAAATGAAATGGAACAAGAGCAAAACTATCTTTTTTTTGTTACGGGAAAAGAAAGTCATTTTACCGTGGATGACGTGACAGAATTTTCAAGCCGTTTTGTCAAAGAGAGTGAAGAGTGGAAAAAGAAAAATGGTGGTGTTTAGGAAAATATTATTTGATCGAGGGGGTCATTATGTTTGATTCAAAAAAAATATCGTTACTTGTTTTGTGCGTCAGCTTGCTAGGAGCAGCTGCTCAGTCGGTTTGTTCTGACAATTCTCAACCTGATGGGTTTAAAAAGTTTGTCACAAGATTGGTAGAGAAAAAAGAAAAAGAGATTGGTACGCTTGCAGATAGTATGTGGCAAATAAGAAAAAAAAGCGGTCTCTCTGACTACGATTATGTGATGAAAAAATATAACGAGTTGCGTGACAAAATAGAGGAAAAGAAAAAAAATAATACCTGGAACGAAAATGATCCGTCATATGCTCCTTTAGGGCAAGAGATGGAAAAGATAGATACGTGTCGCCAATGCCTTTCAGAAACGCCCTCAAAACTAATCCCTGTTGCTTTTTATGGCAAAGAGTATGTAGATATGAGCGAGCGATATTGCGAGGCGCAAAAGGAGTGGAGATTTTGTGGTAACGCAGCAGGAAAGCAGATTTTTCTTCCTTCTGATCAAAAAAAAGAACTTCCAGCGTATTTGAAAAATCTCAAAAAAAGGTACGAACGTTATAAGCAGCAAATATCAGTTTTGGCTTCAGATTCTTTTAATGGTAAATGGCAATTTAAAGAAATGGTCGGAAAGTGGAAAGTCCCTGGTCTTATAGCAGCAAGAGGTCTTTCTCCGTTCGGTTCTACCAAAAAGCAGGAGCAAAGGTCGATTTTGGATGCCGGCTCTGAGCATATGGAGCGCTCTGTGGAAAATTTTAACTCTATCCTGGCTTTACCAACAACACAAAAATAAAAGCAAACCTGAATTTTAGCGATCCGGCCTCCTGAAGGGGTTTTTGAAGGGGCTGTTGCGGTTGCAAGTGGGTTTGCTATCCTGAAATTAAGGCCCAGAAGAGGTCTTTTTGAAGGAGGTTATTTTAATCGGAATCGGAGGTTAAATCATGAATGTTTCAAAAAAAGTATTAACTGGTGTCTTGTGTGTTGGCTTACTTGGCTCAACAGCTCAGTCTGAGGCGAACAGGGAAGTTAAGTTTCTAGGATTGAGTACAGTTGCTGCTGCAGCGTCTGTCTATTGGCTCGGTTCTCCCCAACTTTCAAAAGAAGAGAGAGATTGGGAGAAGTTGGTCAAAGATGTTGCACGAGAGATTCGAAAAAGTATTGCATCTCGAAGAAAAAATAACGGGTCAGAGTCTTTTTTTGTTTCAAAAGAGGCTTATCTTGAAGCTAAAAATGAAGTCTTAACGATAATGATAGAAAGGGGGAGTTGCTATCGCCCCTCATTTAATACAATCTTTCGTGTTACAGAGAAATTTCTTCTCAAGGGAAAAATTAGTCTAGAGAAACTAAAAGAGATTGAAAGTATTTCAAACGAAGTAAAGTCACGTTCTTCCCAGGAGGACTTTGTAGCGTATTTGAAGAAAAAAAAGAAATATGCTGACAAACGGAAAAAGTACCATAAACGAGAAAATACTAAGAAATGGATTGTCTCTCGTCTTCTTAGTTGCTTTTTGATTGGTGGCTATCTCTACTACCTAGGCCAAAAATACCCAGTCCAAAGAACGCAGGTTAAATCATGAATGTTTCAAAAAAAGTATTAACTGGTGTTTTGTGTGTTGGTTTGCTTGGTTCAACGGCTCAGTCTGAGGCAGGATGGAAAACCACGTTGGGTGTTTTGGGATTGAGTACAGCTGCTACTGTAGTCTGTGCTCAAGTTGCTAGCTATTTTGGATCTCAAGCAAAAAGACAACTCTTGATTGACAAAATGGTGGTAGACAGAGACAAATTGTTAAATAAGAAAGCTCTTGTATGTTTCAACCGAACAAAAGATCTTTTGTTAAGCGATCTTGATCTTGTTGAGTCTTTGTCAGAAAAAATTGACACAGAAGATTGCAAATCAGATGGCGATGGCTTGAGAGACAAATTTGTTCGTAAATGTGTTGGACATTTAAGAAGAAACTCAAAAGATATTCCAGCAACAGACAAAGGTAATGAACTCGAAAAAGCTTTCAAAGCATATGAAACAGCAAAGAAAAAAATAAGAGTTTCTCGTAAAATTGAGACTGCTTTTGAAAAAAACGAGAGAAGTTACAAGGCGGCTAAGGTAGGTGCTTGGTTATCTGCTGGTGTTGCAATTGGGACTGCAATCTACTCCTGGTTTACACGATAAAACTAAAAACAAAAAAAAGAGCTGCGATTAAATTCGCGGCTCTTTTTTTTGCAAAATTATGAAGCTATCTATTTTTTGCTCACCCACTCTGTGACAAACGTTTTCAATTTGGCGTCAAATTTGCCGCCTCCGCCTTGAAGGCTTGTTTGATCTCCTCCGCTGCGCAAGCCAAACTTTTCTTTCAGCTGTGCCCCGAATTCTTTCAGATTTAGTTTATCGATAAATTGTTTATCTGCGTTGCAGAAGAAGATCGATTTGTCACCTATCTGACTAATGACAAAATAAAATCCTTTTTGTGCACTCATCAGTTGTTTTGCAAGTTGACGGAGCGCATCTGCGCCATGGTCTTGCAATGCGACAAACAAGAATGGAATGCCGTTGTAGACTGCGATTTCTTTTTTTAGGATTGGTAGCTGTGCTTGCAACTGTTGTTTTTTCAGTTGTTTGATTTCTTTTTCTAATTTTTTGAGGTGCTCATGTTGTTTTTGTACTGCATCAACAAGATGTTCGCGCTGAACCTTAAAGGTTTGGCTTAAGGTTTTAACGTCGGCAAAACTTTTTTGAAACAGGTCGAGCGCTCCTGGGCCGGTAACGCCAACAATGCGGCGGTGGCCTGCAGAAATTGCAGAGACCTCAACAATTTTAAAGCAACCGATGTCACCTGTTGCACGCACGTGGGTACCTCCACACAGTTCTGCAGAAAAACCGGGTACCTCCACAACACGAACCGCTTCTGGGTTATATTTGTCACCAAAAAATGCAATCACACCACGGTTAACCGCTTCTTTGTGTGTGGTGATTGTTGTGTGCAGGGGAATATTTTCCATAATTTTTTGGTTAACCAAATCTTCTACTTGTTTAATTTGCTTGTCTGTCAAATGTTCGTGATACGTAAAATCAAAACGCAAACCGTCTTGTGTTACCTGCGAGCCAGATTGTTTAATATGTTTGCCAAACAGATTGATTAACGCTGCTTGCAATAAGTGTGTTGCGGTATGATTTTTTGCGGTATCATCACGATGTTTTCCATCAACAGACAGGGTGACGGTATCACCTTTTTTCAAACCGACCGGTTTTAAACCGACCGGTGTTTTTATTTGCAGACCGATTGCAGCAACACCTGCCTCGTTGTCAAAAATTTGCACGGCACGGACCGGAATTTTTTTATCATGCGCAATAATCCATCCCGCATCAGCTTCTTGTCCGCCACTCGCCCCGTAAAACGGTGATTTGTCTGTAATGACAAAGCATGTTGTGCCTGCGGGTACCTGGCCGGTTATTTTGTCATCATGAATAAGTGCCGTAATGGTTGCAGATGTTCCGAGCTCATCGTATCCCGTAAATTCTGTTTTTATGGATTTATCTAAGATTATTTTTTTTCCAGTCTCTTTTTCTTTTTTACTCGAGCGTGCTTGCTGTTTTTCCATTTGCTTAGCAAACCCGTTTTGGTCAACGGCAAAACCGTTTTCTTGCGCCATTAAAATAGTTAGTTCAAGCGGGAAACCGTACGTGTCGTATAGTGTAAATGCTTGCTGACCAGAAATTTCTTTGCTTGTTTTATTTTTTTTGAAAAATGTTTGTAAAATTCCCTGACCGCGTACAAGATTGGTAGAAAATTTGTTTACTTCGCTTTCTAAAACTTTTTTTATCAGCGCCTGATTTGTTTTTAGTTCTGGGTAAATATTCCCTAGGTCTGCGACCACAACATCAACAAGGCTAGGGAAAAAGTTTTTGTCAGAAAGTTTTTGTGTAAACAGTGCAGCTCTGCGAATAACTTTGCGCAACACATAGCCACGTCCTTCGTTTGACGGTGCACAGCCATCAGAAATTAATAACGAGCTTGCGCGGATGTGGTCTGCTAAAACATGAAATGCTGCTTGTGTTTCTTGATTTGCTTTTTTGTAGTTAACACCAGAAAGCAGTTCGATTTTTTGTAAAATGTTTGTAAATAAATCTGTTTGAAAAATAGAATCGCAATTTTGTAGCGCAACACAGAGTCGTTCAAGTCCCATGCCAGTGTCAACACCGGTTTGTTTGAGTGGTTCATCTGTGCCGTCTGGTTGACGGTCAAACTGCATAAAGACCAAATTCCAAATTTCTAAAAAACGATCGCAATCACAATCTGGTCCGCAGTCTTTGCAGTCCGTTGCATCAGGTCCACGGTCTAAATGAATTTCGGTGCATGGCCCGCATGGTCCGGTGTCGCCCATTTGCCAAAAATTTTCTTTTGCGCCGAGGCGATGAATTTTTTCTGCAGGTAGGCCGATTTTTTTTAGCCAGATGTTGTACGATTCATCATCTGTTTCAAACACCGATGCATGCAGATGTTCTACCGGCAGCTTCATCTCTTTTGTTAAAAATTCCCATGCATACTCGATTGCTTCTTCTTTAAAATAATCGCCAAACGAAAAATTGCCCATCATCTCAAAAAAAGTGAGATGCCGCTTGGTAAAACCAACGTTATCTAGATCGTTATGCTTTCCGCCTGCGCGCATACATTTTTGGATAGAAACGGCTCGTGTGTAACTACGCGTTTCTTTTCCTAAAAAGATATCTTTAAATTGGTTCATGCCGGCGTTGGCAAACAGAAGTGTTGGGTCTTGTGCGGGAATTAACGACGAGCTTTCTACTTGTTCATGGCCACGTTTTTTAAAAAACGCAAAAAACTTTTCACGGATTTCCGGGGATTTCATTGGTTCTTCGCTTTAAAAACAGCATCTAATCACATCACAATGGTTTCACTGTAGCATGTTTTTCAATTTGAAGCGACTTGAACGTTTTACCCAAGCATTGTTTCCAAATCCCCAATAACTTGAGAAGCTACATCGGTTGCTTTATCAATTCGTTGATCGAGTAAAAGTGACAGGCTGTATTTGCTTTGCATAAATTCATGAACAGTTGCCGTTGTTTTAGCACTTTTTTTCAAAAGTCTTTTTATTGTTTTGATTGGTATCAAGCGCCCGAATAACAATGTTTTTTGTAGAGTTTGTTTGTGATCAGTTAGCTTTGGCAATTCGTCACGTAAAAACGCAATAATTTTTTCTTTGTGTTCTTGTGTTGTTTCTTCAATAATTCCAAGGTTGATGCCAATGGTTGAAACTGCGTTTAAAAAATCTTTTACCATTTCGTTTGTCTCGACCAAGTCCATGTCAGGTTTAAGACGTAGTTTTGCAATTTTGATACTTTTTGATTCAGATACTTCAACCGGATCATAAAACGTTCGTTTTTTGAGTGTTAGTTTCATTCGTTTTTTATTTGTTTTTACTGCAAGACGTATAGGCTCCCCTTGTTTGGCAAACAGATAAGAGACAAATGGAACAGTGAAAAACACAACAGATAAGCATAAAAATAGTTTCTCAAATTTTGAAAGCTTCATTGTACAGACTCCCCAATTGCGACTCCCCTATATTTCTAATCGAATTATAATATTTTTTTGGGGAAGGCTGCAATGGTTCTGTTGTTTTCTGTTTTTATTCTTGATAAGAAGGTTTTTGTTTATTCGTTTTTGAATGTTTCATTTTTAAATGTTGCAATCATTTGTTCTAGCAATTTTTCTGTTTCAATAAATTTTTCCAGAAGATCAAGTCGTCGTTTTAAAAGTTTTTTTATTGCAGGGCCCGAAAATTTGCTGCAGGTAAATCCTCCAGCAGCAGCAATTGTTCCCCAGAAGTAGCTTGTTTTTTTCAGAATGACAGCCGTTAAGAAAGAACTTGCTAGCCAAGGAATATAGTTTGCATAGATACCAATTTTACGATAGATGCTCAGTTTTATTCGGTTTCGTCTTATTTTCTTTCTTTGCTTCTCCAAAAAATTAATTATTTTTTCTTTTGTTTTTTTTGCGCCAATAAAGGACAAGAATTTTGCAAGCTTTGGCCCAAGATTCGTATCGTGAACCCAACTGAGTACGGAGTGTGTTTTTGTGACGAGTTTTTCCATTGTGTCGATGTTTTCATCTTGGAACGCTGGAATTGTTTTTTCCAAACCAAATGCGGTAATGTGCAAGCCAGAAAGTTTCACGCGCACGTTAAACTTTTTTGGTTTTTTAAACATCGCCTGGTGCGTTGTTGGTTCCAAACAAAGTAGTCCAAGTAAAATGCTTAGAATTATTTTTTTCATATTTTTATTCCTTATTTTCTGGCGAAGCCCGAAGAAGCCTTTGGCGAAGACGGGTCTTTTTCTGGAGTTTATAAAAAATGAGAGATCCAAAAATAAAAAACAACAGTATCCACACAATCCAAGAGGCATGATTTGTTTTTGCTTTTTGGGATTCCATTGCATGTACCAGATTATTCATGTAGCGGTATCGTTGGTGGTCTGTTGGGTGTGAGCTTGTTTTTTTTACACGTTTTTCTTTTCTCGGTTTATTACGTGCAAAATGGTTTCTGTGCGCGCGTGCAAGTTCCAGGTCGACAACACCGGATAAAATATCGGCACGCACTTCCTGAAACCGTTCAAATTC
>Ga0180433_10010533_pt1 | contig 11111 bp, 7 predicted proteins | sample SS_ome_8_FD_132980 | JGI IMG/M metagenome (GOLD analysis project Ga0180433, IMG submission 132980) | Hypersaline lake sediment archaeal communities from the Salton Sea, California, USA - SS_1_D_1 metaG | ecosystem: Environmental > Aquatic > Non-marine Saline and Alkaline > Hypersaline > Sediment...
AGCATTTTCATGTAGATCCAAATGAATTACATGAGGCAGCCCAAAAGCACTTTGAAAAAGTATTTCCCGATTTTGAGAATTATTTTCCTCCAACTCGTTATTATTACAATAACACGCCCATCCCAGGAACTACCAACTCATTTGCTTTGGTAGATACTCGTGAGAAGCCTCATTGGAGGCCTTCCAGAAAATCCTTATAAGAAGTTTCTTTAAGGAAGTCGTATTTTTTAAATTAAATTCAAGCTCTATTTCAATTTTTAAAATAGAGCTTGAATTTGGAAATCAATAATGAGGTAATTGTATATGTCTGTAGAAGCTGTAAGAATAGGTAATGCGCCTATTGTATCCCAAACAAAGCACATTTTAGGAAAAGTAGAGAAGGGTGCGATTGATATAGAAAAAATTATAAAATTGACGAAAAAGGCAGTCGGATTTCTTGGGAAAATATGTAGGGTTTCATCAAGAGTTGTGATGACTCTTTCTGGTGCTCAGTGTATGAGTATTCTCACTGGAGGATTTGTTTTCTCAGACTGCATTTCTAAAGTAAAAGAACTATGCACCACTAAAAGCAAAGAAAAAAGGATCAAAGCAGGGATTGACGTAGTAGAAAAGGGTGAAAAGCTTACTTCGACAGCATGTTCTCTTGCAAAAAACTTTCAGGCCATTGGTTTGTTGAGCAAGGCGGCCATTAAATGGGTAGGAATGACCTCTTTTTGTCTTACTCCAATAAATATCTTTTTTAAGATAGTTAAAGTATGGAAATTGTCCTCAACAATCTCGAAGATCAAGGAAATTGAAAAAAAGACAAATTTCTTTTTTCGAAAAGAAGAAAGATCTGATGCAGAAGAGTATGAGGAGTTGAAAAAGATTGTCTCTCTTGTCAAAAAGCAAGAGAAAAACATGGATATAAAGGGTGCAGAGCTGGATCAACTTACACAGCTTGTTGCAAAAATTGATGGAAAAAGCAATGAAGATCAAGAGAAAGCGAGTATTGACGAAAAGAGGAAAATTTTTGTTTGTAAGAGCAAGGATCTATTGAATGGATTAAAAGGAAAAATCAAAAAAATTCAAACAGTGAATTGCCTTGAGCTTGCAACGAAAATTTCCATGCTTGTATTAAGCATAGCCTTTTTTATTTTACCTTATTCTCCGCTCATCCTTCTTGCTTTTGAACTTTTGTTTGCTTCAGTTGATACAGGGCTACATTTTTATAAAAAAGGGTTTTGCTGAAAGTAAGATTATACTTTTATTATGCCTTATCCTCAATTTCTATTGAGGGGGATTGTTAAGGCAGAGCCTCGACACCATATGCCTTTAGGGCATGTTGCAGGGCAGTGTAGCGCTCTGTGGTGCGCTGGTTTCTGACACTAATAGCAACTGCTTTTTTTGTTCCGACGAGTATGACGAGCTTTTTTCCTCTTGTTACGCCTGTGTAAAGGAGGTTTTTGTTGAGCATCATAAAGTGGGTTGTGTGTATCGGCATGACAATGACTGGCGCTTCACTTCCCTGGTATTTGTGAATCGATACGGCGTAGGCAAGAGCGAGCTCATCGAGCTCGAGAGGCTCGTAGGAAACCCTTTTCTCATCAAAGAGAACGGAGAGTTCGTTTGTCTCTTCATCGTAAGAGTCTACAAAGCCGATGTCGCCATTATAGACCTCTTTAGAGTAGTTGTTTTTCAGCTGGATTACTTTGTCTCCAACGCGAAAAGGTCCTGAGGAACGTATGGGAGTAAGCTTTTCTTGTAGCATCCTGTTGAGAATCTCAATGCCGCATGGTCCTTTTCGTATGGGCGCTAGCACCTGGATGTCTTTTTTAGGATCGTAGCCATAGTGCTCTGGTATTTTTGTCGTGACGACCTCGAGAATAGCCTGAGAGAGCTCTTCGGGCTCCTTTTTTTCTATAAAGATAAAGTCGTTGGGCTTTTCTTCTGCATTGAGAAAGGGCATTTCCCCATGGTTGATTTTGTGTGCGTTGAGAATGATCTGTGAGTTCTTTCCTTGCCGGAAAATGAGTGAGAGTTGTGCGGTTGGGATGGAGGCTTCTTCAATAAGATCTTGTAGAACATGGCCTGGGCCTATGCTTGGAAGCTGATCTTTGTCTCCGATAATGACTACTTTAGCTCTGTGGGGGATGGCTCGAAGAAGCTGGTACATGAGGAAGGTGTCTATCATGCTCGCCTCATCGAGGATGAGCATGTCGATGTCGAGTGGGTTGTCTTTGTTGTGCTTAAAGCCTCCTTCAATAAAGTCAAACTTGAGAAGGCGGTGGATGGTAAGGGCGTAACGTCCGGTAATCTCTCGCATTCTTTTTGCAGCTCTTCCTGTAGGTGCTGCTAAGGCGATTCTTTTGGTAAGCTTTTCGTAGATGAGGATGAGCGCTTTTGTAATCGTGCTCTTACCTGTTCCAGGGCCTCCTGTGATGATCGAACACTTGTTCTGTATTACAGAACGAAGGGCCTCTTTCTGCTTTTCAGCGTAGGTGATACCTTGTCGAGCTTCTGCCCATGTAATCGCTTTTTCTATATCAATCGAGCGTAGCGCTTGAGGCTCTTTTTGAAGTCTGTGAAGCTCGTATGCAATACCTTGTTCTGAAGCATAAAGGGATTTTGACCAGATGTAGAGGCCCCTATTCTCTATGCTACGCAGCTCAATGGCCTCTTCTTTGTGCATTCTGCCGATCTGAAGCTCGATCAGATCTTTAGCGACCTGGAGCATTTTTTCAGCCTTTGCAAGGAAGAGGGGGAGAGGGTGGCAAACGTGGCCTTCTTGAGAGAGCTCATGGAGAAGGTAATCGATTCCTGCTTCAATGCGGTGGGGAGAGTCCTTTTCAAGCCCTACGTGGGTTGCAATAAGGTCTGCTTTGGTAAAACCAATCGTGTTAATCTCTTTTGCAAGAAGGTAGGGGTTTTCTTTAATTTTTTGAATGGTGTAATGGCCCCAGCTTCGTAAGATGCGCCGCGAAAGCGTTCTTGAGATGCCAAAGTCTGCAAGAAAAAGAAAGACCTCTTGGGAGAGTTTTCGTTTTTTCCAAGCATCTTGAATCGTTTTCTGCCGCTTTTTCCCAAGGCCAGGGATTGACGCGAGCTTTTCAGGATTTTTATCGATGACTTCGAGCGTTTTATCGCCGAAAAGGGCGACAATTTTTTTGGCAAACCCTGCTCCAATGCCATCGATAGCGCCTTGTGAGAGGAATTTTTCTATTGCCTTTTTACTTTGAGGAAGCTCGAATGTATAGGATTCAACTTCAAACTGCTTGCCATATTTTGGGTGGGTGATCAGTTTGCCTGTTGCGTGAATCGTCTCTCCTGCTTGCAGGTCTGGCATAACGCCAATAATCGGAATTTTAAGGCCTCGTGATGTTCGAAGGGAGGCGACGACAAAATCAGAGGTCTTATCGCAATAGGTAATATGGAGGACAGAGCCAGAAATAGTATCTAAAGGAGCATTCATAGGTAATAGTTATGCTCCTTTTTGTCACATTTGTAAACAAAAATTACCGTGGAGGTGTGCGTATGCCTCGATCACTGTGTGTGGAAGGATGCTCATCTCGCCTTTCCTGATCTCTTACCCCAGGCCGTTCACCATAGTTAGGGTAGGCATAAGGGTTTTGAGGGTCATATTCCTGATCCCGTCCCTCTTTTGACCAGGGATCTCTTCCATCTTTATATGGCGTATCGCCCCCTTTCTGCTCTTTGTCTTCCTGTATGCGAAATGAGTCGTATACTCCTTTCTTGCCAGTGTCATACTCCTGAAACTCCTCATACTCCTCATTAGGTGAGTCAAAGTCAGGGTTTGTTTCTGCGGTAAGAAGTACAGAAAAAGCTAGCGAGCTTATAATTATTACTTTATTATCCATTTAATCGCCCTCCTATCTTATATAATAAAAATTTGAATTTTTTGTACAGAAAAAAAGTAAGAAACGTGGCAAAATAGTGCAAAAACTGAGAAACATATGCCGATATACACAAAAGAGAGTCTTGAGAACCTCAAATCCCGGATAGACCTTATTGAGGTAATTTCACGTCATGTGCCGTTGAAACGGGCAGGAGCTGCTTACAAGGCGTGCTGTCCTTTCCATGAGGAGAGATCTCCTTCTTTTGTCGTTCAGCGCTCGAGTCAACACTACCACTGCTTTGGCTGTGGAGCTCACGGTGATGCCATCTCCTTTTTGATGCAGCATGTACGTATGAGCTTTGGAGATGCGGTCCAGTATCTCGCTGAACAGTTTCATGTTCCTTTGGAAATAGCTGACTCAAAAGAGGAAAAGCAAGCTGGTATTAATCGTTTAAGACTCAAAGAATTAAATGAACTTGCAGCTCGATTTTATCATTTAGTGTTGTTAGAGAGTAAGGAGGGGAAGGTTGGGTTAGAGTATCTCTTTTCAAGGGGTATTGACCTTTCTTTTATTAAGCGGTTTCAGATTGGTTGGGCTTTACGGACAGAGGGGCCTTTTTTGCAGTATATGAAAAAGAAGGGGGCGACGGAGAAAGAGCTTGAATTTTTAGCCCTTATTGCAAAGAGGGGGGGGCAAGTTCGGGAGTTCTTTTCGGAAAGGTTGATGTTTCCGATACAAGATCCACAGGGTTCAATTATAGGCTTTTCTGCCCGCAAGATTGAGGAGCGGGTCTTTGGAGGGAAGTATATCAACACCAAAGAGACTATTCTGTTTAAAAAGTCGAAGGTACTGTATGGTCTCCACTTTTCGAGAAAGCGTATTGCTAAGAGTGGTGAGGTGATTGTCGTTGAGGGGCAGCTCGATGCGTTACGGCTGATTCATCAAGGTTTTGATATGGCAGTTGCAAGTCTTGGTACTGCCTTTACAGACCTCCATGTCAAAGAGCTCATCCGAATGGGCGCAAAGAGGGTCTATCTTCTTTTCGACGGGGATAAGGCGGGGCAAAAGGCTGCGACAAAGTGTGGTACCTTTTTCTATAAAGAGGGTGTTGAGGTTGTAGTCGTTCCGCTCAAAGAGGGTGATGATCCTGATCTTATGTTGATGAGAGAGGGTCCTCCAGCTCTTGTACGCTCGATGGCAAGAGGAAGGGATTTTGTCTCTTTTCTCTACAGCCACTACGGCAAAGAGGTTAATTTTGCAGTTCCTGCAGAGAAAAATCGAGCGCTCAAAGAGATCTGTGAGCTTATTGCTTTAGCAGAGGATCCAATTTTAGTGCTTGAAAGTATCAGAAAGCTTAGTGCGCTTTCGTCTATCCCTGTAGAGGTTCTTGAAAATTTGGTTAAAAGCCCTCATCATGAGCTTGAACTCTATAAAGAGCAGGGGAAGAAGGGGCATAGTTTTGATCCAGATAAAATTTTAGAGAGTGATCTTTTGCGGTGGCTACTTTTGTATAGTCATGAAAATGAGGAGCTTTTGGAGGTCTCTTTGCAAAATATTGTTGTAGAGGATTTTAAAAATGGAATTGCAAAGAAGATCTATCATCTTATCCAAAAGGAGAAAGGGCAGATGAATCTGCTGCAACTCTTAAGTGAGATAGATGATGAGGAGGTAGATCTTTTTATCGAAGAGATTATGCGGAAAAAGATCAAAAAAGAGCGGGCAAAAGAGGATCTTTTAGAGACGATTCAGAAGTTGAAGATGCGCAACTGGATGGAAAAATGTGAGAAGATCCAGAAGGAGATTCAGTCAGGAGCGCTCTCTGATGAGGTTATTGTTGAAAGGGTAAAGCTTTTTGATCAGCTGAAAAGAAACCCTCCTCAAGTTTGTGCTTCATATTGAGGACACTCTCTCTAAGATCTTTTTTTGAAAGAGTGTTGCGCTTTCCTCGACATGAGGGCACTCTTTTATATGAAGAGTTTTCATATGAACAAGGTGTTCAACCGCTTTTATATCGATAAGGTGAGAGCAAAAATTGAGGTGGAGTTCTTCTATTTGTAAGAGAGGGGCTAGAAAATCAAGGTCGTAGAGAAACTGCATGTAAGACAGATCGAGATAGGTCAGCTTTTTGAGAGAGGAAAGGGGAGTAAAGTCGTAAATATGGAGAGAGCCGGACCCTGCTAAGTTGAGTCTTTTTATATGGTGTAGGTCTCCAATAGGCGAAATATCAGTGATTTCAGGGCATCGTGTGAGTGTCAGTGAAGAGAGGTTAGGGAAAAAGCGCAAAAAAGAAAGATCTTTAATACAGCTTTCATTGTCAATGACAAGCGTATCTGTATATTCGTCTATTTCTTTGAGAGAGGCAATTTTTTCTATAATGTCTATGGATTGGTATGTTCGACAGTGTATTTTTAACATATAAACTCCTTTTCTAACCTGCTGCTGCGGCTCTTTGTATGCCTCTTGGGAAGTGAAGCGCTAGTTGTTGAGGAGACATTGAGGCTACTTCCTTGAAGACAGGATCGCAAGGTGGCTTGGTTGTATCTAAAACGGCTGGGGGCTTTACAATTTTTTGTTTAAAGGATGTTGCAAGCACTTTTGCAGCTAGTTGAAAATAATTCTGAATGACGTCTTTTTGGAGTAGCTGTTTGGCAAGTCTCGTTGCGGTAGCATCTTGATATTGTTTGATAGTTTCACTTAAGGAGAAGCGTGTGACCTTTCCTGCAGCTGCTTGGAATTGGGGAGAGAGTGTGTGAGATGTCGTTTCGCCTTTTTTGACTTTTTCAAGTTCTTCAGGGCTGAGCTTTTGTAAGGGTTTTACAGATGTCTGTTTGAGTATGCCAAGGACTCTTTCTAGCTGAGGAAGAAATATGCGCATTCTTTCTGCAGGGGTTGCTTGCTGATATTCTTCACCCGTAAGCAATGCTTCTCTAAACTGTTTGCGGCAGAAGCCTTCCACATAGACTCTTCGAGAGGATTCTGCTTGTTCATATGTTTTTCTGTAAAGGCTTTTGAGAGTATTCAAAACGAGTCTTTTATCTTCTGGAGAAAGATGTTCTTTACGGCGAAATTCTCTCAATTCAGGAGAGTGGATAAGGCGAGTTGGAGAAAAGGCCAAAGAAAGCTTTTCTCCACCAAGGTTTATGCCCTCATTGAATGCTTTTGCAAATTTCTGTGTCATTTCTCCTACATTGTTGCCCTCGAGGATTTCTTGGCTGTTTCCATCTATCGACTTCATCCCTTCATGAAAGTTATCTTTTTCCCTTGTAAACGCAACTTCTTGAGCAAGGGTTACAAAAGTGTTTTCATCCATTTCCTTGTATCGGGCAGCGACAAGGGGAGAAATAAGCGCGTCCTGCTGTTCTACTTCTTGGGCAAGCTTCTCAGTACCTTTTGTTTGCTTAACCATTTTTTTAAGAGAGGAGATGCAGCGCCCTCCATATTTTGACCCTGAGATAAACTTAAGGGCTTTATCATCTATAGATGCTTTATCCACAGCGTTTTGTTTATGGGCGAGTAAAATAGCGTTTTCGCAGACACTTTCCATAAGACCTAGAGGGCTTGTTTCTCTGCGTTCTTCAAGTCTTTCTTCAGAGCCGCCTTCTAGTCGAAGTCGTTCTCCTTTGTGTTTTTGACTCCCTGAGGCTTCACATACATCATCATAAAAACCGGCGGTCATAGCGCTTTCTGGAGTGTAGAGCCCAACAAGGGTAATACAGTCACCAAGTTGAGCAAGCTCTTTTTCTGCCTCATCTTCTTTTCCATCTGCGCGGAGTTGTTCTGCTGTTTCAACTATTTGAGTCATTTTTTCAGCTGTTCTATAGAGACCGCGGCTATTGAAGACCATATCGCGTAGCCCTACTTCCTGTTCAGATAGGGGTTCTTCAGAGTCACTGAGAAGGTAGTCCTCTTTTTGCTGTTGAAGAAGAGTGTGTTCCTTTGTGGCATTAGAGAAGATTTGCTGAAATGCTTCTGCTTCTTCTAGTTGTTTTGATTGGGCTAGCTCTGTCACTACAGCAGTGCAAAATTCCTCGGCACGACTATTTTCTTCTTTTGGAAGAGCAGCTATTGCTTGCATGCATACACCTGAGAGAGCTGCTCTGGAAAAGAGTTGTTGCGCTTCTAGATTCTTTACAGCGTCTCTTTCATTCCCAAGTACTGCTCCTGGATGTTTTGGGTAGTAGCTCGTGTCAATGAACTGAAGAGGAGAGCCACCTAGCAGAGCAGCAAATAAAATACCTGCCTTAGGAGCCATTTTGTAGGTTTTCATCTTGTCTTTAAGTGAGGCGTGCGGGTCAACCTTATTTGCAAAATCATTATCTGCTGTAGGGCCGGCATTTCCGAAGCACTCCCACGGAATGTTCTCATCTCCAACGTAGGGAACTCCATTTTTGTCAGCTTCCATTTTTTCAACTAGAATGACGATGCCTCTCATAAGAGCTTGACGTTCGTTATGGAGGCTCATGAGTTTATTCTTGAGTGTTGTCTTATTTGTTTCGGCTTTTAATCGGCGTTGTCCTATTGCTTTAAGTGTATTTTCTCCAGAAGAAAGGAGTTTTTTAGAAAAATGCAATTGATCGAGAGCAGAAGATGCTCTATTGTGGTTTTGCAGTTCTTTTAAAAGAATAGCCTTTTTTTGGGCTTTTTCTGCAAGATCCCCCTCCTCACTTTCTACTTGTTGTAACTCACTCTTAATCACTTCAATAGGTCTTCTTTCAAGTTGCTCAGAAAGAGTTGCAATGCTTTGATCCATTTCATTGAGCATCGAGGTAGCTGCTAACGAGCTTAACTCATCCTCGCTCTTCCCTGGATGGGAGGATCGAAGGGTTTCCATTACGGCTTTTTGTTGTTGTTCAATGTTTTTGAGTGCAGTTGCTTCGAGAGAGAAACCATCTATTTGTTTTTGCGTTTTTTTTGCAAAAGTTTCCCAAAAAAAGGATCGAGTGAAGAGGTTTCGTACATTTTGTGTTTTTGCCATCAAAGCCCGTACTTCCTCTCCAAATTTTGCATGAGAGAACATATCCGTTTTAATCTTTGAGAGTACGGCTTTATCGCTGGCTACTTGTTCGAGTTTTTTTGTTCTTGCTTCTTCAGGGGATACTTTTTTTAAGGAATCTTTGCTTATTCCTTCTTTTGTGCACAAGCCTTCTATGGAGTCTAAAACTCTATTATCAGCCTTTTCGGGGCTTTGCATCGCCGTAGATTCTTTGGTGGGTGCAAGGCTTGCTGAAATAGGGGTCTGCGCTGCTCTATAACGTTCTGCAGATATTGAATCAGACATGTACACCTCCTTAGTTTTTATTAATAATAATTTTTTTAATTATTAACAAATAAAAGAGGGGTTTTTAATTAATTAAAAATCTGTTTTAAAAGAGAGTTCAACTCCTTTTGGAGGCTCTTCGAGATGATTTTGTCCATATCTCTTCTTCTTATGTATCTTATAAAGAGGTTCTTCTGAAGAAACATGCTCTTGATAGGAGGAGCTTTTATTTCGTATTCTACACTTTTCCCACCCTGTAGAAGAGGGGAGAAGAAAAGTGTAATAAACAAAAAATAAAGAAAATAAGATAAAAGCTCTCATAGTCTATTAATTATACTAGAATTTCCATAATAAAGCTAGTGAAACTTCATGAGAAGCATTTGTAGCCTTTCTAAAAGACTTGCTTCTTTCACGCTTTTTCTCCTCACAAGCTGTAATGCTACCGCCTTTACCCATAAGGTGCATGAACTGGTAGTCGAGGCCTAAGGAGAGGTTGCTATTGAAGTTATACCGTGTACCAACGAGCGCTTTATGACCAAAACCCTTCCTTCTAGAAGAAGAGGTGTCAAAGTGAGCACGGCGGAGGTTCCAGTAGGCTTTTTCCTTATATTTGAGGGCAAAGAGGAAGTTATACTCTCCATGGTATGTGAGGGGGCGGGTTGGAGAGCTTTCAATACGTAAACCTACAAGAGGCGCATTCCAGCGTGATCTGCTGTAAGAGCGGAGGCCATGAAGGCGTTTGTTGCACTTCACTGCTTTTGGAGCAATGTCAAAGCCTTTAATTCTGTAGTCGAAACCAAGGGTTTGTACCCCATTTCGAATGTGGAACTTTTGTATATCAAAGGTATAGCCAACAAGCGGGGTAAAGGTGGTTTTGTATGCTGCAGGGAAGTTATGACCGAGGACAAAGTCGAGGTCGAAGACATAGCCTTTTGGCACATCTGCTTTTGAACGGGACCAAGCTCCACGACGATGGTCTTTACCGAAATCAGAGTCTTTCTGGTCGCCATCTTTGATTAAGCCGTATCCAGTGCGCAAGCGAGAAAAAAGAGTGGGGGTTTTGTAGAGAGCTTCAAAATGAGTAGGGTAACTTTGGATATTTTTGTAGATAAGCTCTGACATGACAGTGGGCTTATTCTTATATCCCGCGATGATATGGGTGTGTCGGTCACGGCGGATGCCCTGTGAGAGTTGAAGAGTAAGGCTCGAAGGGCAACAGGAATCCTCATCAAAAAGGATAGTATGCTTCTCTTCAGCTATGACCTCTTCTGCAAGAAGATGAGAGGAAAGGGATGCTCCTAGTAAGAGATAGAGTGCAAAGGGTTTCATGAAAGGGTCTCCTGTGAAATTTTTTCAAAATTGGTATATTGTGAGAAAAGCTCCTCAATTGTTTGTAACAGTGCAAGTCGATTTTCTCTTATATTTTGTTTGTCATCAAGTATTTTTACTCGGTCAAAAAGAGTGCTTATAAAAGGCCTGAGAGAAGCGAGTAGTTCGAGAGCGGTGTCATACTGCTTTTCTGAAAGAGCCCGTGCATAAAGAGGGCTATTTTTTTGAAGGGCTGAAAAGAGTGCTTTTTCCTCCTCTTCAATAAGCTCTTCCTCATTGAAGGGAAGTTTGTCAGTTTTTTGGATCTGCCCATGTGTGCGTCGGTAGACTTCGATCAGGTGCTGGAAGGTCTCTTTTTCACGCTCTTTAAATGAAGTGAGTGCTGAAAGGCGTAAGAAAAGATCATAAAAGTTATCGTTATCCGTTGAAAGAGCGGCTACAATGTCCTCTTTTTTAAATTGGAGCTCTTGGAAAATGGTCAGTGCCCTTTGAGAGATAAAGGAAAAGATTTCCTCGACAAGGGTTTCTTGAGCTTTTACATCCCATGCAAAGTTTTTGATGCACTGTTTGAAGACAGATTTGAGTGAAAGAGAGATCTTCTTATCGAGCAGGATGCGGATGAGGCCTAGACTTTGGCGTCGTAACCCGTATGGATCGCTCGAAGAGGAGGGCTTCAAGTTGAGAGAGAA
>Ga0180433_10010535_pt1 | contig 11108 bp, 10 predicted proteins | sample SS_ome_8_FD_132980 | JGI IMG/M metagenome (GOLD analysis project Ga0180433, IMG submission 132980) | Hypersaline lake sediment archaeal communities from the Salton Sea, California, USA - SS_1_D_1 metaG | ecosystem: Environmental > Aquatic > Non-marine Saline and Alkaline > Hypersaline >...
GCCAAAGCCCTGGGTATCCAGGAGGGGATGGATGTCACGGACGCTCTGGCACTGATTGCGTGACGTCATATTACGAAGGCTGCGGCCCAGCGCGCAATCACCCGCGATACCGCCTGTGGGTAGATTGTCATCAGGCGCGTTTGCACAAACGAATCAATAATAGGTCTATAGAAGAGGATAAGAGCATGAAGAGCCAGTTGCTTTCTCGACGCGCAATGCTTGCTGCCGGCGGTGCCGCTGTGGGCGCAGCCTTGACCGGCGAAGGCACAAGGGCCTCGAACAGGGGAGAACGAGCACAGCTTGCACGCCCGATACGTTTTACCTACTGTCTGAACACCAGCACGATTCGCGGCCAAAAGCTCAGCCTCGACCGGGAGGCCGAAATCGCTGCCCAGGCGGGCTACGAGTCCATCGAGCCTTGGGTCAACAAGATCCACGAATATGGCAAAGGCGGCGGCAATCTCAAGGATATGCGAAAGCGCATCGAAGACCTGGGTCTGACGGTCGAAAGTGCCATCAGCTTCTTTGCCTGGATTGTGGATGACGATGCTGCGCGTGCCAGAGGTCTCGAGCAAGCCAGGCGGGATATGGATGCGCTTGCACAGATAGGCGGCAAGAGAATTGCGGCGCCGCCCGCCGGGGCACATAGAGCAGGAAGTATTGACCTGATGAAGGCAGCCGAGCGGTATCGAGCCTTGCTGGAGATCGGCGACGAAATCGACGTGGTACCGCAGGTTGAGGTGTGGGGTCCTTCAACGAACTTATATCGTTTGGGCCAGTCCATGTTCGTGGTAATTGAGAGCGGCCATCCCAAAGGGTGTCTGCTGCCTGATGTCTATCATATCTACAAAGGGGGCTCTGACTTTCATGGCCTGAAGCAGCTCAGCGCTCATGCCATTCAGGTCTTTCATTTGAACGACTATCCCGCTGACCCGCCCCGAGAGACGATAAGCGACCGGGACCGGATTCTTCCCGGTGACGGCATTGCACCGCTGACGCAGATCTTGCGCGACCTGCACGCCAACAGCAGCCACGCGGTGCTGTCACTGGAGCTGTTTAACCCAACGTACTGGAAGCAGGACCCGCTGCAGGTGGCCAAGACCGGCCTGGCTAAAATGAAGGCTGCGCTGGACAAGGCTTTTGGCGTCGCCTCAGCGGCGTAGCCGGCGAAGACTATGTGGGGACAAGTGCCGTCATAGAAAGCGAGGGAGACTATGAAGACCGACAAGTGTTACGCCATTTCAATTCTGGCCGTCGTTAGCGTCATCCTGACTATTGGCGTTCAGGCGAAAATCCACGAGCTGTGGCCCGAAGAGCAGCGCACGCTCTTGGCCGAGCCCTATCCTAATCTGGCGGGAATCCAGCAGCTATTCGTGGTCATTGTCCTGCATGATGCCGAGCCGAACAGGCAGGCCGTCTTCTTCCAAGAGCTCCAAGCGGGGATAGAGCAGAAGCTTCAGCAGGCCGGCATCGAGATAGCACGCCAGACTCCAGGCGGCGACGTGCCCACATCTCTGGATATTCCAGAACTCAGAGTGTACGCCGATATATTCAGATTCGACAGGTCACAGCGATGTGTGTTCCGTGTCCAAACCACATTGGCCAGGAGAGTTCATCTATTCAAAGACCCGAAGTCCGCTCCGCACGCCACATCCACGGTGGCGCTTAAGGCCGATGTTTGGAAAACAAAACCCTTTATGGGCATGACAGCGGCCGGGCAGATGCACGCCGAGATTGAAAAGCCCGTCATGAACCAGGTCGAAGCGTTCCTCTGCGCCTACCAGATAGCCCGCTCGCAAGAGCAGGCCGATGACGCCCGTAGCACGACGACCGCGGCATCGACAAGCGCAAAACAGTCTTCGCAACAGCCTACAAACCAGGTCACGGCCAAATATCAATATGTCGCATCGAAAAACAGCAACGTCTTTCATAAGCCCGACTGTCGTTGGGCGCAGAAAATCTCACCGACGAATCTGGTCGGCTACAATAGCAGGGATGAAGCGATTCGAGCCGGCAAAAGGCCCTGCAAGTGGTGCAATCCATAGCACATTTGCGAGGCAGCTACGATGGCTGAAAACAAGAACAGATAGCAGAATACTAGATGCAGTTCGTTACAATCATGATTATCGCGGTGGGGTTAGCGATGGACGCCTTCGCCGTTTCTATCGTCAGCGGCAGCGCGTATCAACAATTGAAAGTCAAGCACGCTGTGCGAATGGCCGTTTTCTTCGGCTCGTTTCAGGCGATCATGCCGGTGTTGGGCTCTCTGGCGGGCGTGACGGTGCGAACATATATCGCGGAGTACGACCATTGGGTCGCGTTTTTCTTGCTGTCCGCGGTGGGAAGCAAGATGATTTACGAATCCTTTCAAATCAAGGCCGACCAAATTCTCGATCCCTCCAGCGTTGTGATCTTGCTGTTTTTGTCGGTCGCTACCAGTATCGACGCGCTGGCTGTGGGGGTAAGCCTGCCTTTTTTGCGAGTTTCGCTGGTAGAAGCGGTGGTGGTAATCGGGTTGGTCACTTTTTTACTTTCGTATCTCGGCGTACATATCGGCAGAAAAGTCGGGCACTTTTTTGAAAACAAGATCGAAGCCATCGGCGGCCTGATTCTGATCGGCCTGGGCCTGAAAATTCTCTTCGAGCATCTTCGGATGTAAGGTTGGCTTGTCAGCAGAGGCAGAGACTATATAATGGTAAAAAATCGCCTGAGCGGCCCGTTGCAGATTGCGATACGCCGAAGTAAGGATATTATGAGTTCAGATGTATACTTTATTGAAGCCACCGTGAAGGACGGCGAAAAAGCAATCTCGCAGAAGGCCCGCAAGCTGTTCAAGAAAGGTCGCTTTGCAAAGTGCTTCAAGAAAAACGATTTCACCGCGGTCAAGGTCCACGTGGGGGAGGACGGCAATAATACCTATCTGAAAGCCGCTTGCATCAAAGGTCTGGTCGATGAGCTATTGGCTTTGAAGACCAAGCCGTTCCTGACCGACACCAGCACCCTGTACACGGGCCGAAGACACAATGCCATCGACCATCAGATTCTGGCTGCTGAGCACGGCTTCAGTTACGAACACCTGGGGATACCGTTCATCGCTCCGGACGGCCTGTTCGGCACCATAGAGGAATCCGTGCCCATTGCCGGCCAGCTCAGTGACGAGGTCTCCATCGCTTACGACGTCGTGCGCTGCCAATCGATCCTGTCCGTCGCGCACTTCACCGGACACGTTGCGACGTGCATGGGAGCGACCCTCAAGACGTTGGGTATGGGCTGTGCGAGCAGAAAAGGAAAAATGCGACAGCACGCTGCGCTGAAGCCCAGCATCGGCAAGAAGTGCACGCGCTGCGGCGAATGTGTGAAATACTGCCCGGCCGACGCCATTACTCTCGGTGATGTAAGGGCCCACATCGACCAGGACAAATGTATCGGCTGCGCCGAGTGCCTGGCGGTGTGCAGGTTCGGGGCGGTTAAGTACGATTGGGGCCAGGAGAACGAAATCCTGCAAAAAAGCGTCGCCGAGCACGCACTGGGGGCACTGAAGGGAAAGGAAAATCGGGCTGTTTTTTTCAATTTTCTTCTGTCAATCACCGTAGATTGTGATTGCATGGATAGGGCCAATATGCGTAGAATAGTCGATGATATCGGCATCCTGGCTTCGACCGACCCCGTGGCGGTGGACCGGGCGTCGCTGGATCTGATCGAACAGGCGGGCGGTAAAACGTTGGCGCAGCTTATGAATAATGATAAGCTGGACCCGCGGTACCAGATGGAGCACGGCGAGCAGATCGGCCTGGGAAGTAGCAGTTACGAACTGGTAAGAATAAGGTCATGATATAGTGGGTCGCAAAAAGAAAATGTCTCTCGGAAAAATCATACGCAAGCAGCGCGAGCAGTTGGGCCTAACGCTGGACGAGGTGAGCAACCGCGTTGGGTTCTCCAAACCGTATCTTTCCACGATTGAAACCGGCAGGGTCAAGAATCCGCCCAGCGATACGCTTCTGAAAAAGCTCGAGCGGGTTCTCAAGTTTGAGCGGGGCCTGTTGCTGCACATCGCCCACATGGAGAACCTGCCCTCTGATGTTCGCCGGGAATACGAATCGACCGAGGCCGAGAACCAAAAGTGGCGACAAATCGCACGAGGCCTCATGGAAAAGAAGGAGACCAAAAGAAAATTGAAGCGGCTCTTGACCAGAAGTAATCTGGACATCGAGCAGGCAAAGGCTTCACTGGCTGCCGGGCGGCTGGTCCCGATCATAAACAGGATTGCCGCAGGCTATCCCGCCGATTTCAATGACCTGGACTATCCCGCAGGGGTTGCAGACGATTATGTTCGCTGTCCCGATGTGCATGATCCGAACGCCTTCGCCGTGCGGGTCGTGGGTGACTCGATGGAGCCGAAATTCCAGGAGGGTGACATTGTGATCTTCTCACCCGCGGCTGAAGTGCACAGTGGGGACGATTGCTTTGTGCGGTTTGCCATGCCGCACGAGACCACGTTCAAGCGGGTGTTTTTCGAGCCGAAAGAGAAGGTGCGCTTGCAGCCGCGAAACGAAAAATATTCTCCCAGCACCGTGGACGGCAAACGCATCAACGGCCTCTACCGCGCCGTGATGCGGTATGAAAAGCTATAGCATCGACCCGTGGTCGTGCCGACCACGGCTAAACGCTAGACATCCACCGGGTCATGTTTGGCCGTCGCCGCCGCGGCGATGGTCAACTGCAGGTGGCCTAACGAAATCCCACGACTGAACAGCAAGGCCTGCGCTGGGGGGATTGGCCTGTATGTAGTTGGCGGCAGCGACGAGTGCACCGGAATCTGCAATAAAGACCTTCCAGAAACTGCGAGTCCACGGCGTGTTTTCAAGCCCTAATGCACGTGTTGCTGCTCCTTTGAGCTGATTTATGATGTACTCTATCCTGTACTTTGAGCGTAGAACAAGTATGTGCACGTGATCATTCATGATTGCACAGGCGGGGGCTTCTATACGCAGACGCTGAATAACTGCTCCGAAGGCACTGCCAATAATCTGCCGGCTGTTCTCATCAATCAAAAATGTCGGTCGGCCGAGCCGTGGCGCTGCGGCGCCCCAGAATTCAAGCAACATAGCTCTGTGTGGACCCGGTTGTTGCCGCCCGTATTTGATTCTGCCTAACATCCTCAGTCGCTCATTGTAAATTGCTTTGGAATATGAACCTCGTGGGTCGTTTGGCAACCAGGTGCCATACGTCGTGAAGACTGCGTGATAAGCAATAATCATTTTCGTTCCCCTATCGTTTAGCGGTCGCCGGTACGGCGACCATGGGGATCAACCACCTCGTCGTTCCGACGACGACTAAATCGTTTCACCGCCGTTGGCCCGCGACGGCTACAACCAGAGCATACACTTTCGTCGCGCCGGCTCCCTTTAGCGTTTTTGCGCACTCACTGAGCGTTGCGCCGGTGGTTTTGATGTCATCGATAAGACAAATCCTTCGTCCGGCGAAACCGTGGCCGCAGCGGACGGCGAAAGCATCAGCGACGTTTTTGGCCCGGGCAGCGGGACTTACCATGGCGGGCTGTGATTTCGTCCGCCGAACGCGCACAAGATTAGTATTGATTTTCGCTGCCGGGTGCCGCAGTCTCTTGGCCAATAGCAGAGACTGATTGTAGCCCCGAACCAGCCGCCTGGTCCAGTGCAGCGGGACCGGAACGAAGAAGTCAATTTCATCCGAGAACCCGCTTCCCTGCAGAGCGCAATTCAGCAGAAAAGTCAGCGTCGCACCCAGTTCCGTTCGCCCGTTCTTAAAGGCGACAATCATTTCTTGCAGAGTCTTTTCATAGACTCCGCTTCGGCCTATTGTGTCAAAGTGAAACTCTCTTCCCTGGCAATCCGGGCAGCAGCCGTCGACCAACGCATACCGGCTGGCATCCCTGCCGCAGCGCGGGCAATAGTCGCCGCCCATGCAAGAATGAAGCTCGTCCCAACACTTCTTGCATAAGTTCTTGTCGCTCTCAGAGATTCTTTCACGGCAGTTGATGCACACGGCAGGCCAGAGCAAATGATTCAGACCCTGTACAACCAGACCGGTGGGTTGTTTCAACTTTGTGGTATTCACGCCTGGAATTATACAGATAACTCCGCGGGTGCGTCAAATATCCAGGTGGGCGGCTCAGAGCAGTTCATTGCAGGTCGAACGGTGTGTTATCCACAGGCTCGAACCAGCCTAAGTTCATAGCAGCAGACTCGACACCGTAGACATTGTTTGCATCGCAGCCTGCCATCCGGCGGGAATCAATATGGCCATCAGCCCAGCCGATATTTGCCCGGCGGCGATGGCGGAAATGTATAGACGGCGACAGATACACGCTCGTCATAAGCCGTCCGTTGCAGACGGGAAATGGGGGTTCGGCAAACGAATACTCTATCAGATATGACTTCTGGTTCGACATGGCCGTGTCGGCGAACATCAACGTCTCGGCCGGGCTACTCACTTCGGCAGTTCTTGTTGTCTGCCAGCCGGCCTGCTCGATTTGTTCGAGTGTCTGCAATTGGCGATGCTGCCAATTTCTGGAGCCCAGATATATGTGATTGTATCCGTACCCGCCGCAGCCCTGCTCGAAGTTCGTATTCCAATCCCGCCCGGTCACGAAATTCACTTTTTCCGGGCACTGCTTTACTTTTCCATCAGCTAAGTACGCGGCCAGCGGGCCTTTGGAAGGATCGAACGGCTCATCCGGACTGCTGCGCAGGCCGTGCCAGCGGTACTTGCCTCCTCGTTCCGCGGTGATATCCGGTGCTGCGGGGACATAGTAGTCGTCGTTTTCCATTGCGTAGCCGATATTCGCCAGAAATAGCTGGCGAAGGTTGGATTTGCACGCGGCGGCAAGGGCGCCGGACCGGGCCGACGCCAATGCCGGCAGCAGCACTGCCATTAACAACGCAATAACCGAAATCACCACCAGTATCTCAATCAAGCTAAAAGCTTTTCGCGTTCGGCAAATCATGACTACAAAATCCAGTTTTCATGTGCTGAAGTCGCACTTGTTTCGGCAGGTCCGCATCACAAACGGACCGTGCGGAGACTACCTGATAACCAACCAATTGTCATTCCCGCGAAGGCGGGAATCCATGCTTATCGTGGGGCTGTTGCACCCTTGCTTGCGCAGGGGCGACATCGTGCTATGATCCAGGTTGGTACCGTTAATCTTTGGAGCATTAGTGATTTTCGTCCTTTCACTTACCACCGTCAAGCTACCACTGTTCCACTTGGAGCCACTGCGCCGCGAGCACGGCCAGATCGCGCACGTCAATGATCAAATCTTTGGGCTGCGCCACGTCGCAGCGTTTTAGCCAATTCGCCTGGCCGAAATGGCTCCGCCAAGCCGATGCAAACAAAGCGAAATCGTGTATGTCAACTGCACTGTCCAGGTTGATGTCCCCGCCGTATTCTTGTTCCCTCAGCACGCCGACGGCCTCTACGTCAAAACCACTGGAGCCGAACGTCACCCACGCATCATAGATGGGGTGGTTATTGGTGTACGAAGTTCCGCTCGACCACGCGCCCGGGTCGATGTGCCTTGCGGCGTCATCGTAGAAATCGCCACTGCCGGGAATATCTACAAGCCGCACGTATTTGATGTTGTTTATGTCAACAAGGCCCGAGACGACATCGGAGTCCTCGGCGAGTTCCTGCAGGTCGAAAGGCGTGCCGGCACAGAAGCCACCGGCATTTGGATGCTTGCCGGCAAGATTGTATACCTTGCTAATCTCAATGGTTCCGTACGACCCTACAGGCGCGGCAGTCAGTGACACAGCAGGAAATCGTGCAAAGTCCTGGCCGTTGGAGGATACTTCCACGTATGCCAGTTCGGCAAACATCTGTCCGGCCACAGAACCGCCGGTCGTATTGATGCGGGAAAACAGGCCGTTCTCGAAAACTGTGAAATCGTAGCCGGCGCCGTTGCAAATGGTCTCGCTGAACGACAGCGTAATCTCGCCGGGTTCTTCGCTGCGCTCAATTTGCTCGCTATTCAAATCTCCCAAGCTGACGATATCAAAGCCATAGCCCGTGACGCGTCCCAAAGCCTTATTTGGGTTGGACCACTGAAGGTCGACTCCCGGTGCAGGATTGTAGCTGACCACAGCAGTTGCCCAGCCTCGAAAGATCGGATTCACAATCGCATCATCGTCGTCGGGACCGGCGTGTCGCCCATCGGAACCAACATACCCATTGATGCCCGCTTCTGTATATGGTCCTGCACACGGGTAGTCCGATACCCCGACGAGAGTGTCCATCGCAAAATATCCGGGCGTGTTCATACCCCAGGCGCCGACATCACTGGAGCTTAAGCCAAATTCAAGACTCTGTACTTCGCCCAAAGAGGTCAAGTCAACGAATTGCCACGTATCGACGATATAATCCAGACCATTATCGTCAAAACGAAAATCGGCGAGATAGAAATCCACGGTTCCGGTGGCATGACCGGCATTATTCTTGCCGGTAATGGTTAGCAGGAACCAATCGGGCTCGTCGCCGGTGTCACCGCCGAACTTCTTGGAAAACGCATCGCCGTCGCGCATAGCATAGTAGGGATAACAGATGTTTGTCACGTACAGACCACAGAGCGAGCGCGCTGTATCTAAGGTGACGGTCGGCGGCTCGGCCCAGCCGACAAAACCGACAGCGTAATTGGCCGAGGCCCCCTGGCCTGAACCGGCGACGGCATGATATTGCCCAGCCATACCGCTCGTCGCGGTGTCCGCGATATTGGAGTAGGCAAAGCCGTCCCAGCTATCCCACGTGGAATCATAGTTGTTCCTGAAGGCAGCGGTGCCGCTGTGAAAGCCCCCCGACCCGTCTGCGCCGTTCCAATACGACTCAGGCGGTAAGGTAAGGTCTTCAAACGTTGCTATTTCGCCCTTTGCACAATATGCCAGTGACAATAGTACGACCAACCAATACCCATTCCTTACTTTCATTTTGCCCACCACCTTTCGTGACATCGGCCCTGACGCGAGGCCTATGGCCATAAAAAAAACCGCCGCTCCCACGAGAGGAACGGCGGTTTTCATCATCGATTTCGAGTCATACCAGGACCGAAAAACCCCTAAACCAAGGGCACACCCGCGTTCCTACCGCGAGAACACAACAAAGTGTGAAGCTGACTGCAGGCAGGTCTTCTGACTCGCGTCCTACCGTGAAACTCCTTCCCATCTCGCAACAATTCTCGATCCCCGCAACCGGCGAGATATTTCCTTGGGTATTCGAGAACGAGCGCAAGACAGTGGATACATGCCTCACGGATTTCCGATTCGCATCGGAGCAGACGCTTACAGCGGCGCGTCCGTCCCGGCTTTTCACCGGGTTCCCGTTTGGTCATCCCAAAGCACAACTTCGGGACCCGCAATCAGATTGTTTCTTTGTCAAAGAGCAAACAGGACTTTATCTTGCAAGCCGGTAGAAAGCAAGAAAAAAAAGAAGTTTTTCAACGCCTTAGATAAATGATGATGCCGGCAAGAATCAAAACGACAGCAGCACACACGCTGATCGCAATGACAAACACCCACGTAAAGCGCTTATTCTGCCGGGACATAATATACTTGAGGTACCGGTCGCTCGTAGCGTAGGTCTTGCTCATCTGAACGATGCCGTCGGTCTGGCTCATGGTGCTCTGATTCAGTTTCTCCAATGTCTCATTAAACTTGTTAAAACTTTCCGCCGCTTGCACATCCAGGTCCGCGGCGGCCGCGAGCTGATGATCGATATTCACGAGAGCGTCAGTCTGCTTTGCGGTCTCATTGGGGATTCTCTCCACCGCATCGATGAATTGCTGATCCTTAGCGGCGGCAGACTTCAACTGCTCCAGTAGCTCCTCGGTGATTCGCTTTTGATTCTCCAACAACGCCGGAAACCCTTCCAATAGCTGGGGCAGTTGCTCAATTCGGCCCATTAGCTCCTCGTGCTGGGCAACCTGGCGGTTCAAGTGCTCGTTGATGCTCTGCAGTCTGTCAATGAGCGTATCGAAGCCGGCCTGCAGCTTTTCGAGGCTCTGGGCCTTGTCCGCGCGCTGGGCGGGCTTTGTCAGCGCCCGTTCGTCTGCTGTGCCTTGCTGCTCGGCACCGACTTGCGGCGAGTCAGAATCCTGTGCGATGAGGCCTTCGTCATCCACTTCCGGCCGAGCATTCGCATTGCCCGCTATCTTGTGGACCTTCAGCCAGTGGTTCGTCTTGCTCCAAATCTCTTTTATTGTCATTTTTGACAGCCTCAAAAAGCGTCCCGCTGGCCGCACATAGTCGCATAACTCCGCAGATGCAACCAGTCCGGATACATATGCTCCATCTTAAATGCTTTCCGGCTGCAATTTCAAGCTATTTCTGTTACAATCACCGCGAAAGCAGATTGAAAGAATAAGGATAGATCAATGAAGCTCGTCACGTATTCACGGAATCAATCGGTTTCTTGCGGCATATTAACGGATGCAGGCCTGCTCGACGTGCCCGCGGTCTGGCCGGGGCCAAATCCGCCTCGAAGCGTCAGAGACATCCTACAGCGAGGCCCAGCGTGCCTGCGCAAACTGGGAAAGCTCATGGACTCCACGGATATTCTTACGCCGCTGGATTCGGTGAGGCTTCTGGCGCCCGTTCCTCGGCCAAGTAAAGTCATCGCGCTTGCCGGAAATTACAGCGAGCACATAAAAGAGGCCGGTCTGTCGCTCGGCCTATCCGATTCGCCGCGCAAAAGCACCGTGCCCAGGCCCTTTCTCATGCCGGCAACTGTCGTAGTCGGCCCGGATGAACAAATACCTTGGCCAGTCTATTCCGAGCAAATCGACTATGAAATCGAGCTGGCGGTGGTAATTGGCAAAACCGTCAGGCAGGTCTCGTCGGATGAGGCTCTGGATTGTGTCTGCGGCTACACTATCTGCAACGATGTCTCGGCTCGTAGTGTCACCTTCCGCAAAGATCGCAGCCCGCGTCCCTGGGACGAGTTCTATGATTGGCTGAACGGCAAATGGGCCGATAGCTTTCTGCCTACGGGCCCGTATCTTCTTACCGCCGACGAGGTCCCGGATGTCCAAAACCTGGACATGGAACTGAAAGTAAACGGCGAAGTCCGCCAGAAGGCCA
>Ga0180433_10010536_pt1 | contig 11108 bp, 4 predicted proteins | sample SS_ome_8_FD_132980 | JGI IMG/M metagenome (GOLD analysis project Ga0180433, IMG submission 132980) | Hypersaline lake sediment archaeal communities from the Salton Sea, California, USA - SS_1_D_1 metaG | ecosystem: Environmental > Aquatic > Non-marine Saline and Alkaline > Hypersaline > Sediment...
GGACCCACCCGAAGTGCATCAAAGCGTGGACGGTATCATTGGATAACTCGGTCAACATTTCGTTCTCATAAAGATACACAGTTCTCCAAATGCCTTCAGTTTGTGCGCCCTCCCCTACTGATTCCGGTAGACTTTTCTTTAGATCTTCATCCGACAATCTTTCCTTAAGGCTACTTTCTCTGCAGCCAGGTATGGGAAGGGAATTGATATTCATGTCCAATCCGAACGTATTTCCCATATACACTCTCAGAGATACTAAAAATCTGGCTGCCAGGTGTCTGATAGAAAAAAAACTGCCGACACTATTTTTAGGAGGTTGCCGCATTATTTTGAGGAACAAGGAAAAATCCTGATTCTTGGTCTTATCTGCCAATATCGGAAATTCCCAAACATCCAGCAATTCAAAATCCTTAGCGATTTCATGAACCCTCCAGGGGTGTGAATAGTGCTCTTTTTTGTTGTCAATCAGCAATTTCATCAACTCATCTTCACCCGATTCCACCGCCAAATCCATCGGAGATTTTCCCTCCTTATTCCTGATACGAGGATCAGCCCCTTCTTCTGTCAAAACCTTTACAATTTCTTTGCCGTAGGGAAGATAAAGTTTGTTTTTCAATATATTCAGCAAGGGATAATGCAGGGCGGTATTGCCATCATTGTCCTGGGTGTCGATGTCGATCCCGTTTGAAACCAATAATTCGATGTAGTCTTTCTGGTGTGAACCAACGGATACCAGGAGGGCATTCCTCCCTTCAGGATCGGTGATATTTATGTCTGCCCCTTGTCGAAGGAGAAGCTCGACCGCCTTTTGATTGCCTGGCCGCTGCACTGCCAGATGAAGCGGCGTAAAGCCTTCTGTATTGGGCTCATCGATATCCGGGTTCCCCTTCAATATCTCTTCGAGGTTTTCTGGATGCCGGTAAGTCACAGCGATCTGAATGGGCGAATTGCCGTCAGAGTCTCTAAGGCTTATGTTCGCCCTGCTTGCCACAAGTAATTTTATGCATTCAGGATTTCCGTACAGGGATGCAAGGATCAGTGGTGTTTCCCTTTGGTCATTGAGCACATCGACATCGGCCTTTTGATGAATCAAAAGATCGACGATTTCATCATGACGATAAATCGAAGCCAGATGCAGCGGCGTATGTCCACTCTCGTCCTTTACATTCAAATCGGCTCCTTGGTCGAGCAGGAACTTCGCTGCGGAAAAAGCGCCATAACGGGCTGCCGAATGAAGGGGTGTTCGCTGGTATTTATCCCTCTTCTCGAGCCAATTCTCGTCAGCCGACAGCATCCCTTTCAACGCAGTCACTCGATCTCTTTTTGCCGCTTCGTGGAATTCATCAAACACATCGGCGGAAAGATTCCCGTCGAGCTTGATGACAAAAGCGTCTCTGGGAGATTTGTTCAAATCCTCTTCTTCATCTTCAATAACACCGCTGAACTTTTTGAAGGTTGCGCTTTCGGTTGTTGGAAAATCCGAAGACAGCGTATAACAGGCCACGTATATTTTCCCCGTGTCATCCATTGTCATCCTGTTCCATCTCTCGGAACGGCTTCCGCCGATGAAAGTGGACAGTAGGACTTCGGACAAATCTTTATCCATTTTCATGATATAGGTGTCGCTGTTGCCGTTCTGGGTCTCGTCATAAACACCTGGAGTGATCGGGAAATCTATCGGGCTAACCCAGCCAGCGGATAAAACATGACCATCCGCGGATTGGCATAAATTCAAAGAGCAAACTCTGCCTCCCCCCGAAGCATAACTTCCCGGGATCACAGTGGATGATTTCAGTTGTGACAAATCGTTGTTCAAACGCGATATGAATCCCTGATCGGATGCCTTATCGAAGGCTTGATGGAAGGCTTCTGACGTGGTGGGAAGACTTTCTGTTGCGTGCCCCCCGACATAGATATCTCCGTTATCATGAATCATCATGCAGTAGATCCATCCGGCCTTCAAGATCGTCGATGCGGTCAACTCTTTTAGATCCATGCTGAATTTGGATACAAAGCCGTCGAGCTGACCAGTGACCGTTCTTCCATATGCATCTTGGCTTGTCGGAAAATCCGGCGAAAAGGTGTAGCCTCCCACACAGATCTCATTTTTTTTGCTATCGATACAGAGGCTCCGGCCCATCCTGTCATCGTTGCTGCCGCCCAGAAGAGTCGAGGCCTTCAGCTCTCTTAGGTGGGGATCGAACTTGGAGAGGAACACATCACGCGTGCCGCCGTTGTATTTAACTTGGAACGCTTCGGGTGTCGTCGGGAAATCGTCCGAGCCGGTGATCCCTGCAATATAAATATTCCCGTCATCATCCTGTGCCATTTCCGGACTGCGCCAGTCGTCCTCCACACCGCTGCCCCCCAGGTATGTCGAAGACACAAGGGTTTTGAGATTTTTGTCCATCTTCAGGATAAATGCGTCTCCGTCCCCTCCGTTATAATCCTTATCATAGGCTTGAGCCGTCGTCGGGAAGTTTTTAGAAGACGTATAGCCTGTAACATAAACAAAGCCCTGGGGATCGAACAGCATAGTGTAGGCGCATTCATCCTCGTCGCCACCGATGAGCGTAGAGGCAAGAAGTGTCGTGAGGTCATTGTCGAACTTTGCGATGAACACATCACTCTTGCCTTTCGGATCCCGATTGAATGCACCCTCCGTTGTCGCAAAATCAGAAGCGCGTGTGTTCCCGGCCACGTAAATATTCCCGTCATTATCCAAAGCGATCGCTTCACAAAACTCGTTCCCATTCCCGCCGAGGTAAGTCGATGCAAACTCCGGTCTTGCATGAATTCCATCGCTCCGTTCGACTTCAGAACACTTCGAAACAAACAGCATCAGGATATTAAGAATTATGATGGCTATGTTTTTCATGATCATGATCCTAAGCTTAGTTTTCCCCTTTATGCAGCAAATAATATACCAATAATGTCCCATGGGATTTTCACAAGCGCACAAAGCACCATCTGTTCATTCTCGGACACTCAATGTTCGAAGTCGAACTTATCCACGCTCTTATCCCCCACCTCCATAAAATCGGGATCTATAGTATGGGAATCGAGTTCGGATGCTTCGAATATCAGAATAAAGTCTGTAAACAGAAAACACTCCAGCGATTATGAAGGGTGCACGGTAGATGAAGCTTTTATCACAGAGGAAAACATACACTTCGAGAAAAAAATACTTGCGCTATTAGCGGTAGATCGCCTCTCTCTTATCTGATGGCTACGCCGATGGTGTCCCGGTGCATCAGGATCAACGTCCGCATGTAAGGCCCGATCCTGTCGGGCCCCTCGAATCCGGCCTTTTTTGCCGCTTCTTCCCGCTTTTCTCTGGGGATATCGGAACTCGCAGCCCAGTGGTTCATATCCTTGTAGCAGCCCAATGTGAAGAGATCCCATGCAGCCCCTTGATCGCGCGTGAAAATCAGGTTCTGCGGCCTGCCGATATTTAGTTGATAAGTATTTTCCATTTCACGCTCTTTAAAAAGTTCTGCATGCTTTCCTGGAAGCGCGATAAAAATTTCAATGTGATAAAAAGATGTGTCTTTGAAGACATTTTTCACGATTTCAAGCGGCGGACCCATCACGAAAATATCTTCATACCATGATACATTTTCCTGAATTCTCTCCTTGAATTCTTGTTGCGGCAAAGAAGCTATGGCATGGGCATGTGCGCGGCGTTTTGTCCTTTCTTTAGAGTAATACTCTGTATAACTTTCCATGGGATAGAGCATCATCAGGTCCCATTGATCTCCCTGTGTGTGACGCCACCAGAACGGGCGTTCGTCGCCAGATGCGTCATATACAGGCATCCGGTCCTTTAGAAGATCTATCAGATCGAGAAGCTTCCCAGGAGCTGCCCGAATAAATGTGGTTTTGTACAGGTAGATTTGTTCTGAAGATAGCGGTTCTGCTTGATCTGAAAGGGCTACGGCCTGGAATACCCATACAACCAAACATAGCAGTAACATGATTTTTCCAACCCAATGATATTTCACTTGGCCTCCTCTCCCTTACTCTTAATCCTTTGGTTCAATACCAGCTTTTTCAGTAAGGGCTAAATCCAGTGTTATTTCCTGCAATTTTTATCTGGGTCGTAAATTATATAGTCTGGCAAGGTTATCTGCAACAGGTCAGTTCAGATGCGTTCGTGAATTGTTCATTCATAAAATCTGTCGATTTTTTCTTGCCCTTTACATATGATGGAGTGCTGTATAAACCATGATCAGAAAAATTTCGAGCCTCTACCGCCAGGCCTATCGAGGCCTCCCCCGCCAGGCTTGGATTCTGTTTTCGGTGCTGCTCATCAATGCCGCGGGCATGATGGTGCTCTTTTTCCTCAGCCTCTATCTGACGAGGCAGTTGGGCTTCACCGTGACCCAGGCAGGCCAGTCGATCAGCATCTTCGGAATGGGATCGCTCGCGGGCGCTTTTCTGGGCGGCTGGCTTTCCGATAAAATCGGCTCCACCAATGTCCAGAAGCTCAGCCTCCTGTTATGCGGCATCCTTTACATCTGGCTCGGCCAGCTTCGTTCTCTCTGGAGCATCGACCTTGTGATTTTTGTCCTGGCGGCTTCTTCCGGACTGATGTATCCGGCGAACAGCACATCCATGGCCAGAGTCTGCTCGCCCGAAGTCACCACCAAGGGATTTGCCCTGAACCGCCTTGCCAATAATATCGGGGCCACCATAGGGCCAGCGGTAGGGGGTTTTCTAGCTCTTCATAACTACGGTCTTCTTTTCTGGGTGGATGGATTGACTTGTCTGGCAGCGGTTATCCTGTTTTCATTGATCTGGAAAAAACCGGAACAACACCTCAGGGCCATGACACAGGATAGAATCCAGCCCAGCCGTTCTCCCTGGCGTGATACACCATTCCTCTGGCTGCTGCCCCTGGTAGTCGTCTGGGGATCTGTATTCTTCCAGTTCTTCGCCACATTCCCTCTCTACATGAGAGAGGTCTACGGACTGCCGGAAAACCGCATCGGTCAGCTGATCATGATCAACACGCTGTTGATCGTGAGTTTGGAGATGATCCTTATTCACTGGATAGGAAAACGATCATTGGTGCGCTTCATCGCTGTTTCTTTTCTCCTCACCGGGCTGGGCTTTGCCTTGATGCCTTTTGGGAGGGGCTTTCTTTACGCTGCCATGACGGTTGCTGTGTGGACTTTCGGGGAGATGCTGAGCATGCCCCTTTTGGGTTCTTTGATCGCTTTGCGGGCTGGCCCGAAGAGCATGGGCCGCTACATGGGATTGTTCAGCTTCGCTTTTTCTCTTTCGATGATCTTGGGGCCTGTGGTCGGCACCTGGGTCTATGGGAAATACGGGCCTACAACTCTCTGGGTCGGCTGTGGTGTGACCGGATGTTTCTTGTATGCAGCCTTTTCCCTGCTCAGTCGGTCTTTGTCTGCCGAGGAAAAAAAGGACTGAGGAGTGCTCCAAGAGCTATTGCAGCCCCCGGTTCTTCAGCAAAGGCTCTATCCTCGGTTCTCGTCCACGGAAGTTCAGATACATGGCCTGGTAGTCAGCCGTTCCGTTTTTCTCCAGTATGTGCTTTCTAAAGGCGTTGGCGGTGCTTTTGTCGAACAGGCTGGTCTCTTTAAATGCTTCGAATGCATCGCAGTCCAGAACTTCCGACCAGATGTAGCCATAGTAACCTGCAGCATATCCCCCGATGATGTGACTGAAATAGGTGCTCCTGTACCTGGAGACGATCTCAGGGATCAGTCCGATCTCATCGAAATAGTCTTTTTCGAATCGATTGATGTCCAGGTCCTGGGGTTCTTTGAGCGTGTGGAATTTCATGTCCAACAGGCATGCAGCCAGGTATTCGACCGTGATGAATCCTTGGTTGAACCAGCCGCTTTTCACGATCTTGTCGATCAGACTGTCGGGAATGGGCTTGCCCGTCTGGTAATGCTTGGCATAGTGTTTAAGGACCTCCGGTTCCATGGCCCAGTGTTCCATGATCTGAGAGGGCAGTTCTGAAAAATCCGGGGACCGGAAGGTCGTTCCATAGATCACGTTCGACAGCAGGTTGTCCAATCCGTGCCCGAATTCATGGAAAAGAGTCTCCACCTCTTCGAGAGTGATCATCGCCGGGTCGTTGCCGACAGGCTTGGAGAAATTACACACCAGATTCACGACAGGGTCGATCTCTTTTCCGTATCTCCGGCTCTGGCTCCGGTAAGTGCCGCACCAGGCGCCTGCCCGCTTACTCGTTCTGGGGTGGAAATCCATGTAAAGGACCCCACAATGGGAGCCGTCTGCTTCCTTAACTTCGAAAACCTGGGCATCTGGATGCGGTAGAGGCAATCCTTCCAATTCCTCAAAAGTCAGCCCGTAGAGCTGATTGGCCACCCAGAATGCCCCATCCCTTACATTGCTCAACACAAAATAGGGCCTCAATTCCGTGTCGTCGAGCTGATATTTTTCCTTTCGCAGCTTTTCTGCGTAATACCACCAATCCCAGGATGCCAGTTTGAAACCGCCGCCTTCCCTGTCGATAATGGCCTGCATTTCCTGCCGTTCTCTTTTTGCTACGGGAAGAGAAGCATCCCACAGCCGGTTCAGGAGTCCATAGACATTCTGCGGATTCTTGGCCATCCGGCTCTCCAGGACATAATCGGCGTAAGTTTTATAGCCGAGGAGATTGGCGCGTTTGACACGAAGTTTGATAATGTCGGAGAGGATTTTTTTATTGTCATATTCGTTGTCGTTATCCCCTCTTTTTGTGTAGGCCCTATACAGATCTTCTCTGAGGTTCCTCTTTTCAGAGTACTGCAGAAACGGGAGCATACTGGGCTTGTGGGTGGTAAAGACCCATTTGCTTTCTAATCCCGCCTCCTTGGCTGCCTCAGCAGCTCCTGTGATCGATGATTCCGGCAGTCCGGCCAAGTCCGCTTCGTTCTCGATCACCATTTTGAATCTATTTGTTTCGGCCAGGACATTTTGACCGAACTGGACTCCCAGCTTCGACAGCTCCTGATTTATTTCTTTGAGCTTTGCCTGGTCTTCCTCATTCAGGTCGGCTCCGTTTCGGACATATCCTTTGTATAGATTTTCGAGCAAATACATCTGTTCATCGTTCAGGTTTAATTCGTCACGCTGCTCATACACGGCTTTTACCCGCTCGAATAGCTTTTTGTTGAGGTTGATCTCATCGCGATGGGCAGCTAACCGGGGGGCCATCGCTTTCTGGATTGCTTTGAGCTCGTCATTGGTGTTGGCTCCGCTCAATCCGCCAAATACCCTGGAAACTTCGGAAAGCAGATTGCCCGACCGGTCCAGAGCGACGATCGTGTTTTCAAAAGTCGGCACTTCGGGATTGTTGACGATTTTTTCGATTTCCCCTTTTTGAAGTTCCATGCCCTGTTCATAGGCTGGGATAAAGTGCTCGGGTTCGATGATGTCAAAGGGGGGGACTTTGAACGGCGTGTTATATTCAGCGAAAAATGGATTATCTGTGACGGGCTCTTGTGCAGGAGCTTCAGGTTTTTTAGAACAAGCGGCAAATACAAATCCGATTGCCACAAGCATTAATATTAGTTTTTTTTCATTTCGATGCCTCCTTTACCGGAAAAAGGACAATACCAAAACAGAATTTGGAGGTCAATTAAAAACTGGTGTTTGTTACAAAATCCTTTGAGAACTGCGAGTCATCCCTTCGAATTTAAAGGAATCGCCGGGATCATTCATACCGGATGGAATCGATGGGATCGGCCGAGGCAGCCTTAAATACTCTGAGAGATACTGTTACAAGGGAAAAGAATAGAGCGAGCCCAGATGCCAGCAGGAAAGTATCGATCCCCAAAACAATTCGGTAGGCGAAATTCTGAAGCCATCCGTTCATCACATACCAGACAACAGGCAGGGCGATGATGTTGGCCAAAATCACCCATTTGGTGAATCTCCAGGAAAGCATAACCATGATATCCCAGACCGACGAACCAAGAATTTTACGAATGCCTATCTCCTTGGTTTTTTGTTCGGCAGTGAAAGATGCCAGTGCGAGCAGTCCAAGGCATGAGATGATTATCGCCAGCATGGAGAAAATGCCAAATATGCGTCTGCTTTTCTCCTCGTTTTCATAGTATCGTGCAAAATCATCATCGAGAAAGGAATAGAGAAACGGCTGTTCTCCTCTGTATGGCTGAAGTTTTTCATCCAAATAAGCCAGTATTTGGTTCATATTTTCGGTTCCGATTCTCACAGACATGTGGAACAGCCAAGGTCGATAAATGTAAAAGGCGACCGGCTCGATTTTGTGATGCAAGGATCGAAAATTAAAATCCTTCATCACTCCGATCACGTTTCCCCAATCTAAATCACCAATTTTGAACTTTTGTCCTATGGGGTTTTTCCATCCTATCTGATTGGCAAGAGTTTCATTGATGATATAAGACCGGCTGTTGCTGTCGTCGGTATACTCTGGAGAAAAATTTCGTCCTTCCAGAAGCTCGATCCCGTAAAACGACAGAAAGTCATAATCCACAGTCATGTAAGGAGAAATCCACCGTTCCTCGGGATCTATCCCTTCGAAGAATATCTGATTTCGCCAAAGCGGGCTTCCCAGTTGGCGAGTCGATGCTGTGACTCCTTTTATTCCTGGATATGTCGTAAGTTCTTCCTTGATAGCATCAAAATGCGTCTGCATCTGATCTGTCATGGGAAGGGCGATGACCTGGCCTTTATCAAAGCCTGTGTCTTTGTTCTTCATGAATCCGAACTGTTTGGAAACGACAGTTGTACAGAAGATCAACATGATGGAAACAGCGAATTGGACCATAACCAGAAGTTTTCTCAGTTTGTCGGATTTTCTCTCCTGGGTAAAGGAACTTTTCAGAACTATCACAGGTCGAAAAGAAGATAGGATAAAAGCAGGATAGATACCCGATAATACGCCTGCTCCTACCAGAAAAAAAAGCATTCCAGCTATGAATATTCCATTATGCAAATAATCGAAAGACATGCGTGCGCCCAAAATGCTCTCGATCACAGGTTTGACCGTTTGAACGAGAGCAATCGCTAGAAACAGGGAACAGATCGTGAAAAACAAAGACTCACCCAAGAACTGGCGGACAAGCTGCGATTTATTCGCGCCGACGACTTTGCGAACCCCCACTTCTCGAGCACGGCTGATAGATCGGGCTGTGGATAGATTGACGAAATTGATGCAGGCAACCAGCAGGATAAAAAGCATAATGATGGAAAAGAAATAAACATACATGATGTCGCCTTTCAGCCAGTTGATTTCCCACATGATGTTTTTTGAGTGGAGGTGGATGTCTCTCAAAGGCTGAAAGGATATAGACACATGATCTGCATTCAGCCTGAAGTACTTTCTTGTGTGTGCCGGAAGCTTGCTCTCCAGAGTTTTTGGATCTGCATTGTGTTCGAGAAGGATATAGGTGGGAGAATAGTGGTCATAATTGTTCCACTCGACAGGCTGGTTTCTCATCTCCATGATGGACACCAACATATCGAACTGGATATGGGAGTTTTCCGGCACATTATCAGCCACACCTGTGATTGTATATATTTCGGATTCAGAGCCCTGAATGATTTGGCCTATTGGGTTCTCCTCCTTGAATATGCGCCGCGCTGTAGCCTCTGTAATGACCGCTGTATGTGGTTCTAAGAGAGCTGTCTGGGGATCGCCCTGCAGCAGCTTAAAGGAGAATACCTCGAAGACATCCGGATCGGCAATCAGGGCACGAGGGATCTCGACCATATCCTTTTCGTGCTTGATCCAGATGGTTCCCATATTGACGAAATTGACGGCTTTGCTGACCTCGGGGTATTCTATAAAGGTTTCCCCCATCCATGGGGTGGACTGCCCGAGATTCTGCTCATCCTGACCCTCAAAAAATTGTCTTTCGACCAACCGGTAGATTCGGTTTCCGTTTTTGTGGAATCGGTCGAATGAAAGTTCGAACTGGATGTATGAGGCGATCGCAATACAGCAGGCCATACCCAGGGCAAGTCCGGCGATATTGATAAAAGAATACCCCTTGTGCCTGGTTATGTTTCTCCATGTTGTTTTCAAATAGTTTTTAAACATGTTTGTTGTTCCTGCATAACATTGCTTATATCTTTTATAGAGCAAATAATGTGCCAATATATCCTCTTGAGGGATGGTCAAAGCTTATGGAATACGGTATGTCCATTCACGAACAATCGATGTGCGAATTTGAACTGGAAAAGCTGTAGCCTTTGCAACTCTCCTTTACTATCATATTCAATTATTATCAATTTCAGGCTTTTTGAGTTAGTATTGACAGGATAGCATGCCAGCGACATAATCGTTTTATCAGTTCTCTTGCAGGGTTAGCATGACTGAGTAGGAGGTCCAGATTATGGAGATCATTGACTTGATAGAAGAATACCAGGACAAATATTTCGTTTGCCTTGAAGATTGGTCCGAGGAAATGAAGGAAGCGGGGAACCACAAAGAACTGTGGTGCAGTAAGATGAAAGATAAGGGCCTCCGTGTGAAACTGGCTATAGAGGATAACAAAGCCTGTGGCATGATTCAGTACATTCCCGTCGGGCATTCCAATGTCGAGGGCAAAGATCTTTATTTTATTCAATGCATATGGGTCCACGGCTACAAAAAAGGGATAGGGAATTACCAAAAAAGGGGAATCGGGAAAGTTTTGCTTCAAGCGGCTGAAAATGATGCCAAATCGCTTGGCGCAAAGGGTATAGCCGCTTGGGGAATAAAATGGCCTTTCTGGATGAAAGCTTCCTGGTTTAAAAAACACGGCTACAAAAAAATCGATAAGGATGGCATGGCCGTTCTGTTATGGAAACCTTTTGCAGACGATGCTGTACCTCCAAAATGGATAAAACAAAAAAAGAGGCCTGGGAGAACGGAAGGGAAGGTTACAGTTATGTCCTTCATGAACGGGTGGTGTCCTGCGCAAAACATCGTATTCGAAAGAGCGAAACGCGCGGTTTCAGAATTCGGTGATAAAGTTGCGTTTCAAAAGATTCGCACTTTCGACAGAGATGTGTTCCTGGAATGGGGAATTTCCGATGCCTTGTTTATCGATGGCAAAAAGATCAGAACCGGACCTCCTCCTTCTTACGAGAAA
>Ga0180433_10010538_pt1 | contig 11106 bp, 6 predicted proteins | sample SS_ome_8_FD_132980 | JGI IMG/M metagenome (GOLD analysis project Ga0180433, IMG submission 132980) | Hypersaline lake sediment archaeal communities from the Salton Sea, California, USA - SS_1_D_1 metaG | ecosystem: Environmental > Aquatic > Non-marine Saline and Alkaline > Hypersaline > Sediment...
CTGCATATTGAACAGGAAGATCAGAGAGCGGAGAAGGCCTCCCCGCGGAGAAAGCATCGTACAGTTTAGAGAGCTCCTGATAGAGAACACCCATGGACCAACCGTCAGCGACGAAGTTGTGCGTTGTCATGACTAGCACATAATCCTCGGCACCTAGCTTCAACAAGATTGCCCGGAATACCGGACCCTTCGACAAGTCGAAAGGCCGTCTGGCCTCTTGGGTGGCAAGCTCTCGGGCCCTGTCTTCTCGGTCACATTGCGGAAGGCTCTGAAGATCCGCCAACGGCAAAACCCAGTGGGTATGTGGGGAGATGCACTGAACAGGTTCTGCATCAATGGTCGAACAGGTGGTTCGCAACACCTCATGACGCCTCAAAATTTCGTTGACGCTATTTTCAACGGCAGTAACGTCAAGCGGTCCCGCGATTTTAAGAGCTACGGGCACGTTGTAGAAAGGGTTTTGTGTTTGCAGTTGGTGCACAAACCACAGTCGCTTCTGGGCAAAAGACAGGGGAGGCGGCCCAGCCCGCGAAATAGGTCGCAGGGGCAGAAAAGCTGGATTTAACTCAGTATCAGCTTGGTGCAGAATAGCCAGAATCTCTGACTTGCAGTCAGCAAGCTCTGTCTGCAGGAACGGTGTCAGCACCCCTCTCGGGGCGTTATACCGCAGCCGATCTCCATCAGCCCAGAGCTCGACGCCCTGTTTTCGCAGATACGCCAAGAGCTTACCTGCGTTCATATCTTTCCTTCCTCTCGCTCTCCCGACGTCGCTGGTTCACGACCGCGAGCCTCCTGGAAAGGCGACCAACGTTCACTCTTTCGATTATCTATCAGACCACCCAGTAGGGAGTGAACAAGGACATGACTTTGATCGAGTTCAAACAGATGCTGTATCCGTTTGAAATCAAGGTTGCCGATCTGACAAAGGCCAATGCCATAGGCAGGCGCCGAGGTCTCCAAGAGTTGAGTCATGAGCCCTGCCTCGATCGTCGCATAGTGCATACCGCGCTCCCCGTACATGGGAGAAATGGCGCTTAATTGTGCTATCAAAAAAACTGCGAAGGCCGCCTCATCAAAAATAGGTGCATTGATCATCGGATCATAGACACCTCGATCGAAGTCAACATGGGCTGACAAGAGCACGAGCCGGTGCTCCACAGGATGATAGTAGTAAATGCCGACAGCTAATTCTTGCACGCGGCCTGGTTTGATATACAGATAGTTTTGAACAGGGTATAAGCCGCCGGCAGAGCCATAAAGGTACTTTGGTTTTCCATCCAGTTTGATCTGGTGCAGACAACCTAATAACTCGCTTAAACGTGCAACAGGGATGGGGTCAGGGGCAAACTGTCGATAGCTGCGGCGTTCAGCATATTTTTCCTTCAGAATGTCATCTGGATTGGTCATGGGGAGCTCAATGCAAGGTTTTTCACCATCGCCTCGACGCAGCCCGGGCTCTTTATTCTTAAACGCTTCGCGTTCCTCTGGATCAACGATAAGCGGGAAAGAAGCCAAAACAGACTCCGGCGCGCGTTCTATGGACGCCTCTGAGTCTTCCCTCGGCATCCGGCTCTCAAGCAGGTGCTTCTCATAAGACCGGGCCAGTCCTGTCACGGTGGGAAGGCGATAAAGTTCATCTATCTTTGGACGGAAGTTGAGCTCACTCTCCAACAGGTTAGCGATCCTGATCATATGTACGGAGGTTGCGCCAAGGTTCAGCAGATTGGTCTGTGCATCTATCTGATCCATGCCCAGAATACTCGCTACCAACTGGCCAATGCGCGCCGTGAGGTTCGGGGCCTCTGGTACGTAGGGCTCTGGAGCCTCCGAGAGAGATTCCATGGGATCAGGCAGGGCTTCTCGATCCACCTTTCCGTTGGGCGTGAGGGGCAACGCATCCAGCAGCACAAACGCTAAGGGTATCATAAACTCCGGAAGCTTTTGCTGCAAAAAGTGGCGAAGTTCACTGGTCCCAGGTGCTGATCTTGGCTCTGGCACGACATAGGCTGCCAGGCGCTTGTCCCCCTGCAATCCGCCCACGGCCTTTACCACCACCGTGCGGACTTCCGGGTGCTGCCCCAGCGCTGCTTCGATTTCCCCCAACTCCACACGATAGCCCTGGACCTTAACCTGAAAATCCTCTCTTCCCAGAAACTCAATGTTGCCGTCTGGTAGATAGCGGCCCAGATCTCCTGTCCGATATAGCCGCTCCCCGGTTCGCGGATGGGTGATAAAGCTTGTTTGGTTTTTTTCCTCATCACGCCAGTAACCCTTGGCCAACCCCACCCCGCCAATATAAATCTGTCCTGGCACCCATACTGGACAAGGGGCTAAGGCTTCGTTCAATACGTGAAATCGCTGGTTCACCATAGGCCGGCCGTAGGGGATACTCTTCCAGTTTGGATCCACCGTATCGATCGGATAAAGAATAGACCAGATCGACGCCTCCGTCGCCCCTCCCAGGCTGATGATCTGCACCTCTCCAAGTTGAGCCTTGATCTGATCCGGCAAAGTCACAGGGTTCCAGTCCCCGCTCAAAAGAACCAACCGCAAAGAGCTGGATGGAAGCCGTGGATTAGCCGCAAGATACTCCACTAAGAGTTTCATCAAAGCCGGCACAGAGTTCCAGATGGTTACTTTTTCTCGGGCAATCAGTTGTGCCCATCTGGACGGATCACGGGCGGCTCCTTGCTCTGGCATGACGATGGTGCCACCGGCAGCCAGGGTTCCGAAAATGTCGTACACGGACAGATCGAAACTCAGGGCAGAAAGGGCCAGTACCCGATCATGGGGCCCCACGCCAAAGCGGTTGTTGATGTCCAGGATCGTGTTGACTGCCCCGCGATGATCAATCATCACCCCCTTGGGAAGCCCTGTTGATCCGGAGGTATAGATGACATAGGCCAGATCCTCAGGCCCTTGAACTCCATCCAATGGGTGATGGTCCACACCTGTGAGTACCTCGTCATCCACGCAGACTCGTTGAAGACCTTCAGGCCAATCCAGGTTCTGATCCAGATGGGGCTGGGTTAAGACCAACTCAACCTGACCGTGCTCTAAGAGGTACCACAGGCGCTCTTTGGGAAGTCCGGCCTCAATAGGAAGATAAGCAGCCCCAGAGGCAAGGATACCCAGGACAGCTGCTACCTGCTCCCAGCCCTTTTCCATCACCACCGCCACCAGCTCATTGGGACGGGTCCCAAGTTGCCGAAGTCGGCGTCCTAATTGATTGGTCCGGAAAAACAAATCCTCATAGGTCAGGGTCCGATCAGGGGCCACCACAGCCGGTTGGTCGGGGCGCTTGGGTACCTGCGCAGCAAACAAGGTGTGAAGCATCCCAACCGGTACCGGTGCCTCCGTGGCGTTCACCACTGCCCGTTGCGCCAGCTGCGCCGGGGGCACCAGCTTTTCGGCGGTTTTCGGCCAAGTTTCCTGCCAGCTTTTATCATCATCAGCCAGGCGTTTCAGAAAAAGACAATAACTATCAAACATGCCCTCCACCATGCCCTCGGGAAACAGTTCCACCACCGCATCCCAGTTGAAAACCAATGCCCCAGCTTCCTCGAAGACTTGATGGTCTATCCACACCTGTGGAGTCTGGGTAATGCTGTAAACGACCTCTCCCATCCAACTCATCGGGTTTGGATCGCCACTCCGGGCGTCGAGAGTGAGGGCGCTGGTAAACACAACGGGCATTTCCGCTCTTGGCTTTCCTCGTCGCCTCTTGGCCAGTTCACGCAGAACTTTCACTCCGCTCACATAACGGTGGTCTATGTCGTTCCACAGCTGTCTCTGAAGTTGCAGTGCTCGGGCTTCAAAGGTGGCCTGCCGGCCATTTTCAACAGCCAGCAAGGTCACTGAAGTGAAGTCTCCCACGAGGTGGTTGACCTGAGGGTGCAAAGGAAGACGATTGAAGACCGTCAGGTTAATGGTAAAGTCCGGATTTTTACTCCAAACCCTGAGAACGTCTGCGTAAGCGCCCAGCAATAGGCCAGAGGTCGTCAAACCTGCACGCGCTGCACGGTTCTTCAGACGAAGCCAGGCCTCCGGCCCCAATTTTGCTCTCTGACGTCCAAATCTGGGGTTCGTCACCTCATTGGGCTTTTTTGCCAGCGGCAACTCAGGCGGGGGTGGCAACGTGGACAGCCGGCTGAACCAGTATTCCTGAGAGCGCCGGTACGGCTCTGAATGTCTAAGTGTCTCCTCGACCAGCACGTAGTCTCGGAAGGACAGTTCAAGAGGTTCAAGGGCTGCCTTTGGCTCTTTGTAGCATTTAGCCCAGTCTCTAAACAGGACAGTCCGACTCCAGATATCCAAGATCAATGCATCGAAACTAAAGTGGAGCCGAAAACACCTGTCATTTATACGAGAAGCCCGGATTTCGAACAGAGGCCACTGGTAACTCGGAAGAACTTGATGGGACATGCGGTAGCGAATCGCTTCCAATCCGGCCTCGACTCCCTCGCGGTCTTGTCCACTGAGGTCCAAGACTTCAATCTTGTAAGGAGGCACTTCCTTGAGGATCCGCTGTTGGCCGTCCGGCAAAACAATGGCCCTCAACATATCGTGTCTGTCAACTAAACGCTGCCAGGCAAGCGTGAACCGTTTCAAGTCCAGATTAACACTCTCAACCTCGACGTATCGGTGAGTCGACACCCGGCCGAGCTCAAGAAAGCCGGTTCGACCAATCCAGTATGCCTGCTGAATATCGGTGAGAGGGAAAGGTTCATATCGCTGCTCCGGAGCTGGCCTGATAGTCGGGGGTTGGGACGCAGAATCCTGACTACCTAACTGCTCATTCTTGCGGCGTGCAATTTCAGACGCCAAGCCGGCCGCGGTGGGGGTCTTCAAGAGGCTCTCAAGAGGTAAGTCCACCTGGAATTCTTTGCGCACCTCAGACACGACCTCGGCGCCTCGTAACGAATGCCCTCCCAGTTCGAAGAAATCATCATGGATGCCCACACAATCAAGACTCAGCACTTGGGCTAGGATTTGTGCAACAGCCTTCTCTGTGGGAGTTCGGGGAGGGGCCAATTCCCGTTCCTTTCCTAGACGCCACGCCTGAGGCGTTGGTAGGCCCACGCGATCCACCTTGCCGCTTGGAAGGCGTGGCAGAGCCTCCAACATCACAAACGTCGGCGGTACCATGTAGGCAGGTAGTTTCTGGCTCAAGAAGCGGCGCAGTTCAATGGTGGAAGGGACACCCTCGGGGTCAGGGACGACGTAGGCAACCAAACGCGTCTCACCGGATCTATCCTCAGTGGCTACAACGGCGACATCACGCAATAACGAATGCTGGCCCAAGACGATTTCAATCTCCTCAAGCTCAATGCGGAAGCCCCGGATCTTAACCTGATTGTCGACACGGCCGATGAATTCGATATGGCCTTCAGGTAAATAGCGGGCTACGTCTCCGGTTTTGCATAACCTTGCCCCAGGCTCATCGCCGAAAGGGTCTGCAATGAAAGCCTCAGCCGTGAGTTCAGGGCGGTTGAGATACCCTCGCGCCACACGGGGCCCGCCCACATAGAGCTCACCGGATTTTCCAGGAGCAACAGGCTGGAGGTTCCCATCGAGTAAGTAAGCCTGAATGTTGGCTATGGGGCGACCAAGAGGGACGATCTTTCCACCATATTCATCTATGGCGGGCATTGGATACACCACCGCGGTACCCGTTGTCTCTGTTAGACCATACAAATTGACAATACGTGCATCATGGTTCATCTCTAATCGCCAACGCCTCGCAACGTGGGCTGGAAGCGGTTCGCCTGATGTCAGAATCAAGCGCAGTTTATTGTCCAGGAGGTCTTTCCTCGACCCTGCCTCCAGGCGAGCAAGGGTATGAATGCAGGCTCGCCAAAAAGATGGAACGATGTCTAGGATCGTCACTCCTTTTCCCTTAATCAGTTCAAACAGTGCCAGCGGACTTATCTTCTCTTCACCAGCAGCAATGACAACCGTCGCACCCTGCGACAGGGGCATGGCGAACTGCCTCACCGACGACGCAAACGCCATGGAGGCTAGATGGAGATATACATCGCCGGAGTTGACACCCAAATGTGCTTGAAGATCCGGAAGGTAGCAGCACAAACTGCCGTGCTCCGCCATCACTCCCTTTGGCATCCCGGTGGAGCCGGAGGTATAGATCACGTAGGCCAGGTTTGCTGCCGAGGCTGTGCCACGCAGGTTATCTTCCCTCTGGCGCGAAATTGAAGGCCACTGTGTATCCAGGCACACCACATGTGCTTCGTGTTCTGGGAGCTCTCTCAGCAGCGGCTCTTGAGTCAAGAGCACTGGCACACGAGTATCCTGAATCATGAGAGACAATCGCTCTGGAGGATACGCCGGGTCCAAAGGGACATAAGCACCCTCAGCCTTGAGGATCCCGAGAATCCCCACCACCATGTCTACGGAACGATTGACGCAAAGACCTACCGTCACCTCCGGCCCTACGCCGAGGTTTCGCAAGTGATGTGCAAGCTGATTGGCCTGACGATTCAGCTCTCCATAGGTGAGCTGCTCATCGTTGCAAACCACGGCAACGGCATTCGGGGTTCGCTCTACCTGAGCCTCGAAGAAATGATGGGCACACGTAGCCGCAGGACAGTCTGCCTTATGGTCCTTCTGCTCCACGCGTATTCTTCTCCATTTTCTTTCTGAGGCTAAGCGGTCTCATATCAGTCCATACCTCTTTGATGTGTGCCAGACATGTGTCCTTGGGCCCAGTCATGCCAACATCCTGCCAGCCTAGAGGGTTCTCACGGTCAGACGGCCATATTGAATACTGTTCTTCGTGATTCACAACGACTTTGTAAGTTGTGGTATCTTCCTTCTCGTTTCTATCCACCGCGACTCCTATTTGGTTCACAGTTGCTTTGTTCTGTCACATAACCACCCGCCGCTCGTCTTCGGGCACCATGAAATTGCTCCCATTTCCCGTTGGCTACCATCTATTCCTCCCATCGCCAGCATCTAAGATCCCAGCCATGTCCTTTAACCGCCAGCGCTCCCACGAAGCCGGGTCCGGGGTCCAGCCCCTTTAAACACCAGGAAGAAGCTTCCTTCGAGTCACCGTTTATGCTCAGTAAAACAGCCGGCTCGCCCGGCGTTACCGAGACCTCAAACTGATCCAGGCGAAGCGTAATACCTTCGCCGATAGCCTTCAGGTACGCCTCTTTGCGAGTCCAGCAGGTGTAAAAGGCTTCCTTTCGCACCTCAGCAGGCAGTTCACGAAGCGCAGCAGCCTCTCGGGGAGAGAAAAAGCGTTCGGCGATCTTTGCACCCGCCATATCAGGCCGGATACGTTCCACATCAACGCCAATCTGCCGGTCGTAAGTCATCGCGAAGAGGGCAAGGTTGTGCGAGTGGGAAATGTTGAAGCGGAGCCCTCTCCTATCCATATCACCAGCAAGCTCGGGCTTTCCCTTGGAACCGTAGCTAAAGCGCAGTTTGCCTGGGTCTGTCTTCAGATAGCGACCCAGTATGGTTCTGAGCAACCCCCGTGCAACAATAAACCGGGCTTGGTGCCGCTGGAAGTGAAAACGGTCTGCTCTTTCCAATTCTTCCTCACTGAGGTTGCGCTGAAGCCTTTGAACTTGGGAAGATGGCAGCTCCAAAGACGCCCGCCAGACATGAACCTCATTTTTCCCCAATGTCACTGTTTCTGGCAAAGCACACCATGAAGGAGCCGAGAGCTTTAAATTACTCATTTAAATGCAAAGAAAGAGCGACTTTATCCTAGCTCTTGTGTACTGTTCGAAGCATTTGCTCCCACAAATACCCAGCGGCGGTGGATACCTGACATATGAGCATCAAGCCAGACAGCATGAATGGTTGTTGGTCCACCGCTCTCAAAAATGGCGCCTTAACCAAATGTTGGTAAAAAGAGAGAGGTTGCAATCTAACACTTTTCAGATTGTGTCGAGCGCGCTCCGCCTGATGAAAGCGGAAAGATCCCCGCCCATATTTGAAGTGCTGCCTTAGGAAAGTACCGAACGTGAGGGAATGGAGGTGGTAGACTAAAGCCTCTGGAGCGTAGACCAATCGGTACCCGTGGTACAGCCAGCGGTCACAGAATTCGCGGTCCTCTCCACCAGCGCGGGGGAATGTGGCGTCAAAGCCGCCGATAGCATGGAAGCCCTTCGCCGGAATGGCGAAATTGTTGCTGGCGGAAAACCGTGCCCGCTCAGGGTCGGTGTTATACCACCGGTAAAGGCAGTCGACGACTATCTGGCTAGCCACTGAATACGGGTTTCCACGAAGGGCATTGATTGTCTTTCCGCCAACGGCCTGATCTGACGCGTTGATGAAACGAGATGCCAAGTTGTGAAGCCAGTCGGGTGCGGGTGCACAATCATCATCAGTGAAAGCCAAGAATTCGCCCCTTGCCCGCATAGCGCCTGTGTTGCGGGCTGCTGCCGGGCCGCTGTGCCATTGCCTTACCAGTCTAACGTCCAGCCGATCCTTAAACGAAGACACAATGGAGCCCGTGGATACATTATTGCCGTCATCCACAACGATTACCTCAAAACAATCACGGGGATAGTCCAGGCCAGAGAGGGCCTTAAGACATGAACGAAGTTGTTTTGGGCGATTGTAAGTGGGAAGGATGACCGAGAAAAACGGCTTATTCCTTTTCATGAGATCGCTTCTATCATCAATGCCAATCCTACTAACTCTCAACTGAGGGATCTGATGCAACTGGCAAGATCTTTCGAGGCGCTTGAGCAACCTTCACTGGTTGCCCTTGAGACGCTGACTTCACCGCGGCTAGGGCCACTTCAAGAGCACGTCGGCCATCTTCTAATGTACATTCCACGGGGATGTCGCGGCGGATGCAATCAATAAAATGTTGCCACTGAGCTCTAAAAGATGCATTGTAATCCCCTCCATGACGAGCTTGGAGGATACCGTGGGGCAATTCCTTGAAGAAGTGCACCATATTCCGAAGCCGGTTTCGCACGTCACCAGCGCAACTGTGTAGGGGAATGAATTCCAAACCGTCAAAACGGTGCAAGGAAACGCGCAAAATACAATCCTGTCCAAAGATCTCGACCTCGTTTCGATTGGGTAAAACATCCGACAACACGCAATTGAGAAACACACCATCTGCAGTTCGAGCTGTCACTATGCCTGGTTCATCATCCCCTTTCTCTGTCGAACGGCTGACGGCGCGCACTTCTTCCACATCCCTTTGAAGCAAGAAGTGCCACATATCGTAGAAGTGGCTGCCATTCTCGATGAAGTTCCCCCCTCCTTCATCTCGCCGCAGTCTCCATGCAGGCATGTTTTGCCTATGATGTCCGCTGGAAGATATCGTGTTGATCAAACCCACCTGTCCCAGCCTCCCTTGTCGAACAATTTCTCGGGCCTGACGCACAAGGCGATGCCAGCGCTTGTTGAAACCGACTAGGACTTTCCTGTCCGTCTTGACGGCTTTACCAATCAGTCGGTCTGCTTCATCCAACGACATGACAAGAGGTTTCTCCAAAAGGAGATGTTTTCCTGCATCCAACGCCGCCAAGGCCACCTCGCAGTGAAACTGCAGGGGGACACAGATGGCCACGGCTTCAACAGCCGGGTCCTCTAAAAGCTGCATATAATCAACAAAACGTTTCTCGATTTGAAACCTATCTGCCGCACGGTTTAGGCGTGCCACATCAACATCTGCTGCGGCTACAACTTCGGCCTCTTCCAGAGACTTCAGCGCGGGCAGATGCCTGTACACTGACACACTTCCACATCCGATCAGCCCTATTTTTATCGTTTTGCTCATCACCGTCATGTCACGATAACCTCAAAGTTAAGCAAAGCCATTCTTCATAACCGACCCAATTGAGGAGACCTTTGAGAAACTCATTTGAACGATCATTATGAGCCTTTTGGGGTACCCATCTGGACGAAGCGAACGTGCCCAATTGGGTGGGCAAATCCTAAACTGTTTGAGGCCCTTAGGCCGAGTTTTTAGGATTTAGAGAGCAAGCCCTTAGATGGGTCAAAGAGCTCATACGAATAAGTGAGAAAGAGTTTTTCAAAGCTCTCTGAGGCGATTGCCAAGATAAGTCAAACCGCAGTCGCTGCTCAGGAGAGTCTCACTACCCCATGGTGCTTTTCTGAGTCTTCCGCGTATCCCACAGACTCCCCAAAAGACCAACAAATGAGCCCCAATGCCACAAGAGGCGATGACTTGAGAAACTCAGAAAAATAGATCCTGTTCCTCATGTTGTTGAGGGCTATCTTCAGAAAAAGCCTCAGCGGGATAAGCGGTGCCAAAGTCACATAGAACCACCTTTTGCATCTGGAAAAACCTTGCCCCTGAACACGGACCCTGGCAAAGCATCGACCGTGGAAGAATTCGTGTTTCAAGAAGCGGTCAAGCCGGTTTATGCTCTTGTGTGAGATGAGAATTGAGGGAACAAAACGCAAACGATAGCCATCTCGTCCTAGGCGCCAATGTAAATCTGTATCAGAACAATAGGTTCCTTCTATAAAACCCCCACATCTGTCAAAGATCTCTTTTTTGTACGACATGTTTGCCGCGGCAATATCATCTTGCCATTGGACACATGTTTCAGGCATCCATTGGCTGAATTCCACGAGATAGGCAGCCCAACCGACAAAGCTCTTTGGATCGGCATTAGCTATCGCTCCGCCGATGGCTGAATAAGGCGATTCATGGGCTCTAAGGATTTGTTCAATCCAGTTTTTTTCAGCAACGCAGTCAGCATCAATGAAAGCAATGATTCGTGCTTTTGCCACCGAGATCCCAGCATTTCGAGCATCCCCAGGGAATTTCCTCTGTGCATAGCGATATAATTTGACCTCTGGAAATTCCTTCGTGATGAGTTCGCTGGTGCCGTCTGTTGAGGAATCCACAACGATGATTTCGAAGCTCCCAGTTGTCCTTTGTTCTTCAAGGGATTTAAGACAAGCCACTATGGTCTCCCTTGAATTATACGAGGCGATAATTACCGACGCGTCAGGTTCCTCAATCATTTTCCTTTAACAGGGATTATCACAGGAACTTAAAAATACTATTTTATTCAAAATCGTATTGGAGGAGCCGATTATCCATCCAGGGTATTTTTAATTCGTCCAAAGAACTGA
>Ga0180433_10010539_pt1 | contig 11106 bp, 9 predicted proteins | sample SS_ome_8_FD_132980 | JGI IMG/M metagenome (GOLD analysis project Ga0180433, IMG submission 132980) | Hypersaline lake sediment archaeal communities from the Salton Sea, California, USA - SS_1_D_1 metaG | ecosystem: Environmental > Aquatic > Non-marine Saline and Alkaline > Hypersaline > Sediment...
CATTCCCATGACAAGCCCGGCAATATTAATAAAAGAATAACCTTTGTGTCTTTTGATATTCCTAAACGCCACTTTCAGATAATTATGGATCATGATCAGGCTCCAATGAATTTTGTTCCGTATAAAGCTTGGGATGGACTTAATGATCTGTTTCCAGTACCAGAGATGGGCTCTGAAAGAGCCTTCGGATTGATAAACCTCTTCATATTCCTCACGAAAATCACCGACAGAAGTGAACTCTCCTTTATCCGGATAGATGCGGCCAAGTATCCATTCCGCGAGTTTCGGAGGAGGCTTGGCTTTATTAGAGGTCACAGTTCTTCCTTCAGAGCCTTTAAAGGAATCCCTTCCCAGACCTCATCCGTGATGGTCTTGATTTCTATCAAAGACATAATCCCGCCGGGAGTCAGCTTGTAAACCCTTTTTCTTTTTCCCCCTCTTTTAGCTGTAGGGTCACTGAGATAAGACTCCAGCAGTCCTTTCCTTTCCAATCGATCCAGAGGGTCATAAACCGCTCCGAAGGACCAGTCACGTCCGGTATACCGGACCAGCAGTTTTCTGATGGGGACGCAGTAGGCCTTTTCTTTAAGCCTCCAGACAGCCAGGAGGATCAGTTCTTCAGGCCTTGTGAGGAATTTTGTGTTTGTTTTTCTCATTATCTCTGGATTATAGAGAAAATAAATTGAATTGTCAAGGAAAATTTTCTCCGGATAGCAAATAAAATCAGTTTTCATTCATACCGGAGGGAATCGACCGGATTGGCTGTGGCCGCTTTGATAGACTGGAAACTAACGGTCAGCAGGGCGATTGTAAGTGAAGCCAAAGCAGATATCATGAATATCCAAATTTTAAGATCGATCCGGTACGCAAAATTTTGAAGCACTTTGTTTGCTATCACATAAGATATTGGAAAGGCAATCGATATTGAGATGACCACCCATTTCACAAACCTAACCGCAAGCATATAAGTAATACTCGTTGTGGAAGCTCCAAGTATCTTTCTGATACCGATTTCCTTGGTTTTTTGCTCAGCCATGAATGCTGATAGGGCTAAGAGACCCAGGCAGGCAATAAATATCCCCAGAAACGTGAAGATATTAAAGATTTTTTTTATCTGTTCTTCCTTCAAGTAATGTCTGTTGAAATCATCGTCCAGAAAAAAATATTCAAGATAATTACCAGGAAATAAAGATTGATATTTGTTTTCAACGAATGCGAGAGTTCCTCCGATATCATTCGTATCGATCTTTAAACTCAAATAGGATCCTAAGGGAGTCTGGAAAAACCCGACAGGTTCGATCGTCTTCTGAAGTCCGGTAAAATGAAAATCTTTCATGACTCCGATGACTTCCCATTCGTTCTGAATTGTCGTGTTTAAAGCATCTTCGGGGGAATCCCAGCCAAATGTATGAACAGCCTTTTCGCTGAGAATCCACGACTGAGAACGATGATGTGTGTCAAATTTTTCTCCCGCCACAATATCGATCTTGTAGAGCGCTAAAAAGTCTTTATCCACTCCCATAGCACGAATAGGGTGAGTGTTGGTTTTTCTTTGGCCGGTCGGCCATATATCCCAAGGATAAAGCCATCTACCGGGAATACTCGAAGAGAAAGATGCTCCAACCACCGAGGGATGTTTCAGGAATTCCTGCTTTACGGAAAGAGGATCATACTTGTAGTTATGTCTTTGAAAATCAATGATCAGCATCTGTTCCTTTTCAAATCCAAGGGATTTATTCTTCATATAATGAAGCTGCAAGTTGAACACAATTGAGATGACAATAAGAATGATGGATACAGAAAATTGAGCAATAACAAGAATTCTGCGCAGATTTCCAGCTTTCATCCTGCTTTTCATGCCTCCTTTCAAAGCATAAGCCGGTTTGAAAGAAGAGAGGAAAATAGCAGGATAAAAGCCTGCGGCGGCGCCTTCCAAAACAAAAAGCAGTATCAATCCTATCAGAGCATCCTTCTGGAATAGCACAGTATTTTCCAATCTCATTGACATGACAGCATTAAATTGAGGGATAAGAAGATTCACCATAACAAATGCGATGACATAGGAAATCGCTACTGTTAAGTAAGATTCACCTATAAATTGGACAATCAATTGTCTTCGCTGTGCCCCTACTGTCTTCCGGATGCCCACTTCACCGGCGCGATTTGAGGAACGTGCCGTTGACAGGTTTATAAAATTAACCGAAGTAATGAGCAGGATGAACAGGGCGATTCCAGCGAATAAATAGATATATAATACATTCCCAGCTGCCGGAAGACCGAATTGGATATCCGGTTGAAAATGAATGTGCCGAAGCGGCTGAAGCGTGACAGAAACATCCGCCTGCGAACTTTCTAAATAATCCTTATTCCGCTCGACAACAATGTTCTTTATCTGGTTTCTGAATCCTGCTTTATCGATTCCTGGCTTAAATTTGACAAAGGTAGTGTAGAATCCGCCAAATCCGGCAGATTGTTCAGATGGGCCTAAGGGTTCTTCAAGAACATTCCAGGATTTGAGTATTTTCTGTTGAAATATCGAATTCCCTGGAGGGTCTTCAATGATTCCGGTAATCCGATAATGAATCCCGTCAATTGTGATCATCTTATCAAGTGCATTCTCCGTGCCAAAATATTTTTTTGCTATTTCAGCTGTTATGATCGCCGAATTGGGAGTCACCAAGGCGGTATTAGGATTCCCGAGCTTAAATTTTACTGAAAAAATATTGAGAAAATCTTCATCCACAAACAAAACATGATTGGATTCTTGTTTAAATATTTTTTCCCCGAATTCCACCTGAGAATCAACATTATGTGACCATGTCCATGTGATGTGTTCAATCTGGGGAAGCGTTCCTTTGATAAGGTCTGCAAAAAGAGGTGCGATACCGGCATATGAATTAGTGAAAGTAGTCCCTTCAACTGTCATCATGATGCGATAGATACGTCCTGAATCTTTATGGTGTGAATCGAAGTTCAATTCATATCGAACATAAAGCAGAAGAAACATACAAATGGTCAATCCTACAGAAAGCCCAAATATGTTTGTAATAGAATACCACTTATTTCTTCTCATATTTCTCAAGGCAGTTTTCAGATAATTATGGATCATGATCAGGCTCCAATGAATTTTATTCCGTAAAAAGCTTGGGATGGACTTGATGATTTGTTTCCAGTACCAGAGATGGGCTTTGAAAGAACCTTCGGATTGATAAACCTCTTCATATTCCTCACGAAAATCACCTACAGAGGTGAACTCTCCTTTATCCGGGTAGATGCGGCGCAGTATCCATTCCGCGAGTTTCGGAGGATGGTTGGCTTTTCTCATTATCTCTGGATAATAGAGAAAATATTATGAATTGTCAAGAAAAATTTTCTCCGGATTACAAATAAAATCAGTTATTCATTCATACCGCAGGTTGTCCGCTGGATTTGCCAGGGACGCTTTGATAACATTCCATCCCACACTCAAAAAGGCGAGCGCCAGGGCCAGACCGGAGGCGAGAGCAAAAACACCTATTCCGGGAATCGTATGGTACGCATAATTTTGCAGCCATTTCCGGAGCACATAATAAGCAACAGGATAGACGATGATATTCGCCGCAACAACACAGATCAATGTCTCTTTAAAGAGCTGGAAGACAATATTTCCCTCTGATGCTCCTAACACTTTGCGAACTGCAATTTCTTTTGTTCTCTGTCTGACAGAAAAAGAGGCTAATCCGAGAAGGCCGATACAGCAGATGAGAATCGCGAGAAAAGTGAAATATCTTGTTCCTGTCACCATCCTTTGCTCGGTAACATAGATATCATGCAAGTTCTCGTCTAAAAACTTCAGGTCAGGAATATAACCTGGTACAAGCTCCTTCAGTTTGTTCTGGATAAAATTCATTGTCTCGAGGATGTTGCGGGAATTGATCTTGATAAAAATGTTTCTAAAATCAGCATATCTGTTGATGAAGATCAAAGGCTGGATTTCTTCCCGAAGAGAGTAAAAATGGAAATCCCTGACAACGCCGATGATCCGGAAGTTTTGACCCCAAACAGTGATTCGTTTCCCGACAGGAGATTTCAGATCCATTGTCTTTAAGGCCGTTTCGTTAATCACTGCTGATTCTGTCTGGTCATGAGGGATTTTCCATGAAAAAAAGCGTCCATCAACCATATTGATATCAAAAGTTTCGATAAACTCAGGATCTACCCTCATCAGGTGTGTTTTCGGCATGATTGTTTCGCTGGATTGTCCTTCCCATCTTACAGCATCTCCTCCTGTTGTCGTGTATGCCTTATCCATTGTCGAACTGGAACGTGTCATACTGATTATGTCAGGATTTCGCATCAATTCTGTCCAAATGGTTCGGTAATGATTGGATATTTCACTGGCCAGCCCCATATAGACGACATTTTCCCGATTATATCCTAAATCCTTGCTATTCAGATACTTCAACTGCTTGTTCACTCCGATCATAGCGATGATCATAAAAATGGACAGGGAAAATTGGAATGAGATCAAAACTTTGCGAAGGAGAAGGCTGTTTCTTCCTGGTTTGATCGCTCCTTTTATCGCTCGAACAGGATTTAAGGACGACAGGATAAAGGCGGGATAGATTCCGGATATTACACCGGTCAGGATAACAACCCCGGCTAGATACAGAGCCATTTTGCCATTGAAGCTGAACCCAATCCGGGCTCCAGTCAGTTGATTTAGAGCAGGCAGTAAAAAATATGCAGTCAAAACAGCAAGACATCCCGCGAACACCGTCACTAGAACGGATTCCATCAGGATTTGTTTCGTCAGCTGCTGTTTGTAAGCTCCCACTGTTTTACGCACACCCATTTCTTTTGCCCGGAGAGATGAGCGGGCTGTTGTGAGGTTTGTAAAATTGACCATGGCCAGCAAAAGGATAAAAACACTCAATCCTGAAAAGATATACACATAGACAATCGGCCCACCGCCATTTATATCGTAGAGATGCTTTCTTGTTATCGGCCTTAATGTCAGTTTCGATTCCTCCCAATTTGCGGCGTGTCTTTTGTAGACATCTCTGATTTGGGCCTTGAAAGATTCCAGATCCGCTTTTTCTTCAAGGTGAACATATGTATCGTAGTTCCCCCCTCCCCATTCATCGATTCTCCAGCCCAGATCCCTTAACACGGCCATCGGGACCAAGCAGAGGGAACTGAGGGAGGAGTTTGCAGGGAATTCCTTTATGACTCCCGTCACCAGGAGACCTGTGTTCTCTCCAAGAAGAATTTCCTGTCCGAGCGGGTTATTTTTAGAAAAATGCTTTTTGGTAATAGTGTTGGTTAGAACAATCGAGTTAGGTCGAGATAGTGCTGTTTTGGGATTTCCCTTGATAAATTCAAAGGAAAACATCTGTAAAAAAGCAGGATCAACGAATCTGACTTTTTCCATAAAACGATTTTCTGCGGTGCCGAGCATTACTTCTCCCCAATCATATGACCGGGAAACATTCCTGATCTCAGGCCTTTCTGCTATAAGGGTTTGAGCCAGAGCCCCCGGAGTATTTGAGAAAAAGCGGCGGTCTCCGTTCGGAAGGGTCTGTTCTGATATGATCTGATATAAATCATCGCTGTTTTCGTGAAACCGATCATAGCTAAGCTCAAAATTGGTCCACAGTACTATAAGGATACAGCAGGCCAATCCAACAGCCAATCCTGCAATGTTTATGAATGAGTATCCTTTATATTTATGCATGCTTCTCAGCATGATTTTCAGATAATTTCGAAACATGACAAACCTCCATTTAAGGTTAAAAAGTGTGTTTTTGATGACTGCATCCAAAGACTGACCCCAGTACCAGAAACAGGCTTTAAAATAGCTCTGCTCCCGGCAGATCAAGGTAAAAACTTCGTGCATGTCTTCAACCATGGCATGGTCTGTTTGGTACCGTTCAAGACGCTTTATGAGCCAAACCGCTGGCCGGGGAGGAGAAGGACCTTTAGATGTGTTCATTTATTTTTCTCAAAAAGCGTATTTTTCAACGCCCTTCCAGATGGATTTCTGGAGCTTATGGGCTTCGCGAAGGGATACAAGGCCGGCTTTGGTGAGCGTGTAGTAGACCCTTCTGTTTCCTCCCGCCTGATTAAGAATTTGAACTGGCCGGGAAGTCACATATCCTTTTTTTGCCAGGTTATCCAGGGTGTTGTACAGAGTGCCGAAGGTATAGGCCCTGCCTGTCATCTGTTTGATTTTTTCTCTGATTTTGACTCCATAAGCCTCATTTTTGAGCCACCATATGGCTATGAGAAAAATCTGTTCATTGATGGATAGAAATTTCAATTCACATCTCCTTAATTTTCTCTCTATCCGTACGATATTATCGTACGATTCTATATTAGAGACGCCGAGTCAAGCAGAAAGGTTGCTATTTTTTGAAAATTTAAAAGAAAATAAGAAGATAGGGGAGAAGGTCAGATGATGTTCGTCCGCAGAAGTTTCGACCATTGCTTTGAAGGTCAGTGTGTTGTTTTCACGTTTTGGTTCCATTACATCACAGTCCATTTTTTATTCACTCATACCGCAAGGAATCCACTAGGTTGGATTTAGTTAGCTGACAAGATTATTTTTTTCTTTTTTTTTCTCTGTACTTCAAATCTTTTTCCTTGGTTTTTTGTGCCATATGCATGCTCTTGCCGAAGTTGGGCGTTTTTTCAACTTTTATTGTTTTATGCAGACGTTTCAAAGCATTTATATGATTCAATAATTTGTTTTCGATATGTCTTTCTGATAGAAGCGTAACAATATATGTATTGAGAGAAATGTTTTCATCATCTGCTTCCTGGGAGAGTGCCGCATGAAGGCTTTTTGGCATTCGAACACGGAGCTGTCCACTGTAAGGAGTCACCTTTTCAGGTAAAGGCAATGGCTTTCCAGATGCTTTGAGAGCTTCAAAATAAGCCTGAGCGGCAATACGCAACTCAGACAATGCTTCCTCACGTGTTGCTCCAACCGCACTTAGAGATTTTATTTGTGGAATTGTCGCAACAAAACTCTTGTCTTCGTCACTCCATTTGATGGAAACCGCATGTTTATCCATAGTTCACTCCAAAAAGTCCAGAATATTATCCTCAATAAAAGACAAGAGCTGCCTGACCTGATATGGCTTTGCCATTCCATCTTTCATTTTTTGAATAGACATGAGAAAAAAAGGGTCATCCCTTTTAAAAATGAAATGGGATCCCTTGATTCTATCACAACTAAGCCCAATGCACTCACACAGTTTTTTCATTTCAGAGAAGCGCAAACCTTTCGGATTTTCTATTGCTTTCTGGTACAAGCCATAGCATTTTTTGTTCAATTATTTTTAACCCTGATATCATCATTAATTGGTACCATATATGGAACCATATGTCAATAATGGATTGATAATCATTAATTCTTATTGTGATAATCATTTAATATAGACAGTGAATTGGACTCATTCTTCTCACAAAGAGGCCGATGACGGTCAGTAATTCACTTTCCCGAATGATCAAGCTTGAGAATTCATCCTTCTAAGTTAATCATGTTTTACTCTTCTACTCATACCTGAGGGAATCCACAGGGTTGGCGGTGGCGGCTTTGATAAGTTTCCGTACTATTTTTTTCTTTTTTTCTCTCTGTACTTCAAATCTTTTTTCTTGATTCTATGTGCCATGTGCATGCTCTTGCCGAAGTTGGGCGTTTTTTCAACTTTTATTGTTTTATGCAGACCTTCCAAAACATTCATTCTTTACTTTTTTACTTATACCGCAGGGAATCGACCGGGTTGGCTGTGGTTTAAAGAGATCTGAGTGAAAAAAAGTTGACAACCTTTTTGAGATTTATTACGTTTCATATATATGAATGCATTTTGAACATAAATGAAAGGAAATATCAATGATACTCTTATCCAGGGCCGAAGAGATCATTCTCTTAGCAGTTTATAAACAGAGAGGCAACGCCTATGGAGTGACCATAAGGGAACAAATTCATAAAGATATCAGAAGGTATTGGTCCTTTGGCGTCATTTACAAAACTTTGAAGAAGATGAAGGCCAAAGGATATGTCAAAAAGATCTCAAGTGCTCCTGTTTCAGAACGGGGAGGGAGAAGAAAATACTTTTATGAACTCACTCCTGAAGGCATCTCTGCTCTGGAAAAGATAAGGAGCGTGCATTCTTCTTTATGGAATGGGATTCGAATGCTGTCCATCGAACAGAAGGCCAAATAATGAAAAACAAAAAAAAGAATCCTCCTTTTATTCCCTATATGCTGCTCAGGATTTTGCTTAAGAGAGAGGATTTCTATGAATTCACTGACGATATCGATGAAGTCTATCAATATAGGACGGATAGGAGGCCGAGATGGAAAGCAAAGGCCTGGTACTGGTTCAGGGTCCTGGAATCCCTTCCGGGAATTATCATGGATAAAATCTACTGGAGATTCATAATGTTTAAAAATTATTTGAAAATTACTTTTAGAAACCTACGAAGACAAAAATCCCATTCGGCGATCAATATATTTGGATTGTCAATTGGATTGGCCTGCACAATTTTAATTTTGTTGTTTGTTAAAGATGAGCTTTCTTATGACCGATTTCATGAGAATCTCCATTCCATATACCGTCCCTTGATCCGCTTTCACAATCCGGACGGGAGCGTGAGATGGCAGGGAGGGGCGGTGCATGTTCCGCACGGGCCGGCTCTAAAAGAGTATTTTCCTGAGGTCAAGCGATATGTCAGAGTTTTTCCTCAGGAATTCATTGTGAAAATTGGAAATCTTATCGAAGAACAGGAGATCACAATGGTCGATGCGGAATTTTTTGAGATGTTTTCTTTTCCTCTTGTACAAGGACACGCAGCTTCGGTCTTATCTGATTATTCATCCATTGTGCTCTCTGAGTCCTATGCAAGGAAGTATTTTGGCAGTACGGATCCGATTGGAAAGACTATGACTTTGATATCAGGTGATTATAGGAACGACTTTGTGGTTTCCGGAGTGGCGGAAAATCCTCCTCCCAATTCTACAGTAACCTTCAATCTGTTGATTAATTTTGAAAGTTTCAGACTGTTTGGAGGCGCGGACAGACTAACAGACTGGTATAGTCTACGGATGGCGTGGAAGACCTACATCCAACTCTTTGATGGGAAAACGGCAGAGGCTGTTGAGGAGAGATATCCTGAATTTGCCAAGAAATATTATGCGGCGAACTTTGAGCGTGAGATCTACAAGCAGTTTGAAAATTCCCCGGAAAACATCGATCCCATGTCTTTCGGCTTGCAGCGGATGAGAGATATTCATTTTGATCCGGGTGCTACAGGAAACATGAGCCTGCTCCCGGTCTATATTTTGGGAGGGATTGCGTTCATCATCCTTTTTATTGCAGGGATCAATTTTGTCACTCTGTCCATCGGAAATGCCTCAAAACGGTTTATAGAACTCGGGATTCGCAAGGTCGTGGGTGCTGAACGCCGGCAGCTTATGCAGCAGTATTGGAGTGAATCAGTGGTTTTGACTGGATTGTCTTTTGTCATAGGTGTGGGACTGGCCTGCATGTTTCTCCCTGCATTCAACCGTGTGACCATGAAATCTCTAAATGCAGGTGCTGTTTTTTCCCCTCTTAATGTGGGTGTTCTTATCTTACTCACTTTGATCCTCGGACTCAGCGTGGGCAGCTACCCGGCAGTGGTTCTTTCGCGGTTTCATCCTGTGGATATATTCAGGGGAAAAATGAAAATCAGCGGAAAAAATTTTTTTACCCGGTTTCTGGTGATTCTGCAGTTTGCTTTGTCTGTTTTCCTCATCATTTCGACCATAATACTGGGGCAGCAGATAAATTTCATGGTCAATCAAGACCTTGGATTCAATAAGGATAATATAATCATCGTTAATAATATTGATGGAAAAATATATGACCGATTGAAAAACCGTCTTTCCAACTTCTCCGGGATCAAAGGGATTACAGGAGCTCTTGCTTCTTTAGATGGGAAAGATAGTTATTATTATGAATTTAAATATCGGGATAAAGAACATGAAAGTGTTTGGTTTAATCGTATAGATGAAAATTATTTCGAAACCCTTGAGATCGATCTTCTCCAGGGGAGAGATTTTTCCCAGGAGATGCAAACCGATCCTCTTTCTGTGATTGTGAATGAAACCTTGATAAAAAGATTTGAAATAGTTGATCCAATCGGCGACACAATTGAACTCAGTGGAAGATTTTTTCCTATCATTGGGGTTGTTGATGATTATCACACATATGGAAAAGGAATAGAGATCAAGCCCGCTGTTCATATGTTCAGTTCCGACCATAGGTTTTTTACTCGCATGATGATTCGCGTGTCGTCTTCTGAAATATCGGGAATTCTTGCGGAGATACAATCGGCATGGAAAGAATTACAGATAGACAAGCCTTTTTCCTATTCTTTCTTGGATGAAGTTATTGGAGCACAGTATCTCAAAGAAAAGAGATGGAATAGAATCGTGGGATATTCATCTGTTTTGGCGGTTTTGATTGCATGTTTAGGAGTTTTCGGTCTCACATCTATCACCATCAGCCGGAGAACTAAGGAAATCGGAATTCGTAAGGTTCACGGCGCGTCTGATTTCAGTGTCTTGATGCTTCTTTCTCGTGAGTCAGTGGCTTGGGTGTTGATTGCCAATCTGATCGCTTGGCCTGTGGTAGCATATGCTATGCATAAGTGGCTGCATAGTTTCGCTTATAAAATCCGTCTTTCTCCGATTATATTTCTTATGGCAGCTTTATTCATGCTTTTAGTAGTGCTGTTGACAACGTGGATTCAAACCATAAAAGTTGCCCGGGCCAATCCGGTGGATTCGCTGCGGTATGAATAAAATGTAAGAGCTTAGATAACGATTCTGTCGAATAGAGGTGTTGACAAATGGTAAGAAATGAAGGTGATAGCCTGTGATTTTTTTTTCTTAAAATCATTTGAGTTATATTTTTAGGGCTGATATGAAACAGTTAAAAACCGCTGCCTTTTATGAGATCAGCCCTCTCTGATATAATTGAATGGAGTTATGTTAATAAATGGAGGACAAAATGACGTCAAAGTATGCACCAGCAACACTGGCTATTCACGGCAGTGAATCAAACAAAGGCAA
>Ga0180433_10010540_pt1 | contig 11106 bp, 9 predicted proteins | sample SS_ome_8_FD_132980 | JGI IMG/M metagenome (GOLD analysis project Ga0180433, IMG submission 132980) | Hypersaline lake sediment archaeal communities from the Salton Sea, California, USA - SS_1_D_1 metaG | ecosystem: Environmental > Aquatic > Non-marine Saline and Alkaline > Hypersaline > Sediment...
CCTGTCAGCCACCGTCGCCATGAATGTCTCCGTCGAGGTCCGTCGAGGCCGCACGGTGCCGGCTGCCACCGCTGTGCTGAGGATACGGCCCGGTCGCCGGCAGGGTCAACGGGCGACACTTTCCCGCCGGGATCATCGGGCCGGGGGAGAAACGCCCGTCAACGGCGGCCGGGCGGCGACGGTCGCCGCGGTCCCGTCACGAAGTGTCGCCACCTTCACCATCACGGTGGGCTGATTGCGATCGACCTCCAGCGCCCTCGTGTAGCTGGCCAGCGCCTGCCGGGTATCACCGGCTGCTTCCCTGATCTGGCCCCGGGCGACCAGAGCCCGAGGATTGTCGGGATCGATCGCCAGAGCAGCGGTCAGTTGATCCTCCGCTGCGGCCGGGTTGCCCTGCTCCTGACAGAGCCGGGCGAGTTCGATGTGGGGCTCGGGGCTGTCGGGATCGCGGGCGGCCCATTGTTCAAGCTGACTCATTGCCTCTGCCGGTCGGCCGGTCTCGACGAGCAGTACCGCCAGGCCCCGCTGACAGGCCGCATGGTCGGGCGCCCGAGCCAGGCAGAGGTGGTAGTACTGCTCCGCGATCTCCAGATCGCCGCTGCGGCTGAAGAGCTTGGCCTGCTGGTGATAGGTGGCCGCAAGATTATAGAAACAATCGGCGTTGCCCGGCTGCTGATCGAGGGCCCGTTGAAACGAGTTGACCGCCCCGAGGTAGTTGCCCTGCTGGTAGAGCCGCACTCCCTCGCTGGAATCGTTGGTTGTCAGCCGGTGGCAGCCGACCGCCAAAACCAATCCCGGCAACAGCGGCACCAGCATGCCGCCGAGGTGGCAACGGAGCAGTGAAAACGGAGGATGCAACACGTCGGATTTCGCCAGCGCACGGTCATCCAGCCGCAAAGTTCACAGCCGGGAAACAGCGGTTGGGACACTATGCCGACGGGTGCCCTGCCGACAAGGCCGGTTCAACGTCAAGATCCCCCGCCGGCAAAACCCTGACATAGCCGAGGGAGCGGACGATAGCCAGCATTTCGCTGCAGGTGGGAAACCGCCGGCCGCTCGTCCGCTTGTACCGCTCAACCGCCTGCATGAACTCAATTTCGGCGGAATCGTAGTCCCGTTCGCAGGTGGTCGGATCAATCTGCCGGCGACAGCGGGGCCGGGAAAGGCTGGTAGACATGAGGGATTCTCGCGGAGCGTGAGGCGGGGAGGAGCTGGCCAGCCGCCGGGCAATCTGGCTGACCCCGCCGACTGGGCAAGCCGGACCGGTCAGTCCGGTCGGCACAGAAGTATGCGCCATGCTTTGTGGGCAAGCGGGGCAGAACAGCAAAAAATTGCGGCCGGTGCCGGTTTTGCCGACCCCGTCGGACAGGCGGCCAGGACCGCCAGCAGTCACCGGTTGCCGAAGTATTTCCTGAGGGCGTCGGCAGCCGCATCGCGGCTCGACCCGTCGGCCTTGTCGCTTTTCGGAAGCTGACCGGGCTTGTTCCGCGACTTGAGGATCTCTTCGAGAGCTTTCCCCCTTTTTGAGATGTCCGACCCATCATCATCCCGGTCGGCCTGGGGGTCGAGATTCTTTGAAGCAACCGTGGTCCCACCAGCAGCATCCGGCCCCCGGGGTTCGACCGCTCCATGCACCACTGCAGAATCGTCGTCGGCCGCCCGCATCGAGCGGGTGGTGTCATGCATCCCGGCCGGCTGATCACCGCCGAGCAGCAGCCGGGAAATGTCCTCATCGGTATCGAACTTCGGTTCGGGAGCTGCCGACACCTTTAGCTCAAGCGAACCGACCCGAACCAGATCGCCGTCGGCCAACTGTTTCGGCTCTGTCAGTTTGAGGCCATTGACGAACGTTCCGTTCCGGCTGCGGAGATCCTCCACCCAGAGCGCATCATCTTTTTTGGTAATGGCGCAGTGACGTCTGCTGACTTCTTCACTGAGTGGCCGCAGATCGCAGTCCTCAGCCCGGCCAATCAGCAACTTGTCCCGTTTCATCGAAATCGCTCGGCCGGCGCGTTTGCCGCTGGCGATGATCAGTTTGGCGATCATACAACGTGTCTCGGTTCAGATTGTTCACCACGAAACCCCCTTGATCGCCAACGAATACCGGGACGTCATAAAAAATGCGACTCGGCGACAGATATACGCACGGTAGCACGACCGGCCCGCCGAGTCCAGCGGAAGTCTGGCGTCCGAGAGCCATCTTCGCTCACCGATTCCTAACGCCGCCGCAGCCAATCGTCTGTGGCGTACCGGCCGGCCCGCCGTTTCAGTTCAGGATCGTTGCCGTCCCAAGACAGGCCGGACATCTCCGTCAGCGGTCCACCCAACTGATCCGCCAGCCGGCGGAGCCAGCCAGCCACTACTTCAGACGACTCACCCCCCAGGCCAGCAGCGATATCTGACAGTCCTGCATGGCTCCCGGCACCACTCAACAAGGAGTGTCGACGCAGCAGCAGACTGCCGTGCTGGAGCACCACCCCGGCCAGCCGCCGCTGGGCACTGCCGAGCACCTTGCATCCGCCGGCCACCGCCCCCGCGACTGCCGCAGGAATCACGACATCCCCGAAGGCCCGGCGGTTGAAGCAAAAGAACCCGTCGTCCGGCACCGACGTTGCCAATTCAGCATTGACCATGGCGGCTGCCACTCCGCGGTGACTGAGTTCCTCGACAAACGCGGTGTGGACGGCGGCGTAGAGATCCTCCGGCCGTCTTCCCCAGGCATGCGTGGCTGGGAGGGCCAGGCAGTAAGTCAGGTCGGTACCGTGGACGATCGCACCCCCGCCGCTGGGACGGCGAACGATTGGCCAGCCGGCAAGCTCGGGCAGCCGCCCGATGTCGGCAAACGGCTGGAAGCTACCCAACGAGACCGTGTCGGGCTCCCAGCCATAGAGCCGCATCAGCACCTCTCCGCGGCACTCGGCGGCGCGGGCCAAAGCCTCATCGGCCGCCATGTTCCAGGGCCCCGCTGCCGGCGGATCTCGCCAGACCACCAATCCAGCGCGGCCCGTTTCCGGAAGGCCGGCAGCCGCCGCGACCGGCTCTGGCCGGCTCAATGCGACTCGCTCCCAACAAGGGCATCGTAAGCCGCCTGATCGAGCAGCTGCTCAAGCTGGGCCGGGTCGGTGGGGTGAATGCGAATCACCCAGCCACTGCCATAGGGGTCATCACCGAGGGTTTCGAGCTTGCCCGGCAGTTCAGCGTTGACTCCCACGACCTCACCCGAGACCGGTGCATAAAGATCGCTGACCGCCTTGACGCTCTCAATTTCACCAAACGATTCACCCGCCGTCACCGGCGTCCCGATATCGGGCAGCTGCATGAAGACGAGGTCGGTCAGTGCCTCGATCGCATAGGCCGAGATCCCGACCGTAACCGTCCCGTCATCCTCAAGCCGGGCCCATTCGTGGGATTTCGCGTAGCGACGTGGTTTCGACATGAAAAGCCTCCAGGGTTGCCAACAGGACGGGTCTCGAATGAACAGGCACAAAGAATAACGGCATTGGGCGGCCAGCGCAGGGCCGGGTGTCAACCAGCCTCGCGGCGGCGACGGTAAAACGGCAGCGGCACCACGCGGGCCGGCAGCCGGCTGCCCCGGACAGCGGCCTGAAGTTCAGTCCCGACAGCTGCGGACACCGGCTCAACCATTGCCATGGCGACGCCACAGCCCAGGGTGGGCGAGAAGCTACCGCTGGTCACTTTTCCGCAGGCATGATCCGCTCCCGGCAGCATGACGGCGTCACCCTGGCGGGCGGCCCGTTTCGAGTCGAACCGCAGGCCCACCCGCTGTCGTCCATCAGCCTCCCGCCGGGCGGCCAGTTCGGCGGCACCGGGAAAGGACCGACCATCAAGTTCAATCGCCCTGCCCAGGCCGATGGCGAAGGGGTCGGTCAACTCGGTCAGCTCGTGGCCATACAACGGCATCCCGGCTTCCAGTCGCAGCGTATCCCGGCTGCCGAGGCCGCAGGGCCTGACCCCTCGGTCCCGCCCGGCGGTGAGCAGCTGTTCCCAGATCGCAGGAGCGGCATCGGCATCAACAACCAGCTCAACTCCATCCTCACCCGTGTAGCCCGTCCGGCTGACAATCGCCGGTATCCCGCTCATGGTGGTTTCGGCAGCCCCATAGACCGGCAGCGTCGCCAGACTCGCCGCGGTGTCAGCCGCACAGACCTGCTGCAGCAGCCCCTCGTCACCGAAGACCAGCGGCCCCTGCACGGCAATCATGGCGGTCGCGGCGGTGCGATCGGTCAGCCGCACTCCGCTGGCAGGAAGCCGGCTCTCCAGCCAGCGGATGACCCGGGGACAGTTGCTGGCATTAACCACCAGCAGCAGCCGAGGCGTGCCGCTGTCGGCATCAGCCAACCGGGTGACGAGCGCGTCATCGAGAATCACCGCGACGTTGGCCGCCTCCGCTGCCGTGCGATCGACCCCCGTCAGCAACGTGTACCGGGCCCGACCGACAGCCAGATCGACCACCCGGCGGGTCAGTAGTCCCTCCAGCCAATCGATCGCCACCGGCCCCTCAACCAGCAGCCTGCCCATGTGGGAGACATCGAACAGCCCAGCTGCCTGCCGGGTGGCCAGATGCTCGTCGACGATCGAATCGTACTGCACCGGCATCGACCAGCCGGCGAAGTCAACAAGCCGGCCACCGTGGGACTGATGCCAGGAAAAGAGCGGGGTCTGAAGCAACGGTTGGGGCTTTCTGCAGGGAGTTTATAAGACTCGGAAGTCTATGAGATTCGTAGATGCCTCCTCAACCGATTCGTTTTGAGAGCAGGTTCATTTTGCAGCCGAGAGGGATGCGGAGCCGGCGATGAAAACTGCTGCTCTGGCAGCCAACGCTCACCAGACCTTCGTGATCCTCGTGCCCTCGTGGTGCACTGAACCCGCCTGAGCCTGGCCACACCTCCGCTGGTTGAGGAAATCACCGGCCCTTACGGCGGCCCGATTTCTTCTTCGTCGCCTTCTTTTTGTTGGCCTTCTTTTTGTTGGCCGTTGTCTGCGGCTGCCGAGCCGACGACCGGCTCGTCCCTTCATCGGCGCCGAAGACCTTCAGCCGCATCGGCTCATCGCCCTGCCCGGCCCGCTTGCCCCGGCGTTCGCGGCCCCGCGGCTGGCTGGCCGCCGGACGTCGGCCGCTGGCCTGATTACGACCACGGCCAGCGGGTCGGGAGCCCAGCGAGAACTCCAGGAGCCGCTTTTCCAAGTCAACCGCATCAACCCGCACCCGCACCCGGTCCCCCAGCCGGAAGGCATTGCCCGGCCGGTGCCCGGTCAACGTGTGGGCCCGGCGGTCGTAGCGGTAGCGATCCTCCGGGAGGGCCTCAACCGCGACCAAGCCTTCCGCCGGCAGCTCGATGCCCTGCACGAACAGGCCAAACCGCTCCACGCCCGTCACCACCCCCTCCAGCTCCGATCCGACCCGACCGACCAGGAAGTGCAGCAGCTTGAGCTTCACCAGCTCCCGCTCGGCCGCCTCCGCCCGCCGTTCCAGCTGCGAGCACTGTTCACCGAGCTGGTCGAGCCCATCTCGCGGCGGCCGCTTGCCCGCGGCCAGTAGATCGATTGCCCGGTGAATGGTGAGGTCGGGATACCGCCGGATCGGCGAGGTGAAGTGGCAGTAGCAGTCACTCGCCAGGGCATAATGACCATCCTCCTGCGGCCCGTAGGCGGCCCGGGTGAGGCTCCGCAGCACGGCGTAGTGAACGGCGTGCTCCTCGGGCCGGCCCCGGGCCAGATCGAGCAGCCGCTGAAGTTCAAACCGGCTTTCGAGTGAGTCGACCTCAAAGCCCAGCTCCGAGACAAACTCGGTCAGCAGCCGCAGCTTGCGGAGATCGGGGGCGGGATGGATCCGCCGCAGGAAGCCGGCCTCGGCCCCGGCCAGCAGCCCTGCCACTGCCTCGTTGGCCGCCAGCATGAACTCTTCAATGATCTGATGACTTTCCGTGTTCGCTACGACATGGGCCCCGCTGACCCGGCCCGATCGGTCGAGGTCGATCTTCACCTCGGGCATGTTCAGTTCGAGGGCTCCGCGTTCGATCCGGCGGCCGCGGAGCAGCCGGGCGAGGTCCCGCATCCGGCCGAGCAGGTCCCGGACTGCCACGGTCATCTTCACGGCGGCAGTGTCGGGATCGGCCAGAAACTGATCGACCTCTTCATAGCTGAACCGCCGCTTGCTGGTGATAGCCGTCCGCTCCACTTCGGCATGGATCGGAATGCCCTCGGCCGAAAACTCGATCCAACAGGTGCGGGCCAGCCGCACCCGGCCGGGCTGCAGGCTGGCGAGATTGTTGGAGACGATCTCAGGCAGCATCGGGATCACCCGGTCGGGCAGATAGACGCTGGTGCCGCGGGCAAGGGCCTCCTGATCGAGCGGTGAGCCTTCCGGAACGAAGTGGGCCACATCGGCAATGTGGACCCCCAGGAGCCAGTGGCCCCGCTCAACTCGCACCAGCGAAATTGCATCGTCGAAGTCACGAGCGTCGACCGGGTCGATCGTTACGATCGTCTCGGCCGAGAGGTTGCGGCGATCGGCCGGCGCCGTATCGCTGAAGGCGGCCGCCTGCCGCCGGGCATCATCCAGCACGGCTTCGGGAAAGTCCCCCGGCAGGCCAAACTCGGTGATCACCATCCGGGTGTCGACTCCGGCAGCCCCGGCAGCGCCGAGTACCTCGACGATCACCCCTTCACCATCCTGCAGAACGGAGGGAAAGCGGATTAGCTCGACCACCACCTTGTCGCCATCCCGGGCCGACTTGGCCCCCGGGTCACCCACCCAGACGGGCCGCGGAAACTGCGTGCCATCAATCTGCACCCAGCCCTGGCCGGCCGACTCGAACGCGGTGCCGACGAACCGGACGGTTTTTCGGTCGAGCACCTCAATGACCTCACCCGCCAAGCCCGGCCGGCCGACGTCACGGGCCTTGGTCAGCTGTACCCGCACGGTATCGCCATCGGCGGCATTGGCGGTGGCAACCGCCGGGATCCGAATGTCAGCCTCGCGGTCTCCCGGCTGGGCATCGGCCGGACGGACGAAGCCGTACCCGTGCCGGCTGCGGCGGAAGCGGCCGATCACTTCGGGCAGGCCCGAATTCCGGCTCCGGCGGGATTCCGACCGGCGGGGAGGGGAGGGTGTCACGACTCTCGGGGCTCGCGGCCACGGAAGAATTTGCGGCCCAGGTTTGCGTGGTACTGGGTCCAGCCGTCGTCGATCGACGCCTCGGCTTGGAACAACTGCAGAGTGCCCGCCATGCGGGCATCGAGGGCATCGAGGTAGTGCAACGCCAACGCCTCCAGCGTCATCGGTAGCTTTGGCGCGCCGAAGGCATACTCACCGTGGTGGCTGGCGACCATGTGCTTGATCCGGTTGGCCAGTTCATCGTCGAAGGGCTCGCCCGACCGCAGTTCAACGGCGTGGATCTTCTCCTCGACAATCTCCAGCCCCAGCAGCACATGCCCCAGCAGCTGCCCTGCCTCGGTGTAGGAAAAGCCCTTTTGGTTTTCCAGCTCGACCGTCTTGCCAATGTCGTGCAGCAGCACGCCAATGATGAGCAGGTCGCGGTCGAGGTCGGGATACAGCGGCGCGACCCGGTCGGCCAGCCGCAGCAGCATCACGACATGCTCAAGCAGGCCGCCGGCGTAGGCATGGTGCTGCTTGACACCGGCGGGACAGCGGGCCAGGGCGGCCAACAGTTCGGTGTCGGCCAACAACTCTTCGGAGAGCATCCGCAAGCAGGGCCGCTCAACCGAGAGGGCAATCTGCTCGAACTCGCGTTGGAGGCCGCTGACAGCTTCGTCGGTGAGGACCCGAAAGGCGGTCTCGTCAATGCTGGTCGGGTCAGCCCGCTCCACCCTGGAGACGATGATCTGCAACGCACCCGAATAGAGCTGCGTCGTGCCCTCGACCCGGACGTAGTCGCCCTCCTCGAACGCTTCGAAGTGCTCGTCGGAGGCGTTCCACATTCTCCCGGTGATCATCCCGCTGCGGTCGGCCAGTTCAATCTGTAGATAAAGCTGGCCGTGTCGGTTCGGCCGCAGTTGCTTGCGGGTGGCCAGAAAGGTCTGGTCGATCGCTGCCTGTGGCGTCAGTTCCGTCACACACTTGCGGCGACTCCGCGGAGCGACAACGGCGGGCAGGGGAGGGGAGGGGGGCATGCAGTCCTCGGGGGCTCGACGGCTTTTCTTCTAGCGTAGCAGACGGCGGGAAAAGTCTCCTGCCGCCGGAGGCGGCGACAACGCGGCGACTCGCTACAATCCGGGCCTCCGACCCTCCGGTTCCAGCCTCCACGCCCGAGCATGCCATGCCCAAGCACGCCATCAGCCCGACCCGTAACGAAGACTACCCGGAGTGGTACCAGCAGGTCGTGCGGGCGGGCGACCTGGCCGAGGCCTCCCCGGTGCGGGGCTGCATGGTGATCAAGCCGCACGGCTTCGCCATCTGGGAGCGGATGCAGGGAATTCTCGATCGGATGTTCAAGGCGACTGGACACCGCAACGCCTACTTCCCCTTGTTCATCCCGCTGTCCTACCTCGAGCAGGAGGCCAAGCATGTCGAGGGCTTCGCCAAGGAATGTGCGGTGGTCACCCATCACCGACTCGAACTTGGCCCCGACGGCCGGCTGATTCCGACCGGCAAACTGGAAGAGCCGCTGGTGGTCCGCCCAACCAGCGAAACGATCATCGGGGCGATGTACGCCAAGTGGATCCAGTCGTGGCGGGACCTGCCGGTGCTGATCAACCAATGGGCCAACGTGGTCCGCTGGGAGATGAGGCCCCGGGTCTTTCTGCGAACCGCCGAGTTCCTCTGGCAGGAGGGCCACACCGCCCATGCCACCGAGGCCGAGGCGGTCGAGGAGACCCTGCGGATGCTTGAGATCTATGCCACCTTCGCCGAACGGGATCTGGCGATGCCGGTCTGGAAGGGGCCAAAGCCGGCCAGCGAACGGTTTCCCGGTGCGGTGGAGACCTACTCGATTGAGGCGATGATGCAGGACGGCAAGGCCCTGCAGGCGGGCACGTCCCACTTCCTCGGCCAGAACTTTGCCCGGGCCCAGCAGATCAAATTTGCCGATGCGAACGGCAGCGAATCGTTCTGCTGGACAACCTCCTGGGGTGTCTCCACCCGCCTGATCGGCGGCTTGATCATGACCCACGCCGATGATGACGGCCTGCTGCTGCCACCGCAGATCGCCCCGGAGCAGATCGTGCTGTTGCCGATCCACCGTAGCGACGAGGACCGGGCCGCGGTGCTGGCCTGCTGCGAGTCGCTGCAGGCCAGGCTCGAAGCGGGCCGATGGCGGGATGAACCGCTGCGGGTGAAAATCGATGACCGCGACCTGCGGGGCGGCGACAAAGTTTGGCAGCACATCAAGCAGGGGGTGCCGCTGCGGGTCGAGATCGGCCCCCGCGATCTGGCGGCCGGTGCGGTTAGCCTGGCCCGTCGGGACCAAGCCCCCAAGGATCGCCAGACGCTGCCGCTGGAGCGGTTCGTGGCGGAGGCTCCGGACCTGCTTGAGGGCATCCAGCAGGGGCTGTTCGACCGGGCCGTTGCCTTCCGTGAAGCCCACTCGGCCCGGCTCGACAACCAGGCGGGCATCCACGAGTTCTTCATGGCCGGCGGCGACCACCCCGCGGGCTTTGCCCATGTCCACGTCGCCGATGACCCGGCCGTTGCCGCCGCCCTGGACCCGCTGAAGGTGACGGTTCGCTGCACGCCGCTAAACTGGGACGAGGAGCCTGGCACCTGTTTGTTTACTGGCAAAGCGGTGCCGCGAAGAAGCGTGATTGCCCGGTCCTACTGAGCCGTCCGTCCTGAGCCGTTCGTCGCCAGCGGCGGCGGCAGACAGGATTGGCGGGGATGCTGGAAGGGCTGGCGGGCTGATGGACAGCCGGTCAAAGCCGGAAAGGGAGGGATGATTGTCTTGAAACTCCGATTGCCCAACCCCTGGATGGTTGCTGCCGCCGCCGCCATGCTCGGCGGCCTGACAGGAGTCGCGACGGCACTGGTGGCTGCTGCAGCGACACCCTTGCGGACCGCCGCGACAGCGGCGGCCGGTCTCGCCACCGACGGGCCGCAGCCTCAGCTTGAAACCGATGCGACCGTGCACGCTTTCGGCCGGGTGGCTGTCGGAGGCAGCGGCAGCCATGAGTTCACCATCCGCAACGCGGGCAACGCACCCCTGATACTCACCAAGGGCACAACCAGTTGCACCTGCACCGTCAGCGATTTCGGAGGAGCCAGCTCCGGCGATGGCAGCAGCCGGACCGTGCCGCCGGGTGGTTCGACTACGGTGCAGATTGAATGGAAGGGAAAAGGCGGTGGGGGTCCATTCCGGCAACGGGCGACGATCCTGACCAATGATCCGAGACGGCCGGAGGTTGCTTTTTCGATCGAGGGGCAGGTTGTCCCAGTCTGGAAGGCTATCCCCGCGGTGATCACGCTGGCTGGCCTATCGGCCTCGATTCCTGCCGAAGCGACGGCTTCACTCTTCACTTTTGGTGACGTCCTTCCTGAACTTGTCAGCTGCCGGCTGGTGGCCGAACGGTTGGCTGATCTTGTCACGGTGTCAGCCGAACCGCTTACAGCTGCGGCCCTGGCGGCAGAAGAGGAGGCCACCGGCGGCTTCAGACTCACCCTCCAATTCTCTGCTGGCCTGCCGCTGGGCAAACTGCGGGGAGATGTTGAAACGATCTTTCGGCTCGGTGACGAGGAGGTGACGGCGACCCTTCCGCTCGAAGGAACGGTTACCGGTGATCTCACCGTTGTTGGGCGAGCCTGGGACAAACGGGCCAAGGCCGTCCGGCTGGGCACGGTCTCCCGCCGCGAAGGGCTGGTTACGAAGCTCTTTTTGATGGCCAAGGGTCCAGGCCGGGATCGGGTGCGGCCCGTGCTCACTGAAGTCGTTCCAGCCGGCCTCGCGGTTGAGATCGGTTCCCCCCGTCAGATCGGGGATGGCGATCTGGTCCGAATCGGCCTCACGCTGAGCATCTCTCCGGAGGCCCCGACGGCCAACAATCTTTGCACTGAGGCCGCGTCGGCGGGAAAAATTGTGCTGGATACCGGTCATCCCGACACCCCCGAATTGACGATTCCTGTCTGTGTTGCCA
>Ga0180433_10010544_pt1 | contig 11102 bp, 10 predicted proteins | sample SS_ome_8_FD_132980 | JGI IMG/M metagenome (GOLD analysis project Ga0180433, IMG submission 132980) | Hypersaline lake sediment archaeal communities from the Salton Sea, California, USA - SS_1_D_1 metaG | ecosystem: Environmental > Aquatic > Non-marine Saline and Alkaline > Hypersaline >...
CTACTGGAATACCTGACCCCGACTTAATAGTCCGCACTGGAGGCGAAATGCGGCTAAGTAACTTCCTTATATGGCAGTCTGCCTATGCCGAGATTTACTTTACTCCAGTTTTGTGGCCTGATTTTGACAAGAAAGAAATCGACAAGGCTCTTATTGCCTACAGCAAACGCCAGCGCCGTTTTGGCAGCTTACCAACAGAGTAAAAAATACCAGATACTAAACAAATGCTCTCTGTGGGGAAAGCAGGTGAAAATTATCACTAATGACTAAATTTGCATTCTACATATAGTTATGCTATACTAACCGCAGAATTTAAGAGTGTAACAGAAAGTGGGGCTAGCTCCCACTTTTTTGTTGAGGAAACAGAAATGGGGAAAGGTATTCGATGAAGACTGAATTCATGGTTGCCCTTACCCAATTATCGGCTGAAAAGCACCTGCCCAAGGAAGTGGTGCTATCCGCAATAGAGTCAGCACTCGTATCAGCTTACAGAAAAGATGCTTTTGTCGCCGGCCAAGACATCTCAGCAAAGATAAACCCCAACACCGGTGAAGTCAAGGTTTATGTCAGGAAAACAGTGGTTGAAAAGCCAACTGATATTGTGCATGAGATATCCTTGGCTGACGCCCAAAAGATAGACAGAAACGCCCAGATTAACGATATTATAAGCATAGAAGCAACGCCGCCAAACGCCGGGCGCATTGCTGCTCAGACGGCAAGACAAGTCATCTTGCAACGATTGCACGAGGCAGAACATCACGCAATTTTCGAGGAATTCAACGGTAAAGAGGGTGACATAGTTACTGGAATGGTACAACGCATTACTCCTGAGCAAATGCATATTGACCTGGGCAAAGCCGAAGCAATACTTCTCAGCAGTGAACAGGTGCCCAATGAGCGCTATCGCATTGGACAAAGGCTCAAGTTGTATGTCTTAGAGGTAACCAAAGGCAGCAGAGGACCTCAGATATTAGTATCTCGCTCGCACCGCAATCTGTTGCGAAGACTTTTCGAGATGGAAATACCAGAAATCTATGGCGGCACCATAGACATAAAGTCAATAGCTCGCGAGGCAGGCTATCGAAGCAAAGTGGCTGTAGCAGCACGACAGGAGGGAATTGACCCTGTAGGTTGCTGCGTGGGACTACGTGGAATCAGGATACAAAACATTGTGAATGAACTAAACGGGGAGAAGATAGATGTAGTCGAATGGGCCGATGACCCGGTAGTGTTCATATCCAACGCCTTAAGCCCTGCTCAAGTATCAAGCGTCGAACTCAACCAAGATGAGAATACCGCTCTGGTGGCTGTGCCTGATAAACAGTTATCACTGGCCATCGGCAAAGAAGGCCAAAATGCCAGGTTAGCGGCAAAACTAACGGGCTGGCGAATCGATATCAAGAGTGTCTCAGCCCTCGAAGCAGAAAGAGCCAGTTTGGAAAGAGAGGCAATCACTGAATTAGAAGAGCCTGTCCCTGAAATTGCCGCCGTGGAGGAAACAGCCGGCCTGATGCCCACCGAGGAAACTGAGTTCATCGCTGAACCAGAGCCAGCCGGTGATGAAGAAACCGCAGAAACAGCTAAAGCCTCAACTGACCTTGATTTTGTTTTGGCCGCCGAGGCACCCTCGACAGCCAAATCCGCAGAGGGCCGACAAATTAGGTTCGCTGAAGATATCCTGCCGTCAAGGACAGATAAAACAAAGAGGAAAAAGAGCGGTAAGAAAGAGGCGGATTTGCCGGAGGGTAAAAGCAAACCTAAGAAAGGACGTCCAAGACAGATAGCCTATTCTGAAGAAGATGAAATTGAAGAGTAGTTCCAAAAAGCAAATTCCTCGACAAAGACATACACCTGAACGTAGCTGCATAGCTTGCCGAGAAAAAAGGGCTAAAAGAGAGTTAATACGCCTCATACTTAGCACCGGCATTGTAAAGATAGACCTTAAGGGCAAAGATGCAGGTCGAGGTACTTATTTGTGCCCAACACGTGAATGCTGGGAGATAGGATTAAAAAGTAACCGCTTAGAGTATGCTTTGCGGGCTAAGCTCACTTCGGAAAATCGCCAAGCCTTGGTAGAATATGGCAACAGCCTACCAAGAAAGAGAGAGAGCCAGAGTTGAGTAAATTGAGTGACGAGAAACAAGAGCCGACTGCCAACGGGCAGGCTAGCCAGGAAACCAAGATTGAGTCACAGGTATTGCCTCATATCAGCCTTCCCCCGACTCTCAGCGTAAAACAATTGGCCGAGCTGCTCAAGGTTAGCGCCGTCGAGATTATAAAGCAGCTAATGAGAAACGGTGTCATGGCCAATATTAACCAGGCAATAGATTTCGACACCGCAGCATTGGTAGCTACCCATTTTGGTTACAAAGCTAAAAAACAACCGATATTAGCCCAGATAAAACGCCCTGTATCAACAGAGGGCGGCAGGCTTTCCCCCCGCCCACCAGTGATAACCATAATAGGACACGTCGACCATGGCAAAACAAGTCTGCTCGACGCAATACGCCAGAGCAATGTAATAGCCACCGAAGCTGGTGCTATTACCCAGCATATGGGCGCCTACCAGGTCGAAGTAGACTCACGAAAAATTACCTTCCTGGATACACCAGGGCACGAAGCCTTCACTGCCATGAGAGCCAGAGGAACTCAAGTGACAGACATAGCTGTCCTGGTTGTAGCTGCTGATGACGGAGTGATGCCCCAAACAATAGAAGCTATAAACCACGCTCGAGCCGCTGATGTCCCCATTGTCGTCGCCATCAACAAAATTGACAAGCCTGACGCCAACCCGGATAAATTGAAACAGCAACTGGCAGATCAGGGTTTGATTATTGAGGAATGGGGAGGCGACACTGTATGCGTGCCAATATCAGCTAAGAAAAAACAGGGAATAGACGAGCTTCTGGAGAATCTTCTTCTGGTCGCTGACATACTTGAGCTTAAAGCCGAACACGATTGTCCAGCAGAGGGAGTAGTGATTGAAGCCAGACTTGATAAAACCAGAGGGCCAGTAGCTACCCTTTTGGTTCAAAAGGGTACCCTCAAGCCAGGTGATGCTATTGCAGTTAGTAACACATGGGGTAGAGTCAAGGCCATGTTTAATGAGTTAGGCAAAAACCTTAAGAAAGCTGAACCTGCTACCCCCGTAGAAGTCCTTGGGCTAAATGCAGTACCACATGCCGGAGACTCTTTTCATGTTGTTAGCAATGAGCGTGAAGCAAGAATGCTCCTAGAAAATCGAAAGGATAAGCAACAAAAAGTTCCAACTAGCGCTAAGACTTTGAGCCTGAGCGACCTTTCAACCCAGATCAGCGCTGGTCAGATAAAGGAACTCAACATAATCCTTAAAACAGATGTCCAAGGCAGTATAGAGCCTGTCAGGGATTCGCTGGAACAACTGGGGGAGGAAAAGGTTAAGGTTAGAATTATTCACTCGGGTAGCGGCAGTATTACAGAAAGCGATGTTCTACTGGCTTTAGCATCTAAAGGAATAATTATCGGTTTTAACACTCGGCCGGAGCCGGGAGCACAGCGACTAGCTGAAGCAGAAGGCATAAGCATCCGGTATTACAATGTAATCTATGAATTGGTAAAGGATGTGGACAAGGCACTGAAAGGCATGCTGGAGCCAACCTACACCGAGGTTATCGAAGGACAGGCTGAGGTACTGGCTGTGTTTGACACAGGTAAAAAAGGCAAGATAGCCGGAGTTTCAGTTAAAGAAGGAAAGCTCAAACGAGATGCTTAGCCAGGGTTATACGTCAAGGCAAATCAATCCACGAATCCCGTATCAACAGCCTGAGACACTTCAAGGAAGACGTCAAAGAAATGGCCACCGGCTTTGAATGCGGCGTCAGAATAGAAGGCTTCGCAGATTTCCAAGTTGGCGATATTATTCAATCCTACCGACAGGAAACAGTAAGCTAGACCATCCTGATTTCGGTTTCTCCAAGTTAGGTTGTCCAATATATCTCAAATAACAGTCTGTAAATTAAAGGAACAGATATGACACGGCGTACTGAACGTATAAGTAGCGTAATTCAACAAGAAATCAGCCTTTTGCTCAGAGAGCAGGTTAATGACCCGAGACTTAACAGCCTTATTTCAATAACCAGAGTTTCGACCTCTCCTGACTTGCAGCATGCCAAAGTGTTCATCAGCGCTTTGGGAGACGAAATAAACAAGGATGATATACTAGAAGGCTTCACTGCCGCATCGGGATTTCTCCGCAGGCAACTAGCTAACCGTCTAAGCTTAAAGCACATGCCTGAGCTTAGTTTTCTTTTTGATGACTCTATCGAGCGTGGAGCCGAAGTTCTAAAGCTAATCGAGCAGGTTGCCTCCAAAGACAATGAAGATGATTATTGAAGGGATCCTCAACTTCAACAAACCCGAGGGTAAGACCTCTTTCAATGTAGTAGCTTGGCTTAAGCGCCTTACGGGAGAGAAACATATAGGACATGCCGGTACACTAGACCCGATAGCTACAGGCGTGTTACCAATTTGCTTTGGCCAGGCAACCCGCGTGACACAGTTTCTAACGGATAGCAGCAAGACTTACCTCGCCCAGATTGAACTAGGTATAACTACAGACACCTTTGACAGACAAGGGGAAATAATCGAGCGCAGAGACCCAAGCGGTATCACTGTTGCACAGGTAGAGGAAGTTCTTACCGATTTTCAGGGAATCATCACTCAAGTGCCTCCGGTGTATAGTGCTTTGAAACACCAGGGCAGACGATACTACGAATTCGCTCGTGCTGGTATTCCAATAAAACTGAAACCAAGGCAAATTGAAATTTCAAAATTGGAACTCCTGAACTACCAGCCACCACTTATAACAATCAATGTGGACTGCAGTAAAGGCACTTACATACGCTCCCTGGCCCACGATATCGGGCAACGTCTGGGCTGTGGCGCTCATTTGAAAAACCTGACCCGGTTACGATGCGGGCCATTTTCCATTGAAGACGCTTTCCAAACACACCAAGTTGAAGATGCCTTTCATAAAGACACCTGGAAACAACTGCTCCACTCCTTGGACAGCCCGCTTTCAAACTGGCAGGCAATCATCGTTGACCAAAAAAATGAATTGGCTATCAGACAGGGCCGTTCACTAACTTTAGACGAAACCTACCTGGCTTCAGAGAAATACTGTCGTGCTTATAACCTGGATGGTAATTTCATAGCTGTACTGAACTTTATACCTGAAAAAAAACTATGGCATCCGGCAAAGGTCTTCTCGCTTTCATAACTCTCCCTTCTAAAAAACACCAAAAAGCCTTGACAGTCTGTATTATAATAGATATGATTCAGCTTTGATGAAAGGAGGTGAGATATATGGCGCAGGCGTATTGTTTCAAATGCCGGAAGAAGGTGGAGATAAAGAACCCGCAGAGCGTCACCTTGAAGAACAAGAGGCCAGCGACACGCGGAACTTGTCCATCATGTGGAACCAAGGTATTCCGAATTGGAAAGGGCTAATTCACCCATAGGCTTCAGCCAGAGCCTGAAGATAATTTGTTAATTTTCTCAATTAAAAGCAGGGGATTGCGATCAAGAATTTGTCGGTGTTGTCGCTGGCTTATGTTTGCCTTACTAAGGATAGATTTAACTAAGCTTGGTGTCAGCAGGTCATCTTCGTCATGTGCATCGGAGTTAACCAGAAGTTTTGCTTTTACCCTTTGACTTACTGAAGCAACATGAGCATTGGCTATAGAGTGCCCTTTTCGCGATGTGAGTTCAATAAAGACATTATTTTGGGCCGCCAGAGAGGCTTCCTCAATTGTTATGATGCCTGGATGAGCTAAGATGTCAACGTATGGAGATTTTACAGCGGCAAGGTTAGTACCTTTTTCGACTGGTTCTGCACTTGTTTCGCCGTGCACCACTACTAGCCAAGCTCCCATTTCTTTGGCTCTTTTAGCCACCTCAGAGATAGCCGAAGGCGGAATATGGGTAAGCTCTACACCGGGGATGGCTAGAATGTCCCAATAAGTTCTGGCTAAAGCGCAATCGTCACTTGTTTCCTTAATTACCCTGTCAAGTGAGCCGAGAGCTACATGGTCGGTAAGAGCAATGGCTGAATAGCCTCTGACAAGGGCACGGCGTATTAATTCGATTGGTGATAACATACCATCGCTATGAAAGGTATGGGTGTGAAAGTCATAAAGCACTCCTCAAAAATACCATAAAAGCTTTGTCTTAGACAAGTGCATCCGCTATAATCAATTAAATAAAATGGTGAATATGATGATACAATTAAAGGAAATTATAGTACCTTTAGACGGTTCTGGCGAAGCTGAAAGTGTACTTCCCTACCTTAGAGATTTGGCTCCAATGTTTGGTTCGCACGTGCACGTTTTAGGTGTGGGCATCGGTAGAAAGACACGCCGTGTAAATCGCCTGCTCGAAGACTATATCAACAGGATCGCAAGTGGCCTCCGCAGCGATAATATCAAAGCTGAACCGGTGATCCGTTACGGCATCGCTGCAGACAAAATCCTTGATTTCACTTTAGAGAAAGAGATTGATTTGATTATCATGGCTACTCACGGCCGAAGCGGTATCACGCGTTGGTGGATGGGAAGCGTAGCTGAAAAAGTTATAAGTGAAGCTACGGCCCCAGTCTTGCTTGTTCGAAGCAAACGACCTGGCAAAACCGGAATCGCAGGCAAGCCACACTTTCTCCATAAAATACTCGCTCCGCTAGATGGCTCAGACATCGGCGAGGCAGCTCTACCTTATGCCGAAACACTAGCTTCAAACTCGCGAGCTTCGATCGACTTGCTCCAGATTATCTCGCCACCCGGAACAGTAGAAGCCAGTTTACTTGGTGGTCCTGACTGGAGAAAGTTTATTAAGGCCATGCATGATGCTGGTGAAAATTACCTGAAAAGCATCGCTAAAAGATTAAGTGACAATGGAATTAAATCCGCATACGAAGTGGTCACTGGTGACCCCGCTGACAAAATAGTAGAATATGCTGAGGATAAAAAAGCCAGCTTGATAGCTATGTCAACTCACGGGCGAACGGGTCTCGCCCGCTGGGTATTAGGCAGTGTAGCCGATAAGATTTTACACAGCGCCAGGATACCCATACTTTTGGTCAGGTCACCGAAGATGGTTATACCAAAACCAAGGGGCTAAATAAACAGAACCGTCAATAGATAGTATATTAGAAATAGAAAAGAGGAAACAGCCATGGGAAAAATAAATGTAGCTATAATAGGTGTTGGTAATTGCGCTTCTTCGCTTGTTCAAGGCGTACATTATTATAGAAAAGCAAAAGAGAGTGAGTCTGTGCCCGGCCTGATGCATATAAACTTGGGCGGCTATCATATAAACAATATCAACTTCGTGGCCGCCTTCGACATAGATAAAAACAAAGTGGGCAAGGATCTAGCCGAAGCTATATTCACTCAACCTAATAATACTTTTAAGTTCTGCGACGTGCCCAGTACAGGTGTCAGAGTAACCCGCGGCATGACTCATGATGGATTGGGTAAATATCTATCGAAAATAATCACAAAATCGTCAGGCTCCACAGCTAATATTGCTGGCATTCTTAAAGAAACAAAAACAGATGTTGTGGTAAATTTTCTGCCTGTGGGAAGCGAAGAGGCAACCAAGTGGTATATAGAACAAGTATTGGCCGCTGGCTGTAGTTTTGTTAACTGCATACCAGTCTTCATCGCTCGTGAGCCCTACTGGTATAAGCGCTTTACTGAGGCAGGGCTACCAGTTATCGGCGACGATATCAAATCCCAGGTTGGAGCTACAATCACTCATCGTGTACTAACCAGACTCTTTCACGACCGTGGAGTTAAGTTGGAAAGAACTTATCAGCTAAACTTCGGTGGCAATACTGACTTCTATAACATGCTGGAACGAGAACGTCTGGAATCAAAGAAAATTTCCAAAACCAATGCAGTAACCTCGCAGCTAGATTATGAAATTGACCCTTCCAACATCTACGTCGGGCCCAGTGACTATGTGCCATGGCTGGCTGACCGCAAATTCTGTTACATTAAAATGGAAGGGCGCACTTTTGGTGATGTTCCTCTCAATCTAGAGCTTAAAATGGAAGTTTGGGATAGTCCTAACTCTGCTGGAGTAGTTATCGATGCCATAAGGTGCTGTAAATTGGCTATGGACAGGGGCTTATCCGGAACTATAGTAGCTCCTAGTTCCTACTTTATGAAATCACCCCCAATACAATATTCTGACGATGAAGCCCACAGGCGGGTCGAGAACTTCATCACTGGTAAGGACCAACAGACACCGATTTGTCTGCCCGAAATAGCCAACGAGAAGCCAAAGGAAAGTTAGACAAAGTAAAAATATTGTCAGGTTCGCCGAGATAGGGCAATAGCAGTAGTGAAAATCGGATTAGTTTCCCCATACGACTATTCATTTCCGAGCGGTGTTGTGAACCACATCGCCTATCTGGCTCATAACTTCATCCAACAGGGACATAAGGTCAAAATCATAGCCCCGTGTACAAAAGGAGGCACCCGCTACTTCGAGGAAGAGGTTACCCCCGTAGGAAAGCCATTGCCCGTCCCCTATGCTGGATCTATAGCCCGAGTCCCCGTATCCCCATGGCTACCAACTCAAATAGGTGAAATCCTAGCTAAAGATGACCTCGATATTTTGCATCTGCACGAACCATTCGCACCAATGGTCTGCTTAAGTGCCCTGCTTAAGTCAAGCTATAAAAATGTGGGCACTTTTCACGCTTGCCACACCAAACCCAGAACCTACTGGCTGGGCAAACTAATCTTTCGGAGATGGCTCTCCATGCTAAATGGCAAAATCGCCGTTTCCAAACCGGCGCTGGAATATGTAAGCCGCCATCTGCCGGGCGACTATCACATCATTCCAAATGGAATAGATACCGAACACTTTCGCGCTGACGGCCCTGTGCAGGAAGAATTTGCTGATGGCAAAGTAAATATTCTCTTCGTCGGTCGCCTCGAAAGACGAAAGGGCTTAGGTTATTTGCTCAATGCATGCGCCAAAGTGAAGCGCGATTTTCCCAACTTCCGGCTAGTTATAGTTGGCCCGGGCACTGTCTTACGCACTTGGTACGAAAAATCAATTGAAAATATGAATTTGACAAATAATGTGATCTTCACTGGTTTCGTTCACAGTGATGAATTACCCTCTTATTATCGCAGTGCTGATATTTTCTGCGCTCCGGCTACCGGTGGTGAAAGCTTCGGCATTGTCTTGCTGGAAGCTATGGCATGTGGAAAACCAGTAGTTGCCACCAATATTCAAGGCTATGCTAGCGTATTAGCTCATGGTGAGGAGGGACTGCTTGTGCCACCCAAAGATGAGAAATCCCTGGCTCACGCCTTGCTATCACTCCTGCATGACAAATCCTTACGCCTCCAGATGGGAAATAAGGGAAAAACCAAAGCCGAGAAATATAGCTGGCCAAATATTGCACGACAAGTCATGGATTACTATAACACCTTGCTTGGCACTTAGGAAAACTCCACTATGAAGTTAGCTGAACTCAGAAAGACCGCCGGCCAACGGATTGCCGAGCCATTAAAAACAATCTTGGTCAAAAGCCGATTGAAGCCCAACACTTTGACCTGGATAGCCTTGACAATAAGCATAATCGCAGCCGGGACTATTGCCACCAATCACCTTATCATCGGTGGATTTCTAGTCCTTCTTTCAGGCTTATGTGACATTCTGGATGGGGCACTGGCTCGCTTAACCAACCAAGCCACTCAATTTGGTGCTGTGCTAGACTCCACCTTCGACAGGATTTCCGATGCCATAGTGCTTTTAGGTCTTTTAGTCTTATATATCAGCAGCGAAGGCTTTATCGAAATAGTACTCATTTTCCTGGCCTTGGTCGGCGCACTGCTCACCAGCTACGTACGAGCCAGGGCTGAAGGCCTTGGAATAAACTGCTCTGTCGGTTTGTTTACCAGGACTGAGAGAGTTATAATATTAGCGCTTGGCTTACTTTTGAACCCATTGTGCAAGTTCAGCATTCTTATAGCTCTGGTGGTTTTGATAGTTCTTGGCTTTATTACTGTGGGACAACGGTTACTATATGTACGGGAACAAACTAAAGGCAAATAAAACAAAATGAAGGAGAGAGGTCATGAGCGACAAGACATTTGAATGGAGTCTAACAGCCCTTAGCTTCCTTGCCCTGATATGGATAGTGCTCGGAGGTATCTTTGGGGTATTAAGCATCGCCTGGGTAATAATTAGCGGCTTGGTAGTATGGATTATTGGCGGCGGGATATTGCTCTACTTCTGGGGCAAAAGCTATATGTCGCGGGTTTAACGTCCAAGTCTTATAAGTAATAGGGTTATCCCCTAGTTTCACATCAAGCTAACAAAAGGATAATGTCAGTTACAGCAATTATAGGCGCCCAATGGGGAGACGAAGGGAAAGGGAAAATAGTCGATCTCCTCGCCGCATCAGCAAATGCAGTGGTTCGCTTCTCCGGAGGCGACAATGCTGGGCATACTGTAATTAATCCTTACGGTGAGTTCAAGCTTCATATTGTTCCCTCGGGTATCTTCCACTCTGGAGTAACCTGTATAATCGGTAACGGTGTAGCAATTAACCCGGTAGTACTACTTGAAGAAATCGACAATCTCCAGAAACATGGCGTTAATACCAGCAATCTCTTCATTAGTGACCGTGCACATCTGATAATGCCCTATCATATCCTTCTGGATGGACTGGAGGAGGAGAGACGCGGTAAGGGCGCCATAGGCACCACACGCAAAGGAATCGGCCCTGTTTTCGCCGACAAGATAGCCCGCCTCGGCATCCGCACCTGCGACTTGCTGAATAAGAAGGAATTTCGGTCTCGTCTTAGCTCAATCCTCGAATCCAAGAATGCCATTCTGACCAAAATATATAACGCTCCACCGTTGTCTCTGGAAGAGATATACGAGCAATACTGTTTCTACGGAGAGCGACTAGCCCAGTTCATTCGAAATACCGGCCAAATACTCCAGGACATGATATCCCAAAAGCGGAAAATTATACTAGAGGGTGCGCAGGGCACGATGCTTGATCCCGACTTCGGCACCTATCCTTATGTAACTTC
>Ga0180433_10010545_pt1 | contig 11099 bp, 14 predicted proteins | sample SS_ome_8_FD_132980 | JGI IMG/M metagenome (GOLD analysis project Ga0180433, IMG submission 132980) | Hypersaline lake sediment archaeal communities from the Salton Sea, California, USA - SS_1_D_1 metaG | ecosystem: Environmental > Aquatic > Non-marine Saline and Alkaline > Hypersaline >...
ATCGTATGACTAAAAGGGGTTTTATTTGGATGAAACATTGGATTTCTGAGGCTAGAAAACTAGAAAAAGAACTTGAAGGGCGGGTAAATCCCATTCAAGACGGCAATGAATTTAGGTTAAAGATAGGCACTGATGTTACTAGAAATGCTTCACTTTTGATAATAAAAATTATAGCATTTCTATATTTTTTTATGGTAATAATTAATATTAGTCCGTGGGTAATACAGATAATAAAAGAGTAGTTTAATTATTTTCAACCTTTTCTCCAAAAATTAAGTTTTCTTTTATAGCCTTCTGTTTTTTGTTAAAATATCTCCAGCAATGGAAAATAAAGGTTTAAAAAACCTGGTCAAAAAAATCCCTGGGTTTGGATCTGGCATTGGAGGGAAATCTTTAATTGCTTCAATTGCTTATTTATTTCTTTTTATAATCTTTTTAGCTTTAATTTCTCCTTCTGCTCCTACAATTTTAGCTTTAGAAAATATTGGTCCTAGTAATAAAAGCAATATATCTCTAAAAGGAATGACTAATGAGAATAGACCTGTTTTTCTTTTTAGCGGTAATAGAGAAATACAAAAGGTTAGGGCAGACTCTGAGGGTAAATTCTATTTTGTTTTGAATAATCTTACTGACGGCAACTATACCTATATTGTTAAAGTTTGCAATTCTGATAAGCAAAAACATTGTAAAAGCAAGAATATTTTAGTAGAAATCGATCAGGTTCCTCCTAAAAAACCAATTATTGCTTTACCTAAGGAATTGCCTGAAATTGAAGGAGAAATAGTTACTATTACTGGCAAAACAGAAGGGGAGTCAAAAATTAAAGCTGAAATTAATGATGAAGAAGTAGGAGAATATAAGACAGATAAAGACGGCAATTTTAAAATAGAAACAGGATTAGTTTTGGGAGTAAATACTATTTCTGTTAAAGCAATAGATGGGGCTGGCAATGAAAGTGAAGTTTATACTTCTCAACTTAAGTACAATCCCTCTAAACAAAAAACAAAAGTTTCCAGGGTAATTGATGGAGATACAATTGATTTAGAAAATGGTGAGAGAATTAGATTTAGCGGGATCAATACTCCAGAGACTGGTGAGTGTTATTATCAGGAAGCCAGAGATACTTTGAAAAAAATGTTACTGAATAGGTATGTATACTTAGAAAAAGATAGAAGTGACAGAGGAAATTATGGAAGACTATTAAGATATGTGTATCTGGAAGGTACTAATGTAAACAGTTTTATGGTGATGGAAGGTTATGCCAAAGTTTATGATAAATATAAAGATGATACAAAGAGATATGGTGAATTAAAAATTGCTGAGAATATTGCTATTGAAAGAGGTCTAGGTGTTTGGGGTTGTGTTGATTTGAAAGAAGGTTGTTTATATGTTGGAAGTAAGAATTCTGAAAAGTATCATACGCCTGCTTGTAAATATGCTAAGAAGATTAAAGAGGAAAATTTAGTTTGTTATGAGTCTGAGGAAGATGTAGTTGGATTGGAGTTTAGTGGTTGTTGAAAAGTATATTTTTTCCTATAGAAGTCTATTTAAACTGATTAATTAGAACGTAAAGCATGGTGGCTCATGATTTTGAAAGCAGAGTAGCTAAAAGTTTTACTGCTTTATGCAGGCAATTCCCTAACTTAAACTCTAGAAATATTAGGCAATATGTAGGTTATAATACAGGGAATATTCTTCAATATGGAAGAGTAAGAAAAGAGTGTATAATTGACCCAAAGGAATTCTATATTATGGTTCATAGAGGAATGGAAGAAGCTACACAAGATGTTTTGGAAGGAGGAATAGCTTTGGCTTTGGCGAATATTGAAAGAGAAACTAGAAGATTTATTGGGATGATAGATAGTTTGGTTAAAGATTTTTTACCATCTTATGGATTAATTGTTGAAAATTCTATAATGGGTTCTTTGGAACAAAAACAACTTTATGAACAAGCTAAACTTTTCCTTGAGGTCGGTAAATTAAATCGTGGAAGAAGTTTCTGATTACTAAAACACAAGATATTGTGGTATTTTTTAAGGATAATAAAAAGAGTGTAGTAAGGCTTAAATAGTTTAAAATAATTTGAGATAAAAAGAGGAAACAAATGGTAAATAAGATAGCAGTTGTAAGTTTTGAAAAAGAATTAATTGAAAAAGAATTACCAAAGTATGGTTTGAAAGTTGTTAAAAAAAATCCAGAACTTGTAATTGCATTTGGAGGTGATGGAAGCTTAATATTTTCTGAGCAAGCTTATCCTGAAGTTCCAAAAATCTTGATTAAGATGGATAAGTCTAAGAAATATAAAGGAGTTGATTTTTCTGAAATTCTTATGAAAATAAAGGAAGGCAAGTACAAAATTAAAAAGTTAATGAAACTTTATGCATTGCTTAATGGGAAAAAAGAGATAAGTGGTATGAATGATGTTAATATTCATTACTATCCGCCTTGTGCTTTGAGATTTAATGCTAAACTTGGTGATAAGAAAATAGAAAATGTTATTGGAGATGGGTTGATTGTTTCTACACCCTATGGTTCCGAAGCATATTTTAAGGCTATAACCCGTAAGAATTTTAAGAAAGGTATAGGTGTAGCATTTAATAATCCGGTGGAGGAAATCAAACCTAAAATATTGAAAAAAGATGAGCAAATTAAAATCAAAATTACTAGAGGTCCTGGTTTATTAGCTTGTGATTGCAATAAAGAAGTTTTAAAACTAAAAACAAAAGATGAAATAAGAATTCATGCTGTTGATAATGCTAATATTGCTGTATTAGAAGGCATGGATCTAAAAATAGAATTGTGATTATTTTAAAATTGTATTTGTTTCTAAATACCAGAGATACAAATCTAGTTCAGCCTGAGAGAAGTTTAATTTATTTGAGATTTTTTCTAGGATATTTTCTATTTCTAAATACTTTGTTTTTGTAATTGTTTTTGGTTTTTTGATTATTTTATGGTTTTCTAAAACAGCTATAATATGAAAATCCAAGATTGCTAAATTCTTGAAACCTATGTTTCTTAGGAAATGAGAAGATTCTTTATAACCAAGTCCTTTGATATTTTTTACTAACCATGCTCTTAACTCTTTCTCTTCTAGAGAAGATATTTTTGTTTTGAGATCTTTATGATGTTTTCTTGAGGTTGTAATATAATTAGCTCTTGTATTAGGAAATCTGTAGCCTAAGGATTTTAATTTTTTTGCTAGTTGTTTTTCTGTTAAAGTTAAAAAACCATTGTTTATTTTTTTCTGTATCTCTATTCCTCTTTTTGCATTGAAATTTGCTGTTAGTATGCAAAAGCAGAGTTCTTTGAATAATTCTTTATTTGAATTTTTATTTACTTGCTTAAACTCTTTAAGTCTGGTGTTCACTGTTTTTGTAAATTCTTTGTTATTTTTCAAGGAATTTAGTTCTTTTACCAAGGATTCCATAAGTTTTATATATACTAGAAGCTTTAAAAATTTAATGAAAAAGTTAATTGAGAAGCAATCTTTGCTTTTGATAGGGGTGTTGTTTTTAATATTTGCTTTAAGTTTCTTGTTTTATAATATTTTATTAGCTATTGAAGGGGGTTGGAACTTTCCTTCTGCTAGTTTCTTGATAATCTCTATGATTGCTCTAGTTGGATTAATTGCTGTTATAATTTGGCTATTGGTAAAAAAATGAAAAAATTGGTTGTTTATTATAGTAAATCAGGAAATACAAAAAAGATTGCTGAAGTTATTGCTAAGGAACTTAAATGTAAGGTTATAAGTATCGATAAAGTTAAAGCTTCTGACTTAGATGTTGATTTGATTGGTTTTGGTGCTGGTATTTATGCATTTAAGCCCCACAAGAAATTAATGAAATTTGTTAAAAATCTGGATTGTAAATGTAAGAAATGCTTTATTTTTTCTACGAGTGGTGCTGGAAAAGGTCAGATGGGGGCTTTAAATAAATTGTTAGAGAAAAAGGGATTTAAAGTTATAGATAAATTTGCCTGCAAAGGTGAAGATACTTTTTTTGTTACTAGACTGTTTGGTGTCTCAAATAAAGGAAAACCTGATAAAGAAGAGTTTAAACAGGCTAAAGAATTCTGTAAAAAAATAAAAAATTAAGAAGTCCATAATCCATGAGCATTACAGTAAGCTCTTGCCTTTTGTGGTTTTTCCTCAAATTCTGCTTCAGGAGTATCCCCAGGTTTAAGTGTTTTTTTGCATTTGGCAGTCTCTGTTGTTGCTTCAATCCATTCTATAAAATGAGATTCTTCCATAGGGTGTGGTACTGAACCTACTTTTACTTTGTTATTCTCTATTATGGGTACATGTTTTTCCTGGCCTTCATCTTGAGTTTTTTCCTGTTGAAGATCCATTGGCTGTCCGCAACATACTAACTCACCTGTAGCTTTATGTAAAACTTCTACAACGTTTCCACAAATTTCACATTTGTATACCTGATTTAGTTCAGTCATTTTATTCGTTTAATTCTTCCTCAACTTCCTTTTTTCCCTCTTCCAATTCTTTTACTTGTTCTTGATCTCTTTCAAGTAAAAGTGCTTGAAATTCACCTATGTGGGTTTTTTCTTCTTTTGCTACATCTAAAAGTATTTTTTTTAAGTTGCTATCATCTGTCATAGCAGCCATTTGTTCATATAAATTAACTGCATCTAATTCTGCTATAATGCCTGCTCTTAAAATTTCTTTGTCCAAGTTTTCCTTAGAAACCTTTTCTAAATTTTTTGGTAATTCTGATAACATCCATATCACCTCTTTTATCTTAAGTATTATCAAAATTTTTAAAGTTTATAAAGCTATAGTTTCTGTTTTGATATATTGTTTTAAGTATAACTATGTTTATAAATGATTGTTGGGTTTTTAAGAGGTATAATGGTTGGTTTTGTAATGACTACAAAATTGAAATTCTTAAAGCTTTATAGGAGGAGATGTTAAAATGGCAGATGGAACTAAATATTCAAAAAAAGGTGGTTGGCAGCCAAAATTAGCTGCTGGATTATGGTGCGTAGGCGGAACTGGAACAGATAATTGGAGATTGGGTAGAACAAGTGAAGAGGTTGTACCTGTAGTTGATAGGATGCATATTCTAAAAAGTGCTGGCATGGAAGGATATAGCGGTCATATTGGTGCAGATTATGAATTTGATTTAGATAATTCTAGAGCTCCCAATTATGTAGAGAGTGTGTTTAATCAAGGAGAAAGACTTGGGCTTGTTTGTGTAGATGTGGTAGGTTCTGAATTTAAAACTGAAAGGGTTAGGGATGGTAGTTTTACAAGTGAAGATCCTGAAGTTAGAGACTATGCAATAAACAATGCTACAAGGGCTGCAAGACTTGCAAGAATGAAAGGTATTAATGTCGTTAGGTTATGGTTTGGGAGTGATGGAAAAAATGGACCATTCCACAGATCTAATTATGACAGTATTCAAAGAATTGAAGATGGTCTGTTAGCTGTTTATGATGCACAACCTGAAATTCAATTAAGTATAGAAGGCAAACCAGGAGAACCAATGGGCTTCCAAGTAATTGGCGGTACCGGTAATGCTATAGCAATGTGTGTTAGACTGAATGAAATGGTTGGAAAAGAAAAAGATGTTACTGGAAGATTCATAGATCCTGCATTTGTTATTGGACCAGAACTTAATCATATGGTTATGAATGGTGAAGATCCTGAAGAAGGTGTTGCCCAAGCAATAGCATATGGTGTTATGGGTGATATTCATGCTTGCGATGGTTTGTTTAGAGTTGCAAGAGACTTTGATGACCAGGTTGGAAAATATAATCCTGCTATGATATTTGAAACTCTAGCTAGAATGCACGAAGGCTATGAAAAGGGTATATATGATAGCGAGTGGATTATTTTGGATCAAAATACTAGTAAACTTCCACAAGGTCGACAACAAATACAACATTTAATGTTAAGTGGAGACTTTATTTATGCTGCTTTAGATAAAGCTAAAAGTAAAACTTGGATGGGAAGAATCGAAGAGCTTCAAAAAGACGGAGACTATGCAAGTTTGGATAGATTAGTTATGGGTCTTACTGGGAGAGTCTTAGTAGATGCAGCAAATAGACACCCTGTTGGAGGACATAAGGTATAAGGAGGAAAATATAAAAAGCTGGTGTTTAAGAACTTAGACTAGGCGAATATATGGCTCCTAGCTAGTTTGTAAGATTGTAAGAGGATTATTAACTCTGGTAATAATGTCTACTTTTTCAAAATCTTGCCTAGTTCTTTCATAAAATTTTTAAAGGATAAAAAGCATATAAATTTTTAGATATGGGAAAAATAATAGCGGTAGATTTTGATGGAGCTTTACTGAGATCCAGACCTTTTAATGAAGCTCATAGAAATGGTTTAGAGTAATGAGTATTTTATTAGAAGATAAAAGTGTTAATAAATATGCTGAGTTAGAAAATTATTTTGATAAGGTTCATGAGGTTATGGCTAGGTATGTTGGTGAAGTGCCGCATGAGTATAGGGTTAGATTTGCTAGATTATTATTTGCTATGTCTTGTGTTGCCGAGGTTGATGAAAAAGATGTTGTTGAAGATTTTGAAAAATACTTAAGAGAATTAAAGAAGAAGTATAAATTGGCTTTAGTTACTTCTGCACCTGAAGCTAGTGTTAGGCCGATGCTGCATAAGATAAAATGTGATGATTTATTTGATATTGTGTATGACAGTCCGATGGAAAGACACCCTGATAAAAAAGAATTATTTAAAGAATTTATTGAAAAATTTGGAAAACCTGAATTTTATATTGGTAATGGTGATAAAGACATAAAAAATTGTAAAGAGTTAGGGATTAAAACTATTTCTGTAAATTGGGTTGAAAAAAGTGAGTTTGAGGGTGATTTTGATATTGATAGTATTGAAGAATTGAAAGAAATAATTGAATGAAAAGCTTTTTAAATGGACATATATACTACAGTATATGGATTTAGTTAGAGCACGAAGTTGATAAAAGAATTCTATTTCATTAGCTCTTAGACTATTTAACAATGGAAAAAGTTAAAGATTTAAAGTGGGAACATGGTATTACTGTCCACGAATTGATGGACAGAATAGCTAAAACTGGCTTTCAGGGTGTAGAATTAGGTAGAGCAGTTGATATTATTCTAAAAATGAAGAAAAATAATGCTAAAACCATCTTTACTTTCACTTCAAATATGGTTACTTCTGGATTAAGAGGGTTTTTTGCACAAGTGACTAAGTTAAAGATACCTGATATTATTGTTACTACAGTAGGAGGGATTGAAGAAGATATTATGAGAGCTATTGGTGAAGATTTTTTAATTGGTAGTTTTCACGCAGACGATGTTGAATTACACGAAAAAGGTATGAATAGGGTTGGTAATTTATTGATTCCTACTGAAGCTTATTGTAAATTTGAGGATACTATCGGGAAAATGTTAAAGAAAATTTATGATAAAAAGAAAAGAATTTCTGTTGCTGAACTATTGAAAGAAATTGGCTTGATGCTGGATGATGAAGATTCCTATTTATACCAGGCAGCTAAAAATGATATTCCTGTTTTTTGTCCTGCTATTACTGATGGCAGTTTAGGATTCCATCTGTATTTATTCCAAGAAAAGAATAAAGACTTTGTTGTTGACATTATTGATGATTTTAGAGAGTTATTGTGTAATATAAGCTATGATGATGTTAAGGGGATAATTGCTTTGGGCGGGGGAGTTTCAAAACATCATGCTATCTTAGCAACTTTATTGAGTGGCGGTGCAGATTATGCTGTCTACATTTCAACTGCTAGAGCTGTTTCTGGAAGTATGAGTGGTGCTACTACTAATGAGGCTAAGAGTTGGGGTAAGGTTAAGGATGATGCTGATGCAATTACTGTAAATGGAGATGTTACTATTTTATTTCCAATTGCTATGATGGCTGCTATGGATAAAATGAAAGAGCAGGGATTGTTGGAAGATGAAAGCTAGATTTGTTTTAAGTAAGAAAAAAGTTTTGGAACAGTACAATATTTTAAAAGATTTAGGTTTAAAGGTTTCATATAGTGTTAAAACAAATCCTGAAGTTAGTAAGGTTTTAGAAGAAGAAACTGATTGTTGGTTTAGCATTCATTCTAAGAATAATTTAAATTATATTAAGGATAAAAGTAAAGTTTGGTATTTGCCGCAGGCTTGGAGTAAAGAAGATATTAAAGAGTTGGTTGGGTTAGGGATAAATAAATTTATCATTGATAATGAAACTGATCTGAAAGTTTTATTAGAGTTTAAGTTTGAAAGTAAAATTGATTTATTGCTAAGGATGAAGTTAAAAGAAAATACAATATTTACTGGAAAGTATTATGTTTTTGGTTTTGATTGTAAAGAATTGAATGAATGGATTAGTAAATTAAGGGATTTGGAGTTTATTGATAGATTAGGAGTACATTTTCATAGAAAGACGCATAATTTAAGTGAATGGTCTTTGAAATTAGAATTATTAGACAGTTTAGAAGAAGAAACTTTGAAGAAAATTGATTTAATGAATATTGGTGGAGGAATGCCAGCTAAATATAAAAATATCAATCCAAAAACAATGCCTCACATTTTCGATAAAATTAAAGAACTAAAAGAGTGGTTGGGTGAGTATAATGTTGAATTGATTTCAGAGAGTTCTAGATTTATCTGTGCACCTGCTGTTAAATTAGAAACTGAGATTAAATTGGTCTTAGGAAATACGGTAATTGTTAATGCTTCAGTTTATAATACTGCTATGGATATTTTATTAGTTCCGATTAAATTGTTAATTGAAGGAGAGTTGGATAAGGGTAAAGAGTATGTTGTTAAGGGCAGTACGCCTTGTTCAGCAGATATATTTAGATATAAAGTTAAGCTAAATTCACCGAAAGTGGGGGACAAAATAACTTTTTTAAATGCTGGAGCATATAATTTTCATACCAATTTTTGTAATTTGAATAAGATTGAAACTGTGGTGGTAGAATGAGAAGAATAAGTGCTTTGATATTGGCGTTGACTATGGGATGTGCTGCAAAAGGGCCTAATTTAGAAGAAATATCTTCAGATTATCATATTCCAAGAAGATTTGAAAGAGATGTTAAACTTATGCAAACCTTTGGTCCTTATGAAGGGAAAAGTTTTGGATATATTTGTGATATTTTTGATTTTGATAATAACGGAGAGATAAGTCTTGAAGAAGCCAGTGCTTTAAGGTCTGTTGCAAATGGCATGAGAAAATTGATGATTTACGAATAGAAAGATATTTAAGTTTATTTAAATTTAGCATATTTATGAATTACAACCAAATTGATGGTATTGTTATTAAAGATGCTGAGGTAGGTGAGTTGGCTGACTTGGTTGAAGTATATAAGAATGTTTTTCAGAAACATAATATTTTTCAAAGGTCTGAAGAAGTTATTTTGGAATATTTAAAAAGTGTTCATTCTCAAAATGCCAATTTTGGCGGTGGATTTGTTGTTGCTATTAAAGATGGAAAAACAGTTGGAGGTATGCTGGTTAAAAAAGAGACTCAGGATTTTAGTGGAGGACATGTAGTTTGGAAATATAACCATGTTGGTGTGCATCCGGATCATCAAGGTAAAGGGCTTGGTAGAGAACTAATGGAAGCGGCTGATGAGAAAGTTAGGAATCTAATTAAGCAGGGAAAATTTAAGACTGCTAAAATTGAATTAGGTATTGCTGAAGGAGAGAAAGCATCAATTAAGTTCTATGAAAAATTTGGTTTTGAAATTGAAGGTGAATTAAAAAGTCACTACAGATTTGGTGAAAAAGCTTATATTTTAGGTAAAGAAATCTTGGATTAGAATATGAGCCTTTTAAACTATATTAAAGAGTAAATAAATGTTTAAATGCAAGTCTTAGTTAATTAGAAAGCAATGATTGATGGCGGAGCCCGTATAGATAGAGAAATAGTGGCTGTTGATGTGTCTGCTAAGGAATTTCAGTTAAGAGTTAGTATGCATCCTTCTTTAGTTGAATGGTTACAAATGAAAGCACCCCGGCTTAAGGCCAGACCTCCTTTGATCATTAAAGAAGAAACTTATTTTCTTAAAGGTGTAGCTAAAAAACTTGATGCACCCTCTATTATGGTCAGTTATTTGGTTGAAACTGGTGCTCTTGAATTATTAAGAAAAAATACGGAAGAAAATACTAGATGGGATCGTGCTTTTAATCCGTCTTTGGCAAGATTTATTGAAATGTTTTGTGAAATTCCTGTTGAAGATGTTTTAATTGATAGAAATTATCTTAAAGGGCAACAGATTTTAGAAAAATCTCCTGAGGAAAGACTTGATATTTTAATTAATGCTTATAGTGGTACTTGGTTTGATGAATTTAAGGAAGAAGTTTTAGAGAAAAGTAATCTAAGAAGGAGAAAGACTTCTAGCGAGGTAGTACTGGATAGGATGGCATTGGGCCATTTATTTGGTGTTAATACAAATACTATCGATAGATTAATGGAAGCTGGGTTTATTAATGCTGATGATCCTATGACAGTTGCATATTTTAGAGGTAAACTTTATGATGTGGATGCAGAGGAACTTCTTTCTTGTGTTAATTCCAGGGTTTCTAAGAGCGAGAGATCTGAATTTATTGCTGATGAAACTTATCTTAGAGAGATTGCATCTTATTTTAGAAATGCTGTTGAAACTTATGCTAGTGCAAGAGAAATAGAATTAGATAGGCTTTATCCTACTAAGCAAATTGCAGAACTAACAGAAATTGATGTTATAAGAGTAAGAAATATCCTTCAACAAGGGAGGATCCCTCGTACTACAAAAGAGGATTACAAAAAAGATAAAGGTGTTTTAGGAAGGAATGTTGCTGTTTTTGGTCTTTTAGATAAACCAGGTAGAAGTAATTTCACATTGGAAGAGATTAGTAATAGGCTGGGGATTGGTGAAGTGGAACCTGAAAGGCTTGGTATTGGTAAAAAGGATTTAGAAACATTTTCTAGGAATGATGTTATATCTGCTCTTGAACGTATTTTTGATTTAGCTTATCCTGCTGAAGAAGATACGAAAATTAAGAAGAAAAAACCTAGAAAAACTGCTAGAAGAGTTGTTAGAAAAACAAAGGTTGCATTTAGGGAGGATCCTAATGAAACCTATTTGA
>Ga0180433_10010546_pt1 | contig 11099 bp, 13 predicted proteins | sample SS_ome_8_FD_132980 | JGI IMG/M metagenome (GOLD analysis project Ga0180433, IMG submission 132980) | Hypersaline lake sediment archaeal communities from the Salton Sea, California, USA - SS_1_D_1 metaG | ecosystem: Environmental > Aquatic > Non-marine Saline and Alkaline > Hypersaline >...
CTCATTTGTTCAACTCCTATAAGTTATATTATAACCTTATCGGTTAAAAAATAAAAAGAGTTGTCATAGTATTTATGCGAAACAAGGATAACCCAAGAGTCCGAACGAGTTATCCTTAGACCTTAAGAACGCTTCAGGGAGGGAAACGTCTCGAACAAAATGAGCTTACACTACCATGACAACCCACAAAACTTATACGAGCAAACTCCTCAAAACCCTAACCGCATAATTCGTTTGATACCCAGAACCAGTTTGCATTATACCAAACTCATTCTTAAAAATACTCCCGTCCTCAATATAATTCCTCAACTGAGTAGCCAGACGTTTACTGGTTATGTTCAACTGCTTCTCAACAGGCTTCCCGTCCTCCTGCGTAACAACCAAATTAATGGCATACACTTGCTTTTCTTTCCCGTCAACAGTAATCGTAGTATCTCCCGACGTTATTTGTCCGTCAGCAAAAACTAACTTCTTCTCGATATTCGGCACAAACTTAACGTAGTTTGCTTCACTTGCTTCAAATTTACTCCAATCTATATTACTCATTTTATATTACCTCATTTTATTTAATTTTACTTTTAAGTTATTCACTTCTTTATTAAGCAAACGGCAGACTTCCTGAGTTTCAAATAATTCTTTTTCTAACTTATTAATCCTTTCCTTTTGTCTTATTAGGTCATCAGCCATTTGGTTAAACGCATACTGTTCGATATTCATTCGTTATCTTCCCCATTTATTGATTCATTAAATGATCCGATCCGTTTTGTTTTATTCCCACAACTCGGACACGAAACCAAAATAAGTTTTGAATTTGTGTTCCAAACATAATTGCATTTTTTGCATTGAATTTTCATTTTTTGATCCACCTTATTTTTTACTTAATTACTACTAATACTTAAACCACTACTACTATATAAATTTATCATTTTCCGAATACCGGAAGTGACCCCCCCCAAAGTTAGGACATAATTTAGCCTTTACTATAATACTTGTGTCCTTCTGTCCTAAGTTCGGATTTCTAACCAAAAAGGACAAACGTCAAATGACCTAAGCTTTGGTTTGCGCCAAAAAAAACGGCGCAAAACCAAGCTTAGGATTCATTATTTTGACGTTTACGCTTAGGACACTTTTGCAAATGTCCTTTGTGTCCTAACTGTCCTTTATTTTCATAAATTTGAGTGTTCTACCCCCATACTTCCGGTATTATTTAGTCTGTAAATTCCTCTTTTTACTTTTTTTAGTAAACCTTTTTCCACTGCTACTTTTAAAGAAATGTTTAAAATTGTTCTACTATATCCTCCTTCTAAATATTCAACTAACTCTTTTCTTTTAAATTCTTTCCCGTCTTGTATATAAGGCCAGTTAGTAATATCAATAATGCATTTTTCGTCAGCTTTGACGTGTTCTTCTTCTTCTCCTAAGTCTTCAAACTCAATATAACCATTTTCGTTTTTATCCATTAGTATTTCGTGGGCTTTCATTGGTTCTTCAATTTTACATTTAGCTCGGTATAACTGAAATTTGTTACTGTCTTCATCTCTTTTTCCTACTCCTAGTATTGTTTGAGCGTAGTTTCTTAGTTCTGAACTTCCCCTCATATCTTCTAGGTAGTCTATTGGCCATTTTCCTTTTGAGGCATTACTTTTTCTTAGGTGGTGGACTAGAATAAAGCTAACGTTATATTCATTTGACAGCCAACCTAAGGTACTACCTAGCATTGATCTCATCGTTCCTGCTTCGTTCTCGCTCTCTAGTGAATGCGAGCCTGCGAAACTATCTAAAATGACTAATCCTACCCCGTTTTTTATCTCATTTTCTAACCAAGCAATACACTCATCTTTATTCAAATCAAAATTAGAGTAAGAATAAAACTTAAAATTGTCCTTTTCAGGAATCCTATTAAAAGGAAATAACTTAGCTCTCTTAGCTAAAATATTAATACCATTCTCATCATCTAAATACAAAACCTTTGTTTTTTTTGTGTCCCATTCACCAAAACAATAATCCCCTAAAGCAACACTCATTCCAATCTCCAAAGCAACCCACGTCTTATTATGTCCAGAACGCCCAACAATAGGAATTATTTGTTTATTCGGAATCCATTTGTCAACTAACCAATCGTTCTCAGGTATAGTCATTTCGTATAATTCACTAAAAGAACTGGGTTTAGGATCAAAAGTTTTTATTTTAGATTTATCTACATTTGGCTCAGAATTTTTGTTTGCTTGAACCCATTTAACTGCTTTCTCATAAGTTAAATGCCTATAAGCCAAGTTTGCGGAAATCCACTTACCAGTATTACCTTGTCGCATAATTAGTTCTACTTGATTTAAAGTAGCTCCTAACCCAACCAAAAAAGTAACTATTGTTTGTTCTGCTTCGGATCTGGACTTATAATCCCCAGTATCCCCCCTAAATATTTTACTCATCTTATCGTTTTTTGTTATCTCATCAAATAAGTATTTGGTTTCAACGTTTGCTTGTAGTTTATTCAAATCTACTTCATTTGTTTTTTTTGTTTCTATCCTAAGTATTTTATCCCTTAATTTTGGATCTTCGTTTCTCCCTTGAAACTCAATCCAAGTAGCTTTTCGCATTGGCCGTTCTTCTGTGTTATCTCCTTTTATTGAAAGTGTCCCACCAACTTTAATTATTCTCGGCAAATCCCCTATCTTATCTATTTTAATATCTTTGTTTGAGTACGTTTGAACAAAGTAGTCTTGAACTCTTTGTATTTTATCGTTAATCTCTTGCCTGTTCTTGTCATCAATAATTATTTTTGGAAAACTAAACCATAATTGGTAACCATTCCCAGACATTAGCACGTTAGGTTTTTTAAAACCTTCTTTTTCTAGATCAGAACAAATTTTTAAAGTGGTTTGTCTTGCTTTTCCTAATTCTTCTTTTGTTGAAGCAGTATTTGGTTTTCTAATCGGATCAATATCCACTACCATTAATTTAGTGTTTAAAACGTCTTCTTTTGTTGTTCCATTAGCTTTTCTTTCGTTTATTCCAACATAAATATTGTACGATCCATTATATTTTTTACAAATGTTTATTAGTTCTTGTTCTGAAGAAACATTTTTTGTTATTGGTTTTTCTTTTCCTTTAGGATCAATTAACCTGACTTCTGTGTTTTGCTCGTGATTTAATAATTTGTACGTTTTTTTAATATCTTCTTCACTCACTGTGTTTTCCGATGACTTTGTAAACTCCATTTAAATCGTACCTCCTGTTTTTTATGGATATTGACGGGAAACCATTTTTGATTAATAATACTCCTGTGCCAGTCTTCCAACAAAATCGTTCTAAAGCAAAGTTTATTCCTTCGCAATATTTTTCCCCTTCTTGATCTAAGTGCTTGTCGTACAAAAATCCATTAGTTAAACCTGGTTTTGTTGTAATTACCATTAAATCAATTTTTCCCTCCCAGTCTTCTGTTGAATAAGTTTCGTTAATATAAGTTTTTTGTGCTTGATCAAAAACTGCTTTGCTTATATCATTAAAATTAGTTCCTAGTTTTACTTCTATTCCTATATTGTTTATTTGTTTCCCGTATACTTTCCAAGGCTTATTTAGTTTAACTAATAAGTCTGGACATAAAGCGTGTTTCCTTTTTTTTATGTTTCGGAATTGATTTCTTACATAAACTTTTAAAAGAGGGTTTGTGTTTTTTAGTAGTTGTTTAACGTTGACGTGGTAATCAATCTCTCTTTGTTTAGGGACTCGGATCATTTAATCCACTTCCTCTATTTTTATTATAAATCGTTTGCCTATTCTCACTTCTCCTTTTTTTCTATCGTTAAATATTAAGAAGTGGTCGTCTTCTTGAGTTACACTACCTATTAGCATATAACTTGTTCCATTATCTTCATAAATTAGTTTTTTCATCCGTTACAACCTCATCCGTTCAATTGGTGTGAGGAAAGGCGGTTTAAACCGCCTTTGCCTCTGTATTATGGTGTCTTCTTATGAATTGCTACAGGTTTTCTTGCCTGAGCAATTAACCATTAAGTGTTTCTAGTTTAAATACTTTTTGGTTTTCAAACTTTTTCGTCAATAATTTTTTTGATTTTGTTTACTTGAACCATTGCAGCGAAGTCTGTTGGGTATAGGAAAAGGCTTTTCATTTCGTCTTCTGTTAGTAGTGTTGTTATTACTCTGAGTATTTCTAGTAGTTTGTGTTGGTACGGGTTTTTGAATCTGCGTACTTTTGAGTGGGAAACAATTGCTTTTTTGATGATTTGGTACGATACTGTTTCTTCCATTTTAGCGAATTTTTTTGATTGGATTGGTAGGACTATTACATCGTAGCCTTTTTTTATGCATTCCTCATTGACCTTTTTGAGGTATTCGTCTCTCTTAAACGTCTTGCTTGTTCTGGTGTCTTCTGCTTTTGTTTTAAGATAGTTTATTGTTTTACTTGCTTTCTCCTTAATCATTCTGTTAATCTCCTTGCTCGTTTATTCACTTAGATTTTTTATAAATTTTACTAATAGAAGTCATTTTTCCGTCTTCAGTTATTTTTATTATTCTAGCCACATCTGCTTTTTTTGTTTTCAATAAATTATCCAGTCTAATTTTAGCTAATCTTTTTTGACTAACTGAAGTTGATGCCTTTAATCTTCCTTTTTCAATATATTCCACAAAATATTTTATCATTTTTTTTACCTCCTTTTTAACCTCATTTTAGTATAACCCAACTTAAAAATATTACTCAAATCAGGACGACCCTTCTGTTTCAAAGTAGCCGACAACATAATACAACGCCTCTTAACCTTCTTCGCCTTTTCAAAATCACTGAAAACAAACTCAGAAAACAATTCACTAACCTGACGCCTAGCCTCAGCGTCATTCCTCGGCAACTTCAATTCTCTCCCCCCATTCCAAGAATACCCATTACTGCATAAGCAACAGCAACCACTAAAGCAACTGGGAACAGGAACGGAATAACTGCTCCGCTCCTGTCAATAGTCCCAGCGAACATTAAACCAGTAAACACTATTCCAACCCTATCATAACGAGTTAACACTGCTCCGACAATCAACGCTCCGACTAAAAAGAATATAGCCATTTCCATTGACCCAAACAAATTAACTACTTGATTTATAGTCAAGTCAATAACAGTTACTCCAATATCAGCCATTTAAAAACCACTCCTCACGAACCTTAATACTCCGAAAATCATTAAAACGTAATACAACGGAGCTATTAACCAAGTAACTACTCCAGGCAAACCTATCATAGTCATTAACTCCATAGGCATTGTTAGGAAACCAACCAAGAAACCAATCCAACCACTAACCGCCCTTAAACTATTGTCCAAGTAAATTAGCGTTCCTGAAATAACTCCTTCGTCAGTATCTCCTTGATAAACCAGAGAACTAACCGAACTATTTCCTGAAACAACGTTAATGTCGTCATCGTCCAAAGCAGTTTCATTAAAATTAATTACTGAACTCCAACTATTTGGTATTGAATCGCTTACAGGAACTCCCAAAGCAATAAAACTCGTGTAAACAGTCAAGTGAGCTAATAACAAAAACAAAGTAATCTTAGTCAAATCCATTACTGAACCACCCTCTTAGACATTGAAGTTAGTACGCTCAACACTACCGCAACAGTGTAAAGTATCGGATCAAAACCTAGGTAAACGAAAGGATAAGCACAGATAACCATTGTAACGAACCCACCACCAAAACCAAACTTATAAGTTACTCCCATTCCAACTAACGCTCCAATAATAATAAAGAATATTGCTAGGTTAGTCAAGTCATACCCCGCACTCAAAAAGTCTGAGGTTACTCCGATTAATCCTGCGTCAGTACAACCTGGATAAAACGTTCTGTTAACAGTGCTAATAACTCCTCCTTTGTAGAAAGAACAGCTTAAATAAGCGGGTTGTGTTAAATCGCAGTCGTCCCCAAAGTCATAACTCAAGTTCAAATAATACAATTGTAATACTCCTGCACTAGAACCAGTAACATTAGCATAATCAACCAAATCCAAAGTAGAGTTATACAAACTACAATTAATCCAGTTAACTGAACTATCAGGGTCATAATAAGTAAAATTAATTATTGTTTCATTACTCTGAATCGTAGAACTTAACGGAGTAACCCTGTAATAAAAAGAATCGTAATAACTCTCGTAATTAGTGTCCGTTCCACCGCAATCCATTAAAAAAGTGTACGTTGTTTCTGACGGAGTCAAAAACGTTTCAAACGTAGTACAACCAGTTTTACTCGCAGTAAACTTATAAGTAATAAACGGACTCAAATAAAAACTCGGATAAATCCCAGCCGAGTCAGTTAAACCTTGTTGAACAGTAACATACGAACCAATAAAGTTTCGTTGAGCCGAAATTAAAACGCCGTCTATATTGTCCTGAGTAACAGCGTCTTTAGTATTAATTCCCATAAACACGCCGTCCCCACTAGGTAACAAATAAGCAACTAATAAAATATAGTTGTTGTCATCAAAAGTCCCGTAATAAGTTCTAGTAACGTAACCAGTCCTACTTATAATAATTGTTAGTTCTCCCGTAGGAAAACCCGTTGTAGTGTTTTGAGTGTAAATAGTGTTATTAGTCGTAGTGTTTGAAAGAGTTGAGTTACTTATTGTAACATTCCAACCCGTTAATTGTGAGCTAGTTGTTTCGTCATAAACAGTTATTTTTATTCCTGAAACAGTTAACTCTTTTGTTATTGAGGAGTCAGTAGTTTCGTTAGTAGTTAGAGTAAACGTTACGTTGTAATCTCCAGGAGTGCTATAAGTGTGAGTAGTGTTTTGAGTTGACGCATTAGTCCCGTCCCCAAAATCCCAGAACCCACTACTAAACGTTTGATTAGCAGGGTAAACAGTAGTATCGTTAAACGTTATTGTTTCGCTAACGTGCGGACTTGCAGGAGTATAACCAAAGTTAGCGGTAACAGGAGCAAAAATACTTATATTCCTATAAGAAGTACGTCCCGCAGCAGAAGTAACATTTACTAAATAAATTCCTGTCGCAACATAAGTGTTGACCGCCCAAGTTTCTGTTGTGTTAGTAGAATTTCCGTCCCCAAAATCAAAGTTGTACCACGCAGACCCGTCATTAATCAATAAAGAAAAATTACTTTGCTCGTTAACTTCCCTTTTGTCAACGTCCCAACTTATTGAACCAGAGGTTATGTTGTTATATAAATAAAGTGTTTCTATTTCCTGACTTGAAATAACATAACTAAAAACCCAGAGTTCGTCGATTAACCCGTCTGCGTCCATTGTAGTGTCTGATCCTCTCAAACCTATGGTAGTTCCAGTAGTGTCATTAGTGCACGCATTAGGCTCAATACTACTATCTTCTTTTGTTGTATTCAAATAAATAGTATTGTTTTTTGTTGCTCCATCAACAGTATAAACTATATGCCCCCAACTTCCATCGGATATTGTTCCAGTGGTTCCTACTGCCGTGTTTGAAGCATGACAAACAGCACCGATAGTATTGTCCGCACCAATCAAATAAATATTATTTGCGTATTTAGTTCCAGCTGTTTGCCCACCAGTAATAACGCTTATTACTGAAGAAGAACTTTCTGGCTTATACCAAACGGCATAACTAAAAGTTTCTCCAGACGGGTCTGCAAAATCCATATGGTCGTTTTCTGAGTTTTCAAAATCTCCTGCTCCGTCAAAAACTCCTGTTCCGTCAGTAACTCCAACATTATTTAAGTCATCAGAACCGCACTGGTCGGTTAAATCTCCAGTAGAGTTTAAAGTATAGTGGTGTATTGCTCCGTCTACTCCGTCCCAACAACCAGCTTCAGTAGCAGCCAAACCACTACCAAGAATTAACATTAAAAATAATGTTACTCCTATTAAGTTATCTAACTCAAAAAACTTTTTGTCCATTAGTAACCGCCGTTATATCTAGGAGTAGTCCCGCCAGTAATCAAATTAAAGATTAATACTATTCCACCGATAACAAACAATACAGGGAATAAATTAATTATTGTGCTTACTAACGTGCTGTTCGTTCCGTTGACTCCAATTTCAACAAAAGTAGTTATAGGCTCTAAAAACACTCCCATTAACACTATTGCAACAAAAGCCATTGCAATTCCTTCTATTAACGCTCCTCGTTTATTCATTTTTAAAAATCCCATTTTGAACCTTTCTCCTTTAAATCAAAATTAAAACCACTACTTTTATTTTCGTAACGTTCTTTTAGTTGTTTTATTTTTTGTTTTTGTTTTATTTTTTCAGCAGCTGCGATATAAGTTCTTTTGTTTGCTTTCTGGATTTTCTTTTTGAACTCTGCTTCTTCTTTTCTTTGTTTTTTGTAATCCTCAAAACTGCTTTTTACTTGTTTTTTCAAACTTTCTTTTGTTTTATTCAACCAACTCATATTTTAAACCTCCTCATTTTATTTGCTTTTATTCCTTTAAAAGTAATTCCTTCTAATTCTTTCTTAGTGTCAATAGCAAACTTACTCTTTTCAATAAACAAGTTTTCTTTAAATAATTTCTGTCCTTTCTTTACTTTGAAAGGTCTAAACTGTTTCTTGAAATTATTGAAAAGTTTTTTATCGTCCTTTCCTTTCTTAACAAAAAAACCTGTTTCAACAATCTTAAAAGTCCTGCTCGGACTCTCAGCAACTATTTTGCCACCCTTAAACAAAGCCTTTTCTTTAGGCAAAGGCTTCTCAGTAACCTTAAAAAACTTTCCTTTTGTTTTAACGAAAACATCAAAACCAGGAACTTTCTTACTCTTTTGTTTTGGTAGTTTCATTCTCTGCCCACCAAAAACAGGAAAAGAATTGTCTGGTTTTGGGTCAGGGTCTGTTATTTCTTCAAAACCTTTAATACTTTCAAAAGTAGGTATTCTCGGAGTGTCAAACTTAAACTCTTGTCCCTGAACAGTATCAAAATAACTTTTGAATATCGGAACGTTAATTCTTTCTTCGTCCCTATCATCTCTAAACTCTGGTTTTTCTCCTGTAATACTCGGGAATTTAGGGACATTAATTTCGTCTTGCTTTTCTTTTGTTTTAAACCTTCTCTTAGTTGTTTCAATAGGCTCAGGCAAAACAATTTTTTCAGGAGTAATTAATTGAGTTTCTTCATTAACTTTAGTTGTCCGTCCAGTAACAGAAAACTCTGGAATAATTATTTTTGGAGGACTAACAAAATCTGTTTCAGTGGTCGTTCCAGAACTACTCTCAACAATACCAGGAAAAGTAGGGACAATCGGAATAACAGGGTTTTCAGTAACTCCAACTAAATCAGTTTTTACTGTTGAACTGAAACTTTCAATATTAGTTAAAACTTGTTGAGTAGTTCCAAGAGAACCACGCTCATCTTTCAAAAACTTATTAAAGTTTTCTTTCGCAGCGTTAGAATCAGCTTTTAACTTATCTAATTTAGTGGGAGTGAATACAGGTATTGGCTGAACTTCAATATTAGTGAGTTGTAAAGTAGCTAAACCACTAACTTCTCCAGTAGGAGTTTCAACAAAATCAAACCTAAAAAAACTTTCTGGAGGAGTAGTAGTAGTTTTTGGAGTAAAAACATTTTTATTAAAACCTGCTTCTGTTTTTAAAGGATTTATTTTAAAATTCTTTAAATTAAAATTACTACCAGAAGTATATTTTAATCCACTAACGTCAATACTAACTCCTGCTTGAGTTTGCGTTCCAAAAGGAACTTCTGAACTCGTACTTGTTTTACTACCATATAACTGAATTTTCCCATAATCAAAACTTTTAACGTCTTTTGGAATATAACCGAAATCACCTTTTGTTACTCCAGGAGTACCACTTAAATCACTTTCTAACCTAACTCCTAATTGATATTTATTTATATCAGCAGTTGTTTTAGTTGTTACTGGCTGAGTTTTAGGTTTGTTTAATTGTTTTTGTATTCCACCCCAAAGATAACTCCCAACGAGAACAGTAGCTCCGAACTCAACAGGCTCAGTCGTAGCCTTAGTAGCTAAACTAGTTCCAACCTCAACAACCCGCTCAGGAGTTCCTAAAGGGTCAACAATAGTCTGAGCTCCTAAACTAGCTAAACCAACAGGAATAAACGCAGCTCCTGCAACAACGTCCCCAACAAACTCAGCGTTAATTTCTTCACTACCAATTTTAAGCGGAGTAGTATTAACGTTAATCTTGTAATCAGGAGGAACAGTAACAGAAGTCTGTTCCTTAAAATCACTCTTAACTCCTTTCGGAGCAAACAATTTAATAGTTGGCTCTGACTTTGCAATTCCTTTTCTTAAACCCTCATAAGCAGTTTTAGGTATTTTTTCAGCAGTTTCTTTTAATCTTTCCCCATAAATTTGTAACCTTCCCTCAGGAGTTTGACTCAAAGTTTGTTCTCTCTGGAGTTCTTTGTACTCAGGCTCAACCTTTTTTTGTACTTGAAGATTATTTTTTCTTTTAATGAACTCCTGTGCTTTTTCAACAGTAGCCTGAGTTTCCTTTCCCTTTTGCTCAATATCTTGAACTCTACTACTAAAATCTTTCTTATTTGTTTCTGCGACAGTACCACCTTCAACAACAACGTTTCCGCTTTCAGAAACGCTTATTGTTACTTCCCCACCTTCTTTATTTGGTACAAACTTGTATTTTCCTGCTTCAATTTCTCCGTAAAACTTTCCGAGTTCAGCTGCGTACTTTCCACTTTGAACGTTAGCCATTTCAACAACTTTAGCAGTTTCAGTATTTCCTCCTGCAATTAACTTACCTCTTTCTTTTACGCTAACAGGAGTTTGAACGTTAATTCTTTTTGGTAACTCTGAACCGTCAGACATTACTACTCCTCGAACCTGACGCTTTTTAATGCTTTCGGGAATACTTGAACTTCTTGAACCTGACCTAGTGCTTGAACCTCTAAAAGTAACCTTTTTATTAAATTCCTCTATTTGTCCGCCAACTGTTTTTAACTTAGTGCTTTCTCTAAATTTCTCTAATTCTTCTTTTGACGGCGGAGTAAACTTTTCAGGAACTTTGCTCATTACTTATAAATTAAAACTTCAAACTATTTAAACAATTAGGTTTTCTTGTAGTTGAGGGAAAGAACCCTCAACGAAACAAAAAGCAGGATTATTAAAACTTA
>Ga0180433_10010547_pt1 | contig 11097 bp, 13 predicted proteins | sample SS_ome_8_FD_132980 | JGI IMG/M metagenome (GOLD analysis project Ga0180433, IMG submission 132980) | Hypersaline lake sediment archaeal communities from the Salton Sea, California, USA - SS_1_D_1 metaG | ecosystem: Environmental > Aquatic > Non-marine Saline and Alkaline > Hypersaline >...
CCAGCGTTGTAAAGCAATTAAGTAAGAAATTTCTTAAAGAACTTCCAGACGATTATCCACTGGTGTGCCATTAGAACGGACAGCTTCTTGAGCCAATTGCTTGAAGTAAAAGCTTGTCACAACACCAGTTAGAACGATTTGTTCGCCTTCTAAGCGAACCTGGACGCCATGTAGTTGGTGGTAGGGACTACGGTTTAACCGATCCTTGATTTCTGTGGCATCCATTTCAAACGTTCCTTCAATTTCGATAATCCTCTGGCTCAAATTTTGTAATTTGCTCCACCACCCAACCTAGAAGTTGAGCCCGTTGCCGGGTAGTCTCGCATCGAGTGTAAGCTCGACGGAATGGAGCAAGAGCCTCGGCAGGGAGATCCCTACGCAACTCTTTGGCAACTTTGTGCTCTGCCTCTGCTTCGCCCTGCTGGGCTCTGGAGTAAGCACGCCATTCCAGCAGATCGTCTTCGTTCTGCCATGAATCTACGATCTTACAGGTGGCAACAAAGATGCTGGTGCTGTCCTCGTTAGCATCGGCAGAGATAACTGTGCCGATAGAAATACCTGCAAGGAGGTTCTTCTTGAACACTCCACTTGCAGGCAAGGACTTGTTGGTGTAAGGACGGCCATCATTGACATCAAGACTCTCTATCTCAAGCCAACGATGGTGTTGTTTCCCTTTGCGGTTTTCAACACCAACATACACCAAGAAAACTTGTCGTCTTTCGCTTTCGTCACTCATGTGGCTTCTCCCAAGCTACTGGTTTGTCCAGTGGCTTGGAGGGTATCCGCCACTAGGACGCTGCCTGTTTGCAGTCTCCTTCCTCCAAACGGCACTGTCCTAGAGGACAACAACGGTCCAAGGGACAAGGGGATTTGCCAACGTCAGGAGGTGAGGAATCTATTTCAGATCGCACGATGTCTAACTCCGGGGGAGCTTCAATCCCGATACGAGCCTTACCATCTCGACAACGCACCAAGGTGACAAAGATGTTGCGACCAATGCGGATTCGCTGACCAATTTTACGAGACAAAACCAGCATAGGAGTCCTTCCTTAGAACATGGGTAAAGAGAGAAGATAACCGATTTCGGGACGCTTGACAAGTAGTGCAGCAAAAAGCGTGCCTTAATTCTTGAACAAATGTTTGACTATGTAAAACTCGTTTTGGTTCCACATTTCTCGCAGATGTTCTGCCTTCTGCCGGTCGCCATGCTGTTTTCGGATCGAAAACAGCATTCCCGAAAATGGGTGCTTACTCACGGCCATAGCGAACTCTTTCTGGTCAACTATATGCCGATGATCTCCCCAAAGCTCCACCAATCTGGAGTATGCCTCTAGCACTTTGCTCTTGGTCTTGTAGAACGCTTCAGACGCTTCGGGGAAGTAGGTAAGCAATTCATCCTCTTCACCTGCCAAAACAAAGGGCAAAAGGTGCTTCGGGTTGAACAGGTTACCCCCTTCTCCACGTAGTTTGTGCAACCCCAGATAGGTGGGGCTCTTGATCTTCCAACGATGTCCATATTGGTCACGCATCACCACGCCTTCAAACGTGGGATCGTTGGACATTTGTTCCTGAAGGAACTTCTGGATCTCTTCAATGCTCTTGAACTGATACACGACCGGGCGAAGCATCATTCCCTTCGCCAAGGGATCGCATTCAGCCAGGGACAATTCTTTTCCGGTTTTCGAGTCGAAAACCGCCAAGAGGTAGACACAAGCTGTATCATATCGCCGTACAACTTTTGTCCACAGTGAGCAAAATTCACACACATATGTGCAGTCTCTTGACCAGCCCCAATCATCCAATTGGTCTAGGTCATGCAGGTCTAACGCATGGAGAATAGCCTCCTTCCAAGTGAAGTCCTGGCAATCTATTTCATGATCTGCAAACGAACCTCGGGTGTTGACTCGCCAATGTCCATCGAAATGGTAGAACAAGACAAGGGAACCATCCTCTTTGCTTTGCACCACAAAATCCGAAAAATCGAATTGCCCCATCTCATCCTGAACCTCACCCCAGTTAAAGAAGCGATTGAAACCTTTAGCAACCACTTCATAAGACTGAGTATTCAGAACGAGTCCACGACATTCCCTGACCACTGGATGGGTCTTTGGGCTTTCGATTTGATTGTAGTTGAGAATTGCCAGAGGAAGTGAATCGTGATAAGCGATTCTGATGTCAAGTTCCTCTGTAAGTTCATCAAGAGAATGTCTCTGTAAATATTGTTGTACCGCAAGCATCCTGCTCTCCCTTATATGCTGTCCTAGCAAGGACATTATAAGGGAAAGCGAGGTTCACTTCAATTCATTTTCTCCTTGGTACAGTTACCGGAGCATATCCAGGTGGAACTTTCGGTTGGGGTTCGGGTTGAGGCTGATAGGTTTGTGGTTGAGGTTGATAGGCTTGAGGTTGAGATTGAGGAACTTGAGCTTGTCCATTCCCCAGCCCATAAACACTATGTGGGTTCCATATTGGCGGAAGAGTATCCCAGTAGGGATGGTATCCCTCTGCTTTTGCCATTTGTGTGGCACCCACAGCACTACAGCCCAAAGTCACGATCACATATCCAACACCCAACAGGATATACGCACCAAAGAAGCATAACCAAGTAGCCTCCCAAAATCCCATCACTCGTTCCAAAATCCCAAACCATATCACCATCCATGGGATATAGGCAGTCAGCACCGCTCGCCCTACAATCTCGTAGATAGGCGTGCGATTACTACGAGTGGCTGATTGGATACTGCAAACAATTCCAATCACCGCAGCGATCACCAAAAACGTTGTGAGACCAATGGCTCCTTCGATCCACAAGCCCAGGAAGGGGAACACCATGAAGCCACTACAAAAAAGCCGAAACATTTTTCACCTCCTTATCTGAGAATACACATCAATCACCTGGGAGTAATCCTCTCGTGGTTGAGCGTAAACAGGAAAGCCTTCCTCCATGACGGCATAATGGCGTGTGAACACATGGACATCGAGAAGAGGGGCAACAGGTGGTGTTACCAAAATGCCCTTCTCACTTGACCGAACAAGCTGAAAACTATCCGCATCAAATTCAAATCCATGATTGCTCGCCCACACCTCAGCTTCATCTAGTGAACCAAAGACACCATATAGAGGTTGATAGCCTCCATCGAGTTTCCACATATATTGCGGTGGAGAAACAGATTGTGAAGCATCAACCTTGAAGAGTTTGCCAAAGGGAGCCTTCGCCACTAACTCTCCTAACTTCAGGTCGCCCAATACACTTTGCACCGAGCCTTCCAACACAACCATTTCCACGTCGTTCGCTTGCAGTCGAGTGGATACCAACGCATTGTCTGCTGCCCAATATGTTTTGGACACACAAGCCACAATGGCGACTACCACAAACAAGAAGAACCCCCAAAGCTTAGCCAAGAAACCTTGGGGCACGTCGGCATTGGCAAACGCATCATTACGTTGAATCATCGTATCCTCCTAATCACGCACAAAGAACGAACCCGTCTCATGATTCCAACAACAAGTTCGTCTTGCATGAGCCAACAGGCTACTGAAGTTTCTGGACCAGAAGCCATCTTCCCTCAAGTAACTACGGATCACATGAGCTTTGGAACAGGTGCTACACTGGGACTGCAACAGATCGGCAAAGGCAAAAGCGTCTTCAGAGGTTTGAATCCAACTCCCGTCCACAACGAACCTTTGAAAGGTATCATCTTTCAAATAATCCCAATCCGCCAACTTGCCTTGCTCTCGCAAAACCCGCTCAATGGTTGCTACAGAATCTTGCAGTTGCAAACCGAACATCGTATCCTCCACAACAAGGTGGGCTGGTTTCCCAGCCCACCTTGGATTAAGGTTAAGCCGCTTCCTCAAACTTCGGATTGGCTTTGCCAACAAAGGCGAGAAGGTAATCCATCACCTTGCCTGCTTGGGTTGCCGCATCGAAGATGAACTTGGAGGAATCCTCACTGCCACTCTCAAGGGCCTTGATCCAAGACTTGATGTAGCTTTTGGAATTCTCCGTCATCTCATTAGCCAAGGGCACACCCAATTCAGTCAGCACCATGCAGGCAGCCATGTCAGCCACAAGCTCGCCAAAGGCATACTTGTGCCCTTCCTTCCTGCCTACTCTCTCATCGGGCTCCGTCCAATGAGCCAACTCATGGAAATGAGCTTCGTAGTAATGAGAGATAGTATGGAAGCTCCTCTTGTCGGGCATGATGATCCGATCTTCCAAAGTAAGATAAGCCGCCTCATCACTGCCGTAAGTGACATTGGCCCCAGTGGCCGCAATCAACTCTTCGGCAGGTTCGTAGTCGGGATCATCATTCCTCTCCACAATCGGAGTGCGATAGCTTTCCAATTTAGCCTCGATGCCATCGTGAACCAACTGAGCAAGCTCCTCTCGCTTCAGCTTCTTGTCCTTCGGCACCATTTTTTTGGGAACATACTTGTCCACCAACTTTTGCAACTCAGCGACCGTAGTCACCTTCGTCCGAGCCGCAGAGCTATCGGGAGCAAGCAGCCCACGAACCAAGCTACCGAACCTCTTGCCACTGCCACACTTGCCGTCCAGCAGAGCCTCAACAGATGGTGCTTCCATCTGATCGGTGTTGAACACCGTGAAGTAGGCAAGCATGGGGAACCGTTGGGGGCGACCCTTTTCGTCCCTAACAGGGGCACCTGCCTTATCCTTCTTTTCAAGCATCTTATAAAAGACAACCTGAGTGCCCTTCTGCCCCAACTTCACCTTGGCACCCAATTGCTTTTGCCAAGCGTTGGATGTGCCCCAATGGCAAGACCGGAAGCCAAGACTGCGAGCAGTCCACATCAAAATCAGCGGGTTGATACCACTATACCGTCGCTTGGTCTGGAAATTCCGGGGCATTCCAGATGCTCCTCCCTTGGCCCATCCTTGACGCCAAGGAGGCAAATCTTCTTTCAACGCCGCAAGCATTTTGGCAGTGATGTCTGCCTTGACATCATTAATTGTTCTTCGGGGCTTTCGTTTAGCCATAGCAGAAACTCCTATGAAAAGGTAGTGTTTGTTCAACCCCTTGGAGGGTATCCACTACTTGCTCTCAAAATATTCCACAGTGACCTTTTCGCCACGATGAGGAATGCCACGCTTCTCCAACTCTCGCAATCCGGCTTTTGTAATACACAAACCACGAGAATTGGACAACACAAAGGGACCACCGTTGCAGTAGTCCATCAGCATCGGAAGCTCATATCTCTCAACTTGCTCCAATCGACATCTAGCGATGGTTTCCATGTGCTTCATCGCCGTGGGGCGTTGTCCCACCGCCTTGAGAATAGCAATTTGCTTGTTTGAGAAGCCCCACTCATCCAGTCCCATGTCTTGGGCAATCTGTCGAGCAGCATCTTCCCACGTATCCGATGGGAACATATCTCGCTGTTGAGACATACGTACACCGAAGCTAATCGCTTCACGAGGAACTTGCCGATAGTGAGCAGCCAGTTGACATGCCTCGGGAGGCAAAGCACTGGTGATCTCGCCCGTCTTAGCACGCTCGTTCATTTTTTGGGAGACAATTTGTGCAACCACACCAGGGCTACCCGAACGCCACTCAATATCTGTGGACAAGCGATTGGCAAACGCATCAAAGAGCTTGCCCTTCTCAGTGGTGGCACCAATCCAACACACATTGGAACAATCTACGGTGACAACACCTGAACGACCCTGCTTCACCATCATGACACCATCATCAGGTTCCATGGCGTTAAGCAACCCACCTGTCATCATCTTCGTCGGCAAAGCGTGAGCCTCATCGAAAAACACAATCATCGGTGGCAAGGTATAGTCTGTCGAGCCATCAGGCGAATAAGGCACAATTGGATTGGTGTCTTCACACTCCTCAACAATCATCTGGAAAAGGGTGGCTGTGTCGTTGAGTGACATCGACTGAACCATCACAAAGGGAACCCCGATGGTCTTGGCAAACTGCTTTACAACATAGGTCTTACCTTGACCCGACTGGGCATAGATCCCGAAGTTGCAACCTCGCAACGAATGATTGACTTGTCGATAGGCTGCAAAAGCAAATCTACGAAGAGTACGCATGTTGCCTTCATTCTCAGGACCATACACAATATGGTTAAGAGGGCAGTTGCTATTGTTGGGAGAAAGCTGGGAACGAATATCCTCAATCGAGGGTCGAGCCGGAAGATGGCTCAAACGACGATCTGCGGTGCCATCCCAAAAAACTTTTTGAAGTTGCACTTGTGACATGAGAACCTCCGAAAAAAGGGTTGTTGTTCTCCAGCTTGGAGGGTATCCGCTAGGCAGCCCTCAATGCAAGGGTCTGTTGACATTTTTCACACGCATTCTTGAAAATTTGGCCCAGCCACGCCCTGGTATAGGGGCGACCAGTGTCAGGGTTGATACGCTTCTCCCGTTCAAGTTGAGAGCGATAGCCTCGTTTGCCATCCAAATGAGCCTCAATCAATTCCCGTTCAATTGGTGTGAGATCGGCTGTTGCCACAGCTTCACGCATGCTCTCCAAGCCAGAAAGGTCATTGTCTTCCCGAGCTACCAGAGAGAGGGTTTTCTGCCCCAGGTGGGACATGACTTCTCGCCGCCGACTGAGCTTGCGAACATAATTCACCAGATAGTTACGGACACAACAATACACGAATGTAGAAAACTGCTGTGAGCCATCGAAAGTATACATGGCATCCCAAATGGCCATCTCAGCTTGACTCTGGTAATCTTCTAGCCCAACTTCGGGAAACGCATCTCGATTGGTGTACTCATATTTCGTACACCACTCATAAGGCACACGTACATACGCAGCCAGAATCTCCGACTCCAACTCTCGCAATTGAGCCACAAGAGCAGCAGTGTTGCGGAACTTGAGCAACGGATCTTGGTCTGTTCCTTGGTAACGCAGATGTTCATCCCGCAATCGCTTCAATTCGGATGGGAAAATGTCACGTTGAAAAGCCAACGTCAACACGGAACGAAGGGAGCGATACACCCGCACCATCATTTCTTCCAAGAATTCTTTTCTTTCTTTCGTGAGGGTCACTGGTTGAATAACGCCGAAATCCATGGTTTATCTCCTGAAAGAGGAAGGTTGTCGCTACCTTGGAGGGTATCCGCTAGTCGATAAATTGCTTGAACCACCCTGGTTCGCTTAACACAGCATTCTGTAAACGTGCTGCCAGTAGACATACACCATCGTGATAGTCATGAGACAGGTGGTTATCAGAAAGCTGGTGACCCAGCTCATGGATGATCAGTTTGGCTACTGTTTCTGTCACCCCTCTATCGAACCATCCCTGTCCCAACTTGGTGACATTGAACCGCAACCGTTTGTGCCCATAATCTGCACTGGCCGTCCACTTCTTTGACTCAAGGAACTCCACTTGAATTGTGATGTTCAGCAATCTTTGAGCAAGACCCTTGGCATACTCTTCAATCCTGGACATCCCAGGAGTTTTTTTGGCAGGCTCCCCCGAACACGATTTGGCGTTTTTGTAGTTGGGGAATTGGGTGCTAGAGCTAACCAGCAACCCAGCCTCTTTGAGGTTCGCCCTTTGTCCAGGAGTCAAAGCTCCCCGAGGAGGAATCACCGCCCAACCTTGGCTTACTGCCTCGTTGTTGGCTTCCATGTTCGTGGGGTCGGCTGTAACCACATCCTCTCCAAATTTCTTGTGCAGAAATGTAGTAGCAGCCTCCGTTTCACAATTAGGATCGGATGCTGCCTCATTCACCCAAGAGGAAGTTGTATCCTCTTCCTCAATCAGACTGTGCATGTGGTTGAAGACAGCAACACGTACCTGACGGAGAAAAGCAGGCGTCACATTATCCCTGTCGGTGTTCAAAGGCACCTTCTGTTGGATACTGACATCCCATTTGTCTCCGGTTTCCACCACAGGAATACCAAGCTCGAATAACATTGGGGTCTTGCCGGATGGCGGTTCAAAAATTTGTATTTCAGTATTGCGGAGAGTTCGCCGCAAGTCATCTCCAATCTCTGTAGGCAAACGATGCTCGAACTTTCCCAAGGTTTTACGACGATGGGGAATTATCTCATTATTGACAATTAATTCAAGCCCCGGTCGAACAATAATCCTACGCATATGTTCGATCAATTGCTCAAGATATTCCTGCTTCGCCGCCAACTCTGCCACAAATAATGTTCCATGGTCACGTTTTTGCCGTGGATATTCCTTGCGACCATTTTCGTCAAACACCACTTTGCCAGTAGTAGTATGGATAGAGGCAGAATGGGCGAAGCTCAAAACTACTTTCTCGCCCACATTAAATCTCCCAGCTTTAGTGGGATCTCCTTTTTTCAAACTGGGAGCGAACATCGTCCAAGCATGAGTAAGATCAGCAAACCCCGGCCCATCATCGAAACACTCAATAAGGATACGTGGCTTACCCGGCACCTTATTCACAGTGATCTCACAAACAGTGGCATCGGTGTCCATGACATTTTGGTACAGTTCTGCACCAATAATGCCAAACCCTCGACGCTCCACCAACCTCTCATTAACCTGTCTCAGACCTTTTTTGTCCGCAGTAAACCAGTTCATTTTCTGTGTTTCCCTCTAAAGTGAATTGCTGAAACGACTTACTGCAAAACGGAATTTCTGTTTTGCTGTAAAGCAAATAAACACAACGACTTACGTCAATGAATTATACAGGGGGCAAAATTCACCCCGACTCATTGACGTAAGTCGTTTGATGACAATACAAATTTTGTTCTAAGTCCTTATTGGAGCACTAATCACAAAAACTAAGTGTCCAGTTGGAGGGTGGGAGTAATGAAGTTGGCGGGTATCTCATGCAAGCAGTAGTTATACACATCATAAGGCCCGCACCATCGAGGTGTACATCCAAGACAGTAGTCAGGTTCTCCCCACAGATAAGTACAGGACACCCTTTCGCCATTGTCTACACGGTAGGCAGCATAGATTGGACCTTTGTAACCGTATCGTGTGGTTTTGCCTTTGAGGTATTCCACATGCCGTTTGACAAAGTGGTAGGCTTTCCCGCAGCCCCACAATCGGTCGCTGAATTCGATGATTCGTAGCACCCATGTTGCATTGGGGTGCCATCCTACCCCTTCTGCTGGCCAGAATCTTGGAAGTGGCATTGTGAACAATCCACTATCGTTGTAATAGGCTTTCATGTTTTTTCTCCTGAATGAGAATAATCCTGCCTCTTGGAGGGTATCCGCCAGCCAAACAAAAAGGGACAGGCCAAAAGACCTGTCCCTTTTCTGTCAAAACCCATTTGACCAGCAGCTACGCTCGTCTGGCTTCCTTTGCCTCTTGATCGGCAATTCGCTTCTCGGATTCCTTGATGGCCGTCTTGAGATCCAGTCCCATGCACTCAGCCAAAGCTATGCGTCGTTCCTTGTTGGCTTCAGCAGACTCATCGAACAGTTCTTCGATCTTCTTCAAAGGTAGCACCTTGCGACGATGCTCCACTGGTTTGCCGTCGCTATAGTGCTTCTCGCCAAGAGCCTTGCGAGCCGCAGCAGTGACGCCCATGTCGCCCGATGCCACCTTCTGACGTTGGCTGTCGGTCAGACCCTTCTTGGTCTTGGGATCATACGGTTTCCACAATGCAGAACGATTACGGAAGGTGCCATATTCAACCTTGAGGGCCTCAGCCGCTTCCTTCATCGTCCACTTCTTCCCAGTATCGGGATTGATCTGGTTGAGCATCTGATGATAAACCAGACCTTCTTGAAGTGGCGTAAAGTCCTTACGGGAAAGGTTGGCTTTCAGACTGTGCAGAAAGACATCGCCTTGCTTGCAAGGGTCGGTGGTGGCTTTGATCGTGGCAGGGAACTTCTTGCCTTCGCCACATAGCCCCTTGGCGTGGAGATACAGAATGGCTGCAATTCGCCGCCCACCGTCGATGCCGATGTATCCATTCTTTTCCTGTCGCACTAGGACGGGAACCAGTTGACCGAGTTCTGCAATATCATCGGCCAATTCCTTGATCGACTGCGGAGCCATCGGCTCCTTGCTTCGGTCCACGCTCTCATACTCGTCAATCAGTTCCACATACTGAGCGGCGTAGTCTTTGTTTGTTGCCATATGGAGCAACGAAACATAGTGAGCTTCATCCAACTCATCAACCACATGCTGCTTGCCGTCTTGAACGTAATACGGCTTGCCGTAGTCTTCAGACTCTTCGTCTTCGATCTCGTTCACTTCGGAGATGGTGGGATCGCCAATCAACACCAACCCCATCTGGAAGAGATTCTCGGGTTCATGACGGGGATTGTCGTATCGAATGATCGACTCAATCGGAACGTCCAAAATGGTGCCCGATTGCTTCCCGACATCAAAGGACGATTTGGCCTTTGCCTTTGGTTTAGGTTCTGCCTTTGGCTTGGTTTCCGTCTTAGCCACAGGCTGATCTTCAGTCTTATCCTCAGACTGTACGTCTTGGGTTTCAGTTGTTGTCTCGGTCACGATAGTAGCTCCTTGAAGTAAGAAAGTGGTACAAAACTTGGAGGGTATCCGCTAATGTTTTGCTACATTTCTCCGAAAACAATTGCCAGTAGATCGGCAATTTGAGTGCCAGTAAGAGTGCCCGTGATATCAATGCCAGTATGCTCACATGTCATTACAAATTTTGTGGCGTCCTGTCCTCTTTGTGAGCGACTGGGTAAATCAGTGAAGCGAAAGGAGCCTTCTCCCTCCAATGATAACACCTCGAACTGAAAAAGGAAGAGACCATCCCCACTTATTGCTACAAAATTTTGACCCATCCCCTCTCGAATGGCATTCATCCCTGGATAGGAAACATCAAAGATACCCAATTGAGGGGAGGACTTCAAAACTTCTCGCCAACGCTTGAAGATGTCAGGATACTTAGAACAATGCTCTTCAAATGCTTTGCGACTCTTCTCCATCCACTCATGAGTTTCCAATTCTCGTTGAGCTTCCTCCCCATAGATGGGGTGGCTCTTCAACTCCACCAAAAGATCCCATTGCTCCAAACAATACAAAAGGCTGCACAACTCTGAAGGGGACTCTTTTTCAGCCTGGGAGATAGCAATGATATCTTGGAGAGGTTTGTTTTGTGTCACAGCATCCATGGTTAGTGCAGACATA
>Ga0180433_10010550_pt1 | contig 11096 bp, 26 predicted proteins | sample SS_ome_8_FD_132980 | JGI IMG/M metagenome (GOLD analysis project Ga0180433, IMG submission 132980) | Hypersaline lake sediment archaeal communities from the Salton Sea, California, USA - SS_1_D_1 metaG | ecosystem: Environmental > Aquatic > Non-marine Saline and Alkaline > Hypersaline >...
ATTAAACACCAGTAATTACATTTTGGACATTCATATTCAGAAGTTGTTTGTTGCTTTTTCTTACCATTGTAAAAATTTATTGTTGTGTATTTAACCATTTTATAATATGTAAAACACATTAAGTATATAAATCTTTCTATAATAAATTATAGACTCACCCATTGAAAAATTTATTTAAACATTTCTAACTATCAGACCGTAGTAATACGTTGTTATATATTTTTAGAAACATTTATATAGTAGTCCTACTTACCTCTTAATTAAAGTTTAATTAATATATGGAGGTAAACTAAAATGGAAAACATATCAGAACCCGACACATTCATCGGAAAAATAGCCAAAGTAGGCGGCGGAAGTCTAATGGTAATCATACCAGCAAGAAACGCCCAATTCAGCGGACTAAAAGAAACAGACACCATAAAAGTATGGTACAAAAAAGTAACACCAGCAAAAGAAGAAACAAAAGAGGAATAAAACATGAACAATAATAAAAAAATAAGAAGATGTTTTCTAAAAGATAACATACACATAACTTTTCACTGCAACCAATGTGACAAATGGCATCTACATGGAAGAGCAGGAAGTCTTGGAGAGGGACATAGGTCTGCTCATTGTTTTGATGGAGAAGATTATAACTTAAAATTATTCACAGATAAAGAACGAAAAGAAATAATTAGAATGGCAGAATACACAATTAAAGAAAAAAAAATATAAACAAATAAAATGGAACGAAAAAAAGGTGATGAAAAAGAAGAAGCCATAGAAACTTCTTTAATAGTAGATGAAAATTCTATAGCAGAAATAGTATATGATGGAAAAAAAACAAAATTCTGTTATTATAAAAAAGGAAAATTTGAACCAGAATACGTAGACCGACTAATCATAGATGGAATAGAACACAAACCATTTGATGCAAGAAACCATGAAGAAATAGAAAAAGGAGGAATAATACTACCAGATAAAGTAGCATCATACCTAAACACAGAAGAACTAGATAAAGAAATAGAAACATTTCTAAGAAAATATTTAGAAGTAGAAGAAGAAATGTACTTCTACCTCACAAGCTATGTAAGATTCAGTTGGGTATTTGATAAATTTAGAACACTAAACTATTTAAAATTTCAAGGAGATACTGGAGCAGGAAAAAGCAGAGCATTAGACACAGTTGGAGTTTTATGTTATAAAACAATATTCACAAGTGGAGCAACAACAACAGCTCCAATCTTTAGAACAATAAATAAATGGAGAGGCACAGTAATTATAGATGAGAGCGATATGCCAAAAGGCAGTGATGAAACAAATGCTTTAGTTAAAATAATTAATCAAGGATTTGAAAAAAATAGATTCGTAATGAGATGTGATGAAAATAATAGAGAGAAAATAAAATACTTTGATGTTTACTGTCCTAAACTCATTGGTTCAAGAAAAAGCTTTGATGATAAAGCTGTAGAAGCCAGATGTATAACAACAATTATGCAACAAACTAGTCGAAAAGACATTCCAGTTACTTTGCCTAATAGTTTTTTTGAAGAATCTAAAATATTAAGAAGAAAGTTATTAATGTATAGGTTAAAGAATTATTTTACTATTGATCCTGATAAAGGATTGGAAAAAGATTTGAGTGAAATAGAACCTAGATTAAGACAAGTTAATAGTAATTTTGTTGGGTTATTTGCTCAGTCTGATGAACAGTTTTATAGGTTTAAGAAGTTCTTGATTAAGTTAAATAAAAGGCTTATTATTGAGCGTTGTGATAGTTTTGATGGTACTATTATTCAAGCTTTAGCTGAGGTTATTGTTAATACTGAGAATGGTAAGAATGAGCCTATTACTACAGGTTTGGTTTCTGAGATGATGCGTGAGAAGTTTGATGTTGATCAGAAATTTTCTGACCCTAGGATTGTTGGTAAGCATTTAAAGAGTTTTGGTATTGTTAGTAAGCCTGTTAAAATTTCAGGGCATACTGTGAGGGTTTTGAAGTTTGATTTTAGTGTTTTTATTGATAAGATTGTTCCTAGGTATATTTTGGATGATGATTTGATTAAAAGGTTACATGAGTTACATATAAAGAAAACTGAAAAGGAGCTCATTTTGAACTCCGATGATAAAAAGTTACAAGAGTTACATGAGTTACATCACACGGGACGAACCAAAAATCAAGAATTAGACAAAAAAAGTAATGGGTTACATCAAAAGGGGCATCCCGTATGTGATGTAACTGATGTAACCAATGTAACCAAAGAATCAGTTTTAGAACAAATAGAATTACTATTGAATGTGGTTAAACCCATTCCTATTGATATGTTGATTAAAAATTGTAAAAATGCTAAAATGGACGAGGTTAGGGTTGAGGAGTGTATTGAGGCTTTGAAGAAGAAAGGAGAGATATATGAGCCTAAAGCAGGTTATTTGGGGATGTTGGTTTGAATGGTTGGTATATGGTGTGAGACATTAAAGTCATAGTAGGAGGTAAAAATGAGTTGGATAAATATATTAGACAAAGAATATTGCAAACAATGGCAGAAAATGGTGAAAGAAAATGAGAACAGAGAAAGCAGTAATTAATGAAATTGGCCGTTTGGAGTCTTTTATAGCTGAATGTATAGCTAAAAAAGATTTTTTAATGGCTAGTTATTGGGCTGCTAAGATTGATGGTTTAAAATGGGTGATAAAATGAAAGGGAAGAGTATCATTAAGGTTTTGAAGCAGATTGTTAGGAATCGTGAGAAGACTATTTTGATGCACGAGAAGACTATTTCAGATTTGCGTAAGATGTTGCGTAAGATGGAAAATGTTAATTTAGAAGTGAAAGAGGGAATATGACTGGGTTGAATGAGGTTAGTATTGCTGATTGGAATCAGCATTGTTTTTTATATAATTATAGCGTTACGCTTAAAATAAGGGGAAATAAGAAGCTTTTTCGTTTAGAGCGTTTTCAATACGCTGGGGATAAAGTCCCTTTATTTGACTTATTTTTAGGTTTAAAATGATACAAACAAAAAATCAAAAATATAAAATTTTAGAATTAAAAAGACTAAAAAACATAGGAATAAAATTAAATTCCAAAATGGTTAAAAAATTATCAGAAAGAATTAAACAAGTAGAAAAAGCAGGAAGAGGTATAAATTTTTTAATTTATGATGGAATAATAGAAAAAGTTTTTGATGAAATCCACAGCGTTAAAGGAGAAGAACACAAATTTAGTTTAAGATGTAAAGGAGATATAAAAATTGCTGAATGGAACGAATATAAAGCATACGATGGAATTTATGATTTTTGGTTTGAAATGTTTTTAAACAAATAAAAAAAAATATCATAATCACTAAAAAATTAGTGAACGGAGGTAAAAAAAAATGGAAAAAGAAATAAAAGAACAAGATTACGCAGACAACGTGGAAATAACCATAACAAGCGTAGAAGTTCGAACAAATCCAAACAAACCAGAAGAAGTAAGTAAGATTGCTTTTGAAACAAGCAAAGGCAAGATAACATACAAACCGAAGACACAAAAAGAAGAATATAGAGATGGATTAAAAATATTGACAACAAAAGCAGCAAAAATAGAAGAATTACCCGAAGTAATTAAAAGAATTGGTGGGGAAATTGCTAGTAAGGGTAATTGTATTGTTACTGCAAGTTATAACTTGTGGAATACAGATGCTGATGGCGAACCTGTTACTTATCGTTTTGTTCGAGGGGATAAGATGATGTGTAGTTGGGTTATTGTTGGCAATAAAGAAGAAAAGGTTAGTTAAATGTGAGGGGGGTCGTCTTTCGGGACGACTTCTTTATTTTAAATTAATAACAAAAGCAGAGGGATTAAAAGAATGGATAAAATATACAAAAATGCGTTAATATGTGAGCAATTAACAAGACTCACACCAAAAGAAAAACAAAAAATAATAATCAGATTACTAAAAAACAAAACAGAAAGACAACTAAGTTCAGACATAGGAATACCACACAGCACAATACACGATTGGAAAACATTACGACAAGACAACACAGGAAGAAACATGCACTTAAGCTTAAGTTTTATAGTTAGGAAATTAGAAAATTTAGATCCAAATGAAATTACTGATTGGGGTAGGATTGAGCAAATAAAAGAAATTGTTAATAATTTGTTGAGGTTAAAAAAATGAATCTTAAAAAAACAGTAGACAGAGCAGCAATTAGGTTGAGTAATATGCCTAATAAGAGGTATTATGATTTGATGGAAGCTAGGAGAGGGAGGAATAAAATGGAAAATATTAGAAAGAATTTGATTGTTGGTACGCCTTATGATTTTTGTGTTAAATCTTATTATAGGAGTAAGGCTATAGAAGATGGTCGTTTTGGTTGTAGTCATAATTTGGATTGTCCTATGAAGTTGGAGAAGATTGTTCAGGTTAAGCTTTGGTTTAGTCAAGATGGTTACAGCATTAGCCAATGTTATGAGTGTGGTTATAAGAAAAAACAAGTAATGGGAGAAAATGGAAACAAAAGAGAACTATAGGTTAGATAAATTTAAATATCATTTTTATTTACTAATAGAATATATCCTAAAAAAATTAAGGATAATAAAATGAATAGGAAAAAAGAAATGACATGTCCTTGCTGCACAATAATTCTATGGAAAGACGATGTTATTTATTTTGAGGGACAAGTTTTTTGCAATTTTTGTGGTGCAAATTTAAGCAGGGAATGGAAATGAAAAAAATATGTAAATTTTGTAATAAAAACATTGTTAATCCAAGACACAATCAAGTTTTCTGTGATTTTATTTGTTCAAAAGAATATTATAGGATTACAAAATGTAAAGAAGTTTTTAGACTAACGGAAGAGGATTTAAAGAAAAGGCACGAGTTGCTTTGTTTTAAGAAGAAAGCTTTGGAGGGAAGTGATAATGATATTGAAGAAAAGGCAGATTGATGAGATTAATTCTTTTGATGAGTTGGATAAGAAGTTAGATTATGTTCATTGGGAGGTTAAGAGGCAGAGTACTTTTTTGTTGGCTTTTTTGTGTTTGATGGTTTTTTTGGGTATGATGGCTTATATTTTTAGGGGTGTTTTGTAATTATTATAAAACATAGCAAAATTTATAAAGTCTAACATAATTAACTAAAAAATATGAAAACATCAATAAGCATCAGCATAGAAGAAGAAACACTAAAAAAAGTAAAAAAAGAACTACAACAAAACAAAGAAAAATACAGAAACATAAGCCACTACATAGAATTCCTAATAACAGAAAAAAAATGATAAAATGGTACATATTCATACCACTCACCATATTCATAACATTCATAATAATATTCGTAGGATACCTAATGCTAAAAAACGACGGATATCACAATAAAATGTACAACAAAAAAAAATGATCAGTCAATTTCAATCAGGAATAGCAATAGGAATGCTAATAGGACTAGCAGTAAGCTACTTCCTATTCTTCATAAACACAATAATGGAAGAAAAATTCAAAAAAAGAGAAAAAAAAATACTAGAAAACGTAAAATCTTATCTCAACAACAAGGGAGGAAAGAAAAACAATGGATGAACTAAAAACAAAAACAATGGACGTAATAGACCTAATAAACAAAGACTGGACAGACACAATGGATGACGTAAGAGAATATGTATTACAAGCACAACAAAAAAGTGAACTAGACGTAAGTGTATTATTCAGTATGTTAAACACAAATAAAGTGATGAAAAACTTCAGCAACCACTTAAAAAAATTAGACCAATACTTTTTAGAAGCTAAATCAAGAGTTACTAAAAAGAAGAAAGGAGGATTTTTCAATTAAAAATGGAATCAGACAAAATAATAGAAAAACTAAGAAGATACCTAGAAGAAAAAGAGGGACTTGACTACACCAGCTGCTACTTTATAATAAAACAATTAGAAGAAGAATACTGGGAAGACATAAAAAATGAGGGAGATGACACAACAGAAGACTCAGAAGAAGACTTCAGTGACTTCGACGAGGAAAGCGAAGAAAGTGAAGAAGAACCAGAAAAATTAAATTTTGAAGAAGAAACAAAAGAAAAAAAAACAGAAAACAAAATAACAAAAAAAGATAACTCCGCAATAATAAAAAAACCAAAAATAAAATTAGTACCTTAATTAAGCTAAGGGAAGAAAAACTTTTTTCATAAAAAAAAATGTTCGGAAAAAAAAAACAACAAGAAATGTTCCAAGAAGCACTAACCAAAATAGTTAGTGAAAACATACAGAAAGAACTAGAAGAATTTATGAAAACATTTCAAGAAACAGCAAGACAAATAGTAAGAGACGAATTTAAGAAATTAAATGAAAAAAATAATTAAAGCAATAAAAGACGATGTAAAAAGTGACATAAAATTCTTAAAGAGTATTAACGATGGAACTTACCAACTACCCCCAAAACTAAAAGAAGAACTAAAAGATTTTAGTTTTAAAAAACTTTTAATAGAAATATTTACTGATAAATGGACTTACGTAGCTATAATGATAATGGCTTTAGCGTTTATGGCTGGATTTATATGGGCAGATGTTCTGAACCACAATCGATGTGTAGACTTCATAAACACAAATATAATACCTATGATGCCACAAACAAATCCAACATTTGAATACTTAAATATTACTTTAATTCCCTAAATTCTTTTAACATATTGCCATCTATCTTTATTCTTCCAAACCAAGAAAAATATCATTAAAGCAAAAGCACACAACAAGAAATAAACAATACCCTTAACCCAATCTGGAAACCATAACCATATCTTAACTGGAAATCCAAATATGATTAAAGTCCAATGTATTATTTCTTGCCATATTTCTTGTATTTGAGAACCATCAATCATTTTTTATTTTTCTCCTATGATTGGTTCTTCTCGCATCCATAAATCATAATAAGTAATATTCTTATTAAAATTCCAAGCCTTACATAACTTAATAAAATTCCATAACATAGCACAAAAAAATAATAAACATAAAGCAGCAGGGAACATCCAACCTTTAAAAAAGCTGAATGCACTCCCCGCTAAGAAAGAGAGCATCATTATGATATTTCCGCCATAAGTAGTTAACTGGTAAGCAGTAGGGTGGAAGAAAAACCATTGACTCCAAGTAAGTTTATCAAAATCTTTCTCCTTACGCCACTGGTTTTGTGGACTGGTCCAGTCTTTAATCTCTGGCCATATATCTTTTTTTTTATCTTTTAAGTAGTCTTGCATCATCTTTCTTCTTGCCTCCTTTATTCTTATTTAATATCCCTAGTCCTATTAAAAAACTAAATAGCATAAGCAATACAGATATTAATATTATAATTAAAATTTGTACATCATTAACACATTCAACCATTTTCAAATACCTCCTTATCTATTATATCATCTACTTCTTCTTGTGTTGCTTCAGTATAAATATCAGTGGTTTCTAATTTACTGTGTCTTAACTTAACTTTTATTTGTTGTAAATCTAAACTCTTATCTGCTCTTAAATGATGGCCTAGGGCGTGTCTTAATCTGTGTGGGTGTAATCTTTCTATATCTAATATGGTTTTTCCTGCTTTTCTTAGTTCATACCAGAACTTTCTAGGCCAATCTTTTTTAGTATCATCAATGTGTAAGGGAAATTCTCTTTCGTTGTTATGTAGCCATTTGGTTAATCTTGCTTGGGACTTTTTTCCAAATCTTACTTTAAATGGTTTGTTGCCTTTTCCCATTCCGCTTATGGTTCTTTCTTCTAAATCTATGTCTTGCCTTTTGGCATTTATGAGTTCTCTTAATCTTAATCCTGTTTCAAAATATAGTTCAACTAATAAGCTAACCCATAGTGGTGCGTGTTGTATTAGTTTGTCTATTTGGTCTTTGGTTATGAATTTGTATTCTTTCTTGATGTTTTGATTCTTTTTTCTGCTTTTTGGTATTTTGAATGGTAGTTCGAAACAGTCTATGTATGATTTTAGAAAGCCAGAGTATAGGGGGTTGAGTCTTTCGTATTGGTCTCTTTTGTTTATTACGTAGTTTTCTATCTGTTTTTGACTTAACAGGTTGTGGTTATTCATAACTTCTTTGTTAAACATCCTGAGATATTGCACTCTGGTTTGTGGATTGTAATGCAGTTTGAGAAATCTTTCATAGACTTCTTCATCAATTTCATCTCCATCTTTCATATTGAGTTGGAAAGATTCTAGATTATTTAAAGGTTTCTATTTAATAACCATTAAGTAGATTTTATACTATAATTAGGGATTTTTCAAAATTTTGTACCCCTTTATAAATTGAAATAATGAACTCCAAAAAGTATGCTCAAAGATTTATAAATAAGCTTTTTATATATCTGGTTCGATAATGTCATACGTTACATGCCCAGCATCATCTGTATGCTTTTTAATCTTAAATCCTTTCTTCTTAATAAGGCTCATTGAAGCTCTGACAGAACTAGGAGTTATGTTCTTTATTGTTGCTATCATATCTGGTGTTCTATCTCTTTTGAGTAATTCTACTATCTCTGCTTGTTTATCAGTTAGCTCCGCTCCCATTGCTTTAGATTCTTTTTCTTGTTCTTGTGCTTCTATCTTATTAGCAATATCTGCAAACAAGTCACCAGTAAATTCTTTCTTTAGTTTTTCATATTCTTTAACTAACTTCTTACTAGGAATAGGTAAATGTATCTCATTACAATAACCCATATTACCATTTAAGTCTTTAATCAATATTCGCTTACGATATAACTTATCATTATTCCCATTATATTGTAATACCCTTGGAACTATCTTAGTTAAGTTCTCTTTCGGTATCCATCCATTAGCTTGAAAATGGCTAGTCATAAGATTCCGGACTCCTTTGGATACGAAACCAAAGTGGGGTACTGTCATCCAAAATATGTAATTCCTATGCCTAGCCGTTTGAAAGAATGCGTTCAAGCCCCGATTTATTTGGTCATGGAAGTTTAAGTTGTTTGCATCTATTCCTGCTTCATCGAATAGCCAGAGTTTTCCTTTTTTGCTTCCTGGTTGTTCGTAATATCTTTTTATTTCTCTCATCATGTCTGCTGCTTTGAAGAATAGGTTTCCCTCTATTTTGAATTCTTCTCCTCTTGCTTTGCAGATGGCTTCTGCCATTGATAGCATTGCGAAGCTTTTGCCGCTTCCTGGGTCTCCTGTTAGTATTCCGTTGATGCAGTTGTTTTTTTTGTGTGCTTGTCTGAGTTGGTAGGTGATCCAGGGGTTGACGTTTGGTTGTTGGTGTACGATTGGTGCGCCTTTCATGTGTATGTGCCTCCTCCGAATTCTAGGTAGTTTAGTCTGGATAGTAGTAGGCTGAGTTGGGTGTATAGGTATTGGTGGATTTCTAGCATTTTTGTTTTGTATGTTTCGAAGTTAATTTTGTCTGTTGTTTCTTCGTAGAATCTTTCTCCTAGTATTATTTCTTCTTTTGGTGTGCTGATGTCTATGAACCATTTTTTGTTTGCTTCTTTCATTTCTTCGTATTCTTCGTATGCTTGTTGCATTTTTCCGTCGAATTTGTTTATTAGTAGTTGTGCTAGTGCGTAGACTGCGTTGGAGTATATTTCTCGACTGTCTGGGATGTATTGGGTTTTTTCTTCTCCTCTGCTGTTTACGAATGTGTTGTAGAAGCCTCCTCGGAATTCTACGTTGCTGAATAGGGTGATTTGTCTGTATTGTTGTAGGACTATGTCTTTGTAGCTTATGCCTCCTTTTTGTCCTAGTTCTATTGTGTCGGGGTAATCGTCATCTAGGTCTGTTGGGTTTCTTACCATTTTTAGTATAGTTGTTTTTTTGTTTGGGTGGTTAGGAATCCTATTCTTTTTAGAATTTGGTTTAAGTGTATTTGTCTTTTTTCTAACCAGGATTTGAATTTGTAGTAGTGGTGGGGGTTTAGGTTTATGATGGTTATTACTTTGTATTCTTCGTTGTATGTTTTGCTTTTTATTATCATTTTTTTGTAGTGTTCTTTTAGTTTTTTCATTATTTCTATTTGTATTTTTTTTTCTTGGGGTGTTAGTTCTATTGCTATTTGTTTGTATAGTGCGTGTAGTCTTTCTTGTAGTTGTATTATTATTCTTTTGTCTTCTGTTAGGAGTTGTTCTAGTTGGTCTATTTGGTCGAGGAGTTGTGTTATTCTGTTTATGTAGTATTCTCCTTTAATGTATTTTTCATTGTAAGAATTATTTTCCATGAGCACTGTGTAAAATGCTAGAATATATAAATCTTGCTATATTTTATAATTTTTGGGAAAAGGTTTATATACAGAACAAACATTTCCAACAATAAAAAGAGTTCCCCAAAAAAAAAATGGCATTAAGAAGTCCTGCATACTACAGAGCATTAAAAGCTGCAAGCCAAGCAAGAAGAAGAGGCGACCAAGCTAGAGAAGAACAACTAAGAAAACAAGCAGTAAGAGCATTTGCAGCACCAAGAGAAACAGGACAACTAAGCCAAGGCACAGCAACAAGACTTGTAACTGGAAAAGCTAAAACAATAAAAGAAGCACAGGTACAAGAAGAATTTGCGAGAAGAGTTGCTGCAAGAACTCCTGTAGAAACAGGTGGAGTAACTGCAGTTACTACGAGGGATGATTCTACAGGCGGAACAATAACTGTAACTAAAGGAGGAAAAGTTACAGAAAAAGATTCTAAAGGAACATTAATAAGACAATCACAAATAAGTAGAGCACAAGCATCAAGATTTATAGTTGGAGAAGCTAACAGACAAAAAGCAGTAAGAGAACAATTAAAAAAAATAAAAGGTCCAACATTATCAGAAATAAAAAGAAGTCAAGCGATAGCAACTTTAACTGGAGGGGTTTTCTTTGGAACTAAAGCAGAAAAACAAGCAAAAGAATTAGAAAATGTTACTGCAGGAGAAATAATAAGACAAGCAAGAACTTTAGCAAAAGATGCAGGAATAAATGTTAATTCTGCAACAGGAGTAATTGCTCAACGTAGAGCAGATATAGATAGATTAAAAAAAGATGCGATAGAAAGTATAACTTTAGAGGGAAGACGTAAATTTATAGAAAGTAAAGTCAAAAGACAATTTGGTCCAAAAGGAATAAAACAAAGAATGGCAATATTGTGGCGTGAAATAAAAAGTGATGTTAAAAAAATA
>Ga0180433_10010552_pt1 | contig 11095 bp, 9 predicted proteins | sample SS_ome_8_FD_132980 | JGI IMG/M metagenome (GOLD analysis project Ga0180433, IMG submission 132980) | Hypersaline lake sediment archaeal communities from the Salton Sea, California, USA - SS_1_D_1 metaG | ecosystem: Environmental > Aquatic > Non-marine Saline and Alkaline > Hypersaline > Sediment...
AGGCAAAGCCAGATGGCTGCGCAGCGGCCTGGTGGTCTTCCAGTTCGCCGCCTCCATCATCCTGATCATCGGGACTTTTGTGGTGGCCGGCCAGCTCCACTACATCCAGAACAAAAAATTGGGCTACGATAAGGAGCATGTCATTATCCTGAACAACACCTATCTGCTGGGCGATCAAGCGGAAACGTTCAAAAACCGCATGCTGGCCTATCCCCAGATCGTCAACGCCGCTGTGTCGGATTATCTACCCGTTCCTTCCAGCAACAACACCTCGACGGTCTTGCCCGAGGGAGTAAGGGACAGCAAAAAGGCCACCCCCATGGAGAACTGGATCGTGGATCATGATTACATCGAGACCTTCGGGATGAAGATCGTCGCTGGGAGAGACTTTTCGAGGGAGTATGCCACGGATGCGAAGGCCACCGTTATCAACCAGTCCGCAGCCGCGCAGTTCGATTGGGCGCAGCCGGTGGGCAGGCGGATCGGCCGGATGGTCTCTGAGAAGGGAGATATCGAGCTCTACGAGGTGATCGGAGTGGTGGAGGATTTCCATTTCGAAACGCTCAGGGACACCATCGGGCCGCTGGTGATGTTCCTGGGGCAGAGCAACGGCAACATCTCCTTTCGCGTGGAAACGGAGAATATGCAGCAGACCATCGGCTTGCTGCAGAAAGAATGGAAGACGTTTTTGCCCCATCAACCTTTTGAATACGATTTCCTGGACGACCGGTTTGCCGCCATGTACCGGGCGGAACAGAAGATCGGCGGGATCTTCGGCGTTTTTGCCGGATTCGCCATTTTTATCGCGTGTTTGGGATTGTTCGCCCTGGCAGCCTATATGGCTGAACAGAGAACCAAAGAGATCGGCATCCGGAAAGTTTTGGGAGCGACAGCCGCGAATATTGTCCGCTTGCTGACCAGGGAATTCGTGATCCTGATCGCTGCGGCCAACGTGATCGCCTGGCCGGTGGCCTTTTTGATGATGAAAAGCTGGCTGGCGGATTTTTCCTACCGGGTATCGATGAGCGTCTGGATTTTCGTTTTGGCAGGAGCGCTGACCCTTTTTATCGCGCTGCTGACGGTCAGCTTCCAGGCGGTCAAAGCCGCCATCGCCAACCCGGCCGATTCCATCCGCTACGAATAATCCCGAAATAATTCCGTACCTGTATATGTGTTTCCCTTTTTCAAATTTATATGCGTGAAATCATGTCCCTGATTTCATTATGCGAAGAGAATTAAGTGAACACATATCCAGGTACCGAATAATTAAAAAATTGGTGAAAACGTATGCTGTCCCCAATTTAATTTGATATAATAGCCTACCTGTGCGGAGCAGAAAGCATGAAAATCTGGATCGACATGACCAACAGTCCCCACGTGCTGTTTTTCGAGCCGCTCATCCAATCACTGGAGGAAAAACACCAGGTCATAATCACGGCAAGGGATTACCAGCAGACCCTCGCCCTTCTGGATGAAAAGGGAATCCCATACACCCTTCTGGGGAAACACCACGGAAAAAGCCTGGCTGCCAAAATGAAGGGATTGTTCAGCGAGATTGCCGTCCGCAAGAAATTCATAAGAAAAAACAAGCCCGATCTCACCATCACCCACCAGTCTTACTACGCCACCATCGCTGCAAGGCTCTCGGGCCGGAAATCGCTTTACATATTCGATGGAGATGGAGCTGTGCTCCAAATGCTGGGCCTCTTTTTCGCGTCCCGCTCTTTAGCTCCCGAAAAACTCCCTGCGAAAATCAAGGGCGTCAAAATAGCCAAATACCCCGGCCTGAAGGAAGAAGTGTATATCAGCCGCTTCACCCCTGACCGGGACTACCTCTCCAAACTGGGGCTCGATCCCCGCAAAAAAACTATCCTGGTAAGGCCGGAAGCGGGATCTGCCTCGTACATCAAAAAAGAAAATGTGCTCGGTCCTTTGCTCGATTCCTTAGCCGAACAAGAAGAGATCCAGGTGATCCTCCTTCCCAGGACCACAGAGCAAAAAGAGTATTATAAAAAAACCTACCGGCATTTTTTCATCCCCGATGGCGTTCTCAGCGGTCCTGATCTGGTGGCCAACGTCCATCTCGTGATCTCGGGAGGGGGGACCATGAATAGGGAAGCCGTGGTTTTCGGGACACCTGTCATATCCGCTTATCAAAATCCCCCCTTTACCATCGACAGGTGGCTGGTCGAGGAGGGATACATGGATCTCATAAAAGAGCCCAAACTCCACCACGTCCACCAGGCCCTGAACAAAAAAAAACGCTACCCCATGAGTACTGCGGGAAGAGAAAAAATACTGGAACACATCGAGCAGATGCTCCTTAAATAAACGAAATAATGAGGGAACGAAAAATTTTAAGCGCCGTAGGAGCCCGCCCCAATTTCATCAAGATAGCTCCCCTCATGCTGGAATTTCGAAAGTATCCTCATGTCCAACACAAACTGGTGCACACCGGGCAGCATTACGACGTCAATATGTCCGGCTATTTCCTCACAGATCTGGAGATCCCTCGACCCCACTACAATCTGGGCGTTGGCTCGGAATCGCATGCCGCACAAACGGCTAAAATCATGGTGGCCTTCGAAAAAGTATGCACCAAGGAAAAGCCGGATTTGGTCATCGTGGTGGGCGATGTCAACTCTACCTTGGCCTGCTCCCTCGTCGCAGCCAAATGCGGGATCGAGGTGGCCCATGTGGAAGCCGGCCTGCGGAGCTTCGACCGGTCCATGCCCGAGGAGATCAACAGGATCTTGACCGATCACCTATCCGATTACCTCTTCTGCCCCACCGAAACAGCAGTTTCCCATCTCCAGAAGGAAGGCATTGCCGACAAGGTCTACCACGTGGGAGATGTCATGTGCGATGTTCTCCTGAACAACATAAAAAGGATAGAGGAACTGGGCTTTTCTCTGGAAAAATACCGGGTGGACGGCGATTATATCCTGGCAACGGTCCACCGCGCCTCCAACACCGACAACAAAGAAAACCTGGAAACCATCTTCCATGCCTTCACCCAGATGGAGCAGCCGGTGATACTGCCCCTCCATCCCAGGACAAAAAAAATGCTTCAGGCGTTCGATCTGCTCCCTTCCGTATCGCAAAGCCCCAGCCTCAAAATGATCGATCCGGTGGGATACCTGGAAATGCTCTACCTGGAAAAAAACGCCAGTTTGATCATCACAGACTCCGGCGGACTCCAAAAAGAGGCTTACCTGCTGAAAAAACCCTGTGTCACCCTCCGCGAGAACACAGAGTGGACCGAAACGCTGGGCAACGGCAACACTTTGACCAAGATAGATGCCGAAAATATTAAAGCTGCTGCCCATGAAATGATGCACCAAAAATTCCCGTTCCAGGAAGCGTATTACGGGAACGGGGATGCTGCCCAAAAAATAGGAAAGATCCTATGCCTTTGACCGTTGCCCTATCCCATGACGTCGACAGAACGCACAAAAGCTACCAGTTCGTGACCAAGGCTCTCCAGAATTTATTCGCCGGGAATATCAAACAGGCTTTCTACCATAAATTTTCCATCTTTGCCAAGAATCCCTACTGGAATTTCCCCAGGATCGTGGCCATGGAGCAGGCATACGGCGTCAAATCCACTTTTTTTTTCCTGGATGAGTCCATCGAATTCCGGCCTTTCCAGCCCTCCAACTGGGGGCTGTCCCTGGGCAGGTACAGGATAGACAGCCCCAAAATCGCCGAAGAAATACGCTGGCTCGACCAAAACGGCTGGGAGGTGGGACTGCACGGCTCTTATCATTCCTTCCATTCTTTGCCGCTTCTGGAAAGGGAAAAAAAGAGGCTGGAGGAAATCCTGGGCCATGAAATTATCGGCATAAGGCAGCATTTTTTGAACATCAGCGATAAAACATGGAAGTTGCAGCACCAGGCGGGATTCAGGTATGATGCCTCTTTCGGGTTCACGCGGGACATCGGGTTCAAGGAGAACAAATATCTTCCGTTTTTTCCCCTGGAAGGGAACGAAGAGTTTCTGGTCATTCCCATGGCCATCATGGATGAGTGCTTGATGAACAAAAAAGATATCGAGAAGGAATACCTCGGTCTCATCGAAAAGGCCGAGAAAAACGACGGTGTCCTTGTCCTGAACTGGCATCAGAGGATTTTCAACGAAAAAGAATATCCCGGGTATTCCCGGGTTTACGAGGAGATAATCCAGGAATGCCAAAGGCGCAACGCGCGGTTCGCCCTGCTGGGTGAAATTTATCGGGAGTTCGTGCAGGGCCGTCACTAAGGAAACACCATACAGATGAAGGGAGAAAGGGTATTGACAAAAAACATCGCCGTCATCGGCTGCGGGTATTGGGGAAAAAATTTGATACGCAATCTCAACGATTTGAAAGCGCTGTACGCCATCTGCGACTGCGACGAGGAAAGGCTGGCCTCTTTCGCCCAGCAGTATCCATCCGTCTCGACACAAAAGGACTATAGTGCGGTGCTGCCCGACTCCCGGGTGGAAGGCGTGGTGATCTCCACTCCCGCCGCCACCCATTATGAACTGGCGAAACAAGCGCTCCTGGCGGAAAAGGATGTCTTTGTGGAAAAACCCATTGCCCTCCGTTACGAAGAGGGGAAAGAGCTGGTGGACCTCGCCGAGCAAAAAAACAGGATACTGATGGTGGGTCACATCCTGGAGTACCACACGGCCGTGGAGAAATTGATAGATATGGTCAAAAAAGGAGAGCTGGGGAAAATCAACTATATCTATTCCAACCGGCTGAATCTGGGAAAGTTCCGCACGGAGGAGAACATCCTCTGGAGCTTCGCGCCCCATGACATATCCGTTATTCTGGCATTGTTGAACGAGATGCCGGAAAAAGTGTCTGCCCACGGGGCGAATTATCTGAATCCCCATGTTGCCGATGTCACCGTGACCACCATGGATTTTGCCAGCGGCGCCAGGGCGCATATTTTCGTGAGCTGGCTGCATCCCTACAAGGAACAAAAACTGGTGATCATCGGGGACAAAAAAATGGTGATGTTCGACGATGTGAGCCAGGACGACAAGCTCCTCGCCTTCGACCATAAAATAGATTGGATCGAAAGAGCTCCCATTCCCAGACCGGAGCAGGCCCGCCCCATCCCCATCGAGAAGAAAGAGCCCTTGCGGGCGGAATGTGCCCATTTTATCGACTGCATCCGCACCAGAAAAAAGCCCCGAACCGATGGGGCCAGCGGCCTCAGGGTGTTGAAAATACTGGAGGCCAGCCAAAAATCGCTCAAAGAAAACGGCAAGGTGTACGGCCTCGGGAAAGAAAAAAAAGAAAAGTATTTCGTCCACCCCAGCTCCATCATCGATGATCAAGTCCGGATCGGCGAGGACACCAAGATATGGCATTTTTCCCACGTTTTGAAAAACACGAACATCGGGAAAAAATGCTCTGTCGGTCAAAATGTCATGGTAGGCCCCAACGTGGACATCGGCGATAATGTCAAAATACAGAACAATGTGTCGGTCTACGAGGGTGTGGTCTTGGAAGACGATGTGTTCTGCGGGCCGTCCATGGTGTTCACCAACGTGACCAATCCCCGCAGCCATTGGCCCCGCAAGGATGAGTTCAAAAAAACGCTGGTCAAAAAAGGAGCTTCTATCGGCGCCAACGCCACCATCATCTGCGGGAACACCATAGGCCAGTATGCCTTTATCGGAGCGGGGGCCCTGGTGAATAAAGACATCCCCGATTTTGCGCTGGTGTACGGCCTGCCCGCCCGGGTGCACGGATGGATGTGCTACTGCGGCGTTCAGCTGGACCTATCCGCCTCCCCTGATTCCAAAGAAAAGGCAGAGTGCGCCAACTGCGGTAGAAAGTACAAAAAAGACCGGCTCAAGGTGAAAATGGTTTAGACGGGATTTATGGTATGATTATCACAACCGGGGCTTTGTGACATGCGAAGGTTCGTCAAATGGCTGAAACTCGTCAGGAAAGCGGCTCCCTACCGCAGCGTCATTCTCCAAATCTTCGATATCATCCAGACGAAGATCCGGGTCAATATTTCACCGGCCGAGTATTATAAGTTCGAATTCTACAAGGGTGGCAGGACATGGGAGGAGAAAAGCCGCTTCATAGGCAAACTGGGCTCGCTCTACTGGCCATACGAATTGAATCCTCTCAAATACAATGCCACCCTCACCAACAAATACGCCCAGAAAAACCTGCTTACGGGTTTCGGACTGCCCACACCCCGTCTGATGGCGGCTGTGGGGCCTCACTTCGGGATCAAAACCTTGGGGGAATTCCAAAAGTTCTTGTCAGGGTGCCGCCAGGATATCGTGGCCAAACCCATAAGCAGCAGGGGCGGCCACCGCGTGCTGGCCCTCACCTGCCGTAAGGGAAGCTTTCATATGGCAGGCGAGCTTTACACTGCGGAGAGAATCTGGCAGCACATGCAGCCCGACATGGAAAAAGGCTTTCTGATCGAAGAGAAGCTTTCCAACAACCGCCAGATCGGTTCAATTTACCCCCACAGCTTGAATTGTTTCCGGGTTGTCACCATCAAGCTGGGCGATCAGTGGAAAACGGTCTTTCCGCCGTACCTGAAGATCGGTCACGGGAACAGCATCGTGGACAACGTCATGGAGGATGGAGGAATCCTGCTTTTTCTGGACGGCAAGGGATATGCCAAGCTGGCCTTTGCCGAACACCTGGACCGGCAGATCGAGCATCATCCTGATACAGGGGCACCTCTGGCCGGCATCCGCCTGGAGGGAGTGGAGGAGGTGCGCGAACTGGGATTGGAGGCTTCCCGCAAATTCTCCTTTCTGGGGACCATCGGTTGGGACATCGCCTTGACCGAAAATGGTCCTTTCATTATCGAAGGAAACGCCATGTGGGGTGGGCTGCAGGATCAGAGATTTTTGGGCGGATTCGTCACCGACGAGATGACCAGCCACCTCAAGAAACACCCCCTTTTCAGCCGGTGGGACCGGATGATGATGTTTCCCCGTTTTTTCACCAAAATGAAGGCATTCAGGACATGAGGGGATTGGCCAAAATCTTCAGGTGGATAAAAGAGGCGGCCCGCTATCGGCATCCCCTCCTTCAAATCAAAGACCTTGTCTGCCATAAATGGAAGATCAACACCTATCCTTCCGATTATTACCATTTCCGGTTTTATGAAGGAAACAAAACATGGGAGGATAAGAGCCGCTATTTGGGCCGGATGGGCTCGCTCTACTGGCCCTATGACAGCATCTTGCTCAAGGAAATGTCCCTCCTGACCAACAAGTACATTCATAAGCACTTTCTCAAGGGCTTGGGGCTTCCCACTCCCGAACTGCTTGCCTCCGTGGGCCGTCACTATGAAGTTAGAACCAGGGACCATCTTCAGGCTTTTTGGGATACCTGGGACTTCGATATCGTCGTGAAGCCCGTCAGCGGTGCCAGGGGGAGCGAGGTCGTTGTCCTGAGCTGGGAAGACGGCCGTTTTATCGATGGGAACGGCGAGGAATGGTCTGCCGGCCGGTTGTGGGAGCACATCAGCTCTAACAGGGACGGAGGAAGTCTCATCGAACGCCGCATTTTCAATGCGGGACAAACAGCCAGGATCCACCCCTCAAGCCTCAGCACCTTTAGGGTGGCCATGATCAGGACGGACGATGGCAAATGGCATGTAGCCAAGCATTTTATGAGGTTCGGGTGCGGACAAAGCCGGGTGGACAATATCCATGCCGGGGGGATCATCGTTTTTTTGGATGGAAAAGGAGTGGCGACCGAAGCGTTCACGGATGACAACACCCGCCCCGTTACCCATCATCCCGACACCGGCGTGCCCTTGACCGGTTTCAAGGCGGACGGTTTCGATGAGGTGATCGCCCTTGCTATGCGGGCGTCCAGGTCTTTGGCGATCGCAGGAACCATGGGATGGGACATCGCCTACACGGCCGAAGGGCCCATGATCCTCGAGTGCAATGCCGTGTGGGGGGCGAGGTATCAGTCAATATCAGGACCTGTCATAAGCGAAGAAATCGCCGCGGGGTTGAAAAAATGGCATGCCTTCTCGCGCTATCCCCGTGACCGTGCTTTCCCGGGGCTTCAAAAAATTTCGCCGTGGCCCTGGCGGAGGAAACGGTGGTGGGCATGAAAAAGGCCGGAAGGATACTGGTGAAATGGGGAAGGCGGCTGGCCCGTATACTGCCCTCCTGGGGAAGAAGGATACTGGATAAAGGATACGACCTTCTCACCAAATTCGATGTTGCCGAGATGAGACTCCAAGGCTTGAACCAGCTTCCGGCCGTCCGCATACCCGCGGGTTTTGTGGTTTCCACGCTCCAGCCGGGACGTGAGCAGGACTACATCCAAGTCATGAAGGATTCGCTCAAAAGGGACGCCGATGAGGAGTGGTTCCGCAGGAATTTTTCGGAGGACAGGGAATACGATCCGAGGAATCTCATCCTGTTCTACCGGGATAAAAAGCCCGTTGCCGCTGCGGCTGCCTGGCATTACAAACACAAAAAACGGACCATGGGGCATCTCAAGTCTGTGGGTGTGATACGGGAATACCGGGGGATGGGATTGGGCCGGCAGGTGTCTCTGGTTGCCCTGCAGCGCCTCAAAGAGCGGGGCTTCGATGAGGTCATGCTGAAGACCTATGCTTCCCGGGTGCGCGCCTTGGAACTCTATCTTGGGCTGGGTTTTGAGCCTCACTACAGCATGTGGGCGGGAAAAAGGAAATGGCGGCGCCTTCTGTCCAAAATCAGGCAATGCTGATATAATGGCGAAACCGATGGTGCCGAGATTCAGGAAATGGCTGAAACTGGTGAAAAAGGCCTCTCCCTACAAGAATTTTTATTCTCAGATCATCGACATCATCCTCACCAAAATCCGCCTCAACATCTCGCCATCCGAGTACTATTTCTACGCCTTTTACAAGGGCGGCCTGACCTGGAAACAGAGGAGCGAGTATATCGGCCTGGATGGGTCTCTGTACTGGCCTTATGAATTGAACCGCCTCAAGTTCAACGTGACCCTTACCAACAAATACGTCCAGAAAAATCTGCTCATGGGTTTTGGCCTGCCCACACCGCGCTTGATCACGACCGTAGGACACGATTTCCAGATCAAAACCCTGGAAGAGCTGCAGCGGTTTCTTTCAGGCTGCCAGCAGGATATCGTTGTCAAGCCCATCAGCAGCATGGGGGGACAAAACGTGTTGATTCTCAGCCGTAAGGGCAGGATTTTTTCCGTAGGTGACGAAGAATACACGGCGGAGAAAATATGGCACAAAATAACGCCCCAGCTAAAAAAAGGTTTTCTCGTGGAAGAGAAAGTATCCAACAATAAGCAGCTAACCGCTTTTTATCCCCGGAGCTTGAACTGTTTCCGCGTGGTCACCATCAAGCTCCCGGGAGAAGACTGGAGATTTCTTGTGTGGGGTTTGAAGCTGGGCCGGGGCCAAAGCATGGTGGATAATATCGGGGCCGGCGGGATTTATGTTTTGCTGGACAAGACAGGACGTACCATCAGGGGGTACGCCAAAGGTTACGAACAATCGTTTGACCGTCATCCCGACACGGGGGCGTCTCTTGTGGGTGTGAGGCTGGAGGAGAGCGAGGCCGTAAAGGAGCTGGGCCTGGAGGCTTCCCGCAAGTTCGGTTTCTTGGGAACTATCGGCTGGGATATCGGATTGACCGAACGAGGCCCTGTTATCATCGAAGGCAATAATCTATGGGGGCCTATGGACCAAAAAGTCAATGGAGGACACATCAAAGAGGAACTGACCCGGGGATTGAAGCGGCACACCCTGTGGAGCCGGTGGGACAGGACCAGGATGTTTCCCCATTTCTACCGAAAAATGAAAGCTTTCCGGGAGTGACAGTATGTGGAACAGGATGAGGAAAATCCTGAACGAGATGCGGAAGGCCATGCCCTACCGGAATCCGGTGCTTCAGATGACGGATATTATCTGGCACAAGCTGAAGATCAATACCTATCCTTCCGATTATTACAGGTTCGCGTTCTACAAAAAAGGAAAAAGCTGGGAGGAAAAGAGGCGGTATATAGGGAGGCTGGGGTCCTGTTTCTGGCCGTATGAAAGCATTTCGCTCAAGGATATGATCCTTCTGACCAATAAGTACATCCACAAACATATGCTCATGGGTATGAGGCTGCCCACTCCGGAACTGCTGGCGACCGTCGGGAATCATTACGAAGTGAAGAGCTGCGATGAGCTGAAGAGACGCTGCGGAGAGTGGCGTTTCGACATCGTCATCAAGCCTGTCAGCAGCACAGGCGGCAGGAATGTGCTGGTTTTGGGCTGGCATGACGGCCGCTTCCTGGGGAGAAAAGGAGATGTCTGGTCTGCGGAAAGGATCTGGGAACACATCAAACCCCACCTGGAGGTGGGCTGTTTGGTGGAACGGCGGGTTTTCAATGTGGGGCACACCCGGGAGATTTATCCCCACACTTTGAATACCTTCCGTCTGACCACCATCCGGACAGATGACGGGAAATGGCATATCCCAGATTTTTACATGAGATTCGGGTCGGGGGAGGGCCAGGTCGACAATATCCATGCCGGAGGAATCCAGGTTTTCCTGGATGAAGGGGGGACGACGACCAAGGCTTATGCAGACCGATGCAGCCGCCCGGTCACCCATCACCCGGATACGGGCCAGCTCTTGGCAGGATTTCAGGCAGAAGGTTATGACGAATCGGTCGCTTTGGCCCTGCGGGCATCGAAGAAATTCGCTGTTTTCGGGACCATCGGCTGGGACATCGCTTTCACCGCTGACGGTCCGATGATCATCGAAGGCAACACGCTCTGGTTTGCAGAGCATCAGGATGTGATCGGCCCCCTTGTCACCGAAGAGATGGCCCGGGGTTTAAAGACCTGGAGTGCTTTCTCGCGTTTTCCGCGGTACCATATTTTTCCCGGCCTGCAGAAAAAATCCCGCTGGCCCTGGAGCCGCACCCGGTGGTGGGCCTGACTCCGCAGTAATTGGGGACAGGATACGTTTTCGCTTATTTCGTAGCAATGTTTTTAATTGCAAATTCCTATCCATTTTAAAGAAATATTTTTCTTTTTCTCCAACTTTTCTTTGAATTCCCTGAGTATTTTAAGCTAAATC
>Ga0180433_10010555_pt1 | contig 11092 bp, 12 predicted proteins | sample SS_ome_8_FD_132980 | JGI IMG/M metagenome (GOLD analysis project Ga0180433, IMG submission 132980) | Hypersaline lake sediment archaeal communities from the Salton Sea, California, USA - SS_1_D_1 metaG | ecosystem: Environmental > Aquatic > Non-marine Saline and Alkaline > Hypersaline >...
GAGGAGGATGGTGTGGGACTAATGGTGCGACGGTCGGCGCGGACGGCGGCAAAGAGCGACCGAGCCAGGCTGGTGTGGCTGAACGTGCCATATTCGCAAAAGGATCGGGCCAAGGCGCTGGGGGCTAGGTGGAACCCGGGAGAGAAATTGTGGTATGTGCCCGAGTACGTCTTGGGGAAGGAGCGGGATCAGCTGGTGCGGCAGTGGGGGCGGCCGGAGTGAAGAAGCACTCTTGGCAGTAGCCAGGACCGGTGAGCCGACCGAATTGCTCCACCGATAAGTATTTGAGCGAGTTAACACCGAGGTGAGGCGCAATGAAGGTAGACTCTGGGGCGTGGGTGGTGGCCAACAGATCTTCCACATCAGGTATCACCGCTCCCCAACTACAGTTGTTGCGAATGGCGGGGGCAGCGATACGAACATGGATTTCGGTTGGATGTGCTGGTCGTAGCAACTCAACCACCTTTTGGATAGTGTGGCCGGTGATCAGAATATCGTCCACCACCACCACGGTTTTTCCTGCAAGATCGGCGTCGGGGGTTAGGACTAGCCGAGGACGTTGCTTCCGCTTGCGGTGCTGGTACCGCGGTGTGGTCGCCTCGGCCGAGGGTTGCTCGTGCGCAGACTCGGCGAAAGCGGTTGGCTGAGTTGATACCCGCGAGACCTTGTTAACTGCCCTGATGAGCTGAACGTAGGGAAGGCGCGCCGCAGCGGCGTAGCCTTTGCCGCTCAGAATGCCGGATCGGGGGCAGCCCACGACGATTGTGGATCCCGCCGGAAACACATCGCGATCGGTGCGATCGCTAACCGCCAGCTCGCGGCCGCAGACGTTGCGGAAGCGTTCCAATTCCAAACCGTCAAACTCGCCCGCGGAATCCATGAAGTGCACGGCTTCGAGTGAGCAACGGGTAAGCGGTATGATTTGTCGTTTCCCCTTTGTGTTGAGCCGGACCGCCCACTCCTTCCACTTTCCGTCGAGCCGAATGTGACCAATAGTGCCAGGCTGCACGGTGTGTGGCTGGATCTCAATCACCGCCTCTGGATACTGCGCCGCCAGTCGGTTGCGCAACTCCAGATAGCCGCAATCCTCGGACACAGCAACCTGACAGCGCACAATGGATTTGCGGGAAGCGGGATTGGTTACAGCGAGATTGGCTCGCACTAGCGGTCGGTAGCCTCGCAGATCGCGGGCGTAGAACACCCCCTGGTCCGTCAGCAGAACCAAGGTGAACGCAGCGACGAAGTTGGCAACCAGATCGTGCAGCACCTTAATCCACGAATCCGAAGGGTGGTTCGCAATGCCTCCTACGATGCGGCGGATGTCCTTGTTGACCGGGCTGTCGTCGGATCCACACGGAACGGAATCCAGATGGCCCAGCCGCCCGTTGAACGCAACAGCAAACTTCCCACGGGGTGAACGGCCGAGCACGGGCTGCGCTCCATCCATGCTGTTGCAATCCCCCCCTCTTGCATCCACCGAGGTCAGCAGGGAATCGCCGACGTGGCCGATGCAGCATGCAAGAGGGTGGGGGCGAAGGGTGAGTGATTTGTCGGGCAGCAGACCCGATTGAGTCTGACCGGATAACTGGCCGTTGTGAAGGCAGGCAGCGCCCCAGCTCGACTGTCCGCGGTGTTGGATGGTGTGGAGCATGGCGAGCAGATCGCTAATGTCTAGGGTGGTGTCGTTAGCTACGATGCCAACAATACCGCAGGCGGTGCGCATCGGGTGGCGCAGGCTACCCTTGCGGGTCAAAAACTAATTGGGTGCGTTCGGATCGGCCCGTTTGCCGCCGTCTAGGAACTTTTCGGCGCCCTCGGTAGTCCCATGGCCAAGCGTGCTGCCGACTCTTACCAAATGGACGTTCGCGATCTTGTATCATTCGCGACCGTCTTTGCCCTTTGCCTCATCCTCTACTGCATCTACTGGTTCATCCGGTTCCTGATGCGCGAAGGATTCATCGGCCAACAGTATATGAATACCCCGGTGCCTCGGCAACACGAAATCATCCGGGCGCAGCTGCCCGGGCAGTTCCACGAGTACTACCTCCCAGGGGGACCTGTTCCGATGTGATTTCTTTCTGTGGCTATGGCAACGACCCATGTCAAGTGTTGGATGCGGGGTTAACCGATGTCTCACTCTTGGAAACTGCTCCAAGTGCTGCAACGTCTGTAAGACGCCGACCGGACCAACCGTCAACGCTGCGGCCGACATGATGGCCTCGACCATCGCCGCACGGGCCGGCCAAGACTACTTCCCCACCAATCTCGCCAAAAAGGGTGTCAAACTCACCCGGCCCAGCTTCAACAACCTTACCACCAGCCGAAACATCCACGCGTGGATCAGTGCCACCTACTGCTGCACCAACAACTAACGCATCCCTGGTGTCATGACCGCCAGATCAATGAAATCATCGTCGCCCGATTCTTCTTTGGCTTCCAACTGATCGTCTGCCCGCTCAGCTTCTTCCCACGTATAGGGCATCTCACGCAGGGCCAGCACTGTCCGAATGAACCTAAGGCGCTCGCCCTCGCATCCAGGTCCATCCGATAGCCGTCCTTCCTCAACCAACCGGCTGATGAAGTCACGGCACCACAGCAAATGCGGTGTGCTTATTTGTGCCAAATCGGGGTAGTTGGCTGCCCTGAGTTCCGCCGCAATCTTGGTCGCAAACGCAGCGTCCTTGATCGGCACGTGGGTCTGGAACTTCCAGAGCACCATCCAGAGCCATTCGCCGCCGTTCCACTGCCGGTAGCGTTCCCACCGCAGCCGGGGATGCACCGGGTCTTGCAAGAGGAAGGGGGGTGAGTGATGGTGTTGCTGCTGCGCCCGAGGCCATGCTCGTTATTCCCGTATCCCCTCTTGCAGCCAAGGCCTTAACTGTGTTCCCGAGTTAAGGACATTTCGGGGTGAGTTGATAAGAGACAGATCAGGATATGGCGGGTCTCTCACCCAACCCCCGGTCCACCTTTGGCTCGCTCGGCTACACCCGACTCCGTCATTGCATCGATCCGCGGCTGGTCGAAGCCGCTCGGCAAGAGGCAGTGCGGTGGGGAATGATTCCGCCGCTTAACTCTCCCGTGCGACTCTACGAAGAGGTGGTCAACGGCCAAAAGGTGCCGGCACGGATTGAAGGGGTGTCAGAGACTTCGGGGGCGCTGGGGCAGCTAGCCCACTTGGCCAAACAGCAGGCTGAAGAAGTCTGCGGCCACGAACTGGCGCTGTTCAAAGACAAGATCAACTTCAAGTACCCCGGCGGCGGCCAGTTCGTGGCGCACCAAGACTCGCCGGCGTACTATCCGCACGGCAGCTGGCATGTGTCGGCGTTGGTCCCCCTGATGCCGTTCACCGAGGCCAACGGGACGCTCGAGATTGCCCCAAAGGTTCCGCTGTGCCCGATGGCCGAGTTGCAGGATTTGGTCTACACCCCAGCCCCGGTTTCGCCAGGTGATTGCCTAATCTTTGATGGCCTCACGCCACACCGCAGTGGACCCAACACAACGCAATCTCCCCGAATTGGGCTCTACATGACCTTTGTCAACTCTTCCGAGGCGAGAGCACGAGACAGTTACCGCGAAGCCAAGGCGCACGGCACCAAAGGGCTCTCGCTCGGTCAAGTAGACTTCACTGGCAACTTGGTGCCGAACAAACACCTCGCTACCACTGACCGAGTTAACCCCAGATAACCCGTCGCCATAGTAGATCAGCATCCTGATGCCCTCCCCTCTCTTGCAGGAATCACTCGCCGAGGCCCGCAAGCGGATTGACGGCGCCCTCTTCATCCGCAAGCACGAAAAGGATCAACTTGGCGAGGTGTTAACTCCCTCCAAGCTGATCGACGAACTCTGTGACCATCTGCCCAAGCACGTATGGTCCAACCCCAACCTCAAGTGGCTGGACCCGGCGGCCGGCACCGGCAACTTCATGAGCATCGTCTTCCACCGCCTCAGCTCGGGGCTAGCCAAGTGGCAGCCGAATACCGCCAAGCGCCAGCAGCACATCCTATCCAAGATGTTGTACCAGGTGGAGCTCAACCCCACCAGTGTGAAGAAGCTGAAGCAACTGTTCGGGCCGACGGCGAAGATCGTACAGGGAGACTTTCTGCAAGAGGGGACGGTGAAGAGGTTGGGGCTTAATTCGGCGGGGGGAGCAAACGTGATAGTAGGCAACCCACCGTTTCAGCGCGGAATGGCCGAGAAGCGAGGGACCAACGCGGGGCGGCGAACGCTGTGGGACTTGTTTGTAGAAAAGGCGCTGACGACGACGCTGGCCGAGGGCGGCTATCTGGCCTTCATCACGCCCGGAGGCTGGCGGGGCACCGGGCGATACTCGGAGCTAGGCGAATTGATGAAGTCGCGCCAGATCCTCTACCTGCGGATGGCACATCTCAACACAGGACGGCAAGACTTTGGGGTGAGCACCCGGTATGATGCTTACGTCATTCACAACTCGCCGTCCAAGAGCGGCAAACTCCAGACCGAGATTGTGGACGAACACGACCAGAAGCATCGGCTGGATCTGACCGACTGGCCGTTCATCCCGGGCGGCTGTCTAGAGGAGTTCAGAGATCTGATCCACAAGGGTCCGCACACGGGCAAGCGGGCCCCGCTCTACGATTCGCACCATCACCCGCAAAACACTAAGCGAGTTAACGCCAAGCGCACGGGCAAGTACCAGCACCCGGTGGTCCACGGCATCGGCGAGAATGGGTTAACATATTGGTATTCGACGGATGGAACGAAAGAGGGGGGATTCAGGGGGCGGTCCAAGGTAGTGCTCAATCTTAACGGGCAGCAGTATGCATACCCCGAACAAAACGATCACAAGGGCGAGTTGGGGATGACGATTCTGAGTTTTGGCATCCCCACCAGCGGTAAGCAAGATGGGGACAGGGTGTTACGGGCGGTGGACACGCAGCTGTTCAAGGAGCTGATCAAGGCTAGCAAGTGGGGGGCGTTCCAGACGGACTACCGCATGTTCCGCCACTTCCGCGATGACTGGCCGGAGTGGATCCTAGGGCATCAGAGAAAAACCAAGGGCTGCCGGACGCACACCCGCCGCCGAACCCGCCGGGCCGCTGCCAAAAATCGGCGGAACAGTAAGGGTCGCCGAAATTCAACCCGAAGGGCCTGACCAACTTTCAACATAAGTGGTTCGCTTTGTACTTTTTTATTTGTGACGAGGGATTGCAAAGATGAGAATGAACTTCAACTGCGCCGTAGGAATTTCGACTTTCTAGATCCTTTTTGCGCCCCCTCCGCCTCCCGCTGGTCTCGCGATGCGCAGGTCAACGTGGTCGGGCCTTATCGGTTGCGGTTTGGATTAATCGGTGGCATTCTTGTCATCTGGCACTGGGGGGTTCGGCAAAAAGTGCTGACAAAGTGCTGATCCTCCACAACCACTATCTAGCCGTAATCCTTCACATCCCCCGCTCGCTTTCGTACCTTACTAGTTCTTCGTCTTCTTGCCTTTCTGCTTGCTGTCGCCGGGTCTCTTGTTCAACTGAGAACAATATTCCCGCTCCTCCTTGATTAGAATCCGGACTCGCTGGCGTGACCAGGAACCGTGCGCTCGGCTCGGGTGGCGTGTACGCCGGCGGCGGTGGTTGCCCACGTGCGTTCAGTGCCACCGTCGCAAAGGCCTCGTTGGTCACCCCCAATCGCGTCAGCTCCGCTTGCTGCCGTCTGTTCTCCTCCTCCAGTTGCCGAACCCGGCTCTGCAACTGGACGTTTTCCCCCCTCAGCTCTCGGACGCGTTCACACGTCCGCATCAGTTCCGCCTCGAGTTGCTTGCGATCCCACTGCGCATAGATTTCCTTCCAATCTCGCTCTCCGATGTTGTCTTTGTTTCTGTTCATTTCTCAAACATCACGCTTTCCCTCTACCCCCTCTTGCATGACGTAGTATTTCATTCTTCTTCCTCCTCGCACTTGCCGGGGTGCGCAATGTCAACTCCGGCGTTGTCAGCGCAACAACTGTTGCGATAGGTATTTCCGTCTTCGCCACACACCGGCATCCAGTCTTTGTTGCAGCCGCCGCAGCCCTTGTATCGTCGGCCTTGGCGCCAGAACGGATAGAGCGAGTCACCGCCGTACCACCATCGCTCTGGATACGGCATCGTCGGGCCGTAGAATGGTGGGGCGAACATTGGGGGGCCTTGGTAAGAGGGGGAGAGCGGAAGACCGGCGCCAAATGGTGGACCCGTGCCCAGTGGTGGCATCGGCGGCATCCCTGGACCCATTCCTGATGACATCATCGGTGACGTCATCGGCGGCGCACGGGCCGCCCTTTTGTGCCGCGCATAGAGCGAACCCAGATAGGCGCCAATGGGCGGACCCATCACAATCAACAAGCCAACGGCAATACTCAACGGCGTCCAACGAAATTTCCACTTCCCAAGGATGCTGATGACATACGAAACCAATATCATCACCAAAAAACCCAAAAGGCTTAGGACAAACATGCCGGGGATGGACCACTCTGTCCGAAACACCATTGCTGACTTAACTCATCAGAAGAAACTGCCTGCCCACTCTCTCCAGGTTTGCGGCTCGGGCGGCCGCAGATGACCCGTCGGATCACGGTCTCCCGGCAGTCCGTCGTGATACTTTCTTGCCTGAAGGCTGGATTCCCATTCCCTCTTTTGCTTGAGATCGGCCGCACGGTCAGCCTTTTTGGCCTCCTTGGCTGCCTTGGCCTCGGCCTCAGCCCACCGACGTTCTTGCGCCCACTGGCGTTGTTCTGCTGCCAACCGCTTCCGTATCCCAACTGCTCTCTCCACCTCGTCGGTCAGGGCTTTGAGATTGAAGTAGGCATTCATAAACTGCGTGTCGTCAATATACACGTCATGTTCGTATGGATTATTCATGATCTCTTCGTCAAACATCCGCTCCATGTAGCCGTCTCGGCCCTTGAATGCTTGAAGCATTCGTTCCAGCTTATCCACATTGCCGCTCACGCGGTCGCCAGCCCGATTTGCAATTCCACCAAACAACCATCCTTGCAGCGTATCATCATCCCTTTCGCCCTTTTTGGCTTCTTCCACCACCACTGTAGCCCGTTCGATCAACTCTTTTACCTCATCCTGCAGTTTCTTCAGTTTCTGAACCGAGTAGTACGTGCCGCCTCGCTGTGATCGCCGGCTCTTTTTCGGTGGCGCTGCGCACCCCCGACCCCCCCTCTTGCTCCTCCGAATTGACTTCTTAGTGGCCCGCCGAGTTGACTTTTTTGACTTCCGCCGCTTCCCCCGACGTGTTTTGCGCTTTCCGCCCACCATCAGCTCAGGATGTTCGCTCAGCGCATTCCTCAGCACCTCGCTTAGCTCTTCCTCGCCGATCTTGCCGTGCAGGATGTTGCGGAGCTCCTTGACCGCATCTACTCGGTTAATCTTGCCCTCCAACAGCTTGCGAACAACCGGTCGCACAGCTTCTTCCTTTTGCTTCATCTCTTGCTCGATGGCTCGCCGGTTTGCAGCGGCCAACTTCGTAAACTCGTTGACCGACGGGAATGCCCCGCTCTCGCTGACGACGAAGCTACTGATGTCGTGGATCGCTTGGTTCATCGTCCTTGTTAGTTGCCAACATTATCGAAGTTACTCATAAAGAGCCATGGCGCATGTGTTTGGAAGGATCCTAGGCTTGGTGTTTGCGGTGGTGGTGGTTGTGATCTTTGTGTGTGCGTTCGGAAAGCAAGAGGGGGGCACGGGAGGGCGGAAGCCGGCATGCAATGCGTCCAACCGGTGCTGGGAGGTGAACGCGACCGGGGTGCCCGCCGGAAAGCCACTGCGGTACACCTACGACTGCGGGGCTAAGCAGCCAGTGTCGCTCTCGGTTTCCCGTGCTCAGAATGATGAACTAATGGAACTTAACCCACACATCAAACACTTCTGGGACAGACTGCCAGAAAGCAAGCGGCCAAACAAGATGTTTGGTTCGGCCCATGGTGGGACATGGGATCGTGTGACGTTGCCTTCCGAGCTCCATGTATGTGGGCTCGGACCGGACGAGATTACGTGGACCCCTCAAGCTACCCACGGCGGTGGGCCAGGGTACTTGGTGCTCAACACTCCCCCACTCTCTTGCAACAAGGCTTGCTGCGACGCTATCACAAACTACGCCAATGACGGCTTCTATATGTCAATGCGCACACTTGCTGAACGAGTGCTTGCCACCATCTTGGGGCAGAACAGATGCCCGCCGCACGATGCCCACACGATCCAGCTGAACCCCAACTGATCAACATCTTGCCTCTCCTAACTAGAGAATGGCGGTGTTAACTCGGGCGCAACGCAAAAAACGGCAGAGTCAATCAAAGACCGCCCGCAAGACCCGCAAGCCCCGTGGTTTCCCCACCCTGAAAAAGTTTGACGAAACCGGCATGCGTTACAAGTACAAACTCGACAAGACCGCTCGGTCTCGCCGACTCGCCCTCACCGAACGAGTTGACAAGGACAGAAAGAAGACCGGCAGACCCACCCGTCGGGCCGCTGTTGCCAAAAAGGGCCGACTTAACGTCCTTCGGATCTACCGCCGATACCGCAACGTTCCCGAATGCAAAAAGATCACCAGCGATATGCGCTACATGGATCGCAAGTACAACCTCGGGAAAACCAAGGAAATCTGCGGCAAATGAGAATTATCTCGGGATGAGTTAAGTGATGCGTGGAACGAAGCGGGTCGGGAGCGGACGCAGGCCGAAGCGGCGGGGCACTAAGAGGTCAACTCGGGGGGTTCGGGGGGGCGCAGCACCACCGAGGAAGACCGCCCGGCGGGGACGCAAGGGACACTCGAAGCGGTGTCGGCAGACCCGGTCCACCCGTCGTGACCGTCGGCGGCACCGGGGTGGGGCTCTGGCAAGCAATCTCCAGCACGAAGAGCCTGTGGGAGAGGCAATTATTGATGACTTGGCAGAGGTGTTGGATTTTAAGCGTGCCGGTCCCATTCCGCACGATCCAGTGTCGCACGGCTTCAAACCCCACCACCCCGCCACTCACATGTCAAGCCAGCCCAAGAAGATCCCCCGAAAGTAATCTCAGCTCCTACCCACTACCTAGACCCCGCACAAGGCGAAATTGATCTAAGCGCTGCGGCTGCCCGATATGCAGCCTTGGTCCTCTGCATTGCACATGGACCTCACCTCCCTCACTGCCGAACAACGCACCGCTCTTGACGCTATCCGCGCTGGCAAGAACACTGTGATTGCCGGGGCTGCCGGCAGCGGCAAGTCCCACTTGATTCACGCTGTAAAGGTCCATTGTCCACACTGCGTCGTCACCGCCACCACCGGTCTCGCCGCTGTCAACGTGGGCGGCGTCACGATCCACAAGTTTGCCGGCATCGGTATTGCCGATCCCGGCCCCAACGCACACTCGGCCGCCACTCCCGAAGCCTTCATCAAGACCGCACTGGACCACATCGGTCGCAAGATCCGCCCCGACATCCGCCGCACCATCTCCCGCACCCCCCTCTTGCTGATCGAAGAGGCCTCGATGCTCTCGGAGTACCTCTTTCGCCTGCTGGATGCCCTATTTCGGCTGATCCGGCACGACCGAACGCGGCCCTTTGGCGGTATGCAGATTGTGCTGGTGGGCGACATGCGGCAGTTGGCACCCGTCGCCAAGAACCGAGACCACCCGATGATGGGCCGCTTCTTCTTCGAGGCACCGGGCTTTGACGCCATGTTCAGCGGCGGCGTCCACGTGCTCACACGGATCTTCCGGCAGCAGTCGGCGTCGCTGCGAGATTTGCTGAACCGAGCCGCAGTGGGAGCGCTCAGCGAAGCCGATGTGGAGACGCTGCGGAGCCGGATAGTGAATCCACCAGCAGTCACGCCCCCGATCACCGCCACCCGGCTGTACGGCCGCAAGGATACGGTGGGCTGCTACAACTCGGCCTACATGGCCCAGATCAAGGCCGAACCCAAGGTCTTCCGGATGAAGGTGACCAAGTCGCAGGGCGCGGGCGATTCACTGGCGCAGTGGGCCGTATCCAACTGCATCGCCGACAAGGAAGTGACACTGAAGGCAGAGGCGTTGGTGATGTTGCTGTGGAACGTGAGTCCGGGCTTTGCCAACGGCACGGTGGGGTACATCATTGGCTACTCCAAGGACGGATGGCCAATGTTCCAGCCAAAGGAGGCCTTTGGCAAGACAGACATGGTCAGCATCCACCAGGTGATCGAGGTTAAGCCGGTGCGGTGGGAAGTGGTGGACCACGCGTTCGGCACGATCCACATGGATCAGGTGCCGCTGAAGCCGGCGTACGCAATGACGATCCACAAAGCGCAGGGGATCCAGCTGGATGAGGCGGTGTTGGCGATCGATCGGGGCAACTGCTTCCAAGAGGGCCAGGCGTACGTAGCGCTCTCGCGGCTGACCACGCTCGGAGGGATGTACCTGACGGCGTTTGATCCGGCGGCGGTGCGAGCCAGTCCGGCGGCGATAGCCTTCTACCGCAAGTACGGCGACGACGGCATCGGACGGCTGCTGGAAGTGCAAGAGGAGGGGGATGGTGGTGATGTGGCGGTTGTGGGGGGAGTGGTTGTACCCGATGACTCATCAGTGGCCCCGCCACCGAGCTACGCCGAGGCCATGAGCGAACCCTGACCTCGGGTGGCGTGAGTTCGCATACCCAACCATAAATTGAAAGGTTATTGGATCTTTGGCGTCAAGATATCACACTGCCGGACCATGCCAATCCCAATTCCACGAATGAACGCAGAGGCTGGCGCTGCGTTCGTCCTCTCTCTCCCTGATGTGAGTGGTGCAGTGCGCGCCACAGCAGACCGCAGAGTGGTGCCAAAGCGCAAGGGAGCGCAGTGCTCTGTCAGTGGAAGCCGATACGAACACTGCGTCGTGCAGGCGAGCCATTCGCTCTGTTATGTGGTTAATGGTGCCCCTCTCTGTGCCTCGAAGAGAGTCGCAGGGTCGGGTAAGGGACCCGACGCAGTGCTCTTGAATGTCAAGGGCGAACCATTCCACATCGAGATCAAAAAGTTCCCTAACCCAGACTGGGGACAGTTCGGTCTAGTTGATGGAACGAGCCTGAAAGAATTGCAGCTCAAACCAATCCAGGAGCCGAGGCTAAGAGCGTTCATC
>Ga0180433_10010557_pt1 | contig 11090 bp, 9 predicted proteins | sample SS_ome_8_FD_132980 | JGI IMG/M metagenome (GOLD analysis project Ga0180433, IMG submission 132980) | Hypersaline lake sediment archaeal communities from the Salton Sea, California, USA - SS_1_D_1 metaG | ecosystem: Environmental > Aquatic > Non-marine Saline and Alkaline > Hypersaline > Sediment...
CAGGTTACTCCTTTCTTCTATCTCGAAGAAGGCGATTTGTCTCTCGGGTCAGCAGACAAAAGGGTAGCGGCCAAGGTGTTATTGACCCCGGGGCATTCCCCAGGGTCCATTTCTCTCTATCTGGAGGATGACAAGATCCTGGTCACAGGGGACGTGGTCTTTGCCGGGAGCATAGGCAGGACCGACCTGCCCGGGGGCAGCCCTTCTTTGCTGCGGAAGAGCATCGACCGCCTTTCTCAGCTCGATGTGGAACACTTGGTTCCCGGTCACAGCACGGAAATGGGGAGTGTGATTAGCGGCAAAGAGAAGGTAAGGCGCAACTTCTACGGCGTCAAGATGTTCATTTAGAGGATGTTGAAGCTTTCCCGTTTTGGGGGAATGCAGGGGCCGCTCAAGGCAGCGGGATTTGATACAACCCGGACGATACAGCGGGTGGAAGTGCTATGGAGATGGATGACAAGATCAAATACGCCCTGGAACATACGGAGCTAATCCGGACACCGCGGCAGGAGCTGGCCACTTTTGGCAGCTCTACCATTGACTACTACGTTGTGACCGAGCTGGTGGGGCACGTCAGCGTGGTCCGAGATGGGAAGGTGATTGCGGAGCGGCCCAAGATTGTCACTCCTTCGTACCTCATCAATGTAGAAGGTTTCAGCGAACAGGCAAAGAAATACATAGCGATGATGGCTCAGGATAGCCCTCATGAGTCAGGTATTTTCTACCGGTACAAGAACGAACCCAAAGGTATGAACGTTGTCTCCGAGCCTGTGGGGCAGGTGATAAACAAGCTCAGTTCTGATATAGAGGAGCAGCGCAACCCCTTGAGCACCATAATCAAGGGAGTGGAAGAGTCATGGGACGTGTCCCTGCTCATGTTCATCTACGGGCTGACCACCAGGTCAGTCCGCTCCAACGTGGCCGAATTCAGCCGCAGGGGCTTCCTGGACATAGATGCCAGCGGGGTGCCCCAGGGTGCGCGGGATTATATTGAAGAGCTTTTCGAGCAGGTGAAGGACAACCTTTCCCGGGTCCCGGAGCTGGTGGTCGAGTTACACCGCTGGGGCCTCTTCGCGGAATACCAGGACCGGTTCTTTGCCCTGCTCAGGAAGAAGTGAGCCCGTCCTGAGCGTCACATCAGCCCCATGTACCAGCCCAGTACATCGCTTCCCCACAGCAGTGTTATCATCGCAGCCAGGGCAAGAAAAGGACCGAAGGGAAGCGTTTCCCTGATCTTTCTTTTCCCGGCTATCATCAGGGCCACGGCTACTATAGTGCCAATGATAGCTGCGAGGATTATGGAGAACAGAATCAACGGAAAGCCGGTAGCCAGTCCGATCAGGGCAGCCAGCTTGACGTCTCCCCAACCCATGCCGCCGCGGGAGATTATGGCGATCAGGAAGAACAGAGCAAAGCCAATGGCTCCGCCCATAGCGGCGTTGGCAATCCCGTTGGCAACTACCCACCGGGTAAGCCAGGGCTGGGGCACCAGAGCCAGGAGCAGAGCGACAATCATGGCGGGGTAGACCACCTTGTTGAGGATCAGTCCATGCTCCAGGTCGATGACGAATACGAGGATGAATATGCAGGCGTAGAAGGCCAGAATCCCGAACGCCGGCAGCCCCATCTGAGGGTTGAAGACCACGCACCACCAGAAGAGGAAAGCAAATACCGCCCCGGTGGCAAGCTCCACCCACAGCAACTTCGGGGATATGGGGGCCCCACAGTACCGGCAGCGACCACGGAGTCTGAGGTAGCTAACTATAGGGATGAGGTCTCTGGCGCCTAGCCTGTGCTGGCAGACTTCGCAGTGAGACGGCGGCTTTACGATGGACTCATTTCGGGGCAGGCGGTCGATGCATACATTCAGGAAGCTGCCTATTGCCAGGCCTATCAGACCGAACAGGATTGTCCCGAGTATGTCCACGGATGCCTATTGTGGACATATCGTGGCGGCGAAGTCAATACTTGCTCCCCGAAATTGCACCTGTGCCCAATTCCGACTGCCCACGATCGCTGCCGGCGTTTGGCGTTTCCAGTCCAGGAAGCTATGCCACCGTCGAGTTTCCCAGATATTTCTTGAGTTTTCGTGCCAACGCCGGAGTCATGCTTTCTGTCCGGGCCAACTCCTCTAAGGGAGCTTCTTTGATAGCTTTAACTGAGCCGAATTTGTTGAGCAAAGCCTTCTTCCGCCTGGGCCCGATGCCCGGGATGTCGTCCAGAGCGGAAGCTACGGCCCCTTTGCTGCGTAGCTTGTGGTGGTAGCTTACGGCGAAGCGATGCGCTTCGTCCCTGGCTCTTTGCAGTATGTGGAGAGCGGGAGAATCCTTAGCCAGACGAATCGGTCTGGCTTCGCCCGGAATGAATATCTCCTCGTTTTCTTTGGCCAGGCTGGCCACAGGAATGGAATCCAGCCCCACTTCTTGCCTCACTTCAAGGACGGCGTTGAGCTGTCCCTTGCCCCCGTCGATCAAGACAAGGTCGGGAGCCGGCCACTTGCTTTCGTCTGCCAAGCCCCGCCTGAACCTGCGCCTTAATGTCTCCTGAACCATGGCGTAGTCGTCGGCGCCGACCACCGTCTTGATGCGAAAACGGCGGTAATGAGCTGGTTTGGGAAGGCCTTTTTCCAGGACGACCATGCTGCCCACGGCCAGCGTGCCCTGGATATTGGATACATCGTAACACTCTATTCTCAGGGGCATTCTGGGCAGGCCGAGTACGTCTTTTAGCTCCTGCAAGGCGGAGCCTATGCCCTCTGCCTTCATCTGCCTGGCCTGGGCCAGTTGCAGGCCTCTGGTGGCATTCTCGACTACGGTGTCTACCAGCTTCTTCTTCGTCCCCCGCTGCGGCACCTGAAGCTTGACGGCGCCTCCTCTCTGTTGCTTGAGCCACTGAGAAAGCACTGCCGGCTCATGTACCGGGTGTTGGAGCAGTATCAGCGGCGGTATGTCCGAAGCCGAGGCATAGTATTGCTTGGCGAAGCTCGTCATTATCTCAGTGGGAGGCTCACCGTAGATGCCTTCCATAACAAAGTGGTCCCGGCCGATGAGCCTGTTGTTGCGGATGAGGAATAGTTCCACGTAGGCCTGCCTTTCATTCTGGGCCAGACCGATAATGTCCTGGTCTCCCTGGAGTGCTACGGCGATCCTCTGTCCTTCTATAACTTCCTCTATTGCCCTGATCCGGTCTCGCAGCAAAGCCGCTCTCTCGAATTCGAGCCGCTGGGCTGCCGTCTTCATCCCGGCCTTCAGCTCGGGGAGAATAAGCTCTTGTTTCCCCTGAAAGAACAGGGTAACCTGATTTATCATCTCATCGTATTCCCTTTTTCCCACCGCTCCAATACACGGCCCGAGACATCGCCCGATATAGTAGTCGAGACAGGGCCGCTTGTCCTTACCTTCGATACGCTTTCTGCAACTGCGAAAAGGAAAGATCCTCTTTATCAGCCTGAGAGTCTTGCGAACCGAGCCGGCGCCGGCAAAAGGACCGAAGTACCTGGCTCCGTCTTTCTCAACCCGGCGGGTGACGTAGATCCTGGGCCAATCTTCATTGACGTCTATCTTGAGGTAAGGGAACGTCTTGCTGTCTTTGAGACGCACGTTGTAGCGAGGAGTGTATTTCTTTATCATGTTGCATTCCAGGAGAAGTGCTTCCTGCTCGGAACCGGTGACCATGATTTCAAAATCGCGTATTTTGGCTACGAGCAATTGAGTCTTGGCGGGCAGACCGGAAGTAGTGCCAAAATAGCTCCTTACCCGGCTACTCAAATTGGCGGCTTTGCCGACGTAGATGACCTTGCCCTCTGCGTCCCTGAACAGGTATACTCCAGCCTTTGCCGGCAAAGCCTTTAATTGCTCTCGTTCCACGGCGAATTTATTGTAGCAAGTGCCCCGTACGGAGGCAAAAACAATTTTCGTTGTGTTACAATAGTTAGAATGACTCCAGACATCGATGCCTTTCTTCAGTATTTGACCCGGGAAAAATGCTGTTCGCAGAACACTGAGGCTGCGTACCGGAATGATTTGACTCAACTGGCAAACTTCATCGCCGCGGAGCAGGCAAAGGGATTACTCCATTCCCACGACGAGCTTCTGAAGGCCTATTTGCTAAAACTCCGGGAGAATAGATACTGTGCGGCGACAACGGCCCGCAAGGTGGCATCGGCCAAATCATTCTTCAAATTCATGGTTGATTGTGGAAAGATGAAGGAGAATCCGGCACGGAATTTGCCTTCTCCCCAGGTTAGCAGGCGTTCACTCAAATTCGTATCTACGTCTGATTACCAGAAGTTGTTGGCCGAGGCAGCAAAGCTGCCCACTCCGGAGGCCAGAAGAGACGTCGTAATGCTGGAACTGCTATATGCCACTGGGTTGCGGATAAGCGAACTGGTGTCACTGAACGTTGGAGATATTGATTTGAAGCAACAATGTGTGCATGTGGGCTCCAATAGACAGGTCCCTTTCGACCATCGCCTGAGTCCCGTTCTGGCAGACTTCCTCAGGAACGGTAGATTGGACTTGTTGTATGACGAGAAAGAGGAAGCTTTGTTTGTTAACCGGCGCGGCAAAAGACTGACCCGTCAGGGATTCTGGCAGATTATCAAGGACTATGCCGCCAGGGCGGGTCTGGCCGGCAAGGTTACGCCGCAGGCGCTGCGCCACAGCTTCGCGAGACACAAGTTGCAGAGCGGCGCCGACCTCCGCCAGCTCCAGCAGCTCTTAGGCCATGCATATATCTCCAGCACAAGAATCTACAGGCAATCTCCTTCAAGGTAAGGACCATGGCGAAAAAATCACGTCGTACCAGAGCCAAACGTCGTACTGAACGCGCAAGGCCAGTACAGGAAAGTCGTCCCCAGGCACCAAGGGCGGTGCCTGCCGAACCACAACCTCCGGCCGCGGTATTGCCCAAAGACCAGGATTTCGACAGCCGCCATGAATACGTCATACCGGAGTTGAAGCGCATCGGTATCATTGCCGCTGTCATAATCGTGGTCCTCATAATACTATCTTTTGTTCTTGGTTGATATCCCCGAGTGGTGACAGCGGTGGACTCAGAGCGGGCCAGAGAAGACCTAGTCAGGCATCTTGACCGCGAGATCGCAGACAAGCGTGTAATTCAAGCTATGAGACGCGTCCCGCGCGATGCCTTTGTATCACCGGAGCAAAGTCGTGTTGCCTACGACGATCGACCCCTGAGTATCGGTTTCGGCCAGACTATCTCCCAACCGTTCATAGTGGCTCTGATGCTGCAAGCGCTGGAGCTTAGGGGAGATGAGAAGGTATTGGAGCTGGGTACCGGCAGCGGTTATGCCGCAGCCTTGCTGGCTGAGCTGGCTCAGAAAGTGGTTACGGTGGAGTATGTACCTGAACTGGCGGAATCAGCCAGGCTGGTCCTGGACAAGCTGGGCTATTCCAACGTGGAGGTGCGTGTAGCCGGCGGTATTCTGGGCTGGCCAGAGGGAGCGCCTTACGAGGCTATCATCGTTTCTGCCGGCGCACCTCAAGTGCCTCAAGTCCTTCTGGACCAGCTGGCCCTGAACGGGCGACTGGTTATCCCCGTCGGGTCTCGATGGCAGCAAGAACTTCTCAAGGTTACAAAGCTCAGGAGAGGAAACAACATTGAAAACCTGGGCGGCTGCTATTTCGTGCCACTTATCGGTGAAGGTGCCTGGGAGGGGTGAAATGCCCCCAAGGGGATTCGAACCCCTGGTCTTCAGCTTGAAAGGCTGATGTCCTAGGCCTCTAGACGATGGGGGCAGCGCTAAGCATTTTACGGGTAAACGGCTAAATGTGCAACCTCGGCGGTCTCATGGTGAGGCCGCCTTGTGTGGCTGGTGGTGGGGGTGGAACTCGTGCTCGTGCCCGCAGCGTATTCATTGGGCGTCTACAACGTAGTTCTGCTATACTGTAGAGGCTTTTTGCCTGGGTTCTACTATGCAACTCATCTCGGTTTGCCGGTGCCTCGAGTACGAAACACTATGTGAAGGTTGTCGTGCCTGCAGCTGGCAGCCCGGAGTTGCGTTGGCGTAGATCTCAGGCCGGTTAGCGTTCGCCCGGGGCTTATCTCACATGTCAAAGAAAACAGAGCAGACCCTTAGACTGGCTTCTATCAGCGTCCGCGGAATCGTTCAGGGCGTGGGTTTCAGGCCTTTCGTCTATGGACTGGCGGTCAAATACAACCTCAAGGGATGGGCGTACAACACTTCAGAGGATGTCAGGATCGAGGTAGAAGGCGATGCAGAAGCTATCGAGCAATTCGAACTGGAGCTGCGCACGAAGGCACCGCCACTGGCCCACATCGAGAACATAGATGTTGAATACGGCCCGCCTGCTGGTTACGAAAGTTTTGAAATCCGGCATAGCCAGGCCCAGGAAGGGAAATACCAGCTTATCTCCCCGGATGTTGCCACGTGTAAGCCTTGCCTCGACGAGTTGCTAGACCCTGGAGACCGCCGGTACCGCTATCCCTTCACCAACTGCACCAACTGCGGGCCGCGCTTCACCATAATTGAGGATATGCCCTATGACCGGCCGAAAACAACCATGCGCTCCTTTCAAATGTGTCCCCAGTGCCAGGCGGAGTACGACAATCCCCTGGACCGCCGCTTCCATGCCCAGCCCAACGCCTGTCCGAAGTGTGGCCCGCAGGTCGAACTGGTTGATCACGAAGGCAACCCGATCACCCATGTAGATCCTGTGACTGCTGCCGGCCAGCTCCTGAGAGAAGGTAAGATTGTGGCCGTCAAGGGCCTGGGCGGTTTCCTCCTGGCCTGCGATGCCACGAAGAGTGCCGCAGTCACGACGCTGAGGCAGAGGAAGAAGCGCTCCTCCAAGCCCTTTGCCATAATGGTTGCCAGTGTAGAGGCAGCCAAAGAGCATTGCTATGTCTCGCCGGAGGAGGAGAAGCTTCTTACGTCGCCGCAGAGTCCCATCGTGCTCATGAAGTGGAGAGAGGACTCGTCCGTATCCCGGGAGGTAGCGCCAAATCTGCTGTTCTTAGGAATTATGCTGCCGTATACGCCACTTCACCACATACTGCTCAGGGATGCCGGGCTGCCTCTGGTGATGACCAGCGGCAATCTCAGTGAAGAGCCTATCGCCAGGGATAATGATGAAGCTTTAAGGAGGCTCCAGGGAATCGCCGATTACTTCCTGGTTCATAATCGGGATATCTACTCGCGCTACGACGACAGCGTTGCTATCGTAGAGAGAGGCACGAGCCAGCTTGTGAGGCGGGCGCGTAGCTACGCTCCCTATCCTGTTCGTCTCCCATTTGACGCCAGGCAGGTACTTGGTTGCGGCGCTGAGGAGAAGAATACATTCTGTTTGACAAAGGACAGCTATGCCTTTGTATCGCAGCATATCGGCGATATGGAGAACATGGAGACGCTGGAGCATTTTGACGCCACCGTATCCCTGTACAAGAGGCTTTTTCATGTGGAGCCGGAAGTCATTGCCTATGACCTTCATCCTGACTATCTGGCCACCAAGTATGCTCAGGAACTGGGCGGGTCCGGCGTGAAGCTCGTTGCCGTGCAGCATCACCACGCCCATATTGCCAGCTGTATGGCCGATAATGGCCTGGAGAACTTGGTCATAGGGGTTGCTTTTGACGGGACGGGAATGGGCGCCGATGGGAATATCTGGGGAGGGGAGTTCCTTGTGGCCGACTATAGTAATTATCGCCGGGTGGGGCATCTGGAATACTTGCCTCTGCCGGGAGGAGATGCAGCTATCAGAAGGCCCTACCGCACCGCCCTCGGCTATCTCCTTACCCTGTTGGGGGAGGATGGCTTAAGTCATGATTTGCCCGTTATCACCGACGCAGACAGCACCGAGGTGGAAGTCATCAAGCGCCAGCTGGAAAGAAGGATAAACTCCCCGCTTACCTCAAGTATGGGACGACTTTTCGACGCCGTATCAGCCCTGCTGGGCATAAGAGGGGAGATAGACTACGAGGGGCAGGCTGCTGTAGAACTGGAGATGGCCGCCCATGCCCGTTATGGCAAACAATTCTCTTCTATGCGTGCCGGGCACTTGCCCGCGGGACTCGACGGTGCAGTCTCCAATACCGGGGAAGGTTACCCTTTCCAGATAGTGGAAGACGAAGGTGTGAGAATCGTGCAACTGAAGAACCTGCTCTCGGCCGTAATAGAAGATTTGCATCGTGGTATCCCCACGGGCAGAATATCGGCCAAATTCCACAACACCGTGGCTCAGATGACAGGTGAAATGTGTCGCTTGATCGCTAATAACACCGGCATCAGGCAGGTGGCCTTGAGCGGGGGAGTATTCCAGAACCGTTTGCTTCTGAGAAAAACGGTCAGCTTACTGGAAAGCAGTGGCTTCCAGGTCTTCACCCACAGTCAAGTGCCCTGTAACGATGGTGGCATCTCTCTTGGGCAGTCAGTTATCGCCAATGTCGCAGCGTGAGATTGGGCTCCTGACGCCTGTCAGCGGTCAGGGTGATTTCCTCCACCGAGCAGTGGTATAATCGCCAGGACACGCAAATTCAGGCATATCTTCCGAGGAAGCATGGCAGTTCTTCGAATTCGCACGTTGCCCGACCCAGTGTTGCGGCGAAAGGCCAAAAGGGTGACCAAAATCGATGACTCCGTTCAGAAGTTAGTCGATGACATGATCGATACGATGCGGGCTAATTCGGGTGTGGGTCTGGCTGCACCGCAAATAGGAGTATCGCTGCGAGTGGCGGTTATCGAGCTGCCCGAAGAGGAGGTCATCACCTTGATCAATCCTGAAGTAATAAAGAGGGAAGGCGAGCGGACCCTGGTGGAAGCTTGCTTATCGGTGCCGGGATACTACGGGCATATTACGAGATCGGAGACAGTCAGGGTGAAGGCGCAGGACCGCCATGGCAAACAAATACGCCTCAAAGGCGAAGAGCTCCTGGCACAGGCCCTGGAGCATGAGACCGACCACCTTAATGGCACCCTCTATCTCGACCACCTGGAAAGCCCCGAAGAGCTACATGAGACCGAGGATGTCCACAAGATGTAGTGCACGGGTTCACCCGTCAGCCATGATCTCGACGCTCATTTGAGTTCGGTTCTGCGCCTCCAGTAGAAACGAGCTCCATAGCCAAGGGCTACGGCAGCCACAGCAACCCCGACTATCAGACCTGTATCGGACCTGTCTGCCTCGTCGGGACTTGTAGATACCAGCAAGCGTACGTACAGCTTCGCCACTAGCAGGTCGTCGGAGTCAGCCTCGACTCCCAGCCATATCTCCCAGTCCTTGTCTGACCATTCTCGCTCTGGCGGTACAGCTACGGTTACGTTCACGGTGGCCTCGGAGTCAGCGGCTACCTCGATTTCTTGAGGGACAAAGCTTATCCAGGTATCATCGGGGAATCGAGCCCTGCCTTCCCTTCTGTCTTCTTCCCGAGGGCTGAAAGTGGAAAGGGTGAAGTTATGCGCCGCCTCATCCTGGTTACAGATGGTTAGTTCGAATTCTGTCGGCTCTCCCGGCGTCAGGTTATCTATGCTAACCTCAGCAGGGAGAACCTTAATGTGTTGGGGGGTAGTATCAGCCAGAGCTAGAGAAGGCAGATGAATGACCAACAAAGCTGCGATGAGCGCAGTCAGGATGTGCCCGGTCAAAGAATTCTTGATGGTTGGCCTGTGTCCTTTCTGGAAGTCTCTTTGGCTCCACTCAACCTGGGGTCCAAAAAACGTCTTGCGAAAATCGAGGTTCCAGATTCTGAACTCTGGGCGATGTACTCAAGGGGCAACTGCACTTATGGTGATCTGGGTCTCCATCTCTCTGCCGCCGATAAAGGAACTCGGTGTTATCAACCTCAGCCCGAATTGCTTGCTGTCGCCGGGGTTCAGGCTTGAGCCGCCTCCATAAGGCCAGAATTGGCCTTCTGTTTTCGTAATAGGGACATAGCCATCGCCGTAGGGGCCTCGACTAGTATCACCCGATATGCGAAACCATAACCCGTACACATCTTCTCCGCTGAAGCCGTCTTCGCTCAGAATCCACTCATACGCGCTGGGATTGTCCACCCATTGTGCGTCCTCGCCCATGATGGAGGTATTGACCTCAGTGTTGCCGGTTACGGTCAGGGTGCACCACTCTATCGGTGGTACAGTCATGTACTCTGTATCTGGAGCCACCTCTCCCAGCGGCCATTGTGTCTTATCCAGACTGATGGAAATCCCCTCCGTCCCCGTCATAGTGATGGTTACGCCCTCGCTCTCACCGGCCAGAGCCGGCAGGGAAAAGGCGAGGGCCAGAACGCCTGCCACCAGGATACTAGCGACTACTACCTTCATCCTTACACACCAATTCGGTGAGACATTGCACGCACCTTGACACGTGGCGCACTATCTTATTAGATTTTGCGCGGGAAAACAAGACCGGCAAGGGCTTTTCGGAAATCCCGGCCCGTAACCTACGACAATCTATGCTTGCGGCGGCGAGCTAGCCACAGGTTCGGCTCAGACCGACCGCCACAACCACCAGGGCGATGATGACGATGGTCCAGATCGTGATGGGTGTACGTCTGCTGGCCTTGGCCAGCCTACGTTCGGATTGTCTTCTTCTCCGTCTGCTTGTCATGCTGTGCCCAAACCGTCAGGGTATGGAAAATCGCAGTCACCGGTACTTGTTGGACCATTGAAATTGGCTATCGAGCAAGAACTTGTTTGATGTATTGACTGTGCATTACTTGGCCAGGTCCAGGTCTGCACGCTGGAGCAGCTTCATCTTTTCCTTCACTTCTCTCATGGTTTGTTCTGCTATAGCTTCGGCACGATTGGCTCCGTCGGCAAGGACCTGGGCGACATAACCGGACCTGGCGGCCAAATCAGCCCGCCTTTCCCGGAAGGGCTCCAGACTCGAACTAATGCTCTGGGCCAGTATCTTCTTGCAGTCCACGCAGCCGATAGCAGCACCGCGACACTGAGAAGCAATCTCCTCCACTCGGGACGGGGTGAAAAAGTTGTGGAGGCGGAAGACATTGCATGCTTCGGGATGTCCGGGGTCAGAGCGGTACTGCCGTGTCGGATCTGTATAGGCGGTCATCACCCGTTCGGATATTTGTTGCGGAGACGCAGCTACTTC
>Ga0180433_10010558_pt1 | contig 11089 bp, 10 predicted proteins | sample SS_ome_8_FD_132980 | JGI IMG/M metagenome (GOLD analysis project Ga0180433, IMG submission 132980) | Hypersaline lake sediment archaeal communities from the Salton Sea, California, USA - SS_1_D_1 metaG | ecosystem: Environmental > Aquatic > Non-marine Saline and Alkaline > Hypersaline >...
AAGACGTAGAAAAAATATTGGCTTTTACTAATTCCATAACCCGAATACCGTGTGTTTGTCGTAAAATTACGACCGGAAAAACGGAAAGATTGTGCTTTTTGATAAGCCTGAGTCCAAATGAAATAGGTGTGGCAGATATTGTAGATCAGTCTTTTTTCGGCGGACCTGATGTGGCAAAATTCGAAAGGGTAGATAAAAAATGGGCTATAGACTTTATGAAAGAAAATGAAAAAAAAGGCAGAATTCATACAATATGGACTTTCAACGCGCCTTTTATCGGCGCGCTTTGCAATTGCGATTTTACTACAGGATGCATACCTATGAAAATGTATAAGGATGCCGCCCCACCTGTATTTCGTGCCGAATATGTTGCTGAAGTGGACAGGGATCTTTGCATAGGGTGTCAGGCGTGTATTAAGATCTGCCCATTCGGCGCGATTAAAATTGACAAAAAAACAAATAGGGTAAGAATCGATGCCAAGAAATGTTATGGATGTGGTATTTGCAGGGCCGTTTGCAAAGAAAATGCGATAGCTTTAAAAGACCGCAAGCTTGTGACTGAGGCAGCAAGTTTGTGGTAGAGTAACACAGGGGCGTTATGTGTGAATTCTGCGTAAAACATGGTGAGGGGAAGAAGTGGTATTTGAATGTTAAGAATTACAGCTATGATCTTCTTAGGGATGCTTCAAGAAGAGCGTTTGTAAAAAATCATTTTTACTGGATAGATAAGAACTACAAAATTTACAATAGCATCGCCAGGCGTTTGCCGCTGAAGTTTCCCCTGGTCAGGATGTCTATAGCGGCAGTCATAAAGGGGCTTTTCCTATACAAGCACTGGTCGCAAGTAATACCCATAGAGGATGTGGAAAAGATATTGGCTTTCACTAACTCAATAACACGAGCGCCATGTGTTTGCAGAGCAATTACCAAAGGAAAAGAGGAAAGATTTTGTTTTTTCATCAGTTTGGATCCCAATAAGATAGGCATAGCGGAAATAACCGACTTTTCTTTTTTTGGCGCGCCGGACGTTTCACGTTTGGAAAAGGTGGAAAAAAATTGGGCCCTAAACTTTATGAAAAAAAGCGAAGCACAGGGCATGCTGCACACAATTTGGGCCGTTAAGGCGCCCTTTGCCGGTATTCTATGTAATTGCGATGTTGCAACCGGGTGCATACCCATGAAAATGCTCAAAGACGGAGCCTCTTTTATGTTTAGGGCGGAATATGTCGCCGAGGCAGATTTAGATAAATGCGTGGGTTGCCGGGAGTGCGTTAGGGTTTGTCAGTTTGGGGCAATTTCATTTGACAAAAAAACAGGTAAAATCGAAATAGATCCAAAAAAATGTTATGGCTGCGGTATTTGCAGATCTGTATGCAAGAAAACCGCAATAAGCCTAAAGGATCGACGACTGATCCCGGAAGCTGCCAATTTATGGTGACCGAATGAATAAAAAATACGATGTTTTAATAATCGGCGGAGGAATAGGGGGGTTGACAATAGGCAGTCTTTTGTCATCGGACAAAAAAGTGCTGGTTTTGGAAAAAAACAATTCTTTCGGCGGATACTGTACGAGCTTTAAGAGACGGGGATTTAAATTCGAATCAGCTGTCCAGGCGATAAACGGACTGTATGAAGGCAGTCCCGTGTACCAAATATTAAGAAATTCACATGCGCTGGACGGGGTTGAAATCACCAAGCCCGGGTATCTCTACAGGTCGATTTTCCCGGATTATGACATAAAGTTTCCCCAGGCGGATCTGGATAAATACACAAAATTACTTTTTTCGTTTTTTCCCGAAGAAAGACAGAATATAACAAAGCTTATCGCCACATTCAAGTCAATATATCTTGAGATGGAAAGATTTTATAAAGAGAAATCACTCAAAAAAAGTCCGTTTATTCTGAAATACGGCAGGCATTCGCTACAGGAACTTATGGACAGCTTTACAAAGAATAAAAAATTACAGGCCATAATTTCCCAATACTGGATGTATAGGGGGCTTCCGCCGAGTAAACTTTCCGCTTTAACATTTGCGTATATCTGGTATGACTATACCGCTAACGGCAGTTATTTTCCGAAAAACGGTATGAGCGGTATTATCGACAACCTCGTCGATATGATAAAAAAGAATGACGGAAAGGTTGTTCACGATAGAGAGGTTTCAAGATTATTTGTTGATGCCGATACAATAATTGAGGTAGAGTTGAAAAACAGCAAGAGATACCAGGCTGATACGGTTATCTCGAATATAGATGTTTTTAGAACGCTCGATATGATCTCCTACGGAAATGAGCGGATTGTAGAACCCTTTTTGAAAAAAATAAAAAAGAATTCTTTATCGATATCCGCTGTTAAAATTTATCTCGGACTTGATATTGATCTCAAAAAGATAGGCATCGAAGATTATGAAATATTTGTAAACCCTGCCTATGACACGGATCTAATGTATTGGGCATCTCTCGAGAATGGATTCGAAAAAGCTCCGTATTCGATCACAATCTATTCTAACTTGTCAGACAGATTTTGCAAGAAAGGTAATTCCGTGCTTTCGGTAGGTTTGTTGTCAGGATATGGTTTCTGGAAAAATTTGAGCAGAACCGAATATAATCAAAAAAAAGAAGAAGTGTCGGATATCGTGCTGTCCAGATGCGAAGACGTGATACCGGACTTACGTAAACACATAAAGGTGAAAGAAGTAGCCACCCCTATTACCATGGAACGGTATACCGGAAACAGCAACGGTTCTGTTTACGGATGGAACAAGAGACTTATTACGGAAGAAATGCGCTTTATGAATCCTACAACGCCGATTAGAAATTTATTGCTTTCAAGTCACTGGACAAAAATGGGCGGGGGCATAGGCGGGGTACTTTTGGCATCCGATAGGGTTTACAACCTGCTTAATAACAGAAAATGAAAAAAGTTGTAATAACGGGAATGGGCTCGATTTCTTCGTTGGGATACGGATGCGACGAAACCTGGGAGTCTATCCAAAATCTGAAGCTGAACCTTTTGAAGGAAAGATACCGATTGGATAATGAAATATGGGATGGATTCTACCTGCACAAAATGCGCAACTTTGATATAGGCAGATTTAACATACCGGAGAAAAATCTACGGTTTATTGAAGAGATCAGGACAGTGAAAAAAGAGGATACGGACCTTTACTATTTTCTCGCCGTCGTTAAGCTGGCGTTGGAAGACGGTAAATTGCGGTATAATCCGGAAAAAAATGAGGTCGGTTTAATACTTGCGCACGAGAATCCGGGCATTGAGATTCTTTTCGAAGAACTGATAAATTCGCTTTACGAAATTTTGATCAAAAAACAAAATAGACAGTTTTCAAAACTTGAATTAGCGAGAGAGTTATATGGCAGCGGCGTTGAAGATAGAGGGTATAATCTGCAAACATTCTCGTATCTTTTTTCTGTGGCGAAGATTTTTGATCTGCATGGATTTTCGTTATTTATCAATAATGCCTGTGCCTCGGGACTTTTTGCCATAGAGTCGGCGGCGCAACAGATAAAAGCCGGGACTTCTCCCGCAGTCATAGTCGCGGCGGTCGATAATCCCACAAAGGTATACAAATACTTGTGGTTTAAAAAGAAAGGTCTCTATGCGGAAGACGGCATTACAAGGCCGTTTTCCAGGGATAAAAGCGGCATAGTATTCGGTGACGGCGGGGCGGCACTTCTTCTGGAAGATTTAGAACACGCGCAAAAAAGAGGCGCAAAAATATATGCGGAGTATTTAGGCGGCGGTTTTTCTTTGGAGGGGTGGAAAATTTCCGTACCAAACATAATGGGCGATTTTTATACAAAGTCGTTCAAGCAAGCTTTAAAAAATGCACGGGTTAATTCCGATGAAATCGATTTCGTGAACCCCCACGGCGTAGGAATGAAGATTACAGACAGCTATGAAGCCAAGACCATTAACAGTATTTTCAAAGATAAAAAACCTCTGATCAGCGCGTTTAAGCCGTTAGTTGGCCATAATTTAGGCGGCAGCGCACTAACGGAAACGGTAATCTCGCTGCTGGCATTAAAAAACGGCGTTATACCCGCGACGCTAAACTGTGAAAAACCGGATGAGAAATTTGACTTGAATATTGTCAGGAAAAATCAAAAAGCAAATATCGCGACTATAGCCAAGATGTCATGCGGTTTTGCCGGATTTAACGGCGTTTCAATATTCAGAAATATCGAAAGGTAAATGGCATGAACGCATTTGCGGGTTTCAATTTACTAATAGGAACAACGAGCTTATTATTCGCGCTTCTGATCATCAGATTTGGCAATGTGAGGAATATCCTGCATATTACGCTGTTGCTTCTGAATATTGCCCTGGTTATCTGGGGTTACGGCTGCATGATGTCTGCCTTATCCGATAACCCCGCCAGCGCGATGTTCTGGTGGAAAATTGCACATGCCGGCGGACTTTATACCGTCGTATTTTTTTTACACCACGTTTTAGCTCTGACGGAAAATAAAGGAAGGCGCGTCTTAATTTTTGGATACATTATGGCTACCGCATTTCAGGTATGTGCCGCCGCCGACCTGTTACAGATAAAAATGACCTATGTTTTTGATTCTTATTTTTATATCACCCCGGTTGGAATGGCGTACCCGATATTTACCTTTTTATGGTGCGCCATCGGATTCTATGCAAGCTTTATTCTTTTCGATGCTTTTAGGAAATCTCACGGTGAAAAAAAGGTTCAATTTAAAGTTCTACTTATGGCGTTGGTAATTTGTTTTTTAGCCGGCGTAAGCCATTTTCTTACCGTATATCATACCAATATATACCCTTTCGGCGCTTTGCTGGTTCCGGCTTTACCGATAGTTGCAACTTATGGAATTTTGAGACATCGCCTTCTCGATATCGAAGTTATTGTCAGGAAGACCCTTGTTTTTGCGGGGTTGTTGGCATCTGTTTTTGCAGCGTTAATTTTGCCAACCCTACTTATTCAGGAGTACATCTTTAGGGGGGCCGGTTTTGGCGGAAAGATGTTGGGTCTGGCGGTAAGCGGTGTAATAATTATAGCGTCTTTTCGAAGAATTGAGGATTTTCTTATCAACATCACTGACAGATTTCTATTTCAGAAGAGATATGATTATAAAGAACTTTTAAAAACATTTACAAGCGAGGTCCTGACGGTCCTGGACCTAAATAAACTCGTAAAGCTTACCGTTGACAAACTTTCCGACATTATAAGGCTTCAGAGCTGCGGCATTTTGCTTTTGAACGACGAAAAGAATGAATACCATCTTGCGGCCTCGCGGGGTATCAAGGAAAAAAATGTAGTTTTGAACGTGAACAACACGCTCACTTCATTTCTCACCAGGACAAAGATGTGCCTTTCGATAAAGGCTCACGGGAAGGAGTACCAATTACCCGAGAAAATAGTTCTGGATATGAACAGGTTAAAGCTTGAACTCGCTATTCCGCTGATGACCTCACAAGACGAGATGATAGGCATTCTTACTCTCGGCGCCAAGAAATCGGACGAGGAGTATACGCAGGATGATATGGATATCCTGCTTCCTCTGGCCGGGACACTTGCGATTGCTATCAGTAACGCCGAAATGTTTGTTGAATTGGGTAAAACGCAGGCGGAGGCCGCGCAGCGCGAGAAGATGGCTGTCATAGGCACACTTTCAGCCGGGATAAACCACGAGATTTGCAACCCGTTAGGGATAGCGCGAGGGCAGTGTGAGGCATTTTTGTTGAACATAAAAGACGGTTTATACAAGAACAGGACCCATCAGGAACTTGTTGAAAAAGCCAGGAAGATAATGGAAAAGGTCATACACGAAACAGACAGGGCGACGACCATAACGAAACGGCTTTCAACATTCGCGAAGCCCTCGAAAGGCGATATTTCCAATGACATCAGCGTAAAATACGAGATAGACGAAGTTTTGGCGTTGGTAGGCTATGAAATGAAGCTGGACCACATAGATGTAATGAACAAGATAGACGAGAACCTGCCGTTTATATCCGGCGACAAAAAGCAATTGCAGGAGGTATTTTTTAATCTTATCCGTAACGCCGCCCAGGCAATGAACGAAAAGGGAAGAATTACAGTAACGGCAAGGGAAGACTCGGGCAAGGTTATCATGTGCATAGAGGATACCGGGCACGGAATACCGAAAGATAAACTTGCGCAGATATTCAACCCTTTTTACACTACGAAGGAGCCGGGGGAGGGAACGGGTCTGGGACTTTTTATTGTTAGGCAGGTTGTTGAACGAAACCGCGGCAGGATATCGGTCAAAAGTAAAGTAGGTGAAGGAACCACATTTGTTCTGGAGTTTCCCGCGGTCGCGAAAGTGAAGGTGTAGCATGGCGGTAGAGAAGCCAAGTATAGTTGCGATAGACGATGAGCCGGATTTCGTAGATACGTTGAAAGAGTATTTTGAACTCCGCGGGTACAGGATAAAAATTGCCTCAAGGGTTGGGCCGGGCATTGATCTTATAGGCAGCGAGAAACCGGACATAGTCATACTTGATCTTAAAATGCCCGGCATAAACGGGGAAGAGGTTCTAAACATTTTGAGATCCAAAAAGTTGAAAACAAAGGTTATTTTCGTGAGCGCCTTTGAGGATGCCGGAAAAACTAAATCACGCATGTTGGCTGCCGGGGCATTTGCGTACATGGATAAGCCGCTCAAATCGATCAAAGATCTGGAAGATACCGTAAACAAGGCATATTCCGAAAAATAGGGGGGGCGAATGACAAAGATCCTTATCGTCGACGATGAGATAGATGTATGTGATTTTGTGAGACACTTTTTCGAGGAAAGAAATTACCGCGTTTTCACAGCGCTGAACAGCGCCGAGGGCCTGAGGCTTCTGAGGAGAGAAAAGCCCCACATCATGCTTCTGGACGTTAAAATGTCGGGAATCGACGGCATCGAAACGCTAAAGAAGGCGAGGGGTTTTGACAAGGACGTCAAGGTTATAATGGTGACTGCCGTAGATGATCAGGCCAGCATGAAAGAGGCCGAGAAACTCGGCGCGGCCAGGTACATTACCAAACCGCTTGTTTTGGAGGATCTGGAAGCGGCGGTACTCTCATATACGAAAGGACTCGACAATGAATAAAGATTTTGGGTCACGCAGTGCCGAACAGAAAGGTTGGTTTAAGATTCAGAATTGGCTCGTGGACAAGTTAAGTGATACCGAGGGTGCCCTCATACCCATACGACCCGAGAATATGCGGAAATGGCCGAAGGCGGAAAAGGACTATCAGCTATTCATGGAAAATGCCTCCAGGCTCATGATCCGTTTTAAAAAGCCGGAGCGTCTTATAAAAATGATCGTAAACATCATAGACGAGCAGCTCGGGATTACGCATACAGCGGTTCTTTTGCATAAGGAAAATAAGAACGCGTTCATATTGATCGATTCAAAAGGCGAGGACGGCGTAAAAATTCCCGTGGGTTTTATAAGGATGACTTTTGAAAATCCGTTGATTAAAATTTTTGAGAGTAGAAAAAATTACATAATCGCCGAAAGCGGTGTTCTGGAATACGATGAACTTACCTCTCTTCTTCGGAACAAAGAGACATTTAACAAGCACAAGGATTTGTCGGAACTGATAGAGCTTACCCTGAGACAGATGGAACTTTTGAAGGCGAATGTATGCCTGCCGCTGTATTACAAAAAGAATCTTACCGGCATTCTTATTCTGGGAGATAAAATCTCGAGGGAAAAATTTACACGCCAGGAAATAGGTTTTTTTATGACGCTGGCAAATGATGCCGCAATGGCTATTTCCAATGCCCAGCTTATCCAGAGCCTGCAGGACAGGATCGAAGAAATAAAGGATTTATATACCAGGGAGCATCGTGTTTTTATTCACACGGCTATCGCTCTTGCTACCGCCATTGATGCCAGGGATCCATATACACACGGACATACCGAGAGGGTAACCACCTATTGCACGGCTGTGGCCGACGAACTGGAGGGTATCCCGGAGGCGAGGACCTATCGAAACTTCAAGGAAACGCTTCACATCGCCGCCCTTCTTCACGATGTCGGTAAAATCGGTATTCCCGATGTGATATTAAACAAAAAGGGGAAACTTACCAAGAAGGAATTTGAAAAAATCAAGGAACACCCGGCGATAGGGGCGGCCATTCTGACGCCGATTACGGAGCTTGGCGATGTGGTAAAGGAAATAAGATATCACCAGGAACGTTACGACGGAAAGGGATATCCCGAAGGATTGAAGGAGAGTCAGATTCCGTTTATAGCGAGAATAATATCCGTTTGTGACGCCTTTGACGCGATGACCAGCAACAGGCCGTATAGACATCAAAAGGCCATAGAAAGCGCGCTCCAGGAGCTTCGCGACGGTTCGGGCAAGCAGTTCGACCCGATCATTGTGAGCGCTTTTCTGCTCGCGTTTGAGAAAGGCAAGATCTGGAAAAGCAAAAAGTAGCGTAAAAAAAAGAAAAACAGGCTCGTTTTTAAATATTGGCAGGGGAAAGGATCGCAAGCAGGCGCGCTTCGCCCTTTCCGATATTGCGAAACTCATGGGGCAGGGAGCCGTCAAAATATACGCTATCGCCTTTTATGAGCTTGTAAGCGTCGCCGCCTATTTTTACCCGAAGTTTTCCTTCCAGCAGGTATACGAACTTCTCCGTTCCGACTTTATTTTTTTCACGGCCGCTGTTTCCCTTTTTACGGATCTTAATTAAAAGGGGCATCATTTTTTTATCCGCGAGGCGCGTTGTAAGCATTTCGATGGCTGTCTTTCCCGGCCGAACGGGGGATTTATTTTCTTTTTCATGACCGCGAACGGATACGACTTTATGTGCGGTTTCGATTTCCCGATAGAAATCAGCAAGTGAGACGGTGAGCGCCTTACAAATGTTCATATGGGAGTCGAGCGTGCCGGTCATGGAATCGTTTTCCATGCGGCTCAATGTGGCGATCTGAACCCCGCTTTTTTCGGAAAGTTCTCTGAGCGTCATTTTCCGGTTAAGTCTCAAACGCTTTAGATTTTTACCCAGCCTCATAATGGTCCCCGTTTCTGAGTATAATGATATCTTTTTGTTTGTCAATATTTTTTTGATAAAAAATCAACTGGGGGCGCCGGACAACTCCGCGGCGTGAAGAGGGGTATAAATACTCCCGCGAGGGGTAAGCGTCGATTGAAAAAAACCGATATGTTTGATGAGGCAGGAGCCCGGCCTGACTTCGACTGCAGAGATTGCTTTTTTTAAGCCCGGAATATTTTTACCGGAACGCACCCTTCCCAGCGTAAGATGCGCGCTGAAAGGCCTGTCATTTTTTTCAAAGCCCGCGACCCCAAATTTTTCTTCCATGATGCCGGCAATTTTTTCCACTTCGGCGCAGCCCCGGTCAATGCCGGCCCATATTACACGCGGACGGTCAAGTGACGGAAAGGCGCCAAGTCTGAAAAGACTTATTTTGAAGGGCGCCGAACGGGAGGAAGTCTCGTCAAGAATTTTTTTAATCCGCTCAATTTTATCACTGGCGATATTTCCCAAAAACTTAATCGTGAGATGTATGTTTTCGGGATTTACCCATTTTATCTCCGCACCGGTTTTTTTGAGTTCTGTTTGAAGTCGGGAAAGCTCATTTTTTACCTCGTTGGATAGTTCCAGGGCAATAAATGTTCTCATATACTCAACCTTGGGCCTTCAGATTGATTCTCAGTAAATCCAGCGCCGCGCCGGCGGCCTGCCATTTAATTTCTTCGCGGTTCCCCGTAAAATGGTACTCCTTTACCATTTTGAAAGCGTCTGTCACCGCTGCGATGTAAACAAGCCCGACGGGCTTTTTCCCGGCCGTCCCGGTCGGGCCGGCAATTCCCGTTGTGCCTATGGCCGTATCGGTGCGGAAAAGTTTCTTTATCCCCTCTGCCATCGAAAGAGCGACTTCCTTTGATACGGCGCCGTATTTTTTGATTTTGCCGTCGGAAACCCCCAACAATTTTGTTTTTGCTTTATTGGAATACGCGACGATACCCATCTTGAAATACCGGGAACTTCCGCTTACGTTTGTTATCCGGCTTGCGATGAGTCCGCCGCTGGCGGATTCGGCAACGGCAAGCGTTTTTCGTTTTTCCGCGAGCATTTTTCCCACGACGGATTCAAGCGATTCGCCATCCGTGCCGTAGATATGTCCGCCCAGACGTTTGCGTATTTCCCTTTCGATTTTTTGTATTTGCCGCCGGGCAATTTTTGCATTTTTCGCCTTTGCGGTAATTTTTAATTCTACCTCACCGAGGTGAACGTATACGCCGAGAGTTGTTTCTGGCCCGATGGAAAGGAGGTCCTTTACCGTGCGGTTCACCTCGGCTTCCGTGAGAGAGGTGATTTTTATCCGCCTTGTTCTTATGGTATGCTTTCCGGCCAGTTTCCTTTTTGTCAGAAACGGAATGACGCTGTTTTCAAAGATGGGAATTAACTCACGCGGCGGACCGGGCAGGGCAATCAGCATTTTTTTTCCGCGCTTAAGCAAAATACCCGGCGCGGTCCCAACCTTATTTGTGAACCAGTATGATCCGCGCGGGATAAGGGCCTGCCTCAAGGCGTCTTCCGGGGTTTTTTTCAGGCCGCGTTTCCGATAATGACGCACGATAAGCCTTTTTATTCTTTCATTGAGAACGGGCCTGCGGGCTAAGGCTTTACATATGGCCGCCAAAGTGACGTCATCGACGGTGGGACCAAGTCCACCCATTGTAAATACGATATCCGAGCGTAAGAGGGCCTTTTTAAGAACTCCGGTGAGCCTTTCCGGATTATCGCCTACAGTTGTTTCGTAGTACAGGTTTATACCGAGTTGTGCGAGTTTTTTTGACAGATAAACTGCGTTTGTGTTTACGATGTGCCCCAGAAGGATTTCCGTTCCTATCGAGACAATTTCCGCTTTCATGATAGACCCATTATAGCGCACTGTGGCGATATTACAAGTGTGAAAAAAATATAGTGGTGTCAAGATAATTGGGCACTTTCATGTTTGGGTTCTTCAATTATTGTAAACGTGTAATTAGGCATACTCTTTGGCTGTTGCCCCTCTCGTATCTGGCTTACTATGCCGAATGTCCAG
>Ga0180433_10010561_pt1 | contig 11086 bp, 26 predicted proteins | sample SS_ome_8_FD_132980 | JGI IMG/M metagenome (GOLD analysis project Ga0180433, IMG submission 132980) | Hypersaline lake sediment archaeal communities from the Salton Sea, California, USA - SS_1_D_1 metaG | ecosystem: Environmental > Aquatic > Non-marine Saline and Alkaline > Hypersaline >...
CAAGAAGAAGAAGGCTCGCAAAGTGCGCTCTCGTAGGGAGCGAATCCGAGACATGGAAGCAAAGCTCGCAGAAGAGAAGGCCAAGGCTGCTCTTGAAGGACTCAAGACCGCCGTCAAAGATGGACGCGTCGCTGAGGACGATCAGAAAGAGTATCGACGCCTACTGCGCTACATGAAGGTGATGGAGAAGGCGCCAACCGTCTTTGCTGCCTTCGACATGGAAGACGAGTCGGAGTCCGCCTCAAAGCTTCGTGACAACCTCATCAAGAAACTCAAATCTTTGCTCATCGAAGGTGATGAAGAAGATGACGAAGAAGAAGATGACGTTGACGAGGACGAAGAGGACGACGAGGACGACGACGAGGACGACGACGAGGACGACGACGACGACGACGACGACGACGACGACGACGAGGACGACGACTGAGTCCACACCCTCCAGGTCGAAAAAGCCGCTATTTAATAGCGGCTTTTTTTATTCTAAATCACTAAGGGAAACGATATCTTCGCCGTATATCCACTCTTCTAGCAATTCATTTGTCGCATCTGTGAGGATATCTTTAATAGTTTCCTGATGCTTTGCGAACAGCACAGCGATCTCGTACTCAGCGACACCCATCTTTTCTGCAATCATCGCAAAATCTGGGTGGATAACTATCCCAGGAGTAGATGCTATGTCGTTCGCTGCCTTCATATTATTCCTAGATTATTGAATAGGTCTTTTTGAAACTTGCCAAATCTGCATGTTTTAGATGTCAAGCCGATGGGTGATACCCACGCGACATATCCTTCAAAAGGCCTACTACAAAGTCTCTCAGGGATGATGATCTCCCCCTCGATTCCGAAGACGGTTACGAAGTGAGTGAATGAGGGGCCATCCGCAACGGGCACTAAGATAGATCCGGCTTCGAGTCGGACCCCGGTCTCCTCCCAGAGTTCTCGCTCTGCTGCGACTGAGACAGATTCTCCTGGCTCGACTGATCCTCCTGGGAGGCCCCAGTCATGGACGGAACGACCTCGAGAGACGGCGAGGATCCTCCCATCTTCGGGTCGCTGGATGAGGCAGCAGGCTGCGCGTCGTTCCCATTCCATCTCACTGATTGTACCGCAGGTTTGTCGTAGTTTCGCTGAAGCCTGCGAACTGTCCTCTGGATGGACTTATTGACCGGATGCCCCTTTGCCAGCTCGATTACGAAGATGTGGTACCGCCACCGAAGACAAAGAAACTTCGTGTCATCAAGTCGGATATCGACCTGCCCTTCATCCTCGGGCAAAAATGTTATGAGATTAGCAATTGACAGATAGAGATTTTCCCTCTTCTCTGACTTGCCTTTCTTGTGCGTGAAAGAGGTGACAACCCCGTGCGAGTTCATCAGCATCTGACCTAGGACGCCATCGATATTCGAGATGGCACTCTCGAATTGATTGATCGAAAACATCACGTCACTCGCTTCGCCTTTTTCACTGACCTATACCTCGTACCTCGAGCGCGCCCTTTGTAGTCGACAGCCCCATCCTCGATGAGGGTATTGAGCGCCTTTCGTACTTGAAGCGGTGTCCCGCCGCACGAGTTTCCCACGTCTGGGGCGGATACCCACCCCTCATGATTCATTAGAAACTCATGAATCTTCTTGGCGAATTCTTCGCGCCCCTTAGGCGTTCTCGTATTAACGCCAGATGCAAGTGCCTTGCTCGCTTTCGCTGGGACGAGGCTCAAACGCTTTCGCCACTCCTCGGGAGACCTGGGAAGGTCTGCGAGATCTCCAAGGGTGAGATGTTGAAGGCCAACCTCATTTGCGAAATCAGCCAGATCCTTCAGGCTGATTTCGCGATGACGGCTGACGACTTGGCTAAACGCCATAATCTTAGCGTTTTCAATCGCCGAGTTATACTCGGCCTTCATTGACTTAGTTGAGCTTTCCACTTTTCCTCTTTTCGACATATCTAACGATCTCCGATACGGCATTACAGCCAAGAATTCGATCTCTTAAATCGAGACCTGGGTTGGCGGAGTCTGGCTCGCAGATATAGGCTACGTCCTCGAAGCGCTTTCCGCAAGCCGCCTCCCCATGTACGCGTATGCGGTTGTTTTCGCTATCTTCTTCGAACTCGAGCTTGCTCATCCTAGCCCTCACGGCGCCGCTTGTCGTCTGCCGCCTCGGCCTTCGCACGCTTGGCGGCTTCCCTGGCAGCCTTCTTGCGCTCGGCTGACACTCGTGCGAACTCGAGGGCCAGGTCGTACCCTGACTGCTCCTTGAGGTCGGTGCTGAACTCCCGGAACTGGATGGTGGGGTTCAAGATCCGAAGCACGGATAGCATTTTTTCATCGAGCCGCTGACCGGGGCCGAGACCTTGCTTGACGATATCGTCGAAGTTGTCGAAGAATTCTTCGTCGACATGGACATACTCCGATACGACATCTTCGAAGTCGTCACCGAGAACGCCTTTCATCATTTCAATGATTTCCTTGGTGGCGCTCTTTGAAGCCTTGGCCATTCGAATCGTGTACGAGTTCTTTGCCTTGTATTGCTCAAGGTTAATGCCTTGACCCTTTAGCTCATTGGCCTTTTCGACGGTAACCTTCGCATTCTTTTGCTGAACAGCCTGGAAGCTGCCGAGCTTCGATTCGATCAATCTCAGATCTGGCGGATGCCCTGTCTGAGCGTAGTGCTCACAGTATTGACGAAGCACAGCAGCTTTGATGATTGCCTCTGCATCGTCGATAGTCCTCTTGATGGCGTTGAGTGCCACCTTCGCACCCGCGAGCGCATCCGCGTAGGCCGCAAGGTCGTTGCCCGAGAGCGTCTCCTCTTCATAGCGAAGCTTTGCGAGCTTAGAGAGGTTGACCTTGAGAGGGTCCTTTTTCTTCTTAGCTTTTGCTTTTTCTTTGTTGTTCGTGAATGGCTTTGAGTTCGTCATCTATTTTCTCCTGAATGGCCTCTAGCCACTCATCATCGTCCCACACTTGTACTTTGTCCACCTGTTTAATGAAGTCGAATTCTTCATCGGTGTATAAACCTTCATCGCGAAGCTCATATAAAGTCATTGACTCATACTTTTCGATCGCGTGATAAAGCGTGATTGGTGTAAATAGCCCGGTAAGGTTTGTCTTTGTGCCTATCCTGTCTTGGGGCACACCCTTTTCGTCGTATAAAAACTTGCCGCCTCTTCTGACGAAAGATCGGGCTATTTTCCACAGCTGAATGCGAGGGATGATCATGAGGAGGCGTAGGCGAGCGGCAATTTGCTTGACGGGGTCAGGGAAGTCGTTACTATGAGGCAATGCTCAGCGCGAAGACGAAGATTGCCATCAAAACGTTGTTCTTTTCTGGAATTCAGGCGATGGCCGAGTACAAGCGCTCGAGGCTCCACCGTGAGCGCGAGGACTTGGATGACCAAATCGAAGCCTACGACACCTTCATCGAAAATGCGAAAGTTTGGACGATGGGCTTTATGAGCGATTGGGCGAGGGCTGGCGGAGCAAGATCTGCAAGGGATGCAGGAGACGAGGAGACTTACTTCCATTGAAAAGCTCGAAAGCCTTAGTTCTTTCATGGCGCAAGATGCGTGTCTCGTGCGCTCGATGCAAGGCAGTCCTCGATTCAAATCGTGAAGATCACATCTGCCACGACCACGTTCGCCATCCTGGCATGAGTGCGTTTCTTGATTCGATGCTTGTTCTGGAGGCGGTAAAACAACACCGCATTTCAGCCGAAACAGCGCTCGACACTGCGGTGGCAGTATCGTTCACCTTTGCCAACCTTCCTAAATCAGAGAAGGTTGTGGCAAACAAGATACTCGAGCATGCTGGCGTCGATCCGGTCTGCCATGAATATTAACCATCCCATATTCACACTTCTGGGTAAAGCGTGGCAAGTCGAGCCTTGGGAGTTTATGACCTGGGGAGATATTGTTAATCGTCCAGAATGGCGAGAGAGGCAAAGGACGGATATCAGTCCTTCTGATCATCATCTCGCGAATCGTCTGGCACGAATTTCATTGGCGCAGTCGCGGCGCGTATTCCCGATATAAAAGCGACAATCCCCAAGAATATTCCAAGTGGCTTATCGCCTGAATACATGAACGCTGCACCTGCTCCAAGATTGGCGAATGCAAGGCCCCACCAGAATCTGGGGCTTTGTCGAGACGGGACCTTCTTCATTCGATCATTGCAGGGTGTCGGGTGAAGAGCTTTCGATACCAGGGAAGGGCTTCATACTGAGCCAGCCTCTTCCTGTACTCCTGATTTTCATCTCTGGCTTTTTCGATATCCTCATCAGCCATAAGATGAAGTACAAATCTTCTCTCGACCATAATGTTCGCCACAATCCAACGCGACTCCGGCGAGATTTCTTCGAGATCGAATTTTGCATCGACACGAACTTCCTGGGCACCCTTTCGGATAACAAGGAAGTCTTTGATCGTGACGCTTGTATCTCCTAACGCGAGAGGGGAATCATCGTCGGAGTACTCGAACTTCATCACCCATCCTCGAGGCGCTCCTGCAGCCTAAGAAGCATCGTCTCCGTCCCGCTCATATGGCGCCGAATGTCTTCGATTGCCTGCTCAGCATCCTCGAGTTTTTCATTCAGATCGAATCTCACCTGAATGGCTTCGGAGATCAGGTCTACCAGCCGAGCTTGCTGCCTTACGTCTAGCTGCACTTCACCCGAAAGAATACGGTCACGGACCAAGCCGAGCATCTCCGGCCGTTCGGTGACGATGGCGAAGTTGAATTCGCCAGGCAGCGCGATGCTGTCTTTGTCGTAAGGCTGCGTGTCAGTCATCGGCGTACTGCTCCACAAGCTCACTCATCTGCTGCTCGAAGCCTCGCTCGTAGGCGCGAGCCGAGACGTCTACGCCGGCCAGGGCGTGGAGGAGGGCGAGCCCGAAGAGGTTGTCGATGGCGACATGGAAGGGGTCGTGCTCCCACTCGTCGGGTCGGTCATCGATCAGCGGTCCCTCGATGCTGCCCGAGCCATCGGGCCGAATCGTAATCGTCGCAAAATGCGATAGTTCTACAGTGCGCTCTTCTCCATCAGACATGGTGTCTCCTTCAATAGCTTTCTTGCCAGTCATGCAGTGAATCCCCTTGAAACGTTCCCGTTTTTGAATCTATTTCTATTTGCAGCTCCGAAACATTGCTGTGGATCTCGCCTTCGATCTCGATTTCATGATCGATGCCAACCAGTAAAGATTGCTGATCTGCGCCAAGTCCGCCGTAGTTGGCGATGGAGACATCTTGAGCGTCGTCAAGATTCAAAGGCGCCAGCAGGCTCTCCTCGATCTCCTTGGTCTCGCCGCTGATGCTGTGCTTGAGCTTTACAGCAATCGACAACATGTCAGAACCTTGCTGCTCGAGCACATAGTCTTGGATGTACCACCCTTCCCAGGGCGGCTTCTTCTTAAGCACGGCAACAACATCCATGCTGTTGCTAATGTATTTTGTCGAATCCGACTCGGGTATATCGACCTCTGACACAGCCTCATCTTCGTTATCGGCATCGATGTAGCCTTCAAACTTGGCTGTGAAAATTACTTTATAGCTTGGCATTATCCAACGTGCTCCGCAAAGTTGCAAGCAGCCTGACGTGCCTGCTCTTTCGTCTCAATGGTCACAGTTCCATGCTGGGAGAACGGCGTCTTGTCGTCGCCGAATTTTTCCTCGAACAACTTGTCGCCGATGCCGAAACCGAATATAGCCCTGTGTGACCAGCCGTAATACTTCTGGTCTTTCTCGCACCATCCAATCGAGCAAACGCTGTGGTCGTCGTCGATGAGTTCTGGGCAGATCCCCATCTCCTCGAGTTGTCGAGCGAGGCCGATGGAGCCCATGTAGTGACCATCTTTACTTCGAGGAACGTTCGACATCGTTTGCTCGATGACGTCGTCTGACGGGCCGTAACGCCACGTCTCCTCCCACACGTCATAGAACTCGTGCTCGGCCACTAGCCGTTCCTTGATTTTCTCGTCAATATATTCGCTCATTTTGCCGCCATCGCTTCCTCCCGGCATTCAAGCAAGAACTCACGACGGTAACGCTCGCAGGAATCAATGGGTCCGTAGTTTGGATCTACAGTGACGCAAGTTACGAAGTAGTCCACACTTTGCTCAACGCAGGTTGGAGGCTTTTCGTAGTCAAACAAAAATGGATAGACCACGAAGCTTGCGCCGACCGCAAAGGCGGTAGAAAGAAAGCCGCTGATTAGTGTGATAGTTTGCTTGCTCATAAATCCTCCTCAATCACAGTGGCCGCATCGCGACAAATGCTTGCCTCATGGGACATACCTCGTTTATCAAACTTGGCCGCCGCTTTGCGCACAAGCACCCCAAGCTCCACGGGTTCCATGAGCGCTTTTTTCGCACCCTTCTTCGTCAGATTCTCTACGCTGTCGCCAAGCGAATCCATAATGTCCCGGCGGATCATCCGGATCTGGCCAGCAAGTGCGCATGAGATGCACCAGGCGAAATGGGCTCGAGCATTCTTACTCTCCCACTTCTTGCCAGTCAGCTGCTCGCCAAATCGTCGGATAGAGAACTCTAGATCCGAAAACCCAAGAGCATCACAGGCGATGACCCGAGCCTCGTTTTCTGCCCAGTCAATGGGTTCAGGCCTACCCTCGAATAGGGCGGCCATCTCTTCTGGATCTCGACGCTCTCTGTAATCCTTCTTGGACATTATTCGACTTTCTTCGGCTTATACTTGGTCCCGCAGTTCTTGCACCACCGCTTGCCAGTCTTTTTACTCCGGACAACGTGCGGATTATCGCAACAGCTGCGCTTCTTTTTCTTCTTTGGCTTATCAGCTTCCTCCTTCTTCTTTTTCTGAGAAGGAAGGTTTTCGATCGCGTCAGTCCATGAATCAACGAACTTCTTGGCGGACTCTCCAGGCGCCTTCTTCTTTTTCTTCTTCTTCTTCTTTTTCTTCGGTCCCACAACTTCTTTGGCGGTAGAGATCTCCTCTTTTGTTGGAGGCTCTACGAAGTCTGGGTATGGATTTTCACCACGGGCAATAGCTTCCTGAGTTTCACTCGAGTGCCACTTCCCATTGAAAACCCAAGGCCTCGCCGCCATCGAAGACTTGATCGCGGTGTCGGACCCCTTACGAAAGAGAAAGAGTCGAGAGCCTCCACGGGGTACATATCTGCGCTCGTAGTCGATCATTCCCAGCTGATAAAGCCAGGGGAAAGAGTTTGCGATTTTGAGGGTGTTAACACCCTTGCGTTTTTTCTCTTGAAGCTCGATGAGTTGCTTAGCGAAATCCTGAGACTCACATTTATCCAGGGGGCTCATCCTGGGCAAAGCTTCTGCGATCAGATCGCAGATAATCTCCGGAGGCGGATCGTAGCGTTTCGGTGGAAGTGCTGACATGCTTTACCTTGAGCGAAAATAGTTCGTATAGATCTTGGAGGGAATCGTCCCCAAGTTCAACATCTCTAGGATCCCAAAATCCGCTCTTGATAAGCCAGAGAAGATCCTGAATGTGAACCGAGCAGATACTCTTCTTACCGCCTTCACCCTCGACAGGCAAGTGCGCCCAGATGTCGCGGCCAAGGCTGAGCAGGGCAGCCCTCCGGTTACGGTCGAGGTACAGAGGGCCATCTTCGGCGAGGGACGGGTTGTCCCCCGACATGTCACACACGCTCAGGCGCCGCTTGGTCCTGTGAAGGAAGTATCTCTTGCAGTCGTGCCCGCGCGTCCACAAGAAAATCCACTCTTCATTTTCTTGAGCATTCATGCTGCACCCCACACCCAGAGCTTCTTGACACCAGGCATCTTGCCCTGGAAATGTTTGAACCTGAGGTCTCGACCGTTGCCTCCATACGACCTGTAAATGTCGACAAGGGCGACATCAGCCTTCATGTCGAAAAGCAGTTCTTTGGCATTTCCGACAACGACCTCGAGATCTTTGCCGTTGAGATCTAGCCGAGGCAAAATCCAATCGACGATGCCTTGGTCCTTCTCAATCAAGGTCACCTTCTTGACGTTGTGCTTCTTGCACACTTCGACAAGCTGATGGCCAAGTCCAAGGCCCGCGATGATGGTGTGACCTCGAGCCATGCGAGTGCCAGGGCGCAACGTGAAAAATTCCATCGGCGTGAAAGACATCCACGGGTCCAGGTTCCAGAGTTCATCGCGCCCCTTGCTATGGATCATCGGGATCTTTACAGGACCATCGAAGATGACGACGCCGCTTCGGTTTCCCGACTTCGTCGCAAGCGATGCCCCTGCTTCCAAGATGCGCTCTCGGTAGATCCACTGACCGCATGGGGATACTGCATGCTTGTCAGGGTATTTTTCAGGTCGCGGCCTTCGTTCTCCATCGCCACTAGGCTTAACATCGAAAATTGATGGCATCTGATAGGTCGATGCCTTGATGTGGAGGGCGGGGTCGAACTTCATGTCTGGATCCCAGTCTACCGGATCTTTGCGCCGCGCCTCCGCAACATGGTAGTCATATCGGCGCTCTGCACGAGCTGTCTCCGGATCTACGAACATGGGTACTCCCAAAAAGAACATATTACTCTCCATTCTACTCTGGAGATATACCCAGAGATTCTCTGATATACCGCCTGACTATTTCAGGTGGAACTTTGTCAAATAATACTATGGCGTTCGCGAAAGCTTTTCGCTCGCGAGGATTAGAAGGAGGATGACCAACCTCCTCGACCCATAGCCTTGAAAAGGTCATGCAGCTTTCTTCAGCTTATTATAGTGATGCCGACACTTGAATGCATCAAGATCACCTAGGTACCGACGATGATCGTTGATGATGTTTTCTCCACCGTACAGTTTGTTGCCGTACATTGGCATAAGCCGAACATGCTTATCTCGCAGCTCTCCCTGCTCCGCAATGGCATAGGCAAGCCACCAACTTTGAAGAGCAATTTCCGAAGCTGCGAGGGCGTCATCAGTCTGCTTCTTTTCCAGAAGCTGGAAATATGACACAAGGCGATCAATGGCGTCATAGGCTTTTTGCTCAGCATCAGTGAGACTGCCCTGCTCGCCCAGCGCCTCGAGGAAGAGCTTGCATCGTCGATGATACGGTCCTGAAACGACGGCGTAGTGATCTGGATCAATATATCGCCAGTCCCCCTTGAGCGCACACAAATGATCCTCCTTCATGTGCTTAATCCATTCATCGTACGTCTCGAGATCGTCGTAACCATACCTGCTCGCCCGGTCCTCCCAACCCTCCTTGGTGGTTGGATACCCCATGATGTCCATGTACTTTTCGAAGTCACTTGTGACAGAAGGGGGGTAGGGGATGCAGTAGGAAAAAGATTCCTTGTAGTCGCCGCTCCTTGCTCGTTCGACAACCAGTGACAGATCTGCAAGCGCAGCCTCATAAGCCTCCTTGCCCAGACCTACCATGTGCCCCATCAAATCTCCGAAGCTATCGTCGCCAAGCCAGTAGTCACGCTCCTCAAAGCCATCCTCTTCATATTTCTCGAAAGCTCGAGAGATCTCACCCTGCCTTCGGTCGAGACGCTTCCTGAAAGACTCTGCAAACTCAGGCGTCCACGCGAAGAGCAAGTCTTTGGAAACTTTGCTCGATTCGCACTTCGGCCATCCAATCTCAGCGACGCATTCCCAGAAAGTATTGTCGTCGCACTCACCTTCTCTTTTTCTGAATTTCATATCTACACCTTTTGAGTATACCCTTCTTTGCCTAGAGTCATGGCAAGATATTCACCTTCCTCGTGGCCCTCAATAACAACGAGAACGTCACCAACATGGTTCCTCTCCACAACGATGCCAACCTTCTCTCCCACGAGAATCTCAATCTTTCCCTGATCTGACTTATTCGAAAACTCGATATCCATTACACGCCCTCGACAATATCGCTTAGAGATACACCCAGCAAATCAGCAATCTCAATTGCTCTGATAAGCGAGATATCTTTCTGGCCATTTTCAATCGAACGGAAGTAGCTTTCATGAGCGCCGGTCAGCAGTTCAGATGCTTGAGCCTGGGTCATGCCGGATTCCTTACGAAACTTGCGAATGTTCTCGCCGATCTTTTCTCTCGCATGCGCTCGAATCGTTGCGCGTGTAGTATTATCGGAGATCATTTATCCGTCCAGGGGTTACCGCCCCTAACGGTCACGTTGTATTCCGTGCTGCACAGCTCGGCATAAATTGAACCGTCGAAGTATCCCTGACATTTTCCGCAAAGCAAAATGCGACGACCCCGAGCGAAATTTCGAACATCTCTGTACGACTTGTCCAAGCTTGCGTCATCCAAGTACTCGGCGAAATCAGGGTCACTTATGGTGTCGAAGGGGTCGTAACTTTCGAGGGGATCGCTAAGCCCGATTCTTTTCTTTTCTGGATCAAGGGCCATGACCTGACGCGGCTCGAGGATAATTTCCAGCATGCGGAAACCGCAAAATTGAGGTTGAGCTATATCGAACTCGCCGTCGTATCCGCAGTGGGGGCACACGATAGCTGGAATATCTGCGCTCTTGCACAGTTGCTCGATTTCCCAATTTACGGTATCGAGTTTCTTCCCAGTCTCACTAATGGCGCCATTCACTATGTGGCTGGCGGAGTTCCATGTGTGAATCTTGCGAATCTTTGACAGAAAATGTTCTAGTGCCTGTTTTTCATTTCTAGCCCTGTTGAGCTTACTGGCAAGAGTTTTCTGCGATTTGTCGATTGATTCTTTTTCCATTTTACCTCGCTTGAAAAGCAGTATCGGCCCAAGCATAAAGCCGATGAGAATCCCCGTGGCTCCTTCAGGTGTCATCAGTAGGACGGCCAAAGAGCTACGGCGTTAGGAAGTGCATTAAACTCTTCTTCGCCAACCCAATCAGCTTCATCTGGTCCGTAGATTTCACCATCACGGCGATCTTCTTTGAACTTTAGATCTCCGCATATCTCGGATACCGGGGAGTAGTTGTTCCCCTCAGGGTCTCGAGAAAGCACGACCACATCTTCAGGGTCGCATTTACTGAGCCTTTCAATCAGATCCTTGACCTTCATCACTCTTCCCCTCTGTGAATAATGCCCATGCACTAGCGATAGAACCATATTCGTCTTTATCGCCTTCGCCTTTGGGGTAGATGTCCACCGAGACACCG
>Ga0180433_10010564_pt1 | contig 11084 bp, 12 predicted proteins | sample SS_ome_8_FD_132980 | JGI IMG/M metagenome (GOLD analysis project Ga0180433, IMG submission 132980) | Hypersaline lake sediment archaeal communities from the Salton Sea, California, USA - SS_1_D_1 metaG | ecosystem: Environmental > Aquatic > Non-marine Saline and Alkaline > Hypersaline >...
CTGCCTGGGCTGCCTTTAATCGTTTATTTTCCCTGCGTTGCCTTTCGGATTGTTCACTGGCTGCTTTCTTTTCCATTTTAGCTGTCTGATTAGCCGCTATTGCAGTATTTTCAGCTACTTGAGCATTATAATTAGCCATCGCCTGTTGCGCCTCTCCCTGAGCCCTCATCTGCTGTTGCTGTTGATAGCCGGAATACAAAGAGGTTGCAATGCTTGTTGCGGCTCCTCCAATGGCTGCGCCAACTGTTGCGCCAGTAGCCGCGGCAGCAGTAAAAACACCGCCACCAACAACTGCCCCTATAGCACCTCCTATAATTAATCCCATAATTAACTCCTATTCTTTAATTACTTTTATTAAATGATCCATATTTGAAATCCCCTTTGTCCATCCCAATTTTTCAAATATTTTAGTTATTCCTCGTGATGCGCTTCCTGCGAACATTACCGGATGATCTTCAGCTTTTGCAACAGCTTCAAGGCTGTTCAAAATGTGCGTCAGTGCCTCTACTTTTTCTCTTGCTGTACATTCCGGATTTAAAAATATCCACTCTAATACTGAAACGGGAGTGTCGGTGCTTAAATAAAGAAATCCGCATCCGTATCTTTTGCCGTCTTCATCCTCAACAACTGAGCCGACTCCAGGTAAACAAATTGGATGTGGCACTGTCTGCTTGATAGCCAATGCCCAGTTAACCAATTCTTTATAATCCCTGTCTACCTCAAACATCCTCACTTTTAAATTTTTCATTGATTCCCTTCGTGTTTGTTTTTATTGATAATATTAATATTAGAAAAACATTCATGCATAGACGTAGACGCATTTTTAGGTATTCTAATAAATAATATTTCTGTCATTGTCATATTCCATTAATCTTTCGGGTCTATCCATACCTGCAACATTGTTACTGTCATAGGATATGGGATATCCTGTTTTAAAATTACGTCTGCATGTCTATCCCACCCATCTTTAAAATTTACCACTTTATAACCAGAATACAAGGTGGGTACAGTATCCATAGCATCCGGTGCTCTTCTCCAGTTAATACTCATCTCTTCACCATCATTACTGTAAACACGACATCCTATAGTCTCATAGAACCTCGGAACAACCCTTCTTATGCGTTTTCTCCTGCCTTGAGAAGCACCATCAGCCAACTCTGCCTCTATACTCATAGGTTGCAATGTAGACGTATAAGGAACACCTACCAACTGTTTGGCTCCGTAATTGTCAAACGTTATAGTACCGCTTGCACCAACAGGGTCGGTGGTAACATCAATCTTGCCATCAACCAAGGATTGCACTTCTTTCCCTCTCCAAGGGGTCTGTATGGTCATTGTGTTGTCAACAGCAACAAATAAAGTAAATGAAAAGTTCTTAGTACCTACAAAATAATTAGTGTTGTCTTTGTTTTTAAGCTTAAACGTGGAACCGCTTACATCAGAAATAGTAAATACTTCCTCATAATAACTGTCTACATCAAAATTTACATCAGGTCTGACAATTATTTTCATTCCGTTAGTAAAATTATGCCCTGTAATATCAAAAGTATAAGGACTTGTAGCAGTCTGCCCGTTTAATACCTGTACGGTATGGTCGGAGTCTTCCTGTTTTGCCATATCTAAAAACCATGCAGAACTCATAATAGGTGGTGGTGTAGTTAGCTGAAGAGTTCCATTATATTCATCTCCATTATACTCATCATATACTTCATCATAATTAAAGTCAGCCATTTTAGCAATATAAGTATAGAAATTGCCTGCATACTCAGTTTCACATGCCAGCCATAATTCATCATTGTTTCCTGTAGCAGGAATAACGGCTAGACTCTTAATATCATAATCAGTTATAGCATGTCTGTGCCAAGCGTATACCTGCTGTTCTTTTTCATAAGTAAATCCTGCCCAATTACCATTATCCAAACATATCCATAAAATAGGATGTGGGTTGTGCATAAAAGCCATTTGTTTTATACCGCCCTCAGTAATGTGGTCTGCCATTACAGTTATATCGTTGCTGACATAAGACTCCTCCTGCCAATTGTATGCCATTTCACGAATTTTTCTTGCACCTCTCTGGATAAAAAAGATAGAATTATTAATCAGTAAAGGTTGCTTATACTCACTTCCGAACGAACTCTGCCTACTGCTTTTAATATTGGTAGGTGTCATTGCCTCATCTGATTTACTTCCACCCAACCGCCACTCATCTCCGCTTGTACCTATAAGTAAAACATTCTGTGAAACAAGCCAGTTTATTAAGTATACTTTTTCGCTTGAAATAGTATAGATTATAGCATCTGTATCAAGAACACCTGCCGTAAGATTTTCATAGTCATTTATCTTACTAGTCCATATAGTGCTTGGTTTCTTTTCGTTTCCACCAAAACATAATCTTTCTTCAAAAATACTAACTGCTCTTGGATAACCATTTTCTCCTCCCCATGCTCCTTCTGCCCATGCTGAAAAATACTGTGCATTTGCTACATATAATTCACTTGAAATACCATCCTGTAAAGATTGAACTACAACCTCTCCGGAGTTAACAGATTTAACTATTTTATATATTCTAAAATAATATGGGTCATTAACACTTAAATTAATAGTACAATTTCCGCTTGTCCTTGTAAAGTTAAGCCTGTATAAAACACCATCTACTTCTTCAGTTCCATCATCTTCATAATTAGCATCATCTTCTGAAGAATATAATCTATAGTCAACCCACGTTGTACCTTCATCATAACTTCTCTGTAAATCCAAATCACCTGTCCATGTTCCGTGAGTAACTAATTTCCAATCTCCTTTAACCGCTAAAGATGAAGAAACATTATTTGGTGCTGCTTTCAGTGTTTCAGATATACTGTTGTTTTCTTTAGGTGTTTTAATAAGCCAGTGTTTCCCTACATCATCAGCAGAAAATTCTAAAGAACCTGAAGAAGTCATAGTGTAAAGACTGCCTTTTGCTAAATAACCTCCTGATGGAGTTGTCCAAGGGGCATTAGCATCGCTTGGAATCCCGTAATCTTCTTCTCCGCTTATATCTCTGTCTGCTTTATATCCTGCTCCGTTAAACCAGACTGTAGCTCCTTCAGGATAATCAATTCCATCAATCCAGTCTTCTGCTAAGTTCCCTACAACAGTAGAAACTTTAACCTTATCATTAAATTCTACGTTTTCATCTAAAAATGCCTGATAGGTGAAATCAACCTTTTCAAGAGTGAAATCATCTGCTCCTGTAGAGGAAAGTTTATATACTGCAAAATCAGGATGCACAATATACATTACGTCTATGCTTTGAACATATTGCAAATTATTAATCTGTTCAACAGTAGTCCATGGTGTCCATATTTGATAAGGCAGTCCTGAAGTCCAGTAACCTGTAAATGTATCAGGGGTTTTACCTATTCCTGCCTGAATACAGAAGTAATCTGTTCCATTATAAGAAACCCAATCTCCTGGTTTATAACTTTCAGTAGCACTGTAAGCATCTAAAGTGTTTCCCTGTTCTACTCTTGATCCATCATTGTATACACGGATATAGTTCTCGCCAAATTCAAGTATATAGGAAATTTCATTGGAACGGGAAAAAGGGATAAGTCTACCAAATTTAGTATCGCCACCTGTGTCAGTATGAGCTTCGTTGATATATTCAGTACCGGGTCTGCGTGTTACAGCACCCTGAATTAATGGTATCATATTCTCAAGTTCCTGACATCCATTCTGATACTTCTCAAGGTCGGTGCGTGCAAAAAGTAATGGTGAGAGTTCGCCTCCGTTGAAAGATTTGACTGCTGGGCTACCCATGATTTACTCCTAATATGCTGTAGTTAAATCGCTACCGTATCCAGGAACTCCTGATGTACGTGCTGTAAGCCAGTTAGACTGGTCGGTGAACATAGGTGTACCTGTCTGTGCATCTTTGCTTCTAGCCATAGCCTCAGCTATCTCCAGCCTTCTCATAAGCACTTCCAATGCAGTATTAGTACCTTGCAGTGTATAAGACATCTCTACTGCCATAGACAGATATAAAACCTTTCTAAGCATAGGAGTGAGTTCTGTAGGGTCTTCTATTTTCTTTACATAAAGAATACTCGCTGAACTGTTATTACATAGAAGTTCTCCATTCTCAACTACCCATATCATTTTAGGGTCTTCCATTCTTATAACCCTCAAACAGTCATTTGGGAGTTGAAAAGAATTAGTCCACCCGAAAGCAGGTGTTTCTGCGGTTGATGCTAAGTCTGCACGTTTTAAAGCACAGTTCCATGGATGAGACTCAAGTACGGCTTCAAGTACCTCATCATATAATTCCTGAGCCAAGTGTGATTCCTTTGTATCCTCATCAAGAGACATGATAGTTTTTTCACCTACCGCTCTTAATGCTAAATTACATATGCTTACCTTTGATACTGCCATGATTTATCCTGCGTTTTTATATAATGTTTCAATGTAACTTGGTTGCTTCTCAAATCTCTGCTGTCTTAAAAGATATTCATAATCAAATCGAATATCTATGCCGTGTCGCCTACACTCGTCTATAGCTTTTAATAGACCGCCTCCATAAATATTGTGTTCGTTAATCATCTGAACACCAAAAATATTAATCATTTCATATCCATCATCTATTGCCTGTGCAATCATGCAGTCAATACTGCTTGCATAGTCTATAGGATATTTTTCCTTTAGTTTTTTATAGTCAAATAAACTTACCTTTCTTTTTGCTTCTTTTCCCCATCTAGTGTCAAATACCATTAAATCGTCTACTCGTTCCCTGAAAGCCCTCTTCCAGTCTCCCTTGTAGCGACTTTTATTTGTCTTCATTTCATTTCTAGTATGGCGAAAGGGGTGGAGTTCAAAGTTCCGCTCCACCTTCTTAAGCCAAGGATAAACCCAATAGAAATCGTTTAACGACCACACATCACCTTCAAATGCATCACGGCTTGCAATATTCCGCACTACCATCTCCGGTTGATACAATCCTAACAGGTTTACAATTTTCTTCATTAAGTTACCAAAAGAGTTTTGATTGCAGAAAGAAGAACTTTGACAGGTGTTCCTGTGTTCGGGTCAATTACAAGAATGTAATCGGTAACAGCAGGAGAGGTGTCAGTCTCAACTTCATTCAATCCCAAATCTGTCAATACTTTGTCATCTTGTGCCATGATATCACCTTATGTTTATGTTATAAAAAAAGGTGGTGCAGTCCGAGTAAGCCCAGACCACAACCACCATAACCGAAGGAAGTTTAGAGTTGTACGTATACCAGGTAGCCCGAAGTAACGTCACTAGATGCAACACCTGCACCCTGGAACATCAACTTAATGTCAACTCCTTCCTTAGAGTCGAACAGTTTAGTTCCACCAGTAGCAACCAAAGCTGCGACTGAAGTAAAGTTAGCAAGAGTACCAGTTGACAGAGTCTGTCCATCTACCAAGCCATCGGCATCAGCATCAACGGCAGTTCCGTCTACGTTAGTATAAGCACCCCAACCCAAATCTACATCACCAGACATTGTAGACTGAATGACAGAGGATTGAAGTAGCAATCTGCATTTTCCTGGAGGGATTTTTGCCAGAGTAATAGTACTTCCGGTATCACCTGCTCCAGTTGCAGTCTGACTAAAATAAGCGACCTTAAGGCTTCCACCCCAATCTCCAGGTCTCTGAAGAGTCGGAGGATTAGTTGAGTAAACCTGTGCGTATTGTGTTGATTCAACAGTTGTAACAGCCATTTTAAATCTCCTGTTTTATGTTATTGTTTTAAGAAAATATCTCTATTACGGAGACTCGTCACAAGAAACTTGAACGACTTTATCTTCTTCCATACGAGTTGCACCACCACTCATGCAAGTGTAAACATACATTGCAAAAGATTTGTCTGCACGTTTTTCCATTTCAGTCTGAATATCAGCGTTCAGAGCCAATTTGATACCGCTTCTTGCCCATGCAAAACACTCACGAATATCAGTAGAAGAACTCAGTTCGAGTCTTTCTGTACGCTTAAATTCAAATCCCATGAAACTGTTAATAGAACCTTGTACAAGAGCTTTAACGCTGTTGTAGTCGGCTGAAGTAACCTGAGTAGTTTTCAACAGGTCGTCCTGCTGTACCTGACTCCAGGCAAAATAAAGTTTGTTGCGAGGATTCTCAACATCAACATCATTCTGTCCAAACAGTGATTTGGCAGCAATAAGTTTGTTGATAGTAAGACCTTCGTTGGAACCGCTTAGGTTTACAGCAACTTTCTGTCCGGAAGGAAGAGCAGTAGCAGTAGCACCAGTGTGTCCAGTGTAAGCAGTACCGATAGAGGCTTCGATAATGAAATCATCAATCTGACGACCGAGAGCATAGGCGAAAGCCTGAGCATACTCAGAAGTAGGGTCGATTAGCATTTTGAATTTATCAAGTTTGTCTACATAGTCACCGCAATGGAAGTCTGCAACAGTAACGCTTCTGCGTGAATGTGGAACTTCAGTATAAGGTGAATCTGCATGACGACTGGTTTTCTGTTCTGCATCTACAGAACCGATTTGTTCGAAAAAGGCTTTATCCCCTGTAACAGTTTCAACGTCAACTGCTCCACGGAGCTTAGAACCCATTTGCTGAGAGAGTATATCTATATTGTTTTTATACTGCTCAACAAAAGCTGTAGTAATTTGGAATGACATAATCAATCTCCTAATTAATGTTATTGGTTAAAATACGACTATTGGAGATTGTCTGTCAGTTGGCAGGTCTCACTGATTTAAAGTGAGTAGGTTCAGAAAGTCTGAATTGTCTGCTCTAAATATATATTAGCATAATACTGCAATATTGTCAAGTTGTTTGGTAAAATCCTGCAAAAAGTAAATAAAAAAGGAGTGGGAATCGGCAAAAAGGAAGGGAAAACCGAAACCCACTCCAGGAGGATGTTTATTTTTCTTCTGGATATAAAAGCTGATATAGCTTCTGCATCTCTTTTACGAGTTCCTTTTGCTGAGGATGATTCATGTCTGTATAAGCAGGATTAGCTTTTATTTCAGCTATTCTTGACTGTGCCTGGTCTCTTGTAACAGAACTTACAGTTGAACCATCTGGAAGCATATCTTCACCGATATTGTTTCCTAGTTTAGACAACAACTTGAATAGCGGTGGATAATTAGCCAATCCCATTTTTTCTATCTGCTCTCTTATGTTTTCGGCATCACCGACTTCTTTCTGTAGAGCATCTATAGTCTTCTGAGCGTTCTGCATTGAGGCATTGTATGTCTCACTTCCCTCTCTCCCCCATTCTTCTTCCAGGGCTTTTACTGCTTTTTCATTTTCTATTTTAATCTGCTCATTGGCTTTACTGTAGGAGTCCATCTGAAGATTATAATATTCTTCACGAAGTCCTTTAAACTGTTCATCAGTTAAATTATATTTATGTGCGATATTTGCAAACCACTTAACCTGATTTTCATCATAAGGTGCATCTTCGGGATGTCCTTCAGGTTTGTCAATCCAATAACCCTCAGGTGTTTCCGGCTTACCTAGTTTAGTGAAAAATTCTGCTTTTTCAGTATCATCTGCAAATTGTCCTACTTCCTGTTTCTTGCCAATCATCTTTTCAAGATTAACATAGCTCTTAGCCAATCCCTCAAGGGTTGTGAACTTGCTAAGTGAAGCATTTTCCTTAAAGTCGTCTCCAAGGGTATCTTTCCAGTTCTCCGAAAATTTACCCTCTTCATTTATCAATAATTGTGTAGCTTCCTGTGTAACTGGTTGTGTAGTTTCTACCGGAGCAGTTTCCTCTGTTTGCGGTGCATCTCCTGCACCACTATCATCTGCTTCTTCATACATAAACATGTTTTCTAAATTCTTCATAGTGTTTCCTTTCAGTTATGGTGATTATCCGAATATTCTTTTACGTTCTTCATCTGCGAGTGCTTTTTCTTTTGCACGTTTTTCTTCTTTTGCAAGCAAAAATTTACGCTTATGATAGAAACTTGCATACTTTTCTTTTGCCTTATCGGGGTAGTACTGCTCTAACCATTCCCTTACGGCAGGGTCTTTTGTGCCACATTCTCCTAACTGAGGACATGGAGGAACCCCTGCCTTAGGTTCGACATCAGGCCATGGGCTGAAATCGTGCTTAACAGACTCTACTATTGGAGCCTCTACAACTATAGGTTCGGGCTTGAAATCATCAGGGAATCTAGCAGACTGTTTTTGTTTTTGATTGATAGCATCAATCTGTTCCTGTAGTTTTCTGTTTTGTTCTCTGAGGAAATCAAGCTCCGAATAATCATCATCGGAATCGTCTTCAGGTATCTTATTATCCATTATAACTTCCTGTTCAACTGTCTTATTTTCAGATACAGTTTCAGTAACAGGTTCTTCCTTGGGCTTCTCAACCTCTATAGACTCTAATCCATGTTCCTTGTTAAATGCTTTAGAATTAAGCATCTTTACTGCAATCATAGAGAACTTCTCACAATCCGGTTGCATCAGAACATCATTTTCAGTCCTTGTAGCAATGTGTTCTCCGTTTCTCCATAATTCCATTCCTTTCTTTTCAAACTTTGTCGGGTTCTTCTTAGACATAAGTTTTCTCCTTTCGGTTTTCGTTTTTCTTTGTAAACGTATGATTAACACGTTCTTTTATGTAAAGGGCAACACTACGTTGCCCCAACATATATGCTGTCAAACGAGAATCGTCCTTAAAACAGACAGAATCAAGATTACAGAAAGCATTTAAATCTTCCAATACTTTACTGTCTTTAAAGGTTTCCTCGTATAAATCGTCAAGGTTCATCTGATCCTCAACATACTTCCTCGTTTTGTCGTCCATTCGGTTTTACTCCTTTATTGTTGAGTCATCGCTTCACCGATATTGGCTAAAGGTGAGTTAGGCTCTGTTTCTTTCTGTGTCTTACTTATAATGTCAGCACCCTGAGTCATCATAGCCATCTGCTCCTGTGCCTCTGCTTTCTTAGCAGCAGCTTCATTTTCAGCATCAAGAACTTCCTGTGGTACAATAAACTCCTGCGGTACACCTTTACGGAGTCCTACGCCTCTTGCAATAGCATTAAAATCAAAGTTTCTGAGAATCTCTGGATTTAACTCTGCATAAGGCTGAATTAACATCATAGTATCTGCAATCGCTGCAACATCAAGACTCTTAAGGGCTAATGCCATCTTTCCTACATACTGTATGTCATATCCTGGATTTTCCTGAAGAATCTGAGGCAACGGTGGCAATGCACCAGGAATCCTTGAAAGTATACCGAAGCATCTATGCAGTAACGGTGTAATCTTTTCAGCCTGAATACGAGCCATAATAGGAACAAACAGTAACAGTTTACGTTCAACACGCTCTATTACTTCTGTAGCTGTCATGTTCTTTCTGTCTGCTAAGGTATCAAACAACTCTGTGTAAAATGCTTTATGTATGGCTATTTCTTCTCTCTGCATCATTTCAAGACCGATAGGGATATTTGCCCTTGTCTCAAATGGTACTGGCTTATTTTCATAATAAGAAGAACGTAAATACATTATTGCACCTGGATTCATGTTGGGGTCATTTACGACACCATCATCAGGCATCAGAATAGGTGGGTCTACAATCTTTTCAGAATTACGGATAATAGTGTATCCCATTCTGTTGATCATCTTGATTCTAGGTAAAGCAGATACTCCAGGGCTTCTTCCGTAAATTTCATCAGGGGCTTTCATAAAGCGACCTACAACATACGGCATTTCCTCATATCCACCCTCATCTATGATGTGTTTAGCCTTTTCATCAATGTACATGGACATTATCGGCAGATTATCCCTAGTGACCTTACCTTTGGTAATATCAGTTCTAGGTTGAACAGCATGTACTATATTGTACTTCTTGTCCATATCCTTTCCACCTTTCTCTACGACAGCCTGTACATCTTTAGATAGTTTGCTTTTATCCCATCTCTGAAGCATCTGCCTAGGTGTCATTTTCATAGTAAAATAGACAGTATCTATCTCACCATAGGCATTTTCATCAATTACATACGATTCTATAGGGATATTCTTGAAACGGAATGGTTTGTCACGTCCAGGCTCTACATAGATATTAGATGTACCGAACGCTCCTAAATCCAGGAAATCTTCGTGCATTTCAAGTGCAAAGTTAGATATATACATGTTCTGCATCAACCGTCTTGACACTTCACCGAAATAAAAGTTTACCTCTTCAACTTCATTCAGTTTAGGGTCAGTACTTTGAAATTGAAACCATTGCTCTTTTGGTGGACATAAGAATCCGAATACTCCACTTGCAAGTTTATCGTTATCCTGAATAGCCGTATCGTCAGTAATATCGTCATTACGTCTTTTGCCAGGTTGCTGAGTTTTTGTAATGCTTGACTTATACGGCATTACATAATCAGCTATTTCCTGCCAGTGCGATTCCCACGTTGCTCTGTCACTTTTAAGACAGTCTCTTCGTGAGATAATCTGTTCAGCAGTAAGTTTATTCATATTACTTTCCTAGAAGTGTTTTTTTCTGTGGTGTAGATTGCTCAAGAAGGGTTTTATCTCTTCCCATCTGGAATTTCTTTTTATCGAGAGCTTCTTTTTTCTGCTGTTCTACGTCATCATCTGCCTTTTTAGGCGGTGGTGCTGGGGGAGGAGGAGGTGCAGGTGCTTGTGGAGTTGTGGCATCGGGCATACCGCCACCACCGAAAAACTGCCCTTTGTACCATCCGTGTTCATTCAAAAGATTCTTCATAATCCATCTCCTTTTGATAATTGAAGAACTTAAAGTCTTCTTTATATGTGTTAAATACTAATTCACTTGTATCTTTGTCGTAAAACAAGCTGTAATCAGCGTGTTTCGTTTTATTTTTGTGAGGAAGTTCCGGAAGATCAAGATTATATTTATGAACAAAAAAGTTATAGTCATCTTCAAGATGTTCAAACTTTATTATATCGTCAACTATAAATTCATCACCGAACATTCCCCATGATTTCTGAGAGTGGGCATGAAAGAAGTTGCTGTAATCTTTTCTTTTGCAAAACTCTCTTACAAACTCTTTAAAGTGCAGTGTGGTCTTTCCGTATACCTGCATTAAATTATGTTCTACCGCA
>Ga0180433_10010565_pt1 | contig 11084 bp, 17 predicted proteins | sample SS_ome_8_FD_132980 | JGI IMG/M metagenome (GOLD analysis project Ga0180433, IMG submission 132980) | Hypersaline lake sediment archaeal communities from the Salton Sea, California, USA - SS_1_D_1 metaG | ecosystem: Environmental > Aquatic > Non-marine Saline and Alkaline > Hypersaline >...
GAGAAGATATTCCCAACTACATTAGTTAGCAATCCTGCTCCTGCTAAACCTATTGATAATGGATCTATGGCCATAATGATATGATTTTATGTTATTTGTAAATTGTTAGTGTAACATTTAGAACACTAATTATTTTATCAAAAATAAGTATGAATTGAAATAATAATCCCTTAATTTCAACATATTTGTATATTTATAACTATTTTTACAATAAATTATGCTTTTATGAAGGAAATAAATGAAGCACTCTACATTAAGGCATGCAAATTATTTGCCGAAGATAAACTCAGCGTAATTGAGATAGCAAAAGAGATTGGCAAGCCAAGAGTCACAATAAACAGATGGAAGAATAAGTGGGAAAAAGCTATTACAATGTCAGAGCAAGTAGAGAATAATGATGATATGAAATCTATATCTGCCTCACTTATTGATAAGATTACTTTAATCCCGAATGATAAAAAGCCAGCACTCCTTGACGCAATAATAAAGCAATCACTTAATCTTATTGAAATAGAAACAGACCTTAATAAATTATCAAACTTTTTTAGAGCATTGGCTCCATACGCACTACCTTTACATGATGGAAATAAGGGAGGTGGTGAAGAAGTAGATTACTATACCCAAGTAATGAATAGGTTTAAAGAACAATATAACAAAAGAAACAATGGACAACTTGAAGCAGCTCCCGATTCTAGGGATTAAAAGAAACTTACCACAGGGAACAATTGATGGTGCCTGTGATGAATTAATTAACCATAGATTTACAGATGGTGCATGGCGAGTTATTGGTCCACACCAAGTATTATATGATGATCCTAGTTATGATTTAATTAAACTCCACATACAGGATGATATTGATAACTGGATTGGTTATACTGAATCCACTAAAGTTGTCGTATGGTATAACCCAAGTACGTTAGCCGTTACTCAAACTGTCGTAACCCTTACGACCAGTGAGACTTTAAGTAACATCCTATTTCTAAAAAAGTTCATGCTTATCGTTACAGACAAAAAGATTTATGCATTTTTATATAAAGAGAGTAGCTACATCCTAATAAATCTGAATGAAATTGAGTTAAACTTTAATTATAGTGTAGATATTGGGGACTTTACCGATCCTGCCCCAATTACTGAGGATGCCGGAAGTGATGCTGAGGGAGTATATGGTAAGTATCTAAAATTAATTAACGACCAATCAAAAGATGGATATTTTTGTGGTGGAATATACCATAGGGTTGCATTTAGGCTATTTGATGGGACTTATATATTGCCTACCCTTCCTGTATTTCATCAGTTCTATAATTATGAGACAGATTTTGTGCATGGTGCCGGGGATAATTTTTACTTTCAATTTAGATTAGCGCAAATGACATCATCAGTAACATTCACCGAGGATGCTGCTGCTGTATTTGATGTGTTAAAAGATATTATTGATGAAGTTGTTCTTTTTTCTTCACAGAATCAACAATTTTGGGATGTAACAGAGGATAACATACAGGATTTGATGGACACATTACCTGCAATTGGAAATAATATTAGATTGGAGGATGCCGCACAAACCACAATAGACGTTTCTGATAATTTCAAAGAAGATATGTTTGATAGCATTGCGTGGTATAAGATAGGACAAATACAAATGTCAAATCTTGTTCAGCAAGTAGCACCAAACGATGATCAATATACTGCTGATTTTGATCTCGACATGGATGGATTTTATCAAGACTATGCAACAAGGGAAATGCTAACCATTGATAATTTTAGCCACCATAGACTTACGGGTAATGCATCTAATATTTATAATGACAGAATAGAACTGGGAGACACGCTTCAAACCCTAGCAACCCCATTTGTTAAATTCTATGAGCCTGCCGTAAATCCAAGATTATTTAGTGCTATTATCCCGGCAGGATATGAAGAATATGAGGCTGATGGCACTTTAGATGGGAAAATACAAATACTTTTAGAGACCACAAGCGGCACTAGCGTAGTTGAGCAAGAATTTATCGACAAAGATTTGTATGTTTTTAAGAGTAAATTAGATTCTAATAATAAGGTTGTATTCCTCCCTAATGTGATTGGGTATCCAGATTCAAGGGCAAAAGAAATAGTAATAAATATATATTCAGGATCATACCTTGAATTATATCGATCAAATCTTACAAAGAGTAAGTTTGACAACTATGCCTATGTTGTGAATAAAAATTTTAATAAGGCGTTTGTTGAGGATACAAGCTCAGACCCTAGAATAGTTGGATATAATTTTGATTCATTTCCTATTGAGTTTACCATTGCCGGACTACCAGGGGCAACAATACTTCCAACAGCAGATGAGGTAACCGATAACAATAGAGTTCAATTCTCAGAAGTAAATAATCCATTTGTATTTCCTGCCGAGAACTCTAATCAGGTAGGAAGTGGGATAATTAAATCCTTTGGCACAAATACAGAGGCCATGGGCGTATCTCAATTCGGTCAATTCCCAATTATTGTATTCACAAGCAAAGGAAGATGGATTATGGAGATAGGCACCGGTGATGTTTACATTACTCGGATTGTCCCATTGGATGGTGATGTGATTGTTGGATATAATTCAAGCCTTGATCTTGCTTTTGGGGTAGCATACATTACCTCAGAGGGTGTTAAGATTGCTAGAGGTAAAGAGGTAATTCAAATATCTGAAGATGTCGAAGGGTTACAAGACCGAAACTTTATTGATAATGAAAACTTTGAATTCCACATGAATCATGCAAATCTTGTCGAACTGATTGATTATGTCGATAAGATACCATTTAAGACATACCTAATAGGTGATGGAGTTACTGATTTTGGCGCAACTATTGGCTATAATAAAGCCATTGATAAAAGTGAAATCATTGTAGCCAACCCAAATTACATCTATGCCTATGTTTATAACATTGAGAGCAAGGTATGGTCTAAAATAACAGGCCAATACTCTTTGCTTATTCCAAATTATCCTGAGCTTTATGCAGTCAGACAGAAGAGAACTGGATTGGAGGCACCCTATACTACATCGGATGATGTCGTTAATATGTCTGTTGAGGAATCAGGATCCACTCAGTTTGCTATCATAACCAGAGCAATATCATTCGATAATCCTGATCGGTTTAAAGTTCTGAGGCGTTCATTTGCACGTTGTTTTATGACAATGAGTGCAGATAAGTACGCTGCCATGTATGTTTTTAAGTCAGATGATCTGGTTAATTGGTATTATATTACAGGAAATGACAAAAATACCGGAACATTCAAGGATATATGGAATACTCACTCCGCTAATTCGGCTAGATTCTACATTTATGTTCTAATAGGTGACGTATCTATAAGTAGATCGGTAGTTAATAGGTTAAATGGGCTGGAAATGGAGTATGAACTGAAGATGCAGGGGAAATTAAGGTAAAAAAATGATGGTACTCCAAATATATGTTTCCCATCATTAACTAACACCTTACGGAAGTCTAGCCGCATCCATATTAATTTTAAATTATTCTTCCGTTACTACTCCTATTACGGCACTGACAAAGACATTAAAACTGCTGTTAAATATGGTTTCAGTTTTTTAGGTGTTAATTCAGCTTTTTTCTTCTATTTTGCTTCCTAAATGATTTATTCATGGGTTTAAATAACAGCCTTCCTGTACTCATTTTTTTAGGCCACATAACGTCAGTTGTAGTTCCCATGTATTTGAGTCTGTCAGGTGGTTTTGTTAATGGACAAGTATCTCCTGTTGAGAAAACATAACCAGTAATATTGCCTACCCAGTAATGATATACGGTCATTTTATTCTTTTTTGGTTAATTCTTCTACGGTTGACAGCTCCATTATTTTACATGCAGCATCTTCTATCATTTCATCATGTTCTTCGTAACCATAGATAGCTCCACACTCTCTACATTTATGCTTTTAAGTATTTCAATTATTTTTTCTTTCATACCTTAGCCTTTACCAAAAATAACCTTTCTTAACATTTTAAAATAATTCTCAATCACATCATCCCCTCCGAGTAGCCATAATACTAACATAAATGGCATAGAGCAGATAAACATAGCTACTGATAATAATATGGCTATAATTAAAACTAATCTTTTCATGGGTTGTGGTTTAAATTACTACAATACTTTTCAAATGAAATAATTCCATCTATGAATTTTTCATGCAACTTACTTAAATATTTTTGGCGTTCCGTAAATATAGAGTGCTCACCAAAATTCATATTTAGTCCTTTGACCGAACCTGGCTTAAATGATTTACTAAAAATTCGTGTTTTTCTTACATGCCACGTTATGCCTCCATATTCTATTACGGAGAACTTGCCATTAATAGTAATGTCAGCATCCCAACACGCCTCATGGATAGCATCATCTATTTCACTTTGTTTTATGATCATGGGTATTTTGTTTAAAGGATTCAACTGCCTTATTAAGTTTGTCGTATGCTTTTTTATAAAAATCTGCCTGTTCTGCATTTAGATCGGACTCCATTTTCATAATAGATAGTTCAGCCTCAAGTTCATAGAGCTTAAACTTTAAGTCCTCTGTTTCTTCAATTGGTGGCTTGGCTTCATCTTCTTTCTGGGACGGAGATGGATTCATAGGTGGCCACGATTCAATCTCTTTCTTAAAGTGGACAAGTCTCAAAATTTTCCCTTTCAGTAACTTTGCTTCGTCATACCCAAGTCCATCAATAGAAACCCTATGATTCTTGTGGTTGTGATGAGGGTGTCCAAAAGCTTTTGTGTCATCAATTATTACATTTATCTTCCTGTAATCGCTCATAGGAGCAAACCATTCAGGGCTTTGGGTGACTTGGCCAGCAGTTAGATAGTTTATACTATTTGGTGACACGTATGCGTCTTTCGAGTAGTAAAAAGCGTTTCTATCTTCACTCCAAATAACTTCGGTCCCAGCCTTTGCATCCGGCAGGCCTTTTAATAAGATATAATTTTCCATTTCTTAGGGTTTAAGTGAACAAACACGACTTCAAATGTAATACTTAAAATGATACATTGCAAGATATTTTTAAAAATCTTATAGTTAGGATATTATAAGAGATTGATTAACAAGGTGTATCATAAGTGTATCATTAAATGATACATGTATCACTTGAATTTAGGCTATTATCTGATACATGTATCACTCTCAAAAAACACCCATTGATAATCAGTTACATACAACATCGCAAAATGATACATCGAAGCCCTTACTAATCTTTTTAATGATACAGTTTGGAATTTACTTAAAAATGTTGTAGGTTTGTCAAATGAACAAACAAATATGATAATATTATGGAAGTAACACGAAAGATTATCGAGAATCACGTTGGAGGCGTGAATAAACATCTACAACTTAGCGTAAAGGAAATGTCCTTACGTGAACTCCTAGCTAACTCTCATCCAGAAGATAGAGTTGAATATTTAAAAGAGAAATCAATTCAAAAACAATTATCATGAAAAACTTAATCAAAAAAGCAATCTTGGTGGGTATGGTATTTGCCGGTGCAGTATATGTTATTGGTGGAATTATTTTAGCTTGTTACTCCCAATCGTTATGAGCCAAGCAATAATGGCCTCTTTAACCAAGAAAAGGGATTCGTTATTGTGTGAACTTTCCAATATCGAAAAACAGATTTCTATGCATAGCAGTGGGATAGTAGAAAATCATGATAAGGTTAGAAATGTGTGCATGACCAAACTTGGTGTATCCCTCGAAGATTTGATGCTTAAATCAAATAAAAGGCAATTTGTATATTCAAGATTTATCATCTGGTATATTTGCAGTAAATATTATGGATACACATCTACTCTACTAGGATATATGTACGGTAAGAATCATGCCACTGTACTAAATGGCGTAAAAAAGATTAGTGGATGGGTTGAATTAAATCAATACCCTGCATGTGTAATATCTGAAATTAAGAGGGAGTTAAATCTTGATTAATGGAAACTTGGTACACTTCATATAACAGGTTTGAGAAGAAGATAATAAAACGATGGGATAAGCGTTCTTTTGATTATCATGATGGCCATGTAAATATTCTTAAATATGCCTTTAGAACTTTAATGTTTTGGGCAAGTGTTAAAAATAAAGAAGTATCAGAAAACAATAGGGTTGAAACAACAATAAAATTATTTTAATGGATGTTAACAAAATATATAAAGGACTGGCATTGGATGTTATTAAAACATTCCCTGATAAATCTATTAATTGTGTAATTACTTCGCCTCCTTATTGGCAGCTTCGTGACTATGGATTTCCTGAACAATGGGGACTAGAACCAACATTTGAAGAATACTTAGAACATCTTTGGTCTTTAATGGATGAAATTTGGAGGGTGTTAAAAGATGATGGTACTGTTTGGGTTAATTTGGGTGACAGTTATTATGGTTCTGGACATGGTGCTTGGAGTAAATATGATAGGGGTGAAATCGAAAACAAGGATTCTTACTATGGTAAAGGTAGAGATTCATCACCAATAACAGATTGGGATTACCCTAAGATGAAACCCAAAACATTAATGCTTATTCCTCACCGTTTCGGGATAGGTTGTATTGATAGAGGTTGGATAATGCGAAATGACATTATTTGGGCTAAAAGAAACGGGATGCCGGAAAGTGTAACTGATCGTTTTTCTAAAAAACATGAGTATTTCTTTTTTATGACAAAATCAACTAAGTATTATTTTGATTTAGATGGGGTGAGGGATAAAACAATAACCAAAGATTCATTAAATAGGGACAGAGATACAACTAAGTTAAATAATACACCCGGACGTTCCAAAATGGGAGGATTAAAGACAAATAACTACTCTTTAAAAAATCCAGGTTCCGTTTCTGATTTTTGGGATATTCCTACTAAGCCTAGCTCTAAAAAACATTACGCATCTTATAACGACAAATTGATAGAGAAACCTATTGTAGCAGGATGTCCTGAAGGTGGAATTATATTAGATCCATTTTGCGGTACTGCTACGACACTTTTAAGGTCATACCAACTAGATAGAAAGGTAATTGGTATAGAAGGTTCCGAAGAATATCATAAAGAAGCTCAAAAGCAATTAAATTATTTATTATCACAAGTAAAAATGTTTTAATGAAGGATCCGGCATATAACTTAATCGAAATAGCTACATTAATTGAATGGGCCATTTCGGATGTATCTGTTGTCACACTAGACCTGGTTAGTGAAATAGCTGCTGAGGATAGGGACTTATACACCAAAGAGGAACGTATGCTTATAGGTGATATGGTTTCGGATGCTATGATTAAACTTAAAGCTAAATTATCATGAATGAATATTTAAGATTAATAATTATAGGATTAGTTTGTATCACAATTTTATTCATTTACTATAAAAGAGCAAGACGATGAAAGAACAATTTTATTTTAAAAATGAAGATGCAGAAATCTGTTACACTAAAGATTATTTTATAGATGATATGAAATTTGAGGGTATTACAGAACTGGAAGTGATGAAAGCAATTCCAGATAAGGTAGGTGGTATATTTTGGTGTAAGGTTGAGTGTTTTTGTGGCGATGATTCGCAAGATACTTGCGGTAGGCAATGCCAACATTACTCTCCAAGAAACGGTATAAGTGGCTGTTGTAGGCATTATACCACTAGACTTTATACGCATGGAGAAAAGGTTATTTTAAAAATTAACCAATAATTATAAATAGAAGTCATGAAGCGCACAAAGAAAATAGAATTTATGGGCCATATCCTAACAGTTCAAACAACCGACAATGAAATTAGTCTGGTGTTGATGGATATTAATGGAATTCATATCCCTATTGGTAAATTACTCCATCCAGAGTATTTAGAAGAAATTAAAAATAAACTTATATGAAACCAAGATTTAAAAAAGTAGGAATTATAGCTAAATATGCTATCAATGGAAGGCCAAAGCAATTACGAAGGCTCGAACCTAAACTAAAAGATGCCGGTTATGATGGTGTTGTTTCTAATGAATCCACCAGGGCATTGTTAGATTTGAAACTTCAGGGTGTTAAATTAAAGCCCTTTGAGTGGATTATCCTATACCATAATACCGAATCTGGTGAGAAATTTTATGCATATCGAAGCGCACCAAGTAATTCACCCTTTATTAAATCGGTATCTATCAAAGAAATGGAAAAGATTTTAGGTTAATTGTTTGTTCAATTAACATTTTAATATTAACTTAGCAGGAAAAACGATGAAAAAATTTGAAAAAACACCAATTACCCAATCACTACGGGATTTAAAACTTGGTGATATGATTGACTTCAACATTACCCGAATTCAAACGGTAAAGACAATCATTCACCGGGAACAAACCCAAACCACAAAAAGATTCTCTACTCATGTGAATAAAGAAAATAATACGGTTGATGTGACAAGGGTAGCATAAAAACTTAAAAACTCTGATAGTATGAAACAAATTACATTAAACTCATTAACTCTTAGGAATTATAAGAGGATGAAGGAGTATGTTCTTGAACTTAATCAAGTAACATCTATTTACGGTACCAATGAAACCGGAAAAACTACTTTGGCTAACGCTTTTATCTGGTTGTTTTGGGGCAAAGACAAGTATGATCGCAAAGACTTCGAGATTAAAACCCTTGATGCGAATAACGAACCCATTCACAAGATAGACCATGAAGTTTGTGGTATTTTCGATGTAGATGGGGTTGAGCTTAAAATTCAACGAATATATCATGAGAAGTGGACTAAGCCAAGAGGTGAGGAATTTGAAGTATTAAAAGGGCATGAAACTGAATTCAAATGGAATGATGTGCCTTTGCAGCTTCAGGAATTCGTTAAAAAGATTAATGATTTAATCGGGGATGAAATGCTGTTTAAAATGCTTACTAATCCCTTATTCTTTAACGATGATAAGATGGTACCATGGTTAAAACGTAGGGAAATACTTACCACTATTGCTAAATGTGACCTATCCGATCAGGAAATTGCTGAACGAGATCCAAAATTTAAAGCCCTATTCGATAAATTAACCGGTAAATCATTGGTTGAGTACAAGCGTGAGCTTGCTGCAAGCAAGAAACTACTAAACGAAAAACTTAAAAGTGTTCCTACACGAATTGATGAACTCAATCGTAATACTCCGGAGATTCCAGAACAAGGATATGAGGCTATTGAGCAGGAAATTATCAATTTAAGTAAAGAGGTTGATATAATCGACCATAAAATAGAGGACAAATCAAAGTTATCCGAAGAATTCTACCAGAAAAAGAGTGAAAGAGCTAAAAAAATAGGTGAATTAAAACTTAAAATTGGTAGAATTGAGCAGGATGCAAGTAATAAAATTGCCATTAAATCAAATAAACGTAATGCTGATCTTCTATCTGCCGAGCAACTTCTAAATAATATTAAGAAGTCAATCGAAAAGGATAGCGTTACTATTGCAAATAATAACGAGAGGATTAAATCAATCGACCTTCAGCCATTACGTGACCAAATTGCTCAAATAAACGAGCTTAAATTCACTTTTGATGCCGATGAGTGTATTTGTCCAACCTGCCGAAGAAAGTTAGATGATGATGATGTGGAGAAGCAGGAAGCTGAATTATTGGCAAACTTTAATACCGAGAACGCAAAACGCAAGGCAGATATTAATAAAAAAGGTATTGCACTTAAAAATGAGATTACCGAACTCGAAAAGCAAAACCTAGAACTTGAGCAGTCTATTGATCTTGCAAGAGAAAGTTTATCTGAGGTAGAGCAAGACATTACAACACTTAAAGGAGCCACCGATGCAAAAGTCACCAACTATGGTGATGAGTATAACAAACTCCAATCCGACCTCAAAGAATTAGAATTTGAGAACAGCCAAGCGGAACCAACCGTTAATCTGGATGATCTTAAAAACTCTAAACTTCCCATCCAGCAGAAGATTGCCGAACTATCCAAACTTTTATCAGCTAAAGATCAGATTGAGAAGTCAAAAATAAGATTAGCTGAACTTCAGCAGGAAAGTAAATCACTTGCTCAACAAATTAGTAACCTAGAGAAAGATGAATTCACTATTGAGCAGTTTACAAAAGTGAAAATAGAATTAATTGAGGATCCTATTAATGGTATGTTCACAACATTAAAGTTTAAAATGTTTGAAACGCAGATTAACGAAGGGATTAATGAAGTATGTCAATGCCTTATTAATGGTGTTCCATTTGCAGCAGCTAATTCAGCTTCTCAGGTTAATGCCGGTATCGAGATTATTAACGTCCTTAATAAGCACTTCGGAATATCATTACCTATCCTGATTGATAACCGGGAAGGGGTTGTTAGTTTAATTGAAACGAATAACCAGGTGATTAATTTTTATGTATCAAAAAATGATTTAACTTTAAGAGTAGAATAATTAAAAACCCAAAATATCATGACAAAAGAACCAGAAAATAAAGTAGTGAAGCAGGCTACTAAAATTGATGTACTAAAATCTGTACTAAGTGCGAATTCAGTACAAGATCAATTCAAAAACGCCTTACAAGAAAACTCAGGACCATTCGTGGCATCTGTAATTGACCTGTATGGTAGCGATAGTTACCTTCAGGGATGCGAACCAAAGGCAGTAGTAATGGAGGCATTAAAAGCAGCAGTCCTTAAACTTCCTATTAATAAGAGTCTTGGGTTTGCCTATATTATTCCATATAAGAATAAAGGAAAACTTGAGCCAAACTTTCAAATGGGCTACAAGGGATATATTCAACTTGCTATGCGCACCGGACAATACCGATTTATTAATGCAGACAAGGTTTATGAAGGTGAGATAAAAGAAAGAAATAAACTCACCGGATGGATTGATTTTACAGGAGAGAAGAAGTCAGACAAAGTGGTTGGATATTTTGCGCATATTGAATTACTAAATGGGTTTTCTAAAACCATTTACATGACAAAGGAAGAGGTTACAGCATGGGGTAAGAAATACTCTCAGAGTTTTAGTCACCCAAAAGGGTTATGGAAAACAGACTTTGATACAATGGCACTAAAAACTCCATTAAAAAACCTTTTATCTCATTATGGGTACCTTTCTATCGAAATGATTTCTGCTATCGATAATGACTTTAA
>Ga0180433_10010566_pt1 | contig 11083 bp, 11 predicted proteins | sample SS_ome_8_FD_132980 | JGI IMG/M metagenome (GOLD analysis project Ga0180433, IMG submission 132980) | Hypersaline lake sediment archaeal communities from the Salton Sea, California, USA - SS_1_D_1 metaG | ecosystem: Environmental > Aquatic > Non-marine Saline and Alkaline > Hypersaline >...
CACGGCCTGAAGTGACGTTATGTTAACCTTCAAAGGGCGCACTGCGACAAGGCAGCAACAGATCTCCGCTGTTATCGCGGATCAGAAGCACGGTGGTGATAAAATTCGCAGTACGCATGCAGACCTCCTTACAAAGTGTAGTCCTATTATATCGCAATCTGGCAGGTTGTCAAATCTGAATTGCTTGATTGCTCATAAGTTTTGTCAAGCAGGCCGGGCTCCCACGCCCGGCGGCCCTTCGGCGGAGTTTACAGTGAGAGGAGTCGAACTGCTCAGGACAGGCGTGGGAGCCGCCTCTGCTAGGGAGAATAGCTTTGTATTTGAGTGTTGCTACTCAGCCACCCTGTGATGTGTCATTCCGAGCGAGCATAGCGAGTCGAGGAATCTCCACTTGCAATGGCAAGAGTAGCCTCGGCATTGAGATTCCTCGACTCCCTTCAGTCGCTGCGCTCCTTTCGGTCGCTCGGAATGACGGTGGCTGAGTAGTGACATTTGAGTTAGAAGTACCGATATCCAGAGTTGGAGCTTGGCGACTTGTCACAAAAGGCATTGGATAGTATAATGGGTGAAGGAGGCAGCTTTTGCGTTTAGGCGAGGAGGAGAAAAAGATGAAAACCTACACTTTTCACGTCAGTCTGCCTGGCACGGGGCGGGTGTGGCGCAAGATCGAGATGCGCGCCGATCAAACATTGGAGGAACTGCACTTTGCCATTCAGAAGGCTTACGGATGGGATGCCGACCATCTCTACTCTTTCTTCATGAGCGGCAAAGCGTGGGATGAGAGCACCGAGTATTGCCTGCCCGAAGGTTACACCCCCTACGGAGAACCGATGTATGACGAAGAGGACGAGTGGCCCGAGCCCACCCCCGAAGAACACGAAGAGGCCCTGCGCATGCTTTTCGGCGACGCGGATATGACCCTCGAAGAGATGGAAGCGGAGATGGAAAAGTTCTGGGAAGAGTTTCTCGAGGAGGAAGCCGAATCAGGTCCCGGCAACGTCCAGACCACGACGCTTGAGGAACTAGGCCTGGAGCCAAAGCAAGAGTTCATGTATCTCTTTGACTACGGCGACGCGTGGCGCTTCAAGGTGCGCGTGCATGCGGTCCATCCCGATGCGCCGGGAGGGGATTATCCCCGCATCGTGGAGTCGGTCGGCGAAGCGCCGGAGCAGTATCCGAGTTGGGATTGGGAGTAGGCAATCCGTGGGCCTCCGATGGGCCATTGGACGGTGGAGCAGTTGATGGCCTGTGCAAGATTAAGGGAGATTGACCTGCGCTGGCGAAACTAATGGAAGCGCCAAGCCCCCGACGTTGAGAACGTGCCTAAACTGATCGTGGGCGCAAATCGCATAGCCCGAAGAAGTAGTCTGGGAAGGGAGTGAAGGCTATGCAAGCTCAGTTTGAAACAGGCGAACTAGTTCGCCAGGAGACCCAAGATGGCAGTCGGGTAGGCAAAGTTATCGCCGTTGATGAGCGTGCCCTGGCGGTAAAGTGGTTTGGCGATGGTAGACACTACAAGAGTACCTTGTGACCCACGAATTGGTGCACCTCGTTGAGCGCAGCCACAGCGACGCCTTCTGGGAGCGTGTAGAGCGCATCATCCCTGACTATGCTGACCGTCAACGGTGGCTGAAAGAGCATGGGGGAATGTATGATTTGTGAGCGCCGGGATAGGATATGAAAGGACAATGAGAGGATGCCGTCAACCTTTGGCTGGGTAGACTTTGCTGAACAAGACCGTCAGAGAATGGCAGATGTGATCCACTTGCTTCGCGAGCAAGACACTCGAGATGAACTGGGCCTTGGCTCCGTGCGTGATGCTTTTGCTAATCTTCTCTTTCCGGGAACGAGCACGGTCCAGACTCGGGCCAAGTATATGCTCTTTGTGCCCTGGATTTACTTGAGGCACGAGAAGCGACAGACCCCCTCGAAGGATATTGCCAGCAAGGCCCGTAGCGACGAACTGGATCTCATCGAGGCTCTGCTCGACTCTGGTGATACAGAAGGTGTCATCGGCAAAGATGCACGCAGAAAACTCCAACGGCTACCCAGCAGCATCTACTGGTCGGGGCTGGGGACATGGGGCATCCGCTTGTTTAACGGCTCTCGGGCTCAATATCATCGGTATTTGGATGTCTTCTACCGCCGTCGCAAACAGCAGTATCGGCAATTGAAGTACGAAGGGGAACACGCGGTCATCAGGACAGCCGAAAACTGGGACCCTGGACGGCCGGATCCACCAGATGGTTTTCCAAGACGGGCTACTCTAACCCTCACCAAGGAAGAGGCGGAATACCTTCACGACCGGATCGTGACGAACTGCGGACAAAGTCTGCTCGCTTTCCTCGTTGATCGGGCAGCTCCTACCGAGGTTCCTTTTGTCTGGATGCACCCTGAGTTGGCGCAATTTCCCCAAAGGCTACGGCTTCAAGTGGAGCACGCACGCAAATTCTCAGAAGTGATGCACGGCGCAGCACTGCTCTACAACCTGATGTTAGGTGAAAAGAGCGGTCGGGAAGACGAGGTCACAAAATATAGGGACAAACTTGTCGAATGGAGCGAAAACATCCGGTCTCGTAAAGCAGCATTAACACGTTGGGATCGCCGAGATTTCTGGGAGACCGTCGTATCTGAAGGGGCAAGGATACCCCTACGAACTCGTCGCTTTGTTGATCGTTGGATCAACTTGGTGTTGGAAAGTGAGGACGTGGCTGCTCTGTCCACCGACGAGATGGCCCGAAGCTTGATCTATGACCGTGAGGTGGCTCTGAAACAAAACAGGGCCCGCTTGCAAAACCAACGGGCCCTTGAACTCTGGAGCGGTGCTGCTGGTGCCGGTCAACTCGACTATCGGTGGAGTGCGGTGGTTAACAGAATCGTCAACGACATTCTGCTGGGGATGGAGAATGATGCTTGATCCAAATGCTCGCTATCTTTACTTGGAAGCGTTGCGACCACCAGAGGGATATCATCTTGATCGGGCGGTAGCGACTACGTTTTCCTTGGACCTGCTCGCGCTGTTGATGGTCCCCTTGTCGTTTGCGATGTTTGAGTGCGAAGGTGCAGATCAGGCACTCAAGGATCCTCTTGGCTTGGTGGAGGCGCTGCGACGGACAACAGACAAACTGGCGGTCTTCTGTCAGAGGGGGCAGATTGCAATCCCGCCTGCGGATCAATTGCTCTACAGCTACCTGGAGCCGATGGTGGTCGAAGTCATGCTACCAAACCATTCTGGTGTATTTCATCCCAAGGTCTGGCTGATGCGCTTCATGGCCGAAGGTGAGCCTACAATTCATCGGTTCTTGTGCCTCTCTCGCAACCTGACCTTCGACAAGTCGTGGGACACCGTACTGGTGCTGGAGGGCACAGTTCAGCAGCGCAAAGTCGGGTATAGTCGCAATCGGCCCTTATCGGATTTTATCGCCCACTTGCCCAACTTGGCACGGGGCAATGGCAGGATTGTGCAAATCAGTGATAGGATCGTGAGAGACATAGAGCTGTTATCGGAGGAAGTCAGGCGGGTTGACTTTAAACCGCCGTCGGGATTTAAGAACGAGATCGCCTTCCGGCCGGTGGGAATTCCTGGTTACCGCAGGTTTTCCATCAAGGGACGTGTTGACCGGCTTTTGATTGTCTCTCCCTTCCTGTCTGGCAGTCTTTTGACACGCCTGACTGAAAATCCAGCCAAGCACATACTTGTCTCTCGAGTAGAAAGCCTTGACGAGTTGCGAGAGGATGAGCGAGCGCGTTTCAGTGAAATCCTGGTGATGGACGAGGCGGCTGCAAGATTGGGAGAGGTGGATGAACAAAACATTGAGGAAGCGGAAGTCAGCGAGGCAGAAGACGTAGAGTCTGGTAATGGTTTTGGACTGTTTGGTCTGCACGCCAAACTGTTTGTGTCCAAAGCCGGTTGGGATGCACGTCTATGGACCGGGTCGGCCAACGCTACTAACGCAGCCTTTGATGGCCGCAACGTCGAGTTTATGGTCGAACTGTATGGCAAGCACGGTAAAATAGGAATTGACAAGATTCTGGGCCACGATGACCGTAGGACAACCTTTCGTGATCTGCTCAAGAGCTATGTGCCGCCTAAGGAGAGTCCACCCAGCGATCCTGAACTGCATCAGTTGGAGGAGCAGGTCAAGTCAATACGTCGAGAACTCTTGACCCTGGACCTGCGGCTGTCCGTGCGCCAAGTCGCAGGGAAGAGTACTCACGATCTCGTTCTATCGGTTGACCCACAAAAGCCTTGCCCTCTGTTAGAGGAAATCGAGGGGCGATGTTGGCCGATCACGCTTCAGAGAGGCTATGCCAGGGATCTGAGCGTGCTATTCACTGCCAGGGAAATCGTCTTCACCGGCATCTCTACCGTCTCTGTCACCAGTTTTCTAGCCTTCGAGCTTACAGCCAAATCGGGAGAGAAAAAACACTCAGCCCATTTTGTGTTGAACCTCCCCATCGAGGGTATCCCAGAAGACAGGAACGACTACATTCTGCGAAGCATCTTGTCAGAGCGCGACCGCTTTCTGCGCTATCTCATGTTCCTGCTCTCCGAGGAAGGCACAGAACCCACTTGGCTAATGGATCCGTGGGGGCACACCGGTTCTGGCGGTGGCAGCCGATCCGGCCCCAGGCTGGGCGAGAGCGTCCTGATGGAAAAGCTCGTGCGTGCTTACAGCCGGGCGCCAGAGAAGCTCGACCGCATCGCTGCGCTTGTAGACGATCTGTGCAAGACACCAGAAGGGAGACAATTGCTTCCCGAAGGCTTTGAAGAATTGTGGCGTGTTATCTGGGAAGCCAAGTTGGAGACAAGGCTATGAGTCAGAGCAGAGTACCCGTTGAACAAGCGCTCGAAGGGTTGAAAGATTTCCAGCGACGTTCCGTGGATTACGTTTTCCGTCGTCTCTACAAAGACGAAAAGCCTGCGAGACGTTTCCTGATCGCTGATGAGGTAGGACTGGGCAAAACCCTGGTCGCCCGCGGGCTTATCGCCCAAGCTGTGGATCACCTTTGGGATGACATTGGGCAAATTGACGTGATCTATATTTGCTCCAACGCGAACATTGCCCGCCAGAACATCAACCGGCTCAAAATCCCCGGACAAGAAGGATTCTCTCTTACCTCGCGGATGACCCTCTTGCCGGTCACCCTTCATGACTTGAGGGAGAATAAGCTGAACTTTGTCTCTTTCACACCAGGGACTTCCTTCGACCTCCGTTCCAGCGGCGGTGTGATGCGCGAGAGGGCCTTGCTTTACTATCTCTTGAGAGAGGCATGGGACTTGAATGGAGCTGGGCCGATCAACCTGCTGCAGTGTGGGGCTGGAAAGGATTCTTGGCGAAGTTACTTGAAACATTTCCAAGATTGGAACAAGATTGATGAGAACCTCGCCCAAGCTTTCATCAGAGAGTTGCAAGATCACATCCAAGAAAGTGGTCGCGCAGGCGAGGCCGATGTCCGTATGCGCTTTGAAGAGCTGGTCAGACGATTTAGCCACTATCGGAAGCGCGTCCCACGGCGGGACCGCAATGCTCGCAACAAAGTGATTGGCGAGTTACGCTTCATTTTGGCTACAAGCTGTATCAAGGCATTGGAGCCGGATCTAATTATTCTCGACGAGTTCCAGCGATTTAAGCATCTGCTTCATGGGCAGGATCCGATGGGCCAACTTGCGCACCAGCTCTTTGATTACCAGGATACAAGGGTAGCTCATCATGAAGCCAAAGTGATCCTCCTCTCGGCAACGCCGTACAAGATGTACACTATGTATCATGAAGCTGGGGAGGACGATCATTATCAGGACTTCATTGACACTGTTAAGTTCTTGTTTGACTCTGAAGAGAGAACACAATCCTTCCGCGAATTGTTGAGAGCCTATCGGCTCGAGCTCTACCGGCTGGGCAACCATGATGACGAAAGCCTGCATCGCCTGGAGCAGATAAAAGATCGGATCGAGGAGTCACTGCGCAGCGTAATGATCCGCACTGAGCGCCTGGCCATGACCGTGGATCGAAATGGCATGGTCGTTGAATCCGGAGATGATCGCGGTCAATTACGACCGCAAGATCTGGCAGCCTTTAAGACTGTAGATAGAGTGGCTCAGGCATTGGAGGCAGGCGATCACGTCGAATACTGGAAATCCGCTCCATATCTTCTCAATCTCATGGCGGAACACTATGTCCTGAGACGCAAGCTCAAGACAGCCATCGAGTCTGGGACAGCATATGACCAATTTGGAGAGGACATCCGGCAGGGGATGGACACCCTGCTAAGTAGACAGTCTATCGGCAAGTATCAACAGATTGATCCTGCCAACGCCAAGCTACGAACTCTTATCGAACACACCTTGGAGTCTGGCGGATGGAAGCTGCTTTGGATTCCGCCTTCTCTGCCGTACTATCAGCCTCGAGGGGTCTACGACGAGTTAAGCGAACAGGGCCTAACCAAGCGACTGGTCTTCTCGGCATGGAAGGTTGTGCCCAAGGCCATCTCGATGTTGTGTAGCTATGAGGCAGAACGGTGCATGGTCAGCGACTATGCCCACCGGGAAGGGATGGACTATGGCGATCTCACAAGTAAGCGGCGGCCTTTGCTGCGCTTCAGCCGTCAGCATGACCGCCTGACCGGTATGCCGGTCTTCACGCTGCTATATCCTTGCCTGACCCTGGCACAACAGATTGACCCAATGGTAGTCGGGGCGCGTCTGGCCCGTGACGGCCGGGTACCGTCCTACGAAGCGGTCTACGAAGATGTACGCCAACGAGTCGAGCATCTGCTGGAGCAAATCGAGGTTGGAAGCTATCGCCAGAGTGGTGCGGCCGATCAGCGTTGGTACTGGGCTGCACCGGTACTACTTGATCAGCAATTCAATCCCATACCCATCACTCGTTGGTTGGAAGAACAGGACGAGTCGTTCGCCTGGGAGGCGATGGTACGCAGTCGTTCTGACGAGGAAGATTCTAACTTTGCAGAGCATGTTGACCAATTGCGCATCGCTGCACACCTTGAACTCGGCCCCCGCCCCGACAACCTGACTGACGTGCTGACCAAGATGGCCCTGGCGTCGCCTGCGGTAGTAACACTACGTGCGTTCTACAGGCAGTGGAAGGACATCGAAGAGACCTCGGCATGGCAGATCCTCAGTGCTGCAGCCCGGGCGGCAATGGGCTTCCGGACGCTGTTCAACTTGCCTGAGTCCATCATCTTGATCCGTAGCCCTGACGATTCTGACGACGTTGAACAGGAGAGTGGCGGCAGTGCCAAGCCCTATTGGGAGCGGGTTCTGGACTATGCGGTTGATGGTAACCTGCAAGCCGTGATGGATGAGTACGTACACGTACTGTACGAGTCATTGGGGGTGAGGAATAGTACTCCCGAGGAGGTTGCACAAGCGTTGGCGGATGCGATACAGGATGCGGTTGCTCTACGCACTATCAGCTTGGGTTTTGATGAACTACAACTTGAAGGCAGTGAGATTGTGCGCCAAGATTACCGAATGCGCTGCCGGTATGCCCTGCCTTTTGGCCAAGGGCGTAACTACGACGACAACGAGGTCACGCGCGCTGACCAGGTTCGCACAGCCTTCAACTCGCCTTTCCGACCCTTCATTCTGGCGACCACCTCAGTTGGACAGGAGGGGTTGGACTTTCATCAATACTGCCACGCCATTTACCACTGGAATTTGCCATCAAACCCGGTTGATTTGGAGCAACGCGAAGGGCGAATCCATCGCTACAAGGGGCACGTGATTCGCAAAAACCTCGCTGAACACTATGCACTATCGGCACTTGCGGCGAGGGTCCAACCATTGGATGATCCGTGGACATACTTGTTTGCTCAGGCCAAGCAACATCGCTGCGAAGACAGTGACTTGATTCCATACTGGATCTATGAACAAGGACCGTTCAGGATCGAACGGCGCCTTCCTGCCTTGCCTCTAAGCCGCGAGCTGGAGCAGCTTGGGAATCTCAAGAACGCTCTTGTCGCCTACCGAATGGTCTTTGGGCAACCGAGGCAAGAGGATTTGCTCAACTTTTTGCGATCGAGGCTGTCAGGTGATGTCAAGATCGAAGATATTCTGAAATATCGGATTGACCTGACTCCCAGGTGACTTTCAGGACAGGGTAGAGATTGAAGCAACGTTTCTCAAGGACATGCCCTATGAGTCAGACTAAACCCAACATCACGGCCACAATCTACACCCTCACCTTCGACAAGCTATCACCGCGCGACTTTGAACGCCTGTGCCTGTGGCTGGTCGAGCGCGAAGGGTACTTGAGGTGCCAGGCACTTGCCAAGTGCCAGGCACTTGATCGCTGATGGCGCTGAGGGGGCTCAGCGGAGATCAGCGTACTCAGCGGTTCCGGGCCATAGACTACTGGTGGCCGTAAAGGAGCGTGTCTTGTGGACACAACAGGTACTTATCCAAACTGTAAACGGGACGGATGCCCCATGCTGAAAATCAACGGCTGTTGGGAGGGTGCAATTTCGGATTATGGGAGATATAGCGATGAATTCTGTGGAACTTGGAGACCAGGTGCGTGCCCTGCTCGCCCAGAACCAGAAAGTTGAAGCGGTCAAACGGGTGCACAAGACAACGGGCTGGGGGTTGAAAAAGTCCAAAGACTACGTGGATGCCCTCGCTGACGCCACGCCGCCCGCTCCCCGCGCCATGGAACAGGAGGTGGATTACTCTTCCCTTCCTGCTGACGAGTTGCTGACTGCCCTGGAACAGGCTGGCCGCACTCCAAATCTGGACCTGATTCGCGCCTGCCTGGAGCGTAGGTAGGAACTGACGCCAGGCCTGCTGGAGATGCTGGCCGGCGGTGTGGATGAGGACCGGGAACCTGGAGACCCCCGCTGGTACCGGGAGGTCCACGCCGGGTTGCTCCTCATCGCCTTCCGCGAGCCCGCCGCTCTGCCCATTTTCGCCGAGATCTTCCGCGACGAGGAAAGGGAAAACCTGGTCGAGTGGTTCAGTACCAAACTGCCTGCGTATGGGCCGGCGGCGACCCAGATGGTCATAGATCTGCTCAACGACGACAGTGCCTACGAGTTCGCCCGCATCGTCAGCACGGAGATGCTGGCCGCCATCGCCCTTCACCATCCCGGTGAGCGGGAGCGCGTCCTGGAGGCGCTGCGGGCCCAGTTGCCGCCGTTGACACAAGATGGCACACTCGCCTTGCCGCCTGGCAGCCGTCGCCAAGACCTCTGGACCTGGGTCGCCTCCGCCCTGGCCGACCTGCGGGACACTGTCAGCCAACCCCAGGTCGTCGCGCTCTACAAACAGGGCCTGATGGACGACTCTGTTATGGGCGGTCTTGAGGAATACCTGGCCAAGTTCGAGCCTGGTGCTTATCCACCTCTGGCAGCGTCATACGAGTACGACGTTCTGAAGACGTATGAAGGGCTGCACCAGCAGGCCGCCAGTGAAGCCAAATGGCGGGCCGAAGCGGCGCAACCGATGCCGACCCCTTCTGCTCCGCAAACCGTCAGCGATAGCCAGCCCACTCAACGTGAGACGTACGTCCGCTCCAAGCCGAAGGTAGGACGCAATGACCCCTGCCCCTGTGGCAGCGGGCGCAAGTACAAGCACTGCTGCGGCAAGAGACGCTGAATTGTAACGGGACGCGAGCGCTGCAAAGGATAGTGCCTACAGAACAAAGGTGGGCTGATGGACGACCTGCTCACTGGGCGGGTGTGGGTGGTCTGAAACACGAATGGCACGAAGGGACGAAGCACACGAAAAATGGACGGAAAGGTGCGCAATGGCAAGACGCAGCCGTAAGACCGGTGGGGATTACCCCTCCCCGGAGGTGTTCTCAAGTTGGGTCCCGATCCCCAGCGCCCAGACGCTGTTTCGCTCTCACCTCCTCGATCCCCAAGTTGAGGAACTGATTGCCCAGGCCACCGCCCAGGTAAGCCCGGAGGCCTGGGAGCGCGATCGAGAGAATGCTGAGCGCATCGAGCAGGCAGCGACGGTGGAAGCGCTGCTCGACTTGATCCCGATAGCGTCAGGGATGGCAGAGCCATCGTGGCACCGCCGAATGGGACAGTTCGGCCCGGAGGCCGTGCCCCTGATCGTGTCACGGCTCAAACGCGCCAGCGACATAAAAGATGACCAACTTCATTCCCTGACCTATGAACACCTCATCAGCGCGTTACGCTGGAAAGGGGAGCCAGCGGCCGTGGCGCTGCTGGACTGTTTTGACGACCTCGACAAGTATGGCAAAAGCCTCGCTTGCGTCACGCTCGGCTTGCTGGAGGCGCAGGCTGCGGCCGACACCATCTGGGCTTTCTACCGGCGTGTGCAAGAGGAGACCAGCGAGAATCACTTTGTCGGTGCTCTTTGGGGCCTGATTGACCTCAAAGACCCGCGCGCGGCCGACGCGCTGGCTGACTTGTTGTGGAATAAACGCTACTTCTACGAGCTATTTGGCTTCCTCTCTCTGGCCGGCGACGCCCGCTCGATACCTCCTTTGTTACTGTTGAGTGCCCAAGGCAGGGGCGATATACAGCAGCATGCGGCCATGGCGCAGTTGAGCATTGCCCACCGCATAGGCCGCGTAGCTTTGCTGACCGAATTTCAAAAAGCCGGGCCGCAGACCGCCGAGCAGCAGAAAAGCCGCGAGGACGTGGCCGACCTTATTCTGGCCACACCTGCCCGTAAAGCAGAAGAGTACTTTGCCCTGTTTTACCGGGGCCTCACTCCTGAGGACATAGACCTGGCCGCGATGGAGGCGATGATGCGTTCCCTTGAACGGGCAAATGTGGATAAGCTGCTACAACAGGCGCCGCTATCCCCCAGGCCCGGCCGCAACGATCCGTGCTGGTGCGGCAGCGGCAAGAAATACAAGCATTGCCATTGGCGCCAAGATAGGAGGCAACGAGTATGAGCGAATTCCCTGAACATATCCAGGTTGAGTTGCCTTTTATCCAAAAACACCAGGCGGGTGCGGGTGTAGGACAGATTGGCAATCTGTCCCACGTTGTGGTACAATAGCACAAGAACATAACACATCTTGTGCTACTTTAGGAGGCACCGTATGCCTACAACCGTTCAATCAACCGATCTGCGGCGGCG
>Ga0180433_10010567_pt1 | contig 11083 bp, 11 predicted proteins | sample SS_ome_8_FD_132980 | JGI IMG/M metagenome (GOLD analysis project Ga0180433, IMG submission 132980) | Hypersaline lake sediment archaeal communities from the Salton Sea, California, USA - SS_1_D_1 metaG | ecosystem: Environmental > Aquatic > Non-marine Saline and Alkaline > Hypersaline >...
AATGATTTATAATTTCATCAACTACAGCAGAGCAATGATTCAACACTAAGGGGTTGTCCAAAAAGTATGAAAAAACTATTAACGCAAAGATCGCAGAGGGAGACACAAAAACTATAAATGTTTAATAATTATAAATTTATAACTTTGCGAGCTTCGCGTACTCTGCGTTTAGATTTTGTTTTTAGTCAGCCCCAATAATCCTTGACGATCATGATATCCTATATCTCAAATATATTACTCCATCAAATTTGATTGCCTTCATATATTGTTGTAACAACTCCAAATATTGAAAAGAATCAACCACTCACACCCTTAACCACCTCAACCACAGTATCCAGCGCTTCCTGCAGCTTGTCTGTATTTTTCCCGCCAGCCAGAGCCTGATGAGGCTTCCCACCTCCTTTACCTCCCACCACCGCAGCTACTTCCCGTACAATATCCCCGGCCTTAATTCCCTTATCTTTAATAAGATCATCTGTGACCACACAGACAAAATGCACTTTATTATCCATGACAGTTCCGAGAACTCCGACGCCGGAATCGAGTTTATCACGCAATCTGTCTCCCAGATTCCTGAGTTCATCTATACTGTCCACCTCAACCCGGGAGGAAACAACTTTGATTCCCTGTACTTTATCAGGATGCTTGAGTTTATCAGCGATATCGGAAAAAGAAGAATGAGTCTGCAATTTTTTTGTTTTCTTTTCCAGATTCTTCTTATCCTGGATCAGGGCCTCTATCCGCGCATTTATCTTTCCGACCGGGACACTGAGCATTCCTGAAATTTCAGCAAGCTGCTCTTTTTCTTTGCGCAGCAGCCGGTCTGCTTCCACTCCGGTAACAGCTTCAATACGGCGCACTCCTGCAGCTACTCCTTCCTCGTGAGTGATCCTGAAGTATCCTATCTCACCTGTTCTGGAAATATGGGTTCCTCCGCATAATTCCATGGAAAAATCATCAATTTTTAACACCCGGACCTTATCCTCATACTTTTCTCCAAAAAGTGCAACAGCACCCTGTTTTTTGGCATCTTCTAAGGTAGTAATAAAGTTATCAACCTGCATATCTTCTCTTACAGCCTCATTAACTTTTCTCTCTATCTCATCCAGTTCATCAGGAGTAATGGGATTATAATGAGTAAAATCAAACCGTAATCTTTTGGGGTTTACCAGTGAACCGGATTGATTGACATGGTCTCCCAGCACTTCTTTCAGAACCTTATGCAGAATATGGGTTGCTGTATGGTTTCTTGCAGTTGATTTTCTCTCATCTTTTTTTACTTGTGCAGTTACTTTTGGATCACTTATCTTACTTCCTTTCTTCCATTTACCCAAATGAAGAATCATATCCCCTTCTTTTTGAGTATCAGATACCTGAATAATAAAATCTTTTCCAATTATCTGCCCTTTATCACCAACCTGCCCTCCGGATTCGCCATAAAAAGGAGTTTCAGCAAGCAGTACAGCTATACCTTCTCCTTCTGATCTGATTTTCATGACCTCTGTATTGTGCTCAATGGTTTCATATCCCACAAAAACCGAATGATCCCCTTTGGTTATCTCCTGCCACTCTCCCTTCTCACCGGAAGTAAAAGTATCTGCATTCCTTGCCCGATCTCTTTGTTGTTCAAGTAAAGACTGAAATCCCTTTTGATCAATTTTCAATCCCTTTTCTTCTGCCATTAATTCAGTTAAATCCACCGGAAATCCAAACGTATCATAAAGTTTAAATACATCTTTTCCGGGAACTGTTTTTATATTCTTTTTCAGATACTTTGAAGACATATCTTCAAACATTTCTATACCCCGATCCAAAACCTCGTTAAACCGTTCTTCCTCAGATTTAATTATAATGGTCGTGTGCTGGGCTCTTTCTTGAATTTCAGGATAAGCATCTCCTAATACATCAACTACTGTAGATACAAGTTTATAGATAAAAGGCTCATCCATCCCCAGATGTCTGCCAAAACGTGCTGCACGTCTTAAAATTCTGCGTATAACATATCCTCGGCCTTCATTAGAAGGAATTACCCCATCAGTTATGGCAAAGGTCAGACTACGGATATGATCAGCTATCACCCTGAAACTGGTTATATTATTTTTATCTTCCCAGCTGCGGCCGGTAACGTCTGAAATATGCTGGAAGATAGGGATGAAAAGATCAGTCATATAATTTGAATGTTTATTCTGAAGCACTGCAACAGCTCTCTCAAGTCCCAAACCTGTATCAACATGTTGAGAGGGAAGAGTGGTCAGCTCTCCCTTATCATCACGGTTATACTGGATAAACACCAGATTCCACAGCTCAATGAATCGTGAACAGTCTCCGTTTACCTTGCAGCTATGTCCCGGAACATCTTGTTTGTCACAGTTTTTTTCACCCAGATCAATATGAATCTCAGAACAGGGACCGCAGGGGCCGACTTCACCCATTTCCCAGAAATTTTCTTTTTCATCAAACCGAAGAACCTGTGAAGGTTTAATATCCGTAACTTTTTTCCAGAGTTCTTCCGCCTCATCATCCTCCCGGTATACCGTAGCCCACAGTTTATCTTTAGGAAGCTTCCAAACCTCTGTGATCAGTTCCCAGGCCCAGGCAATCGCTTCTTTTTTATAATAATCACCAAATGACCAGTTCCCCAGCATTTCAAAAAATGTATGATGACTTGAATCCCTGCCCACTTCATCCAGATCGTTATGTTTACCGCTTACTCTGATGCATTTCTGAGAATCTACTGCCCTGGAATAGGGCCTGGTCCCGGTTCCCAGAAAAACATCTTTAAACTGATTCATACCTGCATTTGTAAAAAGTAAAGTAGGATCATTTTGCGGAACTACAGGTGCACTGCGTACTTTTGTGTGTCCTTTTTTCTCAAAGAATTCTATAAACGAATTTCGTATTTCAGATGCTTTCATATAGTTACCTATTCCTCTACATTTTATTATTTAATAGTATGCATTTTCAAAAATTCGCAGTCTCTTCTGACTACTGGACTCTTGCTTCTACCTGCAATTGTTCTCATGTCCTCAAGTTCTAAAGTTCTCTCGCTCTAAGGTTCTGTTTTTTTCTTTTTTCTTTTGTCTTTAGTCTTGATTCTTGTTTCCTGATTCTTCCCTTCTGCCATCTATTCCTCCTGCTTCACCAAATCCCAAATCAGCTCCCAGTTAAAACCCCGCCGGTGCAGAAAATCCGTTACCCTCTTTTTTACTTTACTGTCGGAAAGATTTTTCTTCCCGAGTTTTTTCCGGAGCAGTTGATGAGCAACTTGGTACTCACTTTGTTCTCCGTAATTATCATCAATGATCACCTTTGCTTTCTCCTCAGGGATTCCCTTGTCTTTTAATTCCATAAGAAGATACCGCTTACTTACTTTTTTCTTTACCATTCTGGAGCGTACAAAAGCAGCAGCAAAATTCTCATCATCCAGTAATCCTACTCTGGTAAAATCCTCCACTACTTCATCAATAATATCCTGAGGAATATGTTTTTCCCCCAGTTTTTCTCTGATCTCTTTTATGCTTCGTGCCCGATAATTAAGGTAAGCCAGTACTTTAGTTTTGGCTCTTTTTTTATTTTCATCATAAAGGATCTTCTCAATCTGTGCTTCTGTAAGTTTTTCACCTTCAGAGAGCTGATACTCTAAAGCTACCTCCTTGTCAAGTCCGAAAGCAAAACTTCCATCAAGAAAAACATTTACCCTGCTTTTACTCTTCTGAGGTTTTATATCAGTGATCTGATGAATAGTTTCTTTCATTTTTACAGTTTCTAAATAACTAACAATAGACCTCCGACTACGGATTGCTGACCCATCTTTTACGGTCTGCCGTCTGCGGTCCGCGGTCTTTATTTACAAAGCTCTGTTATCCTGTTTCTGAGTTACTCTCCCATCAAAGCTATTTGAATTCTGATCTCTGGTCACTGGTATCTGGTATCTGAAAGAGACTTTCTTAAAGTTCTAAAACTCTTAAGTTCTCAAGTTCTAACTACTTACTACTGTTCTCTGACTTTTCATTCTGCGAACCCTCCCCCGAACTTTCTTTCTCCTCAGCTTTTTCAGATTTCTCAGCTCCGGAAGGTGTATCAAATCCCAGACTCTCTCTAACCTTTTTTACTATTTTATCAAGTATATCTTTATTCTCAGGATCCTCAAGTAACTGCTTGACACTCTCACGACCCTGTCCCAATCTTTCATCTTCAAAAGAATACCAGGTCCCGCTCTTTTCTATAATTTCATTTTTAACTCCCAGATCAATCAAATCACCGGTATAGGATATTCCCTTTCCATACATAATATCAAATTCTGCAATTTTAAAAGGCGGTGCTATTTTGTTTTTAACTACCTTGACTTTTGTCCGGTTTCCAATAATATCCTTTCCGTCTTTTATAGCACCAATCCTTCTGATATCAATCCTGACTGTACTGTAAAATTTTAAAGCTCTTCCGCCAGGTGTTGTTTCCGGGTTACCAAACATAACACCTATCTTCTGCCGGATTTGATTGATAAAAATAACACAGGTCTTGGATTTACTGATGGTTCCGGTAAGTTTTCTCAAAGCCTGGGACATTAAACGAGCCTGTACACCCATCTGGGCATCTCCCATCTCTCCTTCAATTTCAGCCCTGGGCACCAAAGCAGCTACAGAATCAATAACGATTATATCTATTGCTCCGCTCCTAACCAGAGTTTCAGCTATTTCCAGGGCCTGTTCTCCTGTATCAGGCTGTGAAATCAGCAGATCATCTGTATTTACTCCCAATACTTTTGAATATTTTGCATCCAAAGCATGCTCAGCATCAATAAAAGCAGCTATACCCTCTTTTTTCTGAGCCTCAGCTATAATATGAAGAGCAAGGGTGGTTTTACCTGAAGCTTCCGGTCCGAAAATTTCAATCACTCGTCCTCTGGGCACTCCTCCTATGCCCAAGGCAAAATCGAGTGAAAGAGAACCTGTCGAGATAGAGGGAATATCCATAACCCCTTCTTTTTTCCCCAACCGCATGACAGACCCTTTACCAAATTGTCGGTCAATCTGATTGATGGCCAGTTCTAAAGCTTTTTTCCGTTCATTTTGATTTTCTCTTGTCATTCCTCATCCTTCCAATTTAATTGTATGCAAAGGAGTATATTTCGCCCCTTCTGGTCTTAATTCACTTTTAATTATTTGTATTTCTTCTGCCCTGAAAGAGCCCCCCTCAAAATCTGTGGAATTCATAGTATTGAGAGTATTTTGAATATTTTTTGAAGATTTTACTCTTCCTATGGTCAAATGCGCTGAGAATTTACGTTTTTCCGGTTTAAATCCCAATGCAGTACATGCTCTGTCGATTCCTGTTGCCAGGGATGTCAATATCTCTTTTCCTTCATCAATTCCTGCCCATAACACTCTTGGTCGTTTAATATTCGGAAATGCACCTGTCCCTGATACCGATATTATAAACGGCTGCTGAGAACTTACTGCTTTATGCACTGAATCAGCAATCGTATCAATTTTAGACTCCTCAACATCACCTAGAAACTTAAGGGTCAAATGGATACTCTCAGTACGAATCCATTTTAAATGTCCTCCGCCTCTTTTCAACTGCCTCTGTAATTCTTCAATATTATTCTTAACCCTTTCCGGAACAGATATGGCGATAAAGGTTCTTATCATAGTTACCTCATTCATTATTACTATTATTATAAAATATCCTCTCCATAAAATCAAGACAATCCTGAAGATTATATGGTATTATCTAACAGAACTCTTCGAATGAGATCAAGTGCTGTTACAGCTGTTCTCTGTTTATTCCATATTCTGTCCCGATGGAAACGATATTCTTCAGTTATTGTGTGACCTTTAAAAGAACATCCCAGAAATACTAAACCCACCGGTTTTTGATCAGTGCCACCTCCTGGACCGGCAATGCCGGTAGCGGAAATACCAATATCAGTATTGCTGATCTTTTTTACTCCTTCTGCCATTTCAGCTGCTGTCTTTCCGCTTACAGCGCCAAATTCATTTATGGTTTCTTCTGATACATTCAGAAGTTCAATTTTTGATGTATTGGTATAGGTAATGAATCCTCTCTTATAATAAGAAGAACTGCCCGGAATATTTGTCAATTTATGAGAAATAAGTCCACCGGTACATGATTCAGCTACTGAAACTGTCAATTTTCTCTCAAATAATAACTGAGCAACTATCTTTTCTATGGTTTCATCCCCTGTACCATAGATATACCTTCCCAGTTTTTCTCTGAGCCTATTTTCTGCTCTAAGTAAAATCGATTCTGCTTTCTTTTGTGTACTTTCATTAACTTTCAATTTTATCTGAACTCCGCTTACCTGAGGAAGATAGGCTATTTTTATCTCCGGGAATTGTTCCATTATCTTTTCAATCTGTGAAGAAATTTCTGATTCAGATATTCCCGCAGTTCTTAAAATTATTTGTTTACCGGTTTCAGGAGAATAATGAGTTTTCAGATAAGGAAGTACTTCATCCTGAAGCATTTTCTGCATCTCAGAGGGGACGCCGGGAAGAAAAAAGAATACAGAATTCTTATGATTATATTTTATACCCGGTGCTGAACCGATGGAATTTCTGATCACTTCAGCACCGTCTGGTATTTCAGCTTGTTTCTGATTTTCCCTTGTCAGTACCTTGTCACGCATTTTGAATTTTTCCCGGATAGATGCCATTATTTCATCATGAAAAATCAATTTCTTATCAAAGAATTTTGCTGCTGCCTTTATGGTTAAATCATCAGAAGTTAAGCCCAATCCTCCTGTTGCAATAATAACAGAAGCTCTGTTACCTGCAATGTTCAATGCATCAATTATATTTTTTGTATCATCACCAACAGTAGTTATATAATCAACTGATATATTTTCTGCATCTAATACCCTGCCAATATACGCTGCATTCCTATTTACAATAAAACCTGAAAGCAGCTCATCACCAACAGAAATAAGCTCTACTTTCATTATATAATCCTTAATAAAAAATATATAGTAATAATCTCAGAAAAAGATTAGTATATAATCCAGCTAAAACATCATCTATCATCACACCCCACCCCCGGGGAATTCTCTGGGATATGTTAACCGGCGGAGGTTTAATTATATCAAAAATACGAAAAACAAAAAAAGCAATTATCAGCCAGTACCACGAGAGCCAGTTCGGCAGAAAAACAACCGACAGCCACATTCCCACTATCTCATCAATATTAATAATTGAAGCATCTTTTCCATCTGTTTTTTCAACAGCTGTAGCTGCCCACACACCGATAAAAAACAATACTGTTGACAGCAATAAAAGGTTCCAGCCGGTTAAGACAGGAAAGATAAACAATATTAATAACCCTAAAGCACTTCCTACTGTTCCCGGAGCAACCGGAAAATATCCACTATATACTCCTGTTGCTAATATCCTTGACAAAAATTTCATATATCCTTCCCGGATTCAGAAGGCAATAATATACCATAAATGTCTTCTGCCAGTTTTTTTAAATGATATTTATTCTTAATTAAATAAATTATTCCTGAAACTACAGTAAAAATAATAACAAAATACAGTAGCACAGCAATAATTTGACTATGAAATAATATATTAAGTATTCTGTTCTGACTGACAACTTCTTCACTTATAATAAATAGATGGTATAAATAAATATAAAAAAGTACTATGAGCTGGGCGCACGTTTTTACCTTACCAAAAAAATTAGTTTGAACCGGTTTTATACTTTTTATTGAATAAAGTCTTAAAGATGTAATAATCATATCCCTTATAATAATTACCCAAATCATCCAGCTTGGTATATATCCAAATCTGTTAAAAATAATTAAGCAGGTTATTACCAGCACCTTATCTGCCAGCGGATCAAGAAATTTTCCCCATTCTGAAATATTATCATATTTTCTGGCAATATACCCGTCATACCAGTCAGTAAGAACAGCTATTGTAAAAACTATTAGAGAAATATACTGTATAATTAATTTATCATTAAATAATAAAATGACAAACACAGGAGTTAAAAGAATCCTGAGTATTGATAATTGATTTGGTAAGTTCATTATTAATGACTTATTATATTTAATTTTTATTAAAGCTAACTCTGTCCTCTATAGCTCTTGTTATGGTGACATTATCATTAAATTCCAGGGAAGCACCAAAAGGTATCCCCTGTGCTATCCTGGTGATTCTAATATTTTTCTTTTCAAGAAGTGCAAAAAGACGTGAACTGGTCATCTCTCCTTCAACAGTTGGATTAATGGCAAGAATTACTTCATTTACTTCAGAATTTATTCTGCTGATTAACTCCTCTATCTTCAAATCTTTTTCTTCCACACCGTCCAAAGGTGATAGAACACCACCCAAAACATGATAAACACCATTATACTGACCAGTTCTTTCTATTGCCAAAAGGTCTTTATGTTCATCAACTACACAGATAGTTGAATGATCTCTCTTAGGATTACTGCATATTTCACAAATATCTTCTTCAGTAAGATTAAAGCATACTGAACAGTAACCTATATTTTGATATAAATCCAGAACAGACTGGGCAAGATCCTCACCATTTTGCCTGTCTGTCTGTAACAAATAAAGTGCTATTCTCTGAGCTGATTTTTCCCCGATTCCGGGTAATTTCGAAAAAGATTTTATAACACGATCTAAAGCTTTTGAACTATATTCCACGTTTACACCTGATCCGTTTTACTTGTTATGAATTCTTACATTAATCCTGGTATTTTTAAACCACCGGGTAGATTGCCGAGCATCCCCCCTGCTACCTTCTTCATTTCTTCCTGAGCCATTTCCCTGGATTTATCCAGGCCCTGATTAACAGCAGCCATAATCAGATCCTCAAGCATTTCAGTATCTTCAGGATCAACAACTTCTTTATCAAGGGTAACAGAAAGAAGCTTTTGTTTACCGTTTACTTTGACAGTAACCATTCCTCCACCTGCTGATCCTTCAACTGTCATTTCTTCCAGTTTTTTCTGAACCTCTTCCATTTCTTTTTGTATTTTTTTCATCATACCGAATTGTCCTGCAAAATTAGGATTACCCATATCTGTTTTCTCCTTACTGTCTAGAATTTATTAATTGATAATTTCTGCATCTATATTATCAATTAAATCTTTTAATAATTTATCATTATTTAATGTATTTTGTAAAGACTGCTCTTTGTTATTACTCAGCATACTTTTTTTCCGAGATTTTGGCAGATCTTTTTTTATACATTTAATATATAATTCCTGGTTATATACTTCTTTCAATACCTCTGCAACAATATCTCTGGACCGGTTAATAGCATCTATATGAAAATTGTTATCTAATCCAAAAACAACTTCAATATTTTTATTCTTCAGATTATAAAGTACGCCCTCCGCCAAAAAAGATCCTAATGTAATTTTCTTATGTTTAATCTGTTTAATAAATTCCGGCCATTTAGAGCTTAGCTGATCAAATGTCAGTAATTTTTTTTTTTCTTGCTGGCCTCAGGATTACTGATATTTTCTGTTTTCTTTTTTTCTGATGTATTCTTTTCTGGTTTCTTCTTCTCTTTATTATTCTTTTCTGGTCTCCGATCCTGAATCTGCTGCTCTTTTTTATCATAGGATGGATTTTCAGTTGCTATATTTTCCTGATCCAAAGGCATGTTAACTGCCATCTCTTTCACCTGAGCTATCAAATCCTCAACTGTAACAGTTTTATCCATCTTGATCATTTTTATCACAGTTAATTCAAGTTGAAAACGCGGCTGCACACCTCTTTTAAGTTTAATTCTGGCATCAGATATAATTTTAATAAGCCTTAAAACATCACCTTCTTCAAATTTTTCAGTTTGGGTAAGATAGCGCTTTTTATATGTTTCAGAAGTCTGTAAAAGCTCTGTATTCTTAGTAGAAACAACAAAAAGCAGATTCCTTAAATGATCTTCCAAACCACTTAAAAACTCTTCAACATCATATCCTTTTGAGACAATATCCTCTACTAATTGTATGCCTTTCTTCAGATCCTTGTTATGCACAATATCAGTTAACTGGAAAAAAACCTCCTGTTCAATTAATCCTAATGCTTTAATTACATCTTCCCCGGTTATAGTTCCTTCTGTATAAGAGATCATCTGATCCAGAATAGACTGACTGTCTCTTAAACTTCCGTCAGCCTTCATAGAAATCAACTGGATTGCTTCATCATCAATCTTTATATTTTCTGCTTTACAAATCGTACGAAGACTCTTCATTATCTCTTTTGTGCTGATTCTCCGGAAATCAAATCGCTGACACCTGGATATTATTGTAGTGGGCACTTTATGTGGTTCTGTAGTTGCAAAAATAAAAATAACATGTTCAGGCGGCTCTTCTAAGGTTTTTAAAAGTGCATTAAAAGCCTCCTTGGTCAGCATATGTACTTCATCAATAATATATATTTTATATCTCGCTCCTGAAGGCATATACTTAATCTTTTCCCTGAGACTTCTGATTTCATTGATGCCTCTGTTTGAAGCTCCGTCTATTTCATACACATCTGTATTAATCCCATCAGATATTTCCTTACAGTTACTGCATTTGTTACAGGGGACGACTGAAATCCCTTTTTCACAATTTAAAGATTTTGCCAGTATTCTTGCTGCTGTTGTTTTTCCTACTCCTCTTGGACCTGTAAAAAGATAGGCATGTGCCAGGCGCTCGTTTCTGATTGCATTTTTTAAGGTTGAGGTAACATGTTCCTGGCCCAGCATATCTTCCCAGACAAATGGCCGCCATTTTCTTGCTAGTACTAAATAACTCATCATTAATTCCTAATAGATAATAATTTATAAAGGCTGTGCACCCCTCCTCGATAGCGCTGAACTGAATTCAATTTTGGCAGCCAACTCCAGCCAAGTAAAACTACGGCACATGTTAAGTTGCCTACCGCTGCTACCTTCCGGTCCTGACGGGGTTCAGCAACCGCCCATTGCGTAGAACTCAAACTATCAACATCGCTCACCAAAATATCATCCCGTCCGCATCTATCTCGTTGGGGAATTAAATCCTGCTGTAGCGGATTGCAGGTTACAAGGCACCGCTAATTCCTCATCTAGCACAGCC
>Ga0180433_10010570_pt1 | contig 11080 bp, 11 predicted proteins | sample SS_ome_8_FD_132980 | JGI IMG/M metagenome (GOLD analysis project Ga0180433, IMG submission 132980) | Hypersaline lake sediment archaeal communities from the Salton Sea, California, USA - SS_1_D_1 metaG | ecosystem: Environmental > Aquatic > Non-marine Saline and Alkaline > Hypersaline >...
CTGTCTCCTTCTCTCTGGAATTTATTAACTATGTCATTAGCAATATTAGCAATATATATACTTTCTTATATGCATATACAAGTAAAAAGAAGGATTAAATGGAAACTATTTTTAAAATTTTTTTAGATTGAAGATAAAAATTAATCCGGTCAACATTAAAATTACCGACTTTTTCAATTATCCTGGCAATATACTCGAAATAAAATTCTTTATCAGCATAGATCTCAATTCCCTCGTTCAATTTATCCCTGTACTGTTTATACAAATAATCATAAATTCTATCCCAGGATATCAATGTATTTTCCGAAGTGACCTTATAAATAATTTTTTTCTAATAATATTTAATGGTACAAATTAAAAATATTTTAGAATATATTTTTTAATACATAATTTTTAATCTGACTCATTTCTTCCAAGGTAATAGATATTCCTTCACTTCCAATCCCACTTTTTTTGTAACCTCCAGCAGGCATATCCGGGTTTCTGTATCTCCCTGATCCATTGATAACCACTCGCCCAGATTCTATCTTTTCTACTACCTGAAATCCCTTTTTAATACTCTGAGTCATTACTCCAGCTCCCAAGCCATACTGGGTATTGTTGGCAATTTTTATTGCTTCTTCCATTGTATCGAAACCAATGATAGGAAATACAGGACCAAATATTTCCATGTCTTGAGCTATATCCATATCCGGAGTTACATTTGCCAAAACAGTGGGTTGGAAGAAGGTCTTGTTAAATCTTTTCCCTCCATAGATACACTCTGCTCCCTGTTTAATGGTTTTTTCTACCTGTTGTTCTACGGTAATGGCTGCCTTTTCACTAATCAAACATCCCATATCCGTATTAGGATCTTCTGGGTTTCCTACATTTAAGTTTTTCAGTTCTGAAATTAGTTTTTCTGTGAATTTTTGTTTAATAGAGTTGTGAATAATAAATCTTTTAGGAGAAGTACATATCTGCCCTGCATTTGCTATTCTTCCATCCCTGGCTTCTTTTACCGCAAGCAATAGATCGGCATCATCCAAAACAATGAAAGGATCATTACCTCCCAACTCCAGAAACACGCGGGAAAGGTTGGCAGCGGCATTTTTATAGATATCAATTCCCGTTTTGGTGCTACCGGTAAGGGTTATGGCATTAATTTTAGGACTGGAAGATAGCCATTTGCCGACTTTGGCACCCAATCCCGTCACTACCTGGACTACATTCCCGGGAACACCGCTTTCCAGAAGCAGTTCTACCAGCTTTATTTCAGTTAGTGGATTGTCTGATGCTGGTTTTATGATGACTGAATTTCCCATCGTCAAAGCCGGAGATACCTTATGACAAAATAATGACATTGGAAAATTAAAAGGAATAATACAGGCTATAACTCCTAATGGCTCCCTTTTAGTAAAAAGTAAGTCTTTTTCTAAACCGGGGTAGGCATCAGGCATTGTTTTCCCGTATAAATGTCTTGCTTTCTCTACAAATCCATTAAATACACTACCTATTCTTCCTACCTCCCATCTGCTTTGCTTAATTGGTTTGCCGGTTTCTTGACACACCATTTTGGCAAGCTTTTCTTTGTTCTCTTCAACCTTTAAAGTAAAGGTTTGTAATATGGAACATCGTTTATAAAGAGGAGTGCCTCTCCATTGTTTTTTACCTTCCTGAGCTGCATCTAGAGCCTTTTCAACATCATCTTGACTGGCAGCAGGTACTGTGTCGATTAGATCGCCCGTTGCAGGATTCAATACTTTAATTTCCTCTCCCGTACTGGAATCAACTTTTCTTCCATTAATAATCATTTGCATTTCAATTTCTCCTATTTTTAATGATTAGTATGCTCTTATATAATAGTAATTTTAAATTCTCTGACATCTCTTAATGCTGTTTGTAGAAACTAAAGAAATAGGGGTGAATAAGCAGTTTAATAATAATGAGCTTTATGCCATGATGCAAACAAATGTAAATAATGAATAATAAACATATTCCCTCCTTTCCAAACATGGGAGGCATGGAAATTTCTAACCATACCCTTGAGATTTTATATCTACCGGCTGCATACCATGGATTGCTCTTTAGGTAATACAACTCGAAGAGATTGTATTTCCGATATTTTATTTTTGGTTATTGTAACACAAGGAAAATAGTATTTCAAGCTAACTGAATTGTTTTGCTGTTATTAATTATTATAGCAATTTACAATATTACGCTAGGACCACAATAGGGATTCCATTATAATGATCGACATAAGCGTTTACATCATAGACTTCTCGAATATTTCTGGGATTGATGACCTCACTTTTCCCTTCCGAAAAAATCTTACCATCTTTTAACAAAATAAATTTGTCGGAAAACCTTAAAGTCAGGTTTAAATCATGCATCACCACAATAACAGATATATTCTGTTCCCTGGAAATATCCTTGACAATTTTCATCACTGTTATCTGATTTTTTAAATCAAGGTTATTTGCCGGCTCATCAAGTAGGAGAAATTGAGGTTCCTGCACCAGTGCCCTGGCAATGATTACTTTTTGCAGCTCTCCTCCGCTCAGCTCTTTGGTATACCTTGAAGCATCTTCTTCAAGACCCATAAGCTTTAAAACATTCTGGGTGATTTCCAGATCTTTTTTAGAAACTTCCCATTTGATATAGGGTTTTCTGCCCAACAATATAGCATCAAATACAGTTAAATAATTACTGTTGGCATTCTGTGAAACATAGGCCATTTTTCTGGCTATTTCTTTACTGTTAAGAGCATTAAGATTAAAATCATCAACTAATATTGCTCCTTTTTTTGGTCTCAGTATTCTATTGATGCATTTCAAAAGTGTTGACTTTCCAGCACCGTTAACACCAAGGATAGAAACAACTTCGCCCTTGTTTACTTTAAATTTTACATTTTTTAAAACATTTTTACTCTGATATGAGAATTCAACATTATCTACTGAAAGAATCATGACAGATATCTCCCTTATTTTAAACTTTATTCTTTCATTTCTTATATTATTATATCACTATCATTACAGTTTTCTCTTTTTAATCTCCCATAAAAACTATTTTATTTATACATCTTTACCAGTAAATATAAAAATAGAGGCGCTCCCATAAAGGATGTCATTATACCGACAGGCAATACAATCGGAGATATAATTGTTCTGGCAATGGTATCCGAAATTAGCAATAGAATTGCACCAAATAAAGCAGATATGGGGATAAGATATCTATAGTCCCCGCCTATTAATATCCTCACCAAATGAGGACAGATCAAACCAACAAATCCAATGATACCCAAAAACGCTACATTAACTGATACTAACAGTGAGGCTATGAGCATACTTATCAATCTTGTCTGCATTGTATTGACACCTAATGATTTTGCACTTTCCTCACCGCTTTCTAAGGCATTATAATCCCATCTTTTGTAGAAAAAATATATAAAAGAGAAAAACATAACAAAGGCCATCACGCCAACTTCCCTCCAAAGCGGCCTGCCCAAATCTCCAAAAGTCCAGTACACCATGGCTGCTAACTGCAAATCATTGGCAAAATACTGAATGACCATTGTTCCGGCTGAAAAAAGTGAACCCATAGCAATTCCTGCCAGGATCATTGCTTCAGGTCTAAATTTTCTTAACTTCGCCAATAACAGGATAACTAAAACTGCTATAAAAGCACCGGAAAAGGCAAAAACAGTTACCAGATAGGGACTGTTGATAAATATTTTCCCGGTACTCTCAGCCCCACCGATACCGAATAAAATAATGGCAAAGGCTGCTCCAAACATTGCCCCGTGGGATATTCCAATCGTATAGGGAGAAGCCAGAGGATTTCTTAAGGTACATTGCATCACTGCTCCGGAAACTGCCAGAGAAATTCCGGCAATGATAGCCGCAAATATTCTGGGCAGACGAATATTCCAGATAATTAACTCTGCTGTGCCTTCCCCATAACCAATTAAGGCCTGGTAAATTTCCCGCAAAGAGAGTGGATATCCTCCTATTGATAGGGAAAATAAGCTAAATAAGAACAAGAAAATCATCAGTATGCTTCCCATTATGATTTTTTTTCTATTTATTTGCTTATATTTTTGAGTTACATTCTTATCCACAATTTTTCTCAACAATTAAAAAATAAGTTTATTGGCTAAATGCATTAAATCTTTCTTTTAGTTTATAATAAACATCTTCACCGCTATCCCCATAAAATTTCTTAAAGATTTCTACACCTTTTTGGTCCACATCGATATCTTGAAAGGCCTCCGGATACATCAATTTCCCTACATAATAGGCATCGACAATCGCATTTTCCTTGTTATAGGAATACCAGCAAAAAGGTAAAACATGGTACACTTTATTTTCCTGTATTGCCTTAAGGTCTCTAAAAGGACTGGTTTGTAATTCATTTTCTATGATAGTTAAAGAAACCGGTGATATAAATATAAAATCAGGATTCCAACCTACCAGAGCTTCCTTATCTATGTTGATTCCGGAACTCATTTCGGATAATTCATGAGCTACATTCGGTACGTTGGCCCAGTTAAAAGGTGGCCATTGGGGATCAGTACCGGTGATGCCATGGGAACCAAAAAATGCTCTACCGGCAATATAAGCTGTTAATTTTTGCTTATCGCGAATATCTTTAGTCCGTTCATTCAAATCATAAGTATAATGCTCTAGTAAATTGATTAATTCTTCTGCCCGTTCTTTTTTACCCAAGGATTCTCCGGTAATCCTTAAAGAACGGTAAAATATCTCATCCTGCTTTGGGGTCCCAATAGGATTGGTATATACTGCGATAACAGGAATTCTGGTCTTGTTCTGCAAATCATCCACCTTTTGCGGATCGCTCGCACCAATAAAGATGATGTCCGGATTTAATTGGATAATCACCTCATGGTTAAATCCGCTTCCGCCTACACCTACATTAACTACCGGTAAATCGTACAATTCGGGGTAAGCCAGCATATAAGGTAAGTCAGAACCCTGCGGAGCTCCCTTTTCATCTGTTTCAGCTTTCTCTCTATATTCAATCCCTACAATCTTGTCTGCTACATCAAAAGAAAGTACTTCCCTAAGCGAACACCCTACAGCCAGAATTCGGTTAATTTCCAGCGGTATCCTAACTTCCCGACCCAAAGTATCGGTTATCTGCACTTCAGATGCCAAGCTAAAAGAGGTAAAAATATTGATTAACAACATGCTCATAATAATAACAGGTATCTTTTTTTTAAATAACATTACGAACCTCCATTTTTACTATTAATTGTGTTACTATTTTTATAATTGTAACACTAAAATAATAAAAAGAAAACCCTTTATTCAGAGTCAATCCCAATTTTTCTGTAAAATTAAGTTGCCACCAATTCCTCCTGAGTCTTGACCCCTTCTTTCATTTGCTTAATCTCTCTTAAGAGAGCATCATCTTGATTTGAATCTTTATCATCTTCTGAAATCTTCATATACCTTCTGTCGGTCTGCCATTCCTCATCAATCTCCATCAGGCGGAGACAGCCATAGCGCAGGCAGGATTCTTGATTTGGGAAAATGCCGATCACTTTGGAACGCTGTTTTAGATCTTTGTTGATGACCCCTTCAATGAGATTGGTGGTTCTGATCTTACACCGGTTCTACCTGCTTTAATCCTCTTTCTTTGAGTTTAATGAAGTGATCCTGATAGCTTTGGTAACTTTCCTCAAAGGCCATATCAATGCCCAGGATCTTACGATGTCCATTTTTATCCACCCCTGTTGTTCTTCCTGCCAGTGTTTGATCTGGGGATCCAGCTCCTGGCTGATTCTGCTGACGGTGGATTTAGAATAGACGAGATCCGGAGAGAGCTGTTCCTACAATGTTTTGGACTCGTTTGATAGAAACTCCCTGGATGACCATCTGGCAGATGGAAGAATGGAGTGCCTTCTCACTTTTCTGGTAGTTTTCAAATAATTGGGTCTGAAAGGAAAACTCTCTTATCTTGGGTTTGGCCAAAAGCAGGTTACCCACCCGGGTATGAAAAGAACCGGGCTTATAACACTTTCAAGTCATATTTTAGTTAAAAATGGTTTGTTCTCTGGGATTCCTTTAAGCAATATTTTGGCAGAGCTGAGATTTGTTGCCAAAGGAATATTATGAATATCACAAACCTTTAAAAGAGCAGCTATATCTGGATCATGGGGTTGTTTAGCTAAAGGGTCTCTGAGAAAGATAACCAGATCAACTTCTTTACTGGCAACTAATCCTCCGATTTGAAGATCTCCACCCAATGGTCCAGATAGCATTTTTACTACAGAAAGACTGGTGTGCTGATTAATTAATTCTCCTGTAGAGTTAGTAGCAATAACATTACAATCTTGAAAAAATCTTTCATTTTCTTTGACAAAAGAAAGCATTTCAGCTTTTTTACCGTCATGAGCAATCAGAGCAACGCATAATTTTGTATCTTTTCTTTTATTGTTCTTAAATGGAACGATAATGGTTATATTTTGTTTTTCCATTGTATTTTTACAAATTACTCCTTCTTTTATTAATTAATTAATTTAAGACATAAAATTTTCACATAATGAGACTTAGTCCACAATAATAAGAAATTCACCTGGTATAGCACTTTCATTATACCAGGCTCAAAAGGTTAGGGTATTGATACTACCTCTAACCACACCTGAATTGGATGCTTGCAGAAAATATCCAGTCGGTTGAGTTCATTATTCAAAGATAACCACTCTTTTTCTCTCTAATTTTCTTAAGATGTTATCTATTTCTTTATTATTTGTTCATACTATAATAAGGGATTAATGTAAAGAATATATAAATTATGTGTTAATATTCAGTTAAATACAATATTTTTTAGAGTTATATACTGAAAGATATTTCTGAACTTTAGGTTTTTAAAGGAAAAAAGACAATTCTCCCCTAGTCTTTCCTAGTAATATTTACCTCTATTTAGGGATTTAGGTAAAAATATTATTAGTTTGAAGTACTTATTTTTGAAAAATTTACTCAATCTTCATTTTTTCTTAATCATTAATTAACAATTCCCTGGTAATTTAATAAATAAGAACTTTGAAAGAAAGAGATAGGGGGTTATTTATGAATCCTGACAAATTAGCTGATTTTTTCTATTCTTCTAATAATAATCAACAGGTCCCTTTCCGCTTGTTGATTTCAACAAATTTGTTTGATCAATATGATTTGAATAAAACACAATGTATAGAGCTGCTATTAATGTTAAATGATCAAAAAAATTATTGTAAAAAATCTTTTCAAGATTTCTTGGAAAGAGTTATAAATAAATAGATTGTATTTTTGCCGAGTATCAATTTTAGAGTTTGTGAATTTTCTATATTGATAACATTAAGGGTTTTTATTGCTTTTTGAACTATCTTTTTTATCGGTTTAAATCCTATTTTTTCATATAGTCTCTTAGCATCAGGGTTTTCATCTATAACGTCCAATTTAATTGATACCATTTTTTTATCTCGAGCCATATGAATTTACCAGCCAGGGTTCCCATCTGCAAGATATCACGACCTGATCTTGGCTGCACCAATGAACCATTCATTGTTATATCTGCATGCGCTAAATTCAAAAAAAGTAATGTGCTGACTCAATTGCAGATAATGGTAATTTGTAGAATCAAGCCCTTGGATCAGCATAGAAGTATAATACACTTTGGCATTATTTTTACTATATTTCACTCTCTTGTTGCTTCACCTGTTGCTTTTGTGAAACTAAGAGTGCGCCCAGACCAAATAGAACAGCTGCCAATCCAATGATAAAACCAAGATAAGGTATCAGTCTTAATAATCTAAAAATAGCTAAACCCAAAGCAAGAGCACCAATCAGGGCAGCCTTAGTTTCAACCTGGCCAAAGGCACCAATAATCCATTTACCAATAAACAATCCGATAATAATCTGGGTAATATAAATGGCAATAGCATATAGAATCAAGGATATTAACCCGAGCGGTATCCCGATAATGGTAGTACAAACAATAAGGGCAGCAATAGGTGTCACAATCAAAAGAATCGTTCCCCAGCCCAAGCTGGCCAAGGGACGCCTATAGATAGAATCGGTTACTTTCCTGATCCGTTCCGGGGTAAGGAGAATTAGAACAATACCTACCAGTAGAGACATAAAGAAACTAATGATGAGCCACCATATATTAAAACCATATCCTACTTCTTCCTCCTTGGGAACCAAGTGAGTGAGTGTTCCACTAATTTGGGCACCTTGTTCAATGTTTGCTTCTCTCCGGCTGGTATAAATCAGCTTTCCCAGTATATTGGCAGTTGATGAAACAGTTAAACGTTCATTACCACTTTTTACATCACCTTTGATCAATCCGTCCAGGTAAGCGCTACCGGCACCAAAAATGACATCTCCGCCTACTTCGGCACCAGGGTCCATTTTAAAGTCCCTTCCGGCAAGCAGTAAGTAGCTTCCAATCTTTCCATTCACAATCAATGTATTACCGGCCATACGTACCGCCCGGGCAATTTGCCCATTAATATAAATGGTTTGGGCTCCGGCAATAATGCTACCATTTACGATACCGTTCATCATAATAGTACGACCAGCAGCAATAAGATCTCCATTGATCGTACCTTCTATAATAATGGTTTCACCTGCTACAAATAGATCGCCTTCAATAACTTCTGTGCTGGAGACCTTCACCATAGTCCCCCGACGGGTTTCAAAAGCTAAAACAATCGATGTATTTAAAAACAACAGTAATAATGCCAAAAAAATCAATACCAATTTTCCGGATATATATTTATCCAACAAATAGCCTCCAATTCTAGAAAACTTATTCATATGTTCAAAACCACCTTTCTTTTTAATATGATTTTATCATCCATTTCTTACAAAATAGCTGAAGGTTTCGTTTTTTTAATACAGATTTTTATCGTTTTTTGTGATAAAAATATTTATTTTGTAATAATATTTTATGGTTACTTTATTAAGATATGATGAATATTTATTTATTATAGAATAAACTTAAAGAATTTTAAACATATTGGATATGATTCTCTGAATTATACTCTAACAATCTAATTCTCCGTGAGTCAATCCTCTTATCTGGAAAGCTTTCATAAGAAACAGGTCTCCAGTTTCTTGAGATATTTTAAAATTTCTTTGAGTCTACAGTTTTGTAATGGATAAAGATGACAATTCTAGATGGTATTTTAAGAATTTTTGGATTTTCAATACCGTTATTTCGGGATTTCAATTGTAAATTTGGCACCAGGGTATCTGTTTTCCACAGATATTTGACCGCCATGAAGTTTAATTATTCGCTGAACAATGGCTAATCCTAATCCACTTTTACCCTGGATACCCTTTTGATAAGGAGAAAACAAATCTTTTAAGAATGCCGGTTCAATACCCGGACCGTCATCATTAATTTCTAACTGCACGATCTGCTCCTTTTCCTTTAGAATAATACCAATTTTTTTCTTAGCATATCGGATCTGATTATCTAATAAATTTTCAATAACCACATTCCACTGATCAGGATCCCCCGTAATTCTAATAGGCTGTAATTGAAGATCCCAGTTTAGTTCTTTACGTCGAAAACTGAACTTTTGAACCACATCTTCAATTAACTTTTTAAGTTCTATCTCTTTTTCTGATCGTTCATATCTTTTTAGATAAGCAATTTTAGTAAAATAAAGTAAATCCTGAATCCTTTTTTCCAGGCGAAGAGCTTGTTGGTCAATCACATCAGCTGTTTTTGAAAAACTCCCTTGAGGAAAAATACCGTCTTTGATTGATTGAATATAACTCCGGATAATCATCACAGGTGTTTTTAATTCATGTGAAATATATTGAAGAGAAGATTGCACTGAAAGATCATTTTCTCGTAACTGCTGTCTTAGAGATTCAATTGAACGACCTAATTGACCAATTTCATCATTCTGGGTTACTTCAATAGGTTCATCCCAATCGCGTCTGGCAATACTTTGTACTTTTTTTTGCAGATTCACCAAAGGTTTAGTTAAATAATTAGAAAAGCAGATAGCCAAAAATAACATCCCGAGTAAAGCTAAGGATGTCCAAAGTAGCAACCGCTTGAATAAGGACATTTCTAACGCCTTTTTGTAAGTATCCCATAAATAAGAAACCAAAAAAGCCTCTTGATCTTTGATCTGGGTTTTAAAAATAACATAAAATATTTGACTCCCTTTGATGTTCAATTTATAACGTTCTTGTATTTTTTGTTGTTGAAGTGCTTGTTGCCGAATTTGATCTATAACTGCCACAGGAAATTGCTTGATTACAACATCTAAACCCAAAGGGGACGAACCTTTCTTTGAAAAAAGAATGAAATGCTGCACTGCCCGCATGTCCTGCATTGCCATCTGAATTTGAGTATCCTGAGAAATAATAGAGAAATCCCGCATTTGAAGCTTTTTCAGTACATCTTGAGCTGATTCGATATTTTTGTAAATTTCCCGGGTAAAATGCGTTCTTAATGTAGTCGAATACAATAAACCGATTACAATAGAAAAAAGAAAAATAATAACAATTAAGGTAATCCAAATTTTCATTGCCAGAGGCAAGTTTTTCATGTTATTTTCATCCTATATCCATAACCATAAATCGTTTCAATAACAAGGGCAGGTAATCGTTTTCTGAGACGGCGAACCAGGTCATCAACCGCTCGGTCGACTCCAAAGTAATCTCTACCCCAAACTTCATTTAAGATACTGTCTCGAGAAAAAGCCCTTCCCAAATTGTTAATAAACAGCAACAAAAGATCAAATTCCTTGGAAGTAAGATCAATGATGATATTCTCTTTCCTGACAATTCTTTTTTCCGGCTCTACGATGTAGGGCCCCACCTGGTACCAGGGGGCATCTATCACAGCTTCTTCATTGTGATATATTCTCTTTAGTAGCTTCTTGGTCCTGATGACTAACTCTCTTGGCAAAAAGGGTTTAGCTATATAATCATCACTACCCATCTCTAAGCCAACGACTCGATCCAATTCCTGATCTCGGGCGGAAATAAAAATAACTGGCGTATGCTGTTGATATTTTTTAATCTTTTTGATTAAATCAAAACCGTCTCCATCCGGTAGCATGATATCC